>ERZ779855.309-NODE-309-length-42920-cov-5.378071_pt1 | contig 42920 bp, 55 predicted proteins | sample MGYA00511370_ERZ779855 | MGnify/ENA primary metagenome ERZ779855 (study PRJEB29588, sample SAMEA1967319) | human gut metagenome | biome: human gut; feature: human-associated habitat; material: faeces | place: Denmark | collected 2008/2010 ...
GATGAAAGGTCGTTTCTATCTTTGGCAGATAGAAGTGAATGAGTCTTTAAGAAACGGCTTCCATATAGGGAAACCGTTTTTTGTGGACGTTTGCTGCAATGTGAATACAATAAATACGAAAGAAGGTGATAATTTGAAAATCACAATGCAGATTAAACTACAACCAACAAAAGAAGAGATTGCACTTCTGGATTTTACAATGCAGGAGTATATTTCACTTGTGAATGACATTCTTGACTACGCCATTGCAAGCGACATCATGCCAAGACTGACATCCAAGACGATGATTGCGCCACTGCCATCAGCATTAAAGGCGCAATGCTATGTGGACGCAAAAAGCATCTACAATAAAACCTTAAAGCATAAAAGCAAACTACCCGTTCTCAAAAGGCCAGTGGCAATATGGAATAACCAAAACTATACAATCAGCGATGGATATGTAGCATTTCCGCTTTTCATAAATAACAAGGTTACGAAAACAAAGATAGCAGCTATCGTTCCACGACGAGTATTGGATATTGCTGCGACTCATAAGTTTGGTACACTGCGTATCACGAAAAAAGGTGATAAATATATTGCGCAAATTGCCTATGAAATAGCGGAGTCTGCTATCAAAACCGATGGTAATGTTATGGGCATTGACCTCGGCATCAAGTGTCCCGCTGTAGCAGTTACCAGCAATGGCAAAACAAAATTTTACGGAAACGGTCGTCAAAACAAGCAGAAACGCCGTAAGTTTGCTGCAAAGCGCAAAAAACTCGGCAAAGCGAAAAAGCTGAAAGCCATTAAAAAATCTCGCAATAAAGAACAGCGTTGGATGATAGACCAAGACCATAAGATAAGCCGCGCTATTGTAAATGATGCTGCTGCGAATGGCGTAAAAACTATCAAATTGGAGGAGCTTTCTGGCATCCGCCAATCGGCAAGAACAAGCCGTAAAAACAATCACAGCCTCCATAATTGGAGTTTCTATCGTTTAGCAAAATTCATTGAATACAAGGCTGCCCTTGCAGGAGTTGAAGTTGTATATGTCAACCCAGCTTATACAAGTCAGACCTGTCCCTGCTGTGGGAAACGTAATCACGCAAACGATAGAAATTACATCTGTTCTTGTGGGTATCACACCCATAGAGATAGACTCGGTGCAGTAAATATTCTTACTGCCTGAAGTATTTGGTAACAGAATACTTGCCCATGGAGCTATATGCTCTGCCATGGGACGGGGTGATGGCTCACCCCTATGGCGAGGACTGCCAACTCTGCGACAGAAATGTACGCAGTTTAATCACTTGCTAAGAATCCCACGATTTCAATCGTGGGAGAAGTCAAATGGGAGATAAAAGTATCGGTCGTGCTGCGATTGAGAAAATCGAACTGGCATGGCAGGCAGACCCGAACAAGTTCCGTGTGGACAAAAAGAAGAGCCGGCTCATTTATTCCTATCCGCAGGATGGGCCTTGGTATGAACTGAAATACATTGCAGACGAGCTGCCGAACTCCCTCGAAGCAGAGATTTCTGGTGGTAACCAGCTTGTCATGAACTACGAACAGGCACAGAAATTGTTCGGCATCAAGTTCCGGCGTTGGCTGGGAATCTTCAACCTCTAATACGAAAGGCAGGCCCTTTTCTGAGCCTGCCTTTTGATTTCGCAAAAATGGTTGCCCATTCGTGCGAATTGCGTACCATGAAGTATACAGGCAAGCGGTATTGCCGCTGAAAACAACTATTGCGAGAAAGGAAAGATTATGAGCGAGCAAAATTTAGAACAGAAAACAAAAATGCTGCCGCCCAGATAACGGGAAGCAGCATTGTTTTTTATAATAGCCAGAGGGTATAGGTATCAGTTAGACATCAGACGCGAACGCCCATTTCGTCGGCCTTGTCGTCCTCGACCATCAGAAAGTAATGCGTGTCACCGTATTCCAAGCCTAACTCATCGGCGTACTTTTTCAGAGTATCAGAGAACGCCTTCAGGTCAAACTCATTGCCGGGATGTTCTTTCTGCCATGCTTCGATTTCCCGCTTAGAAGCAGCAACGCAGGGTCTATTTTCCTTGCTGTCATCCTCAAAGGTAAACCCATCGACCAAGCGACGATAAGTATCACCCGAAGCCTCGTTCTGGATGACATAGGCAATGATAGCAGCCTTATTGTCGTAGTCTGAGTTCTCCGCAAAGAAATCCTCAATATCGCCATGCCGTACAACAACATTTTCATAGAAATCCTTGACGTCGCTGTCGGCATACTCGTTCGTCATGACCTTCTCATGATTTTTGAGGAATTTGATAAAGGTCTCATCGCTCAGTGTATCCGTATAGAACCCGAGAGCATCTACGCGAACCTTCACAAGACTTCTCAGGAACTTCTCCATCTTTGTAATGATGTTCTTTGCCGAAAAAGCCTTCTTCATATCGATAGTGTAGTAGAATACCGGGAAGTCCTTAATATCCACGCCACTCGATTTGAAATTCTCACTCAGCTTATCAATGGGCTTGCGCAAAGCAGGTGCATACTTGTACAAAGTATCGACATCGGTAGTATAGTCGGTGATATACAGGTCATTGTCTTTGCTGTAGTGGCCCAAAAGTCCGACAGCCGCAGTCAGGTGAATGCTGCGCCGGTAATTGGTCCACTCAAAGGTGACAGGGTAGAAAACATTCGCAACAGCGCCGTCCTCTGAATATTCGACAGGAGCAGAACAGCGATGAACGCTGAAAAGGTCATAACCGTCACTGTATGTGTTCTTGTACTGGATTTCGAAGATGCCCAGATTAAAAAGAGGCAGCGACATTGGAATCTGCGCTTTCAGGAATTCAAGGAAATTATCCACATTTTCATGAATCCAAGCAGCATCATCCATAGTTTCGATGCGTTTCTTCGACTTTACAACATCTTCCCCCGGAATTGGCTCGTATCCGCATACCTGACGAAGCTCGTTTTCCGATACTGCATCCGTAGCCTTTGCGATTTTCTTCAAGGTCACCTCGGTAGGACGGGACTGTACTCTGCCGTTTGCAAGGCGGTTAATGTATACGCGAGCAGTGTGAGATGTCTGGGCAAAATGCTCCTGCGTCTGCGTGCCGATAGCTTTCTTGATAAGCATCGCCAGCTTATCAGGGTCATATCCGGAGTCACCCTCGTTGTCACACTCAGAATTATCCTTGTTCAGCCAGCCATCAATAAGGGAATACCCGATATCATGCAGGGAAGCATATACATGCCCGGTTGTGTCCTTGCTGGGAAACCGCAAATGTGCATTATCTTCGAGGCAGTCCACTTTTTTGCACAAAAGAGCGCACTCATTGGCAATGATTATAAAAGGAGCACGAAGCTCAATAACTCTGTTGATGCGCTCATTGTTTTCGTTAAGCATCTTTGTCAGGAACACGATATCGCTGAGCTGTTCAGGCGTCATCTTTTTGAAAACATCTGAACCGAGTTCGATTTCGTTAATGACAGGAACAGAAACGGAGGCATCCATGTCCTTGGCATATTGCAGTACAGCGTCAACAACAAAATAGCAGTTATCATACAGATTATAATCAGTACCCGTTTCCAGCATCGGGACAATCGTGCCCTTGCCATCCTTAACGCCGTAAAAGGCCGAGACAGTCATAAAGTCTTCGAGAACCTTCTCATCGACGCGCAATGCCTTGGCAATCACCGGCAACTGCTTGCGAAGCAGAACAGGGGAGTTCAATTTGATAGAAAACATATGACGGCTCCTTTCGAATGTAACATTTTGATACATTTTGTAATCCTGTGTTACTATTATATATCATTGCAGATAGAATTTCAATAGGAGAAGCAACAAAAAAATACAATAAGATACATAAAGTTACAAGAGCGGATGGCAGTCAGGCGGATAATGCACAGTCAGAACGGGAAAACCCAGCGGCGGCAGCCCCCTCCCTGAGCAAAGCAGCGAACCGGCGACAGAAGTCTCGACATATATCCTGAATACCAACACCAAGCGCTTTCATTATCCATCCTGCAGCAGCGTGGACGAGATGAAGGACAAGAATAAGCAAGAGTATACTGGAACGCGGGATGAGTTGATTACGGATGGATACAAGCCCTGCGGCAGGTGTAAGCCATAAAGCAAAAGAACGCATCTTGTCAGTATGCGAAATTCGCGGTATCATGGGGAAAAGAAAAGGACTACGGAATAATCATATTGACATTTAGTAGTGCATGACATATAATATGAATACGTTAAGGACATACACTTAACGAATCATAGTTCCCATAATAGTTCTTGGTATGGTATAAGATGCTATCGGGGATTATGACTGAAAAACCGCTTCGTTTATGTGAGGCGGTTTTTTGTTTTTTAGCCAATCTTTTACAACTTCTGCGCCTTCCAAGTGCGGAGATTGTGAGATACAGGCTTAGCTTAGTAAAAAAGCATATTTCCTCAGAGGTCACCCAAACAGGTGGCCTCTTTTTTATTGCCGAAATCTGTCCATCCAAGGTGGGGTATGGTATAATAGGAGACAGAAGAAAACAACGCGAGGGAGCTGCCATGAAATCGAAAGCGAAGAGAAACAATAATCGCCCGGCATCATTCCGTGAGAAGTGCAGGAATGCATTTGGTGGAGCGCTAAAAGGTCTTGCGGACATCAACGCAGCGGAGAAAGAGAATGTAGCAGCGTCCTTCGACCTCGATAAACGCAGCGTGGAGCGACGCATTGATGCTATGGAAAAGAACCGAGCCGTAGCGAAGCATATCGCAGAGGACTGCGTCAAGGACGACCAAAACTTCAACTTCGATGATGACTGGATTGCAATAAATATTCTGATGGACCCACCGTACAATGTCGGAGAAGAGATGTTCTGCTATTCTCTGGCAGCGGCCATCTGGATTCTCGATGCGATTCGCGCAAATCAGAAGATGGATGAGGCGCTGACACTCCTTCCAAAAGATAAGAACAAGCTGAATTCAGTACGCCTGCCGAAATGCGTTTCGCCGTGCTACAGCGAAGCAGTGCTGCGGAGCATGGTATACACCATCCTGCACCGGAACGAGGACTGCACGGGACTCGTGAAATCCCCGAAAGACCCGGCAAGGGTATTTGTCACGGACGGATATACGATTGCTGGTAAACAGCATCAGGATGTGCCATCCAGAAGGGTGTTTGAGGGAATTCTGGCTTTGCTGCCGGAAGACATGGTCGATAATGCCGTAAACACATTCGCATTCATGTCAAAAGCTGCAGTTAGCCGGTATTTCACCTGCCGCAACAAGTGGATAAAGAAGGAGATAAAGTACACCGAGGAACTCAGAAAGAAAACAGAAGAGCTCAAGGCCATCTCTGAGGAAAGCGTCAAACTATCAGAAAAAGCGAAAGCTGTTTTTACCGGAAAGAGTATTCAGCAAAGAATAGAAGGTGTCCCGCTTATTGATGATAAGATGCAGGTTGCAGCAGATGTATTTGACCTCAAAAACCGCAGCGATAATATCATCGATGAGATGGAGACAATTCAGGATAAACGCGATGCGCTCTTTGATGAAATTTCCAATTTCCAGAATGACAGCATCATTAGAGCCTACTGGACGGAAGAAAGCTGGGTAAAACGGTATCCGAAACTCGTAGCAAGGTATGCGGCGCGGTATTCAGTGCCGGACCCGTATGAGATGTGCTTTGCCTTCTATTATCTTCTCGACCAAGGTGATGACCTCGCGTGGCTGTATTATCCGACCAGCGTCATTCTGTCCTTCTCTGCCGCCCAGCTGCCGTGGAGCGGTGGGAGCGTGAAGGCGTTGAGCGACAAGAACGGAGCCATCACAGCGGATATCATTGACATTCTCCCGCGCATTGATATCTATAACGAGCTTCATACGAAGGATAGCCAGATGGTGCCGATTGCATGGAACGATATGACCCTGCGTCTGCCTCCCGATACGAAGCGAGAAGATAACCTCAGATACACCCCATCGAAAGCTATCTATACCTTCACAAACGGCGCGATAGTGCCCCGCAATACGAGAAATATTGATGCGTTCGCGGAATCCCTCTATGACTGCGGCATAACGACAGATGAGGACAAAGCTATCTATGGAGCGTATATTTCTGTGCTCTCTAACCTCGAAGAGCGGGTGGATTTCAAGGATGATACAGAGTCTCTCGCAGCACAATGCAAGGAGTATGAGAAGGAACTCGAAAGGCTCCGGAAGGAGAACGAGCAGCAAAAAGAGGAACTGTACAAGACAGAGAAGGCTTTGGCAGATAAAAATACCCTCTTAGAGAAACAGGCAAATAAGAGAAGTGTAGAAAAGCAGGAGCTCAACGACCTGCGCGAACTGATTTTCGCTCTGACCAACGATGCAGGGGAGGAGAAGCCCAGCCAGAAACCGAACACTGTGTTCCCGTACCATACCCAGAAGAAGCATGTCGTGTTCGGTGGACATCCGACATGGCTGAAAGCCATCAAGCCGATGTTGCCGGATGTCAAATTCATCGAAGGCGTTCCGAGTAGTGAACAAATCAAAGGTGCTGAGATGGTATGGCTGCAGACGAACTATATGTCGCACAAGGCATTCTATAAAATCATTGATATTGTCCGCAGTAAGAATATCCCGCTCCGATATTTCACCAGTGCCTCGGCAACAAAAGGCGCGGAACAGGTAGTAGTGGCGGACAGCGGAAAATGACTGTTTTAGAAACGAAGGGCAAAGCAAACAGGGAAATACATTGCGTTAGACCAAATATAGGAGGATTTTCTATGGATATCGGGGAATTCCAAAAACGAATGGATGATGCTCTTGGAGAGGTAAAACGACTATTGGTACAATCCGGCTACTGTGATAATCAGACCCTTGAAAATATCGACTGCGACAGAAATGACCCGGATGATATCCAGCGCTGGAATGAGCTCACGAACGCATCGAAGCTGCTCTTAAAGGCAGTTGACGACTTGAACTACATTCACCACCCGATTGCTGGTACGAGTCGGCTGCACCTGAACACCAGCGGCAGATACGAGGATGATTTCTGCGAATATACCTCTGGCTCTGGCATTGAGTTTTTGTTGACAGATAATTGCAGTACACCCTGCTGGGTACATTCCCGCATTGAGAGCGATGACAACGGGAACTATTATATCGTTGGGTATAAATGGCTCGACATGGAAGGCTTGGAAACGAGAGTCAGGCGGAAAACTTAACTGAAGCCGCTCAGCGAAATCGAAGTATGGGAGAGAACAAGTCTCCTCATCAAAGTGAAAAAGTACACAGAATCGAAAGTAACATAAAAATGTTCCTTTTGTACGTTGATTATAAGCGCTAATTGTGGTATAATATAAATATCGGAACGGAACCGTTCTGTACCGCAAGAAACGAAATAGCAATACATAAAGGAGCATCCTTATGAGTACCACTATTCTGAAATTCGAAGCCACCGCATTCCGCCCTCAGGACGATGACGCACCCGATTGTCTGGCAGCTTCCATCAGCATTCCCGTTGAGGAAGACGATGAGGTCATCGGTAACACGATTAACAACGAGGACCTGATTGTGCATGCTGTCGGCGCACTGCATGACCTTGCAACATATATGCGTCCTGAGTGGCTCGATGACGAGGACATCAGCATGACCCTTGATATTTATCTTGGCGGTGCAAAGTGCCAGTCTCGCGGCGGTATTATCGCCATGAAACCTGAAAGCTACACTTTCGACATCGAAGACTAAGGCGTATTCTTTTGCCGTTCACCTCCGGGTGGGCGGCTTTTTTCTTTGCTGAAAACCCGTGGCAATTAGTACCATTCGCCAATAATGATTGCAAAAAACGCATTTTTGTGGTATAATATAAGCATAGGGATTGAGAAATAAATCGAGTCAACGATAATATTTTTTTAAAAAACTCACGGCGATAAAAAGCAAGGAGAACAGAGTATGCTGACCAATATTATGGTTCTCAGAACCGTCAAAGAAAATGCAAATAAAGCTGTTTTGGACGCATTACCATCGATTTTATTTGAGGGCTTGCACAATGACAAGGATGTGCAGAAATACTACCTGCAAGGTCCAGCAGCTGAGTATATTCCTGTAAATATACCGGATGAAACCGCAAAAAAGTTTTCCAAGTGCGCCACAGCACTGGCTATGCAGCTCATCCTTCTCAGCAACAAGACAAAAGGTTTCTTTGGGCCTGAGATAGTAAGTGTGGAAGGCAAGGATATTCTGACTGCAAGAAACATCATGAACCCCATCATGATTGAGAGAAACGCGAAGTTTTATAGCACAAGGCTGAGCGATGAGGTGTATGATGCACAGTACGCGGTCAGTGAGCATGTGATTGAATGTTGGGAAGATGGGCCTGTTCCGCCGATTGTCATTAACAGTTCCATCTGGGCTATCGTGGAATGCACTGCGGCACAGATGCAAAAAGATAACCGTTTCCTGCGCAACAAAGAAATCCGCGACACTGAGTTTTTGGAAGTTTCGGCTCGCATTTATAACGAGTTGCTTGGATTCGCGTCAGAAAAATTTGATATTTTGAACATCAAGGAGTTTGTATGAGCATCAAGCATGTTAAAGGTGATATTCTGACAACCCCGACACGGAATGAGGACACAGTCATATGCCATCAAGTAAATTGCTGCGGCGTGATGGGCGCAGGTCTTGCTAAGCAGATTCGCGACAAGTGGCCTGTCGTATTCGATGAATATAAGAAAATCTGCGGAACCGACAGACTCGGTGATTCCCAGACAGTTCAGGTTGCTCCACAGCTGTATGTCGCCAACCTGTTCGGGCAACTGAACTATGGCAGAGATAAGCGCCAGACGAACTATTTTGCCAGCTTGTCAATAGTAAACAGGTAATGCTAAAGGTTTCGTTTTGGAAAAGTCGAATTAAAAGTTTCGTTTTGGAAAAAATCCGGCAGCCAAGAATACACATCGATGCAACATTCGAAAAAGTGGAAAATAAAGCACCTACGTATTATTATGATTGACCATAACAATAAAATGAGGTATAATAAATATAAACGGGAGAAAAATTATGACCAAGGATAGTATGCAGATGCAAAACACTTATTTTTCAGCAGCAGAAGGCTTTAGACAGTTTATCCGCAATTCCGTTCGTACAAAACAAGACCATTATAAGTGGGTCGATTTATATAGCGAAAAGGGTTTGGATGACCCAAATCCGAAAGTGGTTGAGATTCAGGACGAAAAGGCAGAGCAGCTGGCAGTTGCGTGTGCAACACTTGCGTACCTAACACTTTCTGTGTACTATGGCAGAAACAAATTCGCCGATACAACATTTGCAGAGCTTGAAGGTGAGGACTACTCTAAGTTTTTGAGGCAAGCACATTATGAAATGGCAGATGAGCATGGACAGTTCGGCATATTCGGATGGGATGGTCTAATCACCCAGATTGCAAAAGACTGCATGCCGGACAAATATGTCGGTGACAATAAGAAGGCGTCGCTCGTATATACCAACATGTATTGGAGCGTTTACAACGCAATGAAGTCTCTGAAGGACGGCAAGTCAATTCGACGCATGATTGATGCCCTGCCGGACGACGGAGATAAAATCGGAAACCTTGGATACAAATATTTCAATGATGCGCTTTTGTCGTATGAGATGAGTACGGATTGATAGGGGGATACCAATGAGTCAATACGCAAACATAAAAGATGCCTTTCTCCACTGTGATGTGGATAAACTTATCCTCGAATACTACAAAATTCTCGATGATGAATGCAGTAAATTTACCATCGAGTGTGTAAGCACGGAAGTGCATGCTGCGATGGAGAGGATAAAGCAGACACAGCCTGAAAAGGCCGAAAAGCAAAATCTTCTTATTGTCTGTAAAACCTTTGAGGAAAATGAAACAGATACATTCTGCGTAGAGGCCGACGATATTGCCGAATGGAAAGAAAGACTCTCAAAGAGCGAGCAGCCTCAGGAAATTGGGGACGAAATGCTCACATTTATGGATACTGATGCCATATTCGACGCAGCGAAAGCAGTTGACGTTCCGACCAAATATGCCATCGAGTTTTGCGAGTGGAAGGATATCCTGAGCTGGAAACTGGCAGAACTTAGCATCGCGTGGTACGGATTCGAATTTTGTTTGGCCCGCGTACTGTGGGAGATGGTATTTTTCGGTGTTGAACCAGAGAAAATGGAAAAAGCCGTCGAGAGAATCAAAAACAGTCTCGACGAAGCAAAAAAAGAACTGGAAAACGATAGCGCTCCAAGAACATATAAAAGTTTCGAGGATGTTGTAAAAGAAATTCTCGGCGACGATTACGATGAAAACTGGTATCCGGAAGAGGAACGCGAAAAAGATAGACGCAACCTTGCAATCGCAAGTTACAAGTGCTGCAAAGAATACGAGCGAATAATCAAAAGCGAAGTTCAGGTGTGACTCATTTCGAAAAACCCAGAAAGTACAGACAGAAAGATAAATGAGATACAGTTTTTCAACTACAAAACTGCATCTCGTTTCAAAAACGCAAAAAAACAGCACACATAAAATTTGGTGGGTGACATTTTTGTAAAGGAAGTAACGCAATGAGACGAACAATGGTCGTAAGCGTATTTGCGGGCTGTGGAAAAACATGGCTCACAAATCACCAAAACCAATATAGCTATTCGATGCGGGATAGTGATAGCTCTACTTACGAGAAAACTGCCGGATGGGAAAAAGAATACATAAATAGCTTCATGGAAGAGGCAAAATCAGGAAAATATGATTTCATCTTCGTTTGCCAAACGGAATCCGTCATAGACGAAATGGATAGGCAGAAAATTCCCTATGTAATTGTCGAACCTGACAATATCGTATGGAATGAACAAGAATCCAAAGAGCGAGCAAAGGAAAGACAAATCATTAAGCAGCAATGGTTCGGCAGGTTTATACTTCGAGATAATTCCCATATCAAAAATTTTTCAAAGTGGCTGAACCACATGAAAGATATTTATGATGAACGAACGGGACTTGGTTTCATCGTAAAGCATAATCCGGCATCGTTTTTCGTTTTAAAACAAGACCAGTACCTTTCTGATATCATTGATGACCTGTACTGGAAAAAGCAGCATTGTGATGCATATACAGTTTAAGGGGTTACTTATGGGCTGGTATCATGTAAATCGTATTGGCAAGGGTATTTGCCTTGGCAATGTGGATGAAGTTCATTACAATGAAGACTTCATCGCAAAGCACACACCAACAAAAGATGAAGCGTTAGAATTAAAGCAGCGTGATATCCGTGATGACGAGCTGGAAGGCTACGAAACATGGCCTTTATATAAAAAGTGGATGGCAATAACGCAAGATGTATGGTCATTTCATCGGGAAGTTAATGACGCAGGCTGCTGCGCAGATGAGTCATCACAAATTTACTCAGATGCGTTGCATTACATTTTCGAAAAGTGTTATGGATACCCTCTAAACAGCTTTTTTAGTACACATGATTACGATGGCAATGCAATGATTTTCTGTGATGTGCTTTGGCCGTCAAAGGAATACCATGAGGCATTGGCAGCCATGACCGAAGAAAAGTTGCAGACACAGCTCCGCGAGTTCCTTGTTGAGGTTACGGGCGATAGCAAATATGCATCGTTTCCGCTGCGTGTGTGCGAGGAATATATCAAGGAATAAAGTGGTGTGAACATGAAGCAGAACGCAGCGTTAGAGATGTTTGAGTATCTGAAGGAACATCTCATTCCTTTAGCTAAGGATAAGGGCGATAAGGTCTACGAAAGCGATACGACGGTCCAAATTGCTCGGCCAGAAAACAAAAGTGTCTGGGATTGCGAAAAAGAAGTCAAACAACTGCTTAGTAAAATCGGTGCATACAGTGCATCAGTGAAGAATAGTATAAATTGCGTAATCATAAATTACAGCCAAACGGCGCAGGCGGTCTATATCGGTTTCTTTGTTGCGGACAGAGTCACGTACGAGTACATAGAGGAACGTTCGTTCAACACTTTTATAAAAAACGAAAAGCGCATAAGAGGATTCTCTTATAGCAAAGACGGTATTTTATATGGGCATTCCACGCCGCGTGCAAAGCCAAAGGAGTTCAACCCGTCATTTTCAATGTACTTTGCCACAAAAGAAACCAAGCACTGGCCCTGCACGATGAAGGATTTATTCTCCATTCACACATATGATGGTCTATTCGAGAGTGTTGTATATTTCATTATGCTTTTCTTTGGTGAGACGAATCCGCTCTGGAAGGATTTAGCAAAGGACTATACCGAACAGTCTGCATATAGTGCCATACCTCTCACTGTAATCGATGAGTCGCATTCCAGAAGAGAACTCATTGCAAAATATTATGGAGAAGATAAAGCGTTTAAGCGAAACAACAAGGAACCTATTGGATATGGCATTTTCTTAGCACGAGTATCCCGCATAGTAAAACCAGAAGAATTACAAAAATTATTCGGATTTAATCCCGGATGCATTTCTATTGGACGCGCCAAAAATGACTTAGTAAAACCTCTTGTACAATATATTTGCGAGGCAACCCCAAACAATAATATGCGAGATTCATTCGTTCAGTGCCTTGTAGAAGACGCCGTAGCAATGAATATCAACAAACGACAGCTTGTTCCAATCTCATTTAAAACTACTGATGAAGTTTTAAAATGGCATGACGATATGACTCCATTTGGCTCATATACAACAGCCGAGAGAATGAGAATCAAAAAAGACTCAAAATTTAAAAATTTAAAACTGCCAAAAGACTGTACAAAATTAACAACAACAAAACAGATGGTTATGGAAGGAGACTTTCAACACAACTGTGTTGCTACATACATCAACAAAGTAAATGCAGACGAATGCTCAATTTGGTCGCAAAGAAAACCTGATGGAACACGTAATACCATAGAAATCAAAATAAAACAAGGAAAATATTATATCGCGCAAATGCGTGCTTTTGCGAACCAAGCTCCTTTACAAGAAGACTTAGATGAAATTCAAAAAGCAATCGATAAATGTAACAACGATAGGAGGAATAAAGAGTGTCTCAGAAAAAATGTGTGACCATTTATGGCTACAGCGACGACCTTGTCGAGATTGAAAACTCGCAGTACAAGGAAGACGAAATCGACTGCTACGATAAAGCAATCCGATTCTATTTTGTGGATGGTACCATCATCTCTATTTGCTACGCACAAGGCGGTGTGTGGAAAATCACGCACGAGGCAATTGGAAAAGCATGGTACGAGCTCACTCGTTGCGAAGATGATGATGACGACGCATATAGCGATGTCTTCAAAATTGACTCTGAAATTATCTCGTACGAAGTCTTCACACCAAAAGCAAAAGCTATACAGAACATACAAGAACAAAATCGAGAAAAGTCAGAGAGATTGATTCCTGAATACATTCAACTTATCTTCTTTGATTTTGATGACACGCTATTCACGCATTATGTCAACCAGCAATTCGGTGACGACGACGTCATTATGACTTCTCTGCTGCAGGCGGAAACAAAAGAACAGGGGAGTGGATATAGAGTATATGATACTCTTGGAAAGCCAAACCAGCTTATGCAGATATTTATTGAAGAAGAGACAGACAAAATCCCCAAATTCTGCATCACATGGGTTGCTGACAGTATTATGCTAAAATTCAAAAAGCAATGGTTGGATAAATACTATCCCGGAAAGATTACCGATTTGGTAGGAACCAGCTCACCGGAACGCAAGATAAAAACCATGCAAATCATTGCGAGTGCTTACGGTGTTCCATCGAATAAAGTCCTGTTCGTGGATGATAAATACGATACAGTTGCACAGGCAATCAAGCACGGATTCTGCGCAATGACGACAATCGAAGTAATGACGAAAATGTACGAAAAATACGGTGAAAAGCATTGAGCAAAACAGCTTTGACAAGAGAAATTGAGAAAGCATTGCACTACTGGCATCCGACGAACTACGGCGGATTCAGAGTTGACTCATTCCGTGACAGCATTGAGGCAATAGAAGTTCCCGTCGCCTGTGGAAGTGTTAAAGCCGGAATTGTTGATTTTGTTCGAGTGCAGGAGTGTTTTGTGCAAGAAGAAAAGTACGGTATTTGTAAGTTCAAAGAAAAAGGTGCGATACACAATGAACCGCGTCCAGACTTCTGCACGACATTTGGAGAGGCAAGTAAGACCTGTTCGGAACGAATGTGCAAATACTACAAGACAATTCATAACTACACGATAGATACACTGATTATCTGCGTGGAAATCAAAGTATCTATTTCTGATTTCCACTCAAACCACGGACATAATCATGTCGGACATTGCAATTATTATGCAATTCCCGCTGCCATGTACCCAAAGGTCAAGGATTTGATTCCGAAAAATATAGGGATATTGATTTTCTATGACGGCAACGAAAAAGGCGAGGGATACTGCGGTATCCGCAAGAAAAGGGAATGCATTCCACAGGAATTGACCGAAGAAAAACAGAAATGGCTCATCATGTCTGTTGCAAAGCGGGCCGCAAAAATCAGCTGATTTATCATGAAGACTTCTCAGCAGCTACTCCAGAACGGAGCGGCTGCTGTTTTTTGTGCCCATACCATAAACCGTTGGAATATCTTTTTAGGGGCGCAAACCGGCAAAATCCGCAGAAAAGCTAAAACTCAACTCGACCAGATATATTGTCTTCTGCTGCAAAGTAGGTACAGTAGTATTACGAAAACTGGAAAAATAATGCAATGCAGGAGATATTTATGGAAAAGCAAAGAAAACGAATGACAGCATGTTTAGTGCTTGCCGTAATCATCATCGCGATAGCAGCCATGGTGCTGATAGATATTGCTGCCACAAAAATCACAGGCGTGCAGCTTGATGTGCCGGATACCATCGAATGCTCGGACACCTATACGATTGTACCGGAATTCTCTTATGCACAAAGGGCACCAAGCGAAAAACGGTTGGAAAAAGAACTGGAACGCCTCGGTATGCACTATTCGTCTGATGACGATATGGTCTTAACAGTGGACGAAGAAGGTACAATCCATGCGATGGGAGTAGGAACAGCACATATCACGTATGCTGACAAGAACGAAAAGCTTGTTGCCACAAAAGCAATCAGTGTAGTTATCTCTCCTAAAGAACTGATTATACCAGACACGGTTCACTTAACGCCGGGGATGACGGAGCAGCTCAATCCGAGCATTGAACCAGCAAACGCTACATATACAGACATTCAATACATATCTGATGACACAACAGTTGCTGTGGTTGATGTGACAGGAAAAATTAAGGGGCTTGAAAAAGGAGAAACAGTAGTCACAGCGAAAATAAAAGGAACAGACATAGCAGCGGAAACAACCGTAATCGTACAACCGCAAATCGAAAAGATAGAAATCAAAAACGGAACAATCAGAACAAAAGACGGAGATACAGAACAAATACTGTACTCTATCGTTCCGGAAGACGCATTCATTGACGGTATTTCGTTCCAATCAGAGAATCCGGAAGTAGCAACGATTGACGAGAACGGAACACTCACGGCTGTTGCAAGGGGAAGCGCAACAATCACAGTCACAGCAGGTGATGTCAGTGCGACTTGCAAGGTAATTGTTCAGCAAAACATGAAAGCAGAAGGTCCTATGCCGGGGCGTATAGTCATACCTGAACTGAATATCAACACAGGACTCATATATGGCTGCACACAAGAGATTACTGATGCAGCTGATTCAGCCGCAATATGGGAAACAGGTCAGGGCATTACCGTAGCAGACCACTGGAACCAAGGGAATTATACAAATATCCAATACTCCGTACCGGGAAGCACGATTGCCTATATCGACGGCACGAAATACATTTGTACGGAATACTTTAAGGGACACAATACCGGAACATGCATCACAGACAACGCAGGCAACGATGTCATGAATACGCTGGGTGCGGGGAAAGCGTTGCTGTATACCTGCAACGGATGCTGGCAGAATGTGCATGTAGCTATTTATCAGATGGCTGCCAGCTGATAGCAAAAAAGGTAAATTGAGATAAAACAAGAAATAATCCTGCGCAGAATCGTAATTGATTAAAAACAGCAAATGTGGTATAATATAAATAGCATAAAAAGCACGAAAACAAAATAACCGCAGAAAGGTAAGGACCTATTCATGAGTACAGAGCTTGTCGCTATTGAAAAAATCGAAATCAGACATGGGGACAAAAATGCTGATGAAATCAGAATGGAACTCGTAAAGTATCTGCGTCAATTTTTAGATTCTGCCAGCATCGAATCTATGGCGCTGCACGATTTGGCAATCAGTATCAACGAGGAGATGATTCTGTATCTCGTTGATAAAACAGGCGGAAAAGGTCTTCGCGGTCTGGATGAAGACTGGCAGAAAGACCATAAGACAGTTGATTCCGTGAACATGATTCTGAACGATGTAGATGTGACGGTCGTACTGTCGTATGAAATGATTCACTATTTCAGTAACGATACATTCTATGGATTTAATTACTGGAGCGATGTATTGCAGGGCAACGAAAGTAATGCTGTGACTTACCATGGTTTGGAATACTACGACTGTGAGTCCAGTATTTCTATGCTTCATTTCGAAAACGGCGTTCTTACCGATTCTCCCGATTATGTATCGGAGAAAAAAGTGGCCGACATCCCTGCATGGTTCTGCTATAACTTCGAGTTGGATTTAGAGGTCGATGACGAGTTTTCGGCTGACCAGCGTACGAGAATTGAGAAGGCACTGGATTCCATAAGAGATATGTCAGGCATTGAGGATGGAGACTTTGCCGACATAGACGAAACCACTCTTCATATTTTCTCCAGTATGACAGTCAAAAAGGAGCAGGTCTCCGTGTTTACCGATTTCTTGACCACAATCAGAGAAATTGCGGTAGAATGCGACGCCACACTGGATGTAACAGCAGAGTTCGTGCCTTTGGATTTCGAAGAGTTTGCCGCTATGATTATGGATTTTGAGAATGGAAAGGCTGTACCGAAATATTTCCGGTATTGATGGTGTCAAAACTGTCATGACATATAATGAGGCATTTCCGCTCTGGGTAGCAGAGGTATACCGGAACCACGGCTATGAGCCGGACACATGGTACGGGTCAGAGGTTGCTGAAAAAATGCACAAAGAGGCTTTGGCAACCTACAAAGGTCCTCCAGCCACGATGCTGGATTATGTCGAAGCCATCCCGTCCGAGGAAGAGTTCGAGTATTTGGATTACGCAATTCAACAACTGCGCAAAGATAACATTAACCTGAATGCACTTCCAGACAAGGAACGCTGGGCGGTAATGGATAGAATCATTGCGGAATATGCAGAGCATAAGAATACTCATATATCCCGCGCCAAGCAGGTACAAAAGACCTCAATGCAGGCAGCGCTGGAAGAAGAGCGGGAGGCTCTCTCACAGACTGCTCAGCGCAATGCGAGCCGGTACAGTGAGGCAGAGGATGCCACAAAGGACTTTGTAATCAAATAAAGGAGTAGACAGAATGGCTATTCAACTTTTTCCGGGGGTCTGACTAATTCACAAGTACGAAAATCCATAAAGGAGGTGAGTCACTTTGAAAGTACATAAAGGCTATAAATTCCGGCTTGAGCCTACAGAAGAGCAGAAAGTAAAAATCAATAAAACGCTTGGCTGTTGCCGCTTTGTATATAACTCTATATTAAGCAGGCGGATAAAAGCCTACAAGCGACGCGGCGAAAACATGAGCTATATTGATACGCAAAATCTACTTCCTCAAATGAAGACCTATCTTCCTTGGCTTGCAGAAGCAGATAGCCAAGCACTCAAATATAGCTGCCGTCAGTTAGATAATGCATACAAAAGCTTTTTCAAAGGCGGCAAAGGCTTCCCCACATTTAAGCGAAAGCGAGGAGAAGAAAGCTATACAACCACCAATGCGGAAGGCATTAAGGTAGACGATAAGCACATTCAGCTCCCAACACTTGGAAAGGTGCGCTATCGCAAAAGCCGCAACATTGAAGGTCGTATTTGTAAGGCAACAATCCGTCGTTCAGCAAGCGGCAAATACTATGTAAGCATTCTTTGTGAAGTAGAAGTAACACCGCTTCCTGTTAAGAATACCGCTATCGGCTTGGATGTTGGCATCAAATCTTTTGCTGTTGACAGCAATGGAAACAAACATCCAAACCATAAGTATCTACAGAAAGCGGAAGCTAAACTAAAGCGTGAGCAGAAAAAGCTGTCACGCAAAAAGAAAGGCTCTGCCAACTGGGAAAAGCAGCGCATCAAAGTAGCTCGCTGCCACGAAAAAGTAACCAACAAACGAAAAGATACCCTACATAAGTTGTCATCTGCACTGGTGAAAGAAAACCAAATCATCTGTGTTGAAGACCTTAACATTAAGGGTATGGTTCGTAATCACAGTCTCGCAAAAAGCATTTCCGATGCTGCTTGGGGAGAGTTCTTCCGTCAGCTTGAGTACAAATCAAGTTGGGCAGGAAGAGTAGTTGTTAAAGTATCAACTTACTATCCAAGCAGTCAGACCTGTTCCTGCTGCGGATATCAGAACAAAGAGGTTAAAAACCTTAATGTTCGGTATTGGGTCTGCTCTCAGTGTGGCACATCACACGATAGGGATAAAAATGCAGCAGAAAATATTCTAAAGAAAGGAATGGACATGCTGGCTGTGCCAGCCTCTTCATAGCCACAGGCAAACAGTACGGTCAGGACGACCGAATCTTAAAGTCTGTGGAGAGTGAGCCTCTATCAAGGGCTGCGGCCTGCGGTAAGCTCGCTCTATGAAGCAGAAATCCATACTGAGTAACGGGGCAACCCGTGAAAAGTTGGAAGTCCGATTTACGGTCACAGCGACGAATTCTATACAGAGGCTGAGATAGTTCGGCACGAAATTGCATCGGCGAGGAATTGAAAAATGAGCAAAAATCCGAAAATCAAAGGCATCATCTTCCAGCACGATGATAACGACTACTCGGTTTGGATGCCGGACATCTCCAAAAAAGAAAACGAAAAGTTTCTAAAAACACTGTTGGCGGTCTTTGGGGATAACGGTTGTTCGGTGCGCGGTACGAAGAAAGACATCATCGATGCCATCCAAGAAAATACCTAAAACGAAAGGAGCTGCGAGCATAGACTCGCGTACAAAATATGGTTGACGCTAAAACGAATAATTCCCAGAAGAAAATCTATGTGCTCGACACGAGCGTTCTCTTGTCTTCTCCGTATGCTATCTTCGCATTCGATGAGCATGTCGTGTGGATTCCATACAATGTAATAACAGACCTTGACGCAATGCGCAAAACCACGAACGAGGCAAGCAAGAACGCACAGGAGGCGCTCAGAATTATTGAGGAACTGCGCGAACGCGGAAACCTGCGCGAAGGCGTGCCTCTTAAATCCGGCGGCATTGTCTGCGTCGGGAATAGCCGGAGCCAATCCCCGATTGAAGCAGCGCAAGCCCTGCCCTCAAATAGAATCGTTATCATCGTTTCTAACAGCACTGCGGTGCGCATCATGGCAGAAGAAGCTGGATTCAGAGCCGAGGGCTACCGTTCTGACAGCGTGGATACCGAGAACCGCTATCTGGGTCGCACGGTAGCATACTGCTACAATGACGACATTGACAGGTTTGGTATCCCGAATACCATTCCGGTATCAGAGGCAAAGGCAGATTCTGAATACATCGAGAATGAGTTTGTGACAGTAAAGCGAGCCAATGAATCCACACTCGGCATCTATCAGGTAAAAGGCAATAATCTGGTCAGATTGAACTTTGACGCAATGCATCCATACGGCGTAAAGCCTCGAAATGCAGGTCAAAAAATGGCAATGCATGCACTGCTCGATTCGCTTGAATCTTCTGCACTGACAATTTTGATGGGCGATGCAGGCACAGCAAAGACATTTCTGTCCCTTGCTTGCGGTCTGGAACAGACGGTAGGGGAAGACCCCAAATACCGGAGTATGCTTGTCGTTCGCCCGAATGTAAAGTTCGATGAGACCGTTGGATTCCTCAAAGGCAGCGAGGCTCAAAAAATCAATCCGCTCATTCGTCCTATCATGGATAACCTTGACCAACTTACAGCGGTGAACAGTGAAGATTATGGCACAAAGCAGGGCATGGGTGGCAAGAAGAGCAAGTTCGCAACGGAAGAGGCCGAGGATAAAATTGTGGCTCCGAACTCGTATGCGCAGTACCTTTTCGATTCTGGAAAGATTGAAGCGCAGGCGATGGAATATATGCGCGGTCGAAGTATCCGTGACCGGTATATGATTATCGATGAGGCTCAGAACATGACCCCGCTGCAGGCGTTCGGCATTATCAGCCGCGCAGGTGTCGGTACGAAAATCATTCTGACCGGAGACCCGAATCAGGTAGATAACCCGCTTCTGGACTCTAAGACGAACGGTCTTACCTATGCTGCAAATGCTATGAAGGGCAGTAAGGTCTGTACGCAAATCACATTCGAGGAATCTGAATGTGAACGCTCGGAACTTGCGAAAGAAGCAATTAAGCGCATGAAAATCAAGGGGAAAGGTAGAGAAAGCCGCTGATGCGCTGGTTCACATCCGATACGCATTTTGCAAAAACTGGGGATAAAATCCTTCGCCGTGAAATGCGTCCCTACAAGACCATCAAAGAATATTGCGACGACCAAATCAGAATTTGGAATGAGCAGGCGTCAAAGGACGATGTCATCTATCATCTTGGCGATATGTGCAACTACAATGGCACAGAAAAAGATTTCCTGCCGGGGTTAATGCTTGTGCAAGAAGTCAATGCAAAAGTCATCCTCATTATGGGCAACAACGAGGAACGCGTCATGCAATATTGTTTTGAGAACAATTTTGAAAAATTCAGAGATTTCTGCATAAGACACGGATTTCTCGATGTAAAACAAAATGATACCATCTCCATAGATGGCACAAAACTGTACCTTGTACACAGGCCAATCGACTGTAAACCGGGAATGCTGAATCTGTATGGTCATGTCCATCGGCAAGGCGGCATTTGGAGTCCGTATGGGTTCAATATCTGTACGGATGTGAACCATTTCAGGCTGTACAGCGAAAACGATATACGTTTCTTGATTTCGCAGAAGGCAGCATGGGACAACGATGCGGATACAAAGTTTTTAGCAGGAATAAAATAAAAGATTTTTAAAAAAAATTCTTGCCATCTGCTGCAAAGTTAATATAATAAAAAAGCACAATAAGTAAAAGGTTCATGGCGTAAGCTATGGACATCACCATATTAACAATCGGGATACCGCTATACATCTTTGTGTAGCGGTATTTTTGTCGTTGTTAATACAAGACGAGGAGGTACTAATGCGAAAGCACGAAACCTACGAGGAGGAGTACGAGGAGTACGACCTCCCGACCGAACCTCAGGATGAACCTGAGGACCCGCAGGCCACCATCGAGCAGACGGTCGTCAACGGCCACTGCATCTCCATCGAGAAGTTCTTCGACGGCTTCTCTGTCGGCGACTACGTAAAGTCGCCCTCCGGTCCCGTGGACATCCTCGCAGTTCGTGACTGCGACGGCTATCCGTTCCCCTACACCTGTGCGACCATCGATGAAGCACGCGCAATCTATGCGGCGTGCATCAAGGCCGCCAGCGAACCGTGGGAGAGAAAGGAAACTGAGGAAACTCAGTAACCCGCGTGCCTCCCTGCAACCCTTATGGGTTGCGTTAGATTGAAACGCAGGGATAACCTGCGAGTAGCGACGGGTAGCTAAATGCTATCAGAGAAAATCATACTGACATATGATTTCCTCAACCTGAGCCTTGCAGAAATGCAGGGCTCTTTTTAATTGACCAAACGGCAGAAAGGTGGTATAATATAAGCATGAAACGGAGAAAAAATAGATGATAAGCAAAATTTTACATTCGGCGATAGAAAACAATAACGGGAAAATAGTTGTTCTCAGTATACAGAAAAAATGGTTAGATAAAATCAAGTCAGGGAAGAAGACACTTGAAATCCGAAAATCCTCTCCATGGGATTTGCAGTATCCTTTCGCAGTTATGTGCTATGAAACAAAAAAGGAAGGCGGTTGCGGAAAAATCGCTGCCGCATTTGTCTGTAACGAAATCGAAACGCTGCATTGCTTCGAGGATTTAGCATACACGGCAACAGGGGATGAAATTCCGGCAGTAACCAAAAGGTTTTGCGAGCAAGGCTGTATGAGTCAAAAAGAGCTGTATGATTATGGGCGAACCGCTGGCCGTTTGTACGGATGGCATGTGTCTGATGTAGAGTTGTTTGATGCGGAACTTCGAGAAATGGGTGTGCGCCGCGCACCACAATCGTGGCAGTACGGAAGATGTGAGGTGTCATCATGAATATATCCTTATTTGTGGCAGCAATGATATTGCTTGCAATAGGCGGCATTATCGGTTTCGGGGGAATATTAGCTTCGTTTTGTATCCCGTACTACCCGTACTTCGATGGGAAGCGTGTTGTAACCTATAGCGAAATCGAAGATATGCGACACCTGTGTGACGGCGTTCTCGTTACGGGTGAAGTGATGGTAGTGGCTGCCATGATACTGATGTTTGTAAATATCGGGTAGTGAATTCGAGCAACAAATAAGCATGGTTGCACCGTCCTATGAGTACATTCGAGCCTACAGAAAGTACCGAGATACAGCTAAAGAAAGGAATGGACATGCTGGCTACGCCAGTCGCTTCATAACTACAGGCGAACAGTACGGTAAGGGCGACCGAATCTTAAAGTCTGTGGAGAATGGACCTCTATCAAGGGCTGCGGCCTGCGGTAAGCCCGTGCTATGAAGCAGAAATCCATACTGAGTAACGGAGCAACCCGTGAAAGGCTGGAAGTCCGAAAAAATACTATGGGAAGACAGGAAAACATTGAAATTTTCGAGGATACATTTGCTCTGTGCAAGCGAAACAGTACGCTGCGCGACGCCATCGAGCAAAGCGCCAAAAAACAGAAGCTGTATCCGAAAGGTGTCGAATGCACAGAGAAGCAGGCAATCACCTATGCTCAGCCTGCCAAAATCATCGTGAGCCCCAAGCGCACACTGGAAGCAGCAATGCCTTACGCCTATGCCGGAAAGAAAGTCTGCATCCACAACTTTGCTTCTGCGGCAAATCCGGGCGGTGGTGTGACGAAAGGTTCTTCGGCACAGGAAGAGGCAATCTGCCGTTGCTCCACACTGTATCCGAATCTCAAAGAAGAAATCCTTTGGAAGGAGTTCTATGCGCCCCACCGCCGCCAGCAGAACCCACTGCACAATGATGACTGCATCTACACGCCGGGCGTCATTGCGTTCAAGTCCGATACCACATATCCCAAGCTATTACCAGAGGACAAGTGGTATTCTGTCAATGTACTGACCTGCGCAGCCCCGAATCTGAGGGAGCGCCCCAGTAATAGTATGAACCCCAATGACGGAAACACGACTGTGCGCATCAGCCAGAAAGAACTGCAGGCGCTGCACAAAAAACGGATGAGAAAAGTGCTTGATATCGCATGGAAAAACGGCAATGAGGTTGTCATACTTGGCGCATTCGGATGCGGTGCGTTCAGCAACCCGCCGTTGGCTGTAGCACAGGCAATGAAGGCAGTGGTGCAGGAATACCGGATGAAGTTTGAAACTATTGAGTTCGCTGTATATTGCTCGCCGCGAGATGATTCAAATTTCCGTATATTCCAAAATGTTCTTGGAAAACTCTGATTGTGGTTGTGTTAAAGTAAAATATGTAAAAAAAGACCATCCAACGAAAGAAAGATGGTCTTTTTCTTATGTGTAAATTGACTAATAACCACAAATGTGGTATAATATAAGTATAAGGGATAGTAACTTGTACGCTGCAGATGGGAGGAGCTATGAATCAAATTAGCGCTGTAACTATCGGGAAACTCATCGCGGCGCACCGTGAAGGCGATGAGGAAAAGTTCAAGGCATACGTCGATTTTATCGCCAAAGCCTATGAAGAACAGGGGAACGACCGCGCCGCACATATCATCCGCAGCAACTATACAGGCAACTATAACGAGCAGGGGAAAGTTGTTCTGGATGAAGCAGGCGAGCAGACTGTATACTACGAAACAGGTTGGTATGAACCCGAAATCTTAGGCTCTGGTGGTTCCTATCGCGGAGTTGCAAAAACAAGCTCAGAAGACGAAGCGTTGCAGCGGCTGCAAAAACACGCCGCAAACTATGCACATCGTATCACTGTATATAAGAAAGACGGTAAAACCGTAAAGCGTGAAGTTGCCGAATACGACCAGTGGGAAAAGAAGTGGAGGCCGGTCTGATGAAATGGAATGTATTTTCTCTTGAAACCGTTAAAACAGCATTGGAACCAAAGTTTGTGCTGGAAAAGGTCCGTTATGTGACAGACGACGAAGAATACGGTGAAGGCGAGTCCACACGCCTTGTTTTCCGAAACGTAGAAGAGATGCCGGAAATCGACCACATTGAACGGACAATCTCCACATTCATTCGGGACACTTATGTTCACTTCAAAGACAAAAATATCAAGCCGATGCGCCTTTGGCAGGATAATCTCAACGAAAGCGAAGACCATATCCGCTATTCCACAAACCATCTTGTTTCACCGCCGCTGGAACTCATTGGCAAAACATACATTTCTGACGAAAGCTACATTCGCAAGTGGTTGGCGGCTCAAGGAGGAACTGAATTTTTTGAGAGAGCATCCATCACTATTGATGTCGATGTAATTTACGCCTATGACAATGTCAATAAGGTTGAGGAAAGTTCCGAAGATGGCGAGGTACATGGCGTTCTCATCAACAGTACGATGTATCTGCGCGAATCGGAAATCAAGCAGGTAGCTCAGCTTATCAAGGACGAAAAGCTCCGCAACCGTGTATTGACGTTGATGCGCTCTCATCGCCGTATTGTATCGGCTCCCGAAAAAGAGAATCGCAACATTCGGGAAATCGCATCCGCACAGATGCTGAGTCAGGTGTGAAATCATGAAGCATAGAATCTCAGAAATCGGCGTTCAGATGCTCGAATACCAAGAGCAGCTTGCCCATGAACACAAATACAAGCCTATTCCTCGTACATTCTTCTGCGATGTGCGAGCCGAGTTTCAGAAAACATTGCCAAAATGGTGTAATATATCCGGAGATACGACTCCGCTCGAAACCACCGATGGCACTATCATTGCGAACGGATACAACCGTATCGTGATTGGTGACTACGGTGCATTTGTTGAGTTTTCTCGCGTACAAGCATGTATGCGCCGCCTCAAAATCAAAGAAGGTCAGGTTTATCGTGTAGAAGACCCGCGCTATGCTGAGCATGTCAAATATCTCTGGCTCACAGCGAACGATAGTTCCGATGTGAAGGTGTACGAGCAAAAGCGACCAGTAGAATATGCTGATTATAAACCCGGTATGCTGTATGTCAGTGTATATGAGGTGTTCCCACACATCTAAGAAAATCAAAATAAGAAGTTCTACCCAGTTCAGGGTAGGTTTTTATCGAGAGTGCCGCAAAGACTGCTGGCACACGGAGGTAACCGACAATAACTGACTCAGACAAAGCAATTGCATTGCGCCCATCATACTGGGCAAGCGTATCTGGCGGAAAAGATAGCCTGTATATGCTCAATTACATACTGCACAATCTGGACAGATACCCGCTTGACGGCGTGGTTCACTTTGAACTCGAAATCGACTACCCGTTTATACATAACGTTATCGACTATATGGAAACGGAGTGCAAGCGAGCTGGCATCCAATTTGTGCGAATCAAGCCGAGGAAAACGTGGGAAGAATTGTATGATAAATGCGGCTTCCCAACAAGAAAAGTAAGATGGTGTAACGGTCACTATAAACTTGATGCAAAGCGGCAACTATCCGAATGGCTGAACGAAGTCGGTTTTTATGTAGTAAATTACATAGGTTATTGCGCCGATGAAGAACGCCGTTTTAACAAGCGATTGAGTGCCAAAAAGTTAGAGATATACCCTCTCGCAGAAAACGGCATTAACGAGGATGTGATTTTGGAATGGGCAAAGACGCAGCCAATTTTCAACAACTACTACAAAACCAACAAGCGCTGCGGTTGTATGTATTGCCCTATGTCCTCGTATTTGAATTTCGCATATCTGTATAAATACTACCCCGAAAATTTCCGGTATATGCTTGAAAAAATGCGGGAAACGGAAGAATTGAGAGAGAAAGAGCTTGGTAGACCGTTCTCTGTGATTTCATCGAATCCCAAATACAATGCGGATTACTTGGAACACATTGTCAAAACAAAATGGCTCAAAAAGCTCAATGAAATGGAGTGTACAACAAAGCAAAAAAATATCGCAGCAGCAAAAAATCAGATTGAGATAGGTGGGTGAAAATGTGCAACAGGAAAATGATGACTTGTTAATTCATAGCGAGTACGCCAATGTGAGTGTTACGCTGTTTTTCCATATAAGCAAGATGCCGGAACTCGGAGGAAGGCCGGGATACATCTACCGGACCATTAGTATGGTGGACGAGGCAGAGAAGCTCAAAATCGATGAAATCGAAAAGGAAAGACAAAAGCTCGCAACAGCATATCATCTTAGCATCGATGACGTAAAACCCATTACCGCGCAGGCCGCAGAGCTTTTGAAGACACCGCTTAACGGCATCGCAAATTGAGGGGACAAGAATGAATGACTATGAACGAGCACTGATTCGCTATGTTGTTGATGGCGACATTCGAAACGCTCAAAAACAAGCAAAAATCATCTTAAACAAAATAGCGACCGAGAAAGATAAAAAATTCAAAGAGTATCAGCTAAAGAAACTTGACAATAAAGGCCCGGAACTCATTGAACTGCCCTATAATCTGCAGAAGATTATCGCCGCACAGGATGTCACGAACTTTCCTGAGTGTAGATTCCTCATTCGGCCGGAAGAACAAGTCGTTATCAATAAACTTCTCAATACAAGAGTTGCAGCATTGCGGTTGCAGGAACTGGGAATCCACTATACTTCTTCTTTGCTTTTGACAGGGCAGCCGGGAACAGGGAAGACAGAACTTGCACGGTACATTGCGCATGTAGCAGATTTGCCTTTTGTCGTCGTGAAGTTTTCCGGCATCATCAGTTCTTCTTTAGGACAGACCCAAGCGAACATCGGTAATATGTTCGACTATGCGAAAAGAACGCCTTGTGTTTTGTGCATTGATGAAATCGATGCGCTTGGTACGATGCGAGGAAAGAAAGATGATGTGGCAGAAATGAGCCGCGTCGTAATCGCTCTCATGCAGGAGCTCGACAATATCAAAAACGATGTTATCGTAATCGGAACAACAAATCGTCCCGACCAATTGGATGAAGCCTTGATTCGCAGGTTCGTTCAGAGACATGAGGTCAAGCCCCTCAATCAGGATGACGTTCGAGAATTGGTGAGGAAGTTTAATGACTCTGTCGGGTACCCTATAGATGACAACCAGATGGATGTGTTCTGTTCTCAGTTTGGAATGGAAGCTACTGCCAATGCTGTGATTTCTACATGCACAGAACGAATCATTGAAAGAATCACGGAAGAAGTAAGACAGGAACAGGTATGAATTTGTGTGGAGAGCCATTATTTGATGGGTTAAATTTCAAAGAGTTGTTTGGAAAAGAGCTTGTTGTCGATAAGGTTTTTCTGTATTACGACGGCATTCCGTTACTCTGTACCTGCAAAGACGAAGAAGGAAAATTGTATTTCTGTAATTGCACAGAAGTACGAAGCGAAGAGCGCTGGGTTCTGTATCCAGCAACAGAGCAGCAAATAGAACAAATCGCCAGCAAAAGCAAAACCCCGGCCGAAGTATTTCAGGATAGCCGTGTAGTGTATATGTATACCATCGGCTTAGATACAGGCCGAGGAACATTGAGGGAACTGACTGTCGATGAACTGTCAGATGCAGACAGGCTTCCGGAAGGAGCGTATGTGTAATGAGCAAGCACGAACTCGGCGCAGACCGCGTTCTCCACGAAGGAGCTGGCTACCGCGACAAGTACAAGTTCAAGGGCCAGAAACCGCCAGTCGGCAGCAGGGAAAATCCGTCCGACCCGAAGCAAGAGGGGACAGATGCGGTGTATATACCAGATACCGCCAAATGGATGAAAAAATAAACCACAGGTTGATTGACCAGAACAACAAAAGTGGTATAATGTAATCAGAACGAAACGAAAGGAGACAACCAAAGATGCTGTGCAACACTGTTAATGCTACGTCGTTTGCCGAGTATAGTTATGAATCTGAATTCGAGTCCTACGAATCCAGTTTTGTTTCCTATACCAATCGACAAGCAAAAACAGACCATGTACAGATGCGGTGCGTCTCCAAACGATAACTGCATTTTCACACGCTGCTTGTCGAGTCATTTCGGCAGGCAGCGTTTTTTGTTGCCTGTAGTACAGAAAGGCAGCAAAAGAAAATGAACGTTCCTACTATCGATATCGTGCAGACGGGTGCCAATATCAAGGCACTGCGAAAAGCGGCAGGCATCAAGGTCAAGGATGTGGCAGACACGCTCGGCGTATCCACGCAGGCGGTAGCCAAATGGCAGGCAGGCACAGCACTTCCTACCATCGACAACCTTGTGATTCTCGCCGCGATGCTCGATACGAAAATTGATGATATCCTTGTCATCGCATAAACCCTCGCCGCAGGATTGCGGCTATATATGGCCCGTTCGACGAATTGGTTAAGTCATCTCCCTTTCACGGAGAAGGTTGGGGATTCGAATTCCCCACGGGTCCCCATCTGCTTCTGTAGCTCAGTTGGTAGAGCAGTAGGTTGAAGCCCTATGTGTCGCTGGTTCGATTCCAGCCGGGAGCACCATATGTGTCGGTATGCAAGTGGTTAAAGCAAACGGTCTGTAAAACCGCTCCGTTACGGTTCGCTGGTTCGAATCCAGCCCGGCACACCATATGGCCCCTTCGACAAATCGGTTCAAGTCACCACACTCTCAATGTGGAGTTAGCAGTTCGAGTCTGCTAGGGGTTGCCATCGCACCTGAAAGGGTGCAAATCTGCAGAGGTCGCCTAACGGTAGGGCAACGGATTGCTAATCCGTCGTCGGCTAATCCCCGGCTTGTGGGTTCGAATCCCGCTCTCTGCGCCATATGCTCATGTGGCCGAGTGGTCGATGGCAGCGGTCCAGAAAACCGCCGGTGAGAAATTGCCCGAAAGGTTCGAATCCTTCCATGAGCGCCAACAAAAAAAGAGAAGCCCCGACGCCTTAGTGCATCGGGGTTTTTCTCTATCCAACATGGCTTTTTACCATTTCAATCTAACGCAACCCGTGCGGGTTGCAACGGCCTTATGGTGCGCCGGGTAGGATTCGAACCTACATTTCAATCTAACGCAACCCATGTGGGTTGCAACAGCAAACTTGTACAAACGAAGCAATAAGTTGTCATGCATTCTGTACAATGTTTGTCTGCTTTTTGACCAAACAATATGGTCAGATACTACTTACCGCAATGGAATCATATCCTTTCATCATATTATTTGGTGCGAAGCGACCAGCAAAAATAGCTAATCCGCGAAGAATAATTATATTATACCACAGAAGGTATGAATGGTCAAGCCGAGCGAAGAGCCGTTGAGAACAGTGCAAGAAGTTGAGATAAGCGATGTATCGAAAAAGTAGGTTGCATATCAGGTGATGAGAATTGAAAAGGAGACCGATTTGTGGTATAATATAGGCAAGAAACTAACGATACGAGGCAAAAAAAGAGGTGAAAATTATGCGATTTTTGGTAATCCCGGACTGCCATTTGAAGCCGTGGATGTTTGAAGACGCAACAGCTATTATGAACAGCGGAAAGGCAGATAATGCTGTTTGCTTAATGGATATTCCCGATGATTTTGGAAAAGATGACCCGGATTTGTACAAAAAAGCATATGACGCGGCAATTCGTTTTGCCGAAAGGTTCCCGCAATCTTTGTGGTGCTACGGGAACCATGATTTGAGCTATGTATGGAACAAGCCGGAAACCGGATTCAATCCGGCAGTACGCATGCTGGTTCGTGAAAAGTTAGAAGAATTGGAACGCACACTTTCATCTCCTTCTCAGCTTGCCTATATCCACAAAATTGACAAGACGTTATTTATGCACGGAGGCTTATCTAACTTCTTTGTACATCGCTGGGTAACGCAAAGTGGACAGAAAGCGATTGGTAAAACCATCAAGGAAATCAATAAAATGGGCAGCGGCCTCATGTGGGATAGCGCATCACCTATTTGGTACAGACCTCAATTCGCTCCAGACAACGATGCTTCCAGATTGTTCAGGGGAGGGAAATACCTGCAAGTTGTAGGCCATACGCCTGTTAAGGATGTGATTCTGGAAGGCGGGGTACTGTCTTGCGATACCTTTTCTACATACCGGGACGGCACGCCTTACGGTTCGAGGGAGTTTTGTATTGTCGATACTGATACATGGCAATTTGAAACAGTTCCGACCAAATAAATCACCCCTCCTTCAGATGTGGGTGGTAAACAAAAATATTCCGATTAGTTTATGATTTGTCTTTTACAAAAAGAAGTAGAGAGCCTCTCCACAAAAGAGGCTCTCTACTTTAGTTAGTTTTATTATCAATCAGGAGTTGTTTGTGGGACGTGAAGATGCGTTAGGAAAATGTAACGCACCAAACTTCAACACCATACGCGGTGTTAAATATACAACCAATTCCCATTTGTGTATATCCCGGAGTCATAATATTTGAATAATGGCTGGGGCTGTTTTTCCAACCCGTACACGCTGCAGACGCACTTGTTGCACCAGAGCACAAAATTTCTGCGGTCGTTGCACCGTCATGAGAAAAAACATCGTTTGCAATAAGGTATTCACATCTTGAATCTGCAATACTTGACAGCGAAGAACTCACAGTAAGAGCTGGTAGACCGCCCTCTGCACGCATTGCATTGATGTTATTTGCCACAGCCCAGTATGCGGAATCGGAAGAGTCAATACTCCACCATGTTTCACCATCTGATGCTGGGTCCATTGGCAATGCACCATACTCAAAACTGGAAGACGCAGCGGGAGCAGATGCAGAAGAGCTGGTGTCGCTCGAACCACCATTAGAATTGCCATTAGTTCCGGAAGATGCGGAACCAGTAGGCGAATTACTCGTAGAATCAACAGTTACAACACACTCAGCAGAAACATCACCAACAGAAGCCGTAATCGTTGCCTTGCCATCGGCAATAGCGGTAACATTTCCTTCTTTATCAACGGTTGCCACATCGGGCGCATCAGATGCAAAAACGATGCCATCAATAGATGCACCATCCGGATTTGCGGTAGCTGTCAACTGAGCAGTACCATCTTTCTTCATCTTCAGAGAAGTGTCACTGAGTTCAATGCTTTCAATGTCTGGCGCAACGGTTGCAATGCACTCTGCGGTAAGGTCTGTTTCCTTAATGCTGGCAGTAATCGTGGTTTCACCAACATCAACCGCATTGATTTCACCATCGCTGTTGACAGTTGCAACATCTTCATTGGAAGAAGTGAATTCAATTTCAACATGGGTTGCATCTTCCGGCTGAACAACAGCTTCCAACTTAGCTTTGCTGTTGTTTTCCTTTGTGAGAGTGATGCTGTCTACCATATCAAGACTGACAGGTGTTACAACGACCTCTACTACCTTGCTCGTGGCAATCTTACCATCTTTGCTGGACATTGCAACCTCTGCTGTACCAATGCCAACCGCAGTGATGTTGCCGTTTTCATCGACGGTCAGAACATTTGGGTCACTGGTAGTATAACTCATTCCCAGCTTATCCACAAGTTCATCTGCCTTCGCAGCCTCCGGCGTTTCACCATCATAGGCATATTCAGGTGTTGCCATAATGCTGCTTCCTTTTTCAAGTGTATCTGGAATATCAAAAGATACTCCGGTAACACTTACGCCACATCCCGCAAGGCTAACAACCATTGCACATGCAACAGCGAGCGACGATAGTTTTTTCGTGATTCTTTTCATAACTTTCGCGAATTTTTCGCATTAAAACTGCAAAAATTTCGCATTGGTCACATCCTTTCATCCAACCATATTAAGTAAACACAGATTTTTGCGTTTGCATACGACCTTGATTCAATACTTATATTATACCATACCTACGGCAAATAATCAAGAACAAACGGCAAAACCATATAGTCTTGTCATTTGCTGCAAAGTAGCTACAATAAGAGCATCAAGATAAATCAAAGTATCACCCCATAATTTGTTTTGATTTCAAAATCCGTAACCAAACGGCTATCTCAATATGAGATGGCCGTTTTTTCTCTCGAAAGGAAGCCTGCCATGAACATCAATCGATATGCGCTTCGTAAGGAGCGCTCATTACAGAAAATCATTAAGAATCAGCCGAAACCCAATATAACTGCAATCGGAGTTTGCAGCGAGGCACAGGTTACGCATCACATCATCACGAAAAGAAGTGATGAGTGCCTGCCCATCTCTGCATTTGTTCCGAAACACAAGGAAGGGGATGGCAAGAAATTCCCCGTTATCATCGACATCTACGGCGGCAATTTCGTTGCAGGACGCAGTGCTCTGAACACAAATTTTGGGGCATGGTGTGCGGAACAAGGATATCTGACCTTTATTCCGGAATACACCCCAGTTCCTGAAACGAACTTGTTCGGACAGCTCGGCGACCTTTTGAAGGCGTTCGTTGTCATCCATCGCTGTGCAGAACGGTATGGTGCGGATATGTCCAGAATGTATCTGGTAGGTGACGGTGCAGGTGCTGCACTGGCTTGCCTTGTATACGCTCTTCTCTGGAACCCTGTATCCATGCAGCATCTCGAAGATGAACTTCCGTTCGATGTACCGCAGGAAGCAAAACTCACGTTTAAGGCTGTCTGCTTGCAGAATAGTATCCTTGACCTTTCCAGCAGAAAGATAAGCACAATCGCGCCCTATCTCATTGAAAAGGATTGGAAAAAGACCAGCTACGCCGAATGCCTGTCACCTAAGACTTACGCCAAGATGCTGCCTCCGTGTTTTCTCGTCACGAGCATCACTGATGCTCATAAACGTGACACGAATCAGCTGGCTTGGCAGTTGAAGTTGAAGGGTACGAGATATTCTGTATATTCCGCAAACAATCTCTTTGCAAAAGAAAGCTTTGCTGCACGGCATCCCGAAACTCGGTATTCGCAGACTGCCAATACGGCTATGCTTGCATTTTTTGAAAATAAATAACACAAAAAAGGAGAAACTACAATGGCTAAAATGCGCACAAAAGAAATCATTCCGGAGAAAACTCCGCAGAAACGCGGAACGGATAGCTACTCTTACGAGAAAGCCTGCAACGCAGCAAAGAACTCCGGCACACCCACATACCGTTTTGCCGTGGGAGACAGGGTGCAGGTTGGACAGCTTCCTAACTGTGTTGTCGAAGAAGTGATGGATGATGGTGCAATGTATCTTATCCGCATCACCACCACAAACCACGTCGAATATTCCTGCTGGGCTTGGACAAGTGTTCGCCCACTGGATGATGACAAAGACACGCATTTTGCAAAGCGCAACTCTGCACTATCCCGTTTGCACTACTCAAATCGCAGCATGTACTCCCTACTCAGCTATCATTACCTGTTCGGTGTTGATTTCAACCCCGATTATCAGCGCGGTTCTGTTTGGGATGAGGAGGACAGAGAGAAACTGCTGGACAGCATCTTCGCAGAACGCGAAATTGGTCGTTTCGTCTTCAAGCAGTTGCCCTTTAATCGTACAAACGACGATGGCAACTACTACGAAATCGTCGATGGTAAGCAGCGTTTATTGACCCTGCTTGCTTTTTACGAGAACCGATTCCCGTACAAGGGTGTGTTTTACAACGACCTTTCCGTTCTGGATAAAAACTGGTTCATGGATGCTTCCATTGGTATTGCTGAACTTGACCAGAATGCGACCCGTGCGGAAGTTCTGGAAGTTTTCCTCGCTCTGAACGAAGGCGGTAAACCTGTCGCAAAGGAAGTTCTCGACCATGCACGCGAACTGCTGAAAAATGAAGCAAACAATAGCGAAATGTAACTACTGCGAACGCGAAATGCTAACGGTCAACGACTGCTTGTATAAGCGCGTGGTCGTTAAGGTTTCCAAAAACAAAGAAATTGTTTTTACGTAAATTAGTAGACCACCAATTCTCGTAAAAAATCCCGCCAAAAATAATAAAATACCCAACACAAAAAAGGAGAATCACAATGGCTAATTATCACAAAAGAAACAGCATCCGTGCTGTCCAGTGGGACCCCGAAAACGCGCAGAGCTTCAAGGACATCAAGAAGCTGGTTGCCGAAAATCCCGGTCTTGGCTGGAAAGTGAGGGATAATATCATCCACAACTGCGTCACCATTTACAGCTTTACCCATGACGTGATGCGTATCATGCCCTACGAATATCTGGTGGAGGGCAAAAAAAACAGTCTTTTCATCGTTCCAGCTGAATCTTTTGAACTCATGTACGAGCTGGACGATTAAACCCACTTTTTGAAAGGAGCTATCATAATGGCTGAATTTAAGAAACCTTACGACAAAGCATACGGATTCTGGCACGTCGCCACCGAAGGTGACTGCGAGGGTCGGTCCACCACAGACCTTGGTGTCTCTGAGGGAGCTATCAATATGACCGAATTCGACAAACCTTATAACAAAGCATACGGATTCTGGCATGTCACCACCGAAGGTGACTGTGAGGGTCGGTCCACCACTGACCTTGGTGTCTTTGAGGGAAATATCGATACCATCGCGTTGGCGCTCGCTGACAGGTGCTACTATTACACCCTCTACTTTACAGCCGTAGACCCCACTGACTACGACGAGACCCCGAAAAAGGATGAAATCAACATTTCCATTTCCGGCGCATCCGGCTTGTACGACATGACAAAGGAAGAGCGTTTGGACGCGATGCGGAATATGCTGAAAGACCGTCCCGTCTTTGTGCGGGATGGCAACCGCGCCGATACCTTCATTATCAGCACCAAGCAGGAATCGCTGGAAGAACGCAGGCAGAAGGTTCTCGATAAACTGACTGCCGAAGAACGCGAACTGCTCGGCGTTTGACGAGGCGGTGCAAATTATGAAGGACCGCAACCGGGAAATTGCGTTAATGCCGGAATTCGATAGTAAAGAAGTGTTCGACGCATATTTTGCAGAGGAAACCGCAGTCACAGCACCGTACCGAGACACCCAAGGACGGCTCGTTCTGGACGATATCCATGACTTGCCTCAGGTCGTTGAGAAGGTGTTTGCTGGACATCCGGAATTCGCGCATACTTTTTTCCACGATGACGATTAAGCATTTGCATCTTCGTGTAAGTCAAATACTCAATTCAAACAGGAGTGTACAAAATGACAAACGCAAAAGAAATGGCACAGAAAGGTTTTGATACAGGTTTCACCGATACTGAGGGTCACGAACTTCATGTGGGTGACTATGTCCGCATCTGCGGCCATATTGGAAAAATCGTTTTCTCCTGTGGCGCATTCGGCATCTTTATTGCAGATGAAGTTCCTTGGGATACCCTTGAGGAACTGGTGCGAAAAGACAGTGGAAATCGCCCTTCTTTCTTGTACAATGACAACTTCATCAGCTTTTGGGAGATTGTCTGGAACTTGAGTGAGGACACGGACGAGTCGTGCTTGCCCTATGTTGAGAGCATCACCGCGACCGGCGGCATTTTCACCGATGAGAACGGCAATAAGGATGTCTTCATGGGTTGCATCAACGGTTGCTCCGCCACATTGACTCAGTGCGAATACACCTGCGGACGCTACTGCACCTGTGATGCCGTAGCAGTGGCAAACGACTTGCTTCGCGACAACGAGCTGAAGAGCTGAAATAAAAAATACTTGCAATTTGCTGCAAAGTAAATATGCTGTAGATACTCGATAAATAAAATCTTTAAAAAAGCTCTGTCTGTGCCTCCCCACAGCCATGACAAAGATTTTGTTGTCGTTAAAAATATAGGCCAACCGCTATCCAGTTTCTTTCTGGGTAGCGGTTTTTCTATTTTTAGTCTGCGGTGCCTCCTATGAGACGTCTTGCAGTTTATATAAAACCCTAGCAAACTCCGCCCCATTTTCCCCACAAACGAGGTGGAGAAGACGTCAAACGTCCCGGATTTAAAAATAAATGCGGGCATCAAAACAAATCATTGGAGGTAAATTACCATGAAAATTCGTAGCAATTATGATTTCTATTCCGTTGAAGAGTGCGAGCAGGATGCCAAAGAGATGGTAAATCTGCTGAAAATGGAGCGCACTTGCTCCACCATGAAGGAGCGCCTTTCCCGTCTGAACTTCGAAGTATACGACACGGATTGTGGGTACATTGCTGGCAGCAAAGTAGAACATGAGGGCCTCGAATACGTGGACTACATGTTGCTTTCCGGCCATGCATTCAAACGTGCTTGCGAACGTGGAATTGATGCGACCAAACTTACCAAGTTGGCTATTGCTGTGGCAAACAATTTCGACGCTTACGCCGAAATTCACAACCACCGCATTATGCCCGTGCGCAATAGTATTGGCCAAACTATTGACGGCACTGGTAAGAACGGCAAAACCGCAACCGTAGTGCAGGTGGAGGGAAGCAACATTCTCCTCATCGTTGAGCGCTATGCGCACGGTATTCGCATCGCTTCCTGCTGGAATACGCAGGAACGCCGCTATGGACTGCAAGAGCATGATGACTACCTCTTTGTTCGCAAAGATGGTAGCGTCACGCACAAGCTGTCCGGTGACGTCTTCGTCTTCCGCAAGAAGAAGCGTGCCTGAGTGCTCTTCGGCAAGAGTCTCCCCAAAAGGGAGGCTCTTTTTTTGTTTTGAAAAACTTGTATTTTGCTGCAAAGCAAATATAATAAAGATGTACCATAAATAACACCTAAAACAATAATAAAAATATAGATATTTTAAGTGGCATGTTATTTATAATAAGAAGCTGCTTAATTATAAATATCTATATAAAGAAAGGAATTTGAATGAATAAACACGATGTGGAATACAGAATGTACTCTCTTAAAAATTTTTGCGAAATTTTTGATGAGCTTTTTTCGTATAACACAGGTGATGATTTTTGGAAACGATGTGTATGTGAGGCGACAATTCGAGACTTAAATGTTGATATATGCGATGCAGAAGTAGAACAATGTCCGGAAGAAATTTCGCTGCGCGAAGCACTGAAAGATGTTGCTTTACGTCGTCTTGAACCATACAAAGACTTGAAGCCCAAAACCATCGACACAAACAAAATCAACGAAATGCTCGTTTCTACAATAAAAATCTTCATGGATGACGAAGATATGAAAGTAGAAGATATGAATAGAGAAACGCTACATTATTTATGTGGTTGTTTCCGATTCCGGTTATCCAAGTTGTGTCCATTTGCATATTCTGCTGATTACAGCGAATTTATGAAAATGGTTAAAAAGCAAGGCATCGAAAATTATATCAATAAAATCGTTGCACTGTACACGCTGGTCGAGCAGTACCAAAAATACTAAACACTATCATTAACAATTAACAACCAGCCGCCCGCTTAACCGCGAGCGGTTTTTATTTTAAAAAAAATCTTGCAATCTGCTGCAAAGTTAATATCCTATAAGTATCATATAAATCAAACACAGGCGACTTAACCCTCAAACGGCATTTATAATTGGCAAAATATATCACCATCTCGAAAGAGGTGGTGTTTTTTTCGTTCACAAACACACAATCGAAATGCCTAAAAGGAGGGCTTAGAATGAACAACATGAATAACACCAACACTTCCGCAGAAATCTACCTTGTCTTGCATTGCTACGAATGCGATGGAGGATTTGGCGATGCAATCAGTCAGGAGACGATTGTGACCGCCTTTTCTTCCAAAGACAAAGCAAGAGCGTATGCGAGGAAGTGGTCGAAGCGCCATGTCTACGGTGCGCCGTTCGATGAACTCACTTGTGGAACGCTCCGAGTCCAAAAGGTCGGAGTTGACACAATGAGTCTCAACGACAAGCCAGAAGTAGACTGGTAACCCCCACGCAGCGCTCTCTCCGTATGGAGGGGGCTTTTTTTCTTGCTATTTGCTGCAAAGTGAATACAATAAGAACATCAAGATAAGTCAAAGCGTCATCTACATGATTTATTTTGATTCATAATCTGTAAAAGCAGTCATCTCAAACGAGATGGCTGTTTTTGTTTGCAAAGGAGGATATGAAAATCGCATGCAAATCAAAGTCATGCACCGAGAACAATGCTTTGCCGCAGCTGGAGGGTATGGTCAAGAATACAACACAGAAAACATCACCATTCCAACGATGATTATTTCTATTTCGTGTTTAGACAAGGCCATTCCTAATAGATTGGAAAAGTATCGCAGGGAAAACAAGAACATCATCAATGTCGCGTATGTGCAATTCGATGATATTGATTCAAGCGAAACCATCAATGGCGAAACGCCAATGTCTGAGTCGGATGCAAAAACAATCGTAGATGCATTCATGAAATACAAAGACAGGGTAGAGCAAATCATAGTCCATTGTGATGCCGGATATTCGCGTAGTCCTGCTGTTGCAGCAGCACTCGCGAAAGCACTTGGCATGAGCGATGAAGTCTATTTTTCCAGTGGTCAGTATTGCCCAAACCGTCATGTTTATCGCATGATGATGAATGAACTGGCAGCCAGAAACTTTTTCGATTGAAAAGAAGAAGGAAAATTTATGAAAACATTTATTCTCGAAAACATCTACATGAGCGATATGTCCAACCCGTCCGTTTATTCTACCGACCGGTTCCCCACATTTGAATCGGCTATGGAAGAAGCTCACAAGCAGTTCAAAGAAGAAGCAAAGACTTATCGCAAATCCTACGGAGCTGATAACATCACCACTGAGGAATACTATCGCGACCTCTACATCAAAGGTCACGATTTCACGGATTGGTGGACAGTTATTGAGGTCCCGACTGCCGAGGAGGAGGACGAATGAGCACACCAAGCTTTATCGGAATCCTTTACGAAGAAGGAATCATCAAATTCGTCTATTGCCATTCTGATGGTTACCCGTCTTATCTTGGCAAGATGCTTCTTGAACATTACAACACCCCGGAACTTGCAACAGCACTCGTTGACCTCGGAAGCCTTTCGATGGTTCGTGAGCGTCTTGCCCCGGACGAGGGAGAAATGCACAGATTTGATACACCTGTTCGTCACGGTCCTAAAGGAGGCATAACAACTGCCTATCATCGGGACAGAGGCGATGACTTGGAAATCGACAGTATAGTAGTCGATACTCCCGTTGTTCTGAAAAACGCTGAAGCTCTGTTCCTGAACATCCTCAAAGAGGAAAACATCACCTATTGTTATCTGTACAATGTTGCAGATAAACTCTGGTATGCCGCTGATACGGTTCGAGACAACAGATTCTTCGTTCTGGACGAGAACTTCATTAACGCTCACACTTAACCAAATAAGGAGATTCATTATGAAAATCGCAGAAATCGCTTTTAAAGTAAAACCCGGTAGCCAGATGTACAAAAACTTTTTTATTCAGGAAGAGGAGGAGACCAAATTCTTGGCCTTGGCTTTTCGTTTTATTGACAAGTATTTTGGCAAAGAATTCGACCACTCTTTTAAAATAGCACCGCAGCTTTCTGTATCGATGTCGGTCGAGGAATACGAAAAGTTCAAACCGCAGCTTCTGAAAAAGGTTGATGTGAGTGGTACACGCACCATCTGGACATTCAGGCAGAAATCTGACATGAATAAGAAGTGGCAGGATGAAGTCTGTAAGCATATCAGCGAAAAACGCCTTTACGCAAATCGCTGGTGGCATTTTGATTTCCCCGGCTATGGGCGCAAGAGCGTGGCAATGTGGGATGATGGTTGTGGCAACGTCTACGGCTACTATTATGCTGAAAACGCCAACATCAACGAAGAAGCTTTGCCGAAAGATATTGAACTCATTAAGTTGAGCCAGTATTACGCTGCCAAAGAAAACTTCGAGAGCATTGGCAAGAAAGTTGAACCCGCTATGAAGGGCTATCTTGCAAACAGCAAGTCCTGCATCTACACGGTTGGGTATACCGATGCAGAAGGGAAAACACAGGAAATCCAGTTCGAGATTTCCCATGAGTGCGCGTATGGTACTGCTGTCAGAAAACTGATTGGTAAATTCAACGAGTTCTGTAAGGAGAATAATCTAACACTGGACAGCTTGACATATGTCAAACGCGCAGATTCAAACGAATAAAAAACAAGACAAAAGGAGATTTGTATATGTGCGCAGTAAGCGAAAATATCTTAAACCTCAAAGAAATTTACAGCAACCACAGTCACTATCATCAGTGGGTGAACAGCCTTGGAGAAGTTTTTCTCCCCGGTTTCGGCGATTCGAGCGTCCTTAATGGCACCGACTTGCTGCCTGAGCTTCCGGCGATGGCGCTCTCTGCCGTTAATTTTGACAGCGGTTTTTCTGAAACAGTCATGACTATCGAAGGCGAAACGGGCGTTGCCGTTCATGTGTTGTATGATTATGACTGGATTGGAACCGAGGCTCAAATCAACAGCAACAACAAATTCCTGAACGATATCATTGTGAATGCATTCGGCGCTACGCTGCCTGCACTGGCAGTATGCCTTCGCAATGGCATCCGTGAAGCTATGCACAACACCAAAGATATCGCTTGGAATCCGTATTTTACCATGCTGACCGGAGAAAATACCGACCCTGATGGGCATGAAATCATCGTCTTTGTGCCGTTCACTGCGGATACTGCAGACAGCAAGAATCTTTTCGATATGAAGGCAAACTCGCTACGCATCATCGAAAAATATCTGGCAGAGAACGCCTACGGCGATGCAGTTCGTAAGTATCTTCACGGTCTTGTAAAGGCCATCTTCAATGTTCCTGATGTGGGCAAACAGTAAGTAGGAGGAAAGCAATATGGTTGTACGAAACATTAAATGGGATACCGATGGTGACAAGGAAGTATTTGATTCGCTTCCGCAGGAAGTGGTGCTTCCGGATTATCTCACCCCTTCAAACTACGAAGGCAAGGAGGAATTCCTTGACGATGTGTCTGACTGGCTGAGCGACGAATACGGTTTCTGCCACTTCGGATTCGATGAACCTGTAGAAGAGTGAGGAGGCTATCAATGTACAAAGTTCTTGACAATAATGAACGGCTGTTTCAAATCAAGTTCCTGACAGGAACAAGAAAGACGGTACTCATCAACGAGAAATCGTGCAGAGAAGTCCCCGATAAAGAATGCGACGGTGTTCTGTTCGAGCTGTGTTGCGCAATCAGCGCAATCGAAGCAGAGGGTCATATCATCACGAGCGTTGTAGAGCTTTGTGAGGATGGCAGTACACCGCGAGTGGCGTTCCGGAACACGAAAGAGTACCGTGCAGCCAAGCAGGTACAAGATAGCGTTTCCGTCCCTACCCGCATCGAACGCATCCGCACGATGGATAAATTCCATCTTGGCGTCTTGCTGAACGATATCCGAAACGAATCGCAAAAATATCCTGAATGCCATATGGCGTGGATAGACTGGCTGAACGGTCAGCCGGAAGGGACAATCATCGGGAAAAACTTCTAAGTGCCGAAATATTGCTAATTGCTGCAAAGTCGATATACTAAGTATATCCGAAAAATAAAAAGCAGCACCAAATATCACTATTCAAAATCGATATACCGTCATCTCGTAAGAGGTGGCGGTATTTTTGTTAATTGGAGGAAATTATATGTTTACAGCAACTAAAAAACAGCAGCATTATCTCAAGCAGCTCGCAGCTCTTCAGTTTCCCGGCAGTATCGATAACCTCAGTACAAGACTGCCAATCTATGCTTTGGAACAGCAGCTTCCAAAAGAGGATACCGTGAAGCTGGATGACGCTGTCATCGAAGGCCAAGATATCGAGTACAGCAAATTCTATGACGAAGATGGCTGCAGCTATTCGTCGGTCAGCGAACTTGTAGAAGTACAGCTCGGCCTTGACGATGACGATTCAATTCGGGAATACAACGAGGAAAACCCAGACTTGCCGTACATCCCGTACGAAAAGCTGCGGGAAATGGATAAGAAGGATATTCCGGAATTGTTGTTGTCTGTCGTTGATGAAGCCGACTATGTAGATGCATACAAGGAAGTGACCGATATCGCATCCTACAATGTAGAGGTCGTTCCTATGAGCAGCAACTACGCAACTATGGGATTTGCGTTTACACAGCAGGAACTCAAAAAGTATGAAAAGTCTATCGACAACCATATTTTCTATCCTTGCCGCTATTACGCGCATGCAGGGGAGAAATTTGGCCGAAAAGAGGGTGACTTCTATCCTATCATGGAGTTTATCCATGCGTATGGCGAACAGCTTCTGGTTGACGACCTTAAGCGGTTCGATGTCAAGGTGATGGAACTCGCTACTGCGGAAGAGGTGGAAAATCTTTATCGAACCGCTCCCAATGAGCCGTATCAGGCCGCTTATATCAAGGTCATGGATAGAAAAACGGATACGGTATATAGCCGCATCTATGTTTTCTGTGCAGGCCAAGAAGAGAAGTGTCTCAACGGCGATACCTATCTGAGTAATAAGCAGCATTATCTCTTGGTCAAAAAGGGTGACGATACCTATAAGGTTCCGTATCCGTTTGACTGCGACAGAACCGTTGAGGCTCTGAACAGGAAGAATAGCGAAGAAGAAGCGTTGACCGCAGCGCAGCGGCTGTTCTTCTGGACGGAACACAAAGAACATAGTAAAAATATCTAAGGAGAAAAAATATGAACACTTATAATGTCGTGGTTACCGTATCCACCACTGTTTGCATCGATGCCGAGAGCCCTGATGATGCTATTGAAAAGGTAAGTCAGGCGTTAAATAATGGCGATGTAAACATGAGCACTGATATTGCCAACAACATCGGCTATTCTATGCGAAACGGCCACTATGAGGTGACGGATGCCA
>ERZ779855.313-NODE-313-length-42820-cov-7.082193_pt1 | contig 42820 bp, 51 predicted proteins | sample MGYA00511370_ERZ779855 | MGnify/ENA primary metagenome ERZ779855 (study PRJEB29588, sample SAMEA1967319) | human gut metagenome | biome: human gut; feature: human-associated habitat; material: faeces | place: Denmark | collected 2008/2010 ...
TTTTATTGCTTATTATCCGCACCCAAAAAGTTGCATTTATAAGTTGAACTCAAGGGGTGATGGAATGCATGGTAGCCAGATTATACGTCAGAGTTTCTTCGGTTACATTGCTTTCACGCCCGTTGCGGATAGCTCGTGCCTTGATGGTCGTTGTCCGATTTATCATGAATGGTTCCGTATACCGGAGCGATTCGCTTGTCGGCTCGGAACCGTCCAGTGTGTAGTAGACCGATGCATTGTCGAATGTATTCAGTTCGACAACCGCAATGCCGTCCTGTCCTTTAGGCTTGACACTTATTGTCACATCCTCTATGTCTTCTTTGTAATGATAGCCGTACAATTCGTATAAATCCATCTGGTGACGGAGGCGTTTCAGAAATCCGTTCAAGTCCTTCCTTTCCGGATTGCACCACTGCAACTCACTCAGCGCGGCGATACGCGGCATCATCTGCCATTCCATTTTCACGCTGTCCTTTGTCCATTCCGTCCAGATGCATCCTTGCACTCCGATGATATTCTTCTTTTCTTCCGGGGTCAGCTTCTCCGACTGAGGCTCGAACATATATACGCGTTCTACGCTGCTGATGCCTTTCAGGCGGTTATAACCCGGATTGCTGAAATACAGGTGGCTGATTGGGCAGACGATAGTGGAATGTCCCAGTTGTGCGGCTTTGACGGATGCCTTTATGCCTGTCCATGCCATGACGGTCGTGGTTTCCGGATTAGGATTGCCTTCCAGAATCTCATCCCATGCCAGCATTTTCTTGCCTCGTTTGGCAATTTCCTTTTCCACTTCGTTCATGAAGTACACCTGAAGCTGGTTCTCCTTGCTGTGTTCTTCAGTGTCGTGCAGTCCCAGTTCCTTAATCTTGGCCTGACATTTCGGACATTTCATCCATTCCGCTTTCGGGCATTCATCTCCTCCGATGTGAATATAAGGTGCATCCGGGAATATATCCATCAGTTCGTTTACCACGTCTTTGGCAAATTGCAGTGTTTGAGGGTTTCCTCCGCAAAGCACTTCCTTGAAAACACCGAATTTTGTAGCCGTTTCATACGGACCGCCTGTACATCCCAGTTCCGGATAAGAAGCCAGTGCTGCCAACATATGTCCCGGCATGTCTATTTCCGGAATGACCGTAATGAAACGTTCTGCCGCGTATGCTACAATTTCTTTGGCGTCTTCCTGTGTGTAGTAACCACTGACCGGTGTACCGTCGAATTTCCCGGACCCCGGCGCAGTAATTGTTTCCTTACGGTAAGAGCCGACTTCAGTCAGTTTTGGATATTTCTTGATTTCAATACGCCAGCCTTGGTCTTCGGTCAGATGCCAGTGGAAGTAGTTGATGTTGTGCAGTGCCATGACATCTATCAGCTCCTTTAGGTATTCCTTCGGGAAGAAATGACGGCCTACATCTATCATAAAGCCGCGATAGTTGTACTGCGGAAAGTCTTTCACTGTTCCTGCGGGCAGTGAGGCAAGCGCCTTTCCATCCGTTATGGGGAGTGCCTTGTGTATGGTCTGGCAGCCATAGAAGACACCTGCTTCTGTAGCACCTGTCAAGGTGATGACATCGACCGAAACATTCAGTTCGTAGCCTTCTTTGTGTGTAATGGACGGATCGACCTTTAGGATAATACAGTTCTTTCCAGCCTTAGTTCCTATTTTGACTTCCGTTCCTGTCACTTCCTTGATATAACCTGCAAGCATACGGGCTGTGCCTGCCAGTTTCTCGTTGCCCTCTTCGTAACAAATTGTGGTGGAAGAGTTGATGACAAAGGGTGCCGCCGACGGGGTTTCTACAATTTCCTGCGGCAACGGGATGACATTCAGGTTTCCGGTCTGAATGTCTTGTGTTCCACATGCCATCAGACTTCCTGCGGCTAAAAGGTAAATAGCCCATATTTTTACTGAGTTCTTTTTCATGGTAAAGTCTATTTAATAATTTGTCACAAAAATAACAATTTACGTTTATTTCATTCTTCAACTTTACATAAATATTAATCCAGTATTAATAATTATGATCTCTGCAGGTGCTTTATTAAGGTAGGACCAATTAAAATCTGGGCAAAATGTATGGATAGGTGGCGGCATTATCTTCTGCCCGGTGTGGAAATCGGTGAAGGTAAGACTATCGGGGATGCACGGGAGAAGACGCATTCACGTTATTTCAGGGAAAACACCTTCAAGCGCCTGAAAGGCGGCAACAAGGAGCTGCTGATCGTATCCGGCGCACCATACCGACTTGTACTACAACCTAAGCGTGATTCCTTTCGACAAGATAGAAACGTTCTTCCGAAAGGCTTTCAATGCGGAATAGCTTGTTAAATAGCTTTAATAGCCCATTTGCCTCTCAGGCTTTTGGGCTATTATTCTATTTCATACGGTACTGCCAAAGGAAGACGAGCAATAAGGTCGTTATTTCAGTAAGCGGCATGGAAAGCCAGATTCCCTTTACTCCCAGCCATCCGGGAAGCAGGAGGAAGGCAGGAACGAGCAATCCCAGTCCGTGTAAAAACACCAATGCTGTATAGCTTATTTCAACCTTGAACTGCTCCGAGTACAGACGGGTATTGAAGTAACCCGTGGCCAACATGCCTTGCTCGGCGAAACGCACGGCTTCCTCCTTGTATTTTTTCATGGCAGATGCCACAGAGATTTCATCACGGTTATCCCCTACAAACGATGCAGACAGGACTCTGTTTCTGTAACACAGTTTGAATGTTCCGATTTCCTCCTGCACCACGGGCAGGTCGATAGCCTCGTATTCCTCTTTCGTGACCGTGACGAATTGCGTATGCTCTTGGTCGAGATAGAGGCGGAAAGCGGGTTTTACCCGCTCCCGCTTCTCTTCATATTCCGCCTGTTCCCGCGCACTCATACAGTTATATACGTGTCGGGAAACTCTCCGCACCGCATTGACAAAAGTCTGACTTTTGCATACTCCGAGATGTCGGGCAAAGTCGGGCACTGTCCCGATGAAACCGTACTCTTTCCAATGATAGGTTTTCATGTCGTCTCGAATTTTATTCCACAATTTCGTACTTGACCACGCTGCAATAAACCTGCTCATTTTTTTCCTTCCATTGCTCCATGATACGCTCCACATCCGTTTCGGAGGTTACGGGTTGCCCGAAGATTTCTTCCAGCCACTCGAACATGGCTTCCCGATTGGTAAAGTATTCGCTATAATACTCATCTTCGAGAGTATATACCTCGGCACGGAACTTGTCTGGGAAATATCTGCTTTCGCTGTCATTGGTCTCGTAAATGCCCATGCCCGGCTCTTCCGTCTGGTAATAGTAACGGAGCGACGGGAATTTCTCGCATACGAGGTCGAGTGTCTCATTGCACGGTCCCCATGCCGTCTCTGTCGTAAAGCGGAGGGTTTCGTCCTCTATTTCGAGGTTCGCCCAGTCTCCCCGACAGCTCACCTTGTTCCAGTCTTCGCCCAAGGCATCCACGAGGCAGCCCAGCCACGATGTACCGAAGCCGTTTTCTACGGACGGCTCTTTCCGTTCCTGCAAATTTTTCATCAACTCGTAAAGTTTTTTGATTTCCTGTGCGTCGCCTTCGATGGCATACGCTGTACTGCACCAGTTTGGCATAATCGTAATTTTTTATTGGTTCGTTAAATATTGTTTTTCTTTTCCCTCCTCTCGGAAGCCTTTCGGCTTTCCTTGTCGGGAGAGATTTTACATGCAGGTCAGACAGCGGGGAAAGGACGGGAAGGCAAGCAAACAGCCGGGGATTTCACGGAATACCCAACCCGACAGGCAAAGCATGGCGGGGGACTGAAAGGACATCTCTGATTTGGGAAGGCTTCCGGGCAATCCACGAGCCGTTAGCACGGCGGTGCTTGATGCCGGACGACCGCTGTACCTTTGCATAGGAAAATCCAACCGACAAGGGAGTGCTGACGAAAAGAGAAGAGGAAAGAAATAACGGAAAGATATTAAAACAGGTGTAAAATAAGATGTTATATCTACAATTACGCACAAAATCCTTTCATTTCGAACCATCATGCCTTATTTATATCAGACGGGAGCAATGTCGCTCCCGTAAAATAATTAAGGATATGATAATAGGTTATTTAAGGGTCAGTACGGGCAAACAGAACCCGGCTAATCAACAAGATGAAATCCGGCGTTTCGCCGACAGTAGAAATCTTTCCATTAACCAGTGGGTAACGGAGGTCGCCAGCGGCAAAAAGAAGGGGTGCGACCGTAAATTAGGGGGGCTGATACGGCGCATGAAACATGGCGATACGCTGATTGTAACGGAAGTGTCGCGTCTAAGCCGCACGCTGACGGACCTCATGGCCATCATGGGCAAATGTCTGGAGAAAGGAATCAACCTTTACACCACCAAAGAGGGGTATTCGTTCGACAACTCCATCAATAGCAAGGTACTCTGTTTCGCTTTCGGGCTGGTGGCGGAGATTGAGCGCAACCTGATTTCGATGCGCACCAAGGAGGCGCTTGCCTTGCGGAAAGCCGAGGGTGTCGTTCTCGGCAGGAAAAAAGGCAGTTACACGAAAATGAACGTGTTGATTGAAAACCGGAAGGTCGTCGTCGGCATGTTGAAGCAAGACTGTACGATTACCGATATATGCAGGCGTTTCGACATCTCGCGGGATACGTTCTTGAAATTCCGCAGCCGCTATAAGGAAATAGACAAGGCCATGAAAGAAAAAGAGACAAGACGGAAAGGAAAGTCGCAAAAACGGACGGTATGATTTTACGTTGGTTTAATCGTTGGTTAAATCGTTCGTTTTCAGCCACAAAGCTACAAAAATAGAAATTATCCACAAAGAAAATCTGCAAGAATTTGCGTTTCAACTCTTTGAGCAGGACAAATTTTCCCGGAGTGTCCGAATAATACGACCTTTTTTCCGATAGCTTTTTTAATGAACGATTAAACCAACAAATAAACCGGCACAACTGACAGTTATCCGGCTGATTATTTGTTGGTTTGGTGCTTTTTATCCTTTTAAAGGGGAAGAACGGCACGGATAAACGTACAGGGAATTGAATAAATAGCTGATATAAATTGGCATAGACGGAATATGACAATGAAACGAATACTATTATTATTTCTTTTATTCTGTGGCGGGTATGTTCATGCGCAGGAGCTGGACTCGGCCCGTATCCATTACCGGCAGGGGCACAGGAACGTGGACGTGCTCTTCCGGGACAACCGCACGGAATTGGAGCGTTTTATCCGCATTCTGCGCGAAGAACACGGGACGGGGCGTCTCGAAAACGTCGTGATACGCTCGTGGGCATCACCCGACGGTGCGAACCGTCTTAACGAGGTGCTGTCGAAGCGCAGGGCCGACTCCCTGAAAGCTTATCTCGTGCGCCATGCCGGAATCCCCGACAGTATCGTCAGTATGCATGGCGAAGGTATCGCGTGGGACATGTTGCGCCGGATGGTCGCTGCCTCAGATATGCTTTATAAAAAAGAGGTACTGCACATCCTCGATCACACGCCGGTATGGGTGTTCGATGAATCCGGACGCGTGGTGGACGGACGAAAGAAACAGCTCATGGAGCTGCGCGGCGGACGGCCTTACGTGTACATGCAGGAGAACTTCTTCCCGGATTTGCGTTCCAGTCTCTCGGTGGCCTGCTACCGGAAATCGGAATCGCCCGTGACTATTTCCCGAAAAGAGGCGGAAGTGAAAGAGCCGGAACCGGCCCTGCAACCCGATAGCGTGGCGGAAACGACCTCCGAGCCAGCAACGGTGCGGCAGGAAGCGACCGTGCAACCGCAAAGACCGACGGTGCAGCGGCTGGCCGTCAAGACCAACCTGCTCTACGACGCGATACTGATGCCCTCGCTCGAAGTCGAATACCGCATTGCCGACCGCTGGACGGTGAACCTCGAAGGCGAGATAGCGTGGTGGAAGAACGATGGCAGGCACAAGTATTACCAAGTGGCCACGATCAGCCCGGAGGGACGCTGGTGGTTCGGGCAGAAGCAAGGCAACCCGTGGCACGGCCACTACCTCGGCGTGTTCGGGGGCTTCACGTGGTACGACCTCGAAAACGGCAAGGAGGGCTATCAGGGCGAGGCCGAAATGGTGGGTGTCAGCTACGGCTACATGTTCCCCATCGGACGGCGGTTCTCCTTAGAGGCCGGTATCGGGGTGGGCTACATGCACAGCAAGTACGAGGAATACCTTCCCATCGACGGACACTACGTGTACCAGCAGACAAACCGGATGAACTACTTCGGCCCGTTGAAACTGAAGTTTGCCCTCGTGTGGCGGTTGTGGGATACCGGTAAAAAGAAAGGAGGCGCACGATGAAAACAACGCTACGATATACCCTCATGGGACTCACGCTCGCCGGATTGACATTCCTTTCCACGAGCTGCCGGAAGGACCTGTGTTACGATCATGACGAACATGGCTTGTCCGTGAAGGTGAATCTCTCTTCCGACTGGGAACAGGAATGGGAACGTGCTTATACCTATGACTGGGAAGAATTGTGGGAAGAGGACTGGAAGCATGACTATGACGATTTGCGCCCTGCTCCGGCCGACGGAATACGCGTCCAAGTCTATACCAGCGACGGACAACGTATGGAGAGCAACCTGCCCGATGAAGGAGGACGGGTTGCCATGCCGGAAGGCACGCACGAGCTGCTGTTCTACAACAATGATACGGAATATATCGTGTTCGACGGTGTGGCCGCCTCGGAATCCGCCACTGCCACCACACGAGGCGTGACCCGGAGTTCTTACCGGGAACTGCACGCGGGGGAACGTACCGTGAACCAGCCCGACATGCTTTACGGGGCATACATGGAAGAATACACGGCGGAAAAGACACTTGTCCCGACGGAGCTGCCGGTTACCTTGCGTCCGTTGGTTTACACCTATATGATACGCTACGAGTTCGAAAGCGGACAACAATACGTGGCCTTGGCACGCGGAGCCTTGGCGGGCATGGCCGAAACGGTCTACCTGAACGACGGGCATACCGGGGAAAACGCGGCCACGGTACTGTTCGACTGTACACTGGAAGATTATGGAGCGGAAGCTCTGGTACAGTCGTTCGGCGTGCCCGACTACCCGGGAGAACATTACGGGCGAGGCGATACGGACGGGCGGCGGTACAGCCTGAACTTGGAGGTGAGAATGGTGAACGGCAAGTTCAAGACCTTCGAGTTCGATGTCACCGACCAAGTAAAAGGTCAACCACGGGGCGGCGTTATCGTCGTGAGCGGGCTGTCGATTTCCGATGACGAGGGTCTGGAAGGCGGAGGCAGCTTTGACGTGGATGTGGACGGCTGGGGAGAATGGGTGGACATACCGCTGCCCCTCGACTGAAACGAATAAAATAACAGGTACTGGAATAACCATTTTTAATTTAATTTTTACATCTTATGAAGAAAAGTTTTTTGATGCTTGGCGTGGCTGTAGCAGCACTGGCAAGCTGTTCGAATGAAGAAGTCGTGGATATGCCGCAGAGCCGGGCAATCCAGTTCGAGACTTTCGTGAACCATTCAACGAGAAGTAGTGTGACCGAAACAACGGAAGAAAATCTTAACAAGTTCTTCGTTTTCGGAAACTATGGAGAGGGCACGTGGACTCCCGTGTATACCAATGTCGAGGTAACAGGAGGAAATGTGGGAGATCAATCAGGTTGGAATCCTGTACAGACCGCTTATTGGCAATCGGGCGAGAAGTATCGTTTCGGAGCTTATTCTGATGGGAATAGCAAAATCGAGAACGAGAACGTGGATTTCATCGAGGGTGAGCAGAAACTGACGTTCACAGATTACACGGCAAACAATGCCAAAGACCTGATCGTGGCCATACCCGATGAAAAGACCGCACAAGCTTCTGATAATACTCCGGTAGGCTTATCTTTCTACCACATGCTGTCTCAGGTGAAGTTCACCTTCACGAACACGGACTCCCATGACTACATCATGAAAATCGAAAACATCAAGGTGAACGCGGTACAAACCGCTACGGGTACAGCGACTTATAAGGTGGAGAAACCGACTATCGCTTGGGAGACTGCAAGTGTCCCAAAGGCGGACTATGATTTCGAAACAATAGAGGATATTGCGGAGCCGGTGAAAGACGATTCTCACTCGACGACCTGCTTCGTCATTCCGCAAGACAACACAGAGTTGTCGGTTAGCTTTACCGCGATATTCTCTGATAAATCAGGGAAAATAGCAGAAAATAATTTCACCGGAAAGTTGAACTATCAAGGAGATAAAGAAGGTACAGAAAAAGGCAAATGGACTCCGGGCTTCAGGTACAACTATACGGTTGAAATCAACGGCAGCAAGATTGACCCGGATTTGAAACAACAGGTAATTGAGTTCAAGGTCGATGCTGTGGAAGACTGGACAGACGTGGACCAAACTCCAGTAACTCCGAATGAGGTCGGAGAATGATTGCTTGCAAATAGCTAAAGACATCACATCAGGTTATGAGGGGTTGAATGTCCCCTCATGGCCACTAACGGGAGTATCACTCCTTAATTTTACGCTGCCGGTAGCATCAGAAATGACCGGATATAAAGAAACAATGTATGATTATGAATAACAACCTATTCAAGACCTTGTTCATACCGGCTGTAGCCTGCCTGCTGGGAGCCTGTACGGAAAGCACGGGTCCGGACATGGAGGCAGGCGATGACAGTCTGGCGATCCGTTTCGCCGGTCCTGCCGTGACACGAGCCGCCATCGACGACGCAGACGACATGCAGACCGACGGGAACTCGTTCAGCGTTTGGGGCAGCTATACCGCCGTGACGGGCGGTACGGCCACGAGCGTGTTTGACGCCGAGAAGGTGACATGCCTTTCCGGCATGTGGGGTTACGAGGGCACGAGATACTGGCTCCCCGGTAACACCTACGACTTCTACGCCCTCTACCCATCCGCGGAGACGCTGGGCGATGCCGTGTCCTCTGTCGCCTGCACGGACGGCACTTTTACCGTCAACGGCTTCGACGCCACGAAAGGGTACGACCTGATGACGGCGAAAAAGACGGGTATTTCCGTCGTGGCAGGCCAGACTCCCGGTGCGGTAGCCCTCAAATTCCAACATCTGCTGGCACGCCTCACCTTCGTGGCACGCAGCGAGGGAGGCAACGCCACGGTACGTTCCATCTCCCTTGAGGGGCTGGCTGTCAAGGGCGACTACGACGACAGCGCAGAAACTGCGTGGAACAACACGACAACGGGGAAGGTCAGCGTGAAGAAAGAGACCAACGTAACCCCTGCCGGAAACGCGAACGTGTCGGGCGACCTGCTGCTCATTCCGCAATCGCTTGCGGGCGGGGTGAAGCTGACCGTCATCTACGACACCGATGCCGAGACAGAAAAGTCCGCTTCCTACACCTTGCCTGCCACCACCGTGAGCATGTGGGAGGCGGCGAACCATTACCGTTACTCGTTCACCCTCACCGGCGGAGGCTACATCGTGTTCGACCCGCCCACGGTCAACGCATGGAGCGACGCCATAGGCGGGAACGTAACCATCGACGTGACCCAATAACCTTATTATAAGCTATCTGTAACCTGACGATAAAATGAACATCCAAATGAAGCAACGATACATACTTCCGGCCCTCCTGCTCCTCTGCGCCGCCTGCCAGCAGGAGGAATGGGCGCAGCCCGAAGCCGACAGTTCCGACGCCATCCGCTTTGCCGCCCCGACCATTACCGTGGAGGAACTCACCCGGAGCACGTTCCACGACGCATTTCCTACCGGCGGCACATTCGGTGTATTGGGCTACTGCGTGCCCTACCAGCGCGGTAGCGACACCGAAATGGACTGGGCATCGGGCAGCGCGAACTGGGGCAACAAGAGCGGCAACGCCTTCCCCGACGTGTTCTTCAATCAAGCCGTCACCTACAACGGCTCGGCCTGCACTTATGACTATAATAACAGTGGCGGCCCACGAAAATGGTACAACACGACGCAGAATCAGGAGGCGATCTCCCCCGACAACTACCGGTACACCTTCTTCGCCTATTACCCGATGGACGATTTTACAGTGGAAAGTCCTACCAATGCCACCACACGGGGCGTGCCGAAACTGACGTTCACCATGCCGTTCGCCGAGACGGGCGATGTAGCGACTACCACGTTGGACGACAAGGAGACGCCCGACGCGATGGTCTCCGTCGTCTATAACCACCTGCGCACCACGGGAAACGTGCGCTTCAATTTCAGCCATATCATGACGGGCTTGGGCTTCGCCGTGAACAACTACAATTACGGGGGAGATGATGAAACTGTTACCGTCAAGCGCGTTACCTTGTCGGGCAACTTCACTCGCTCGATTACCATAGATTTCAGCAAGAACACCAACGAAGACGGATTCTACACCTACAGCGGCACCTATCCCGGCACATACGTGATATATAACAACGAGGAAGGGTTTGCAATAGCTCCCAACAGTTCCGTCCCCCTGATAGGCGACAAACACCTGCTTCTGTTGAGCAACGCCACGGACGGCACTTATTTCGGCGAGAACGTGAAGGTCCATGTCGAATACACCTACAGGGGGGAAGCAAAGAACGCCTCTGCCGAACGTCCGACGCAGTTCCAGCCCCGTGCGGGCGTCCGCTATACGGCGCAGCTTAACTTCGTGGGCGAAACCTTCGCGCTGAACTTCATCGCCGCCGAGGACGAGTTCTGGGAAGACGGGGGCGACAGCGACGTCTCAATCCAATAAAGCAACAACTGAAAACAGCATAAAGATGAAAAAGATATTTTATTACTTCCTGCCGGTGGCCGCCATGCTTTTGCCGACAGCCTGCACCACGGAGGAGGACTTTGGCGGCGGTACCGTTCCGCCCGGCGACGGATTCACCATCGAGGCCGTCTGCCAAAACATGCTGCCGCAACAAGTCGTCACCCGCTCGGCCATCGCCAAGGACGACAAGGAGAAGCGTATCAACCAGCTCTACCTGTTCTTCTTCGACGAAAACGACGACTATCTGCAATCGAGCAACACGAAAGTATTCTCGCCGTATATGGCTCCGTCGGCGAATACGAGCAATGTCAGCATTCCTACGGACGTGTTTGTAGATCAAACGCTCGCCCAAAAAACCACCATCTACGCCTTGGCCAACGTGACTCCGGAAGTGGTAGCCGATGCCGACGGTGACGGTTATCCCGACAACTTCCCCCAAGGGGGCAAAGACGGGAAAACTCCCAAGGAGCTGCTCGAAGCGTTCGTGTACGACCCTGCCAATTACACCCCTGATACCCACGATGCCATCACGACCCTGCCCAGCACGGGAATGCCGATGGCAGGCAAAAGCGCGACTACCGTGGACCTCACCAAGAAGGGAAGCCTCACGATGCAACTCAAGGCACTGATGGCCCGTATCGACATCAACATCAGTATCGATTCCGACCACTCGGACGAGAGCGGACAACTGCCCCGTCTCTCCATTGCGGAATGGGGCGTGTACAACATGCCTACCGCCGTGCCCCTGACAGAGCCTGCCGATGGCCAGACCAAGCTGAATACCGATGAACCATACCGCAATGTAGAAAACATACCGAGCGATGCCGTCGTTTACAACCACGGCGGGGCCGCCTCCCTTACCTTCTACATGTTCGAGAACATGATTGCCCCGGACGAAGATCCGGAGAGCTATAAGTATCCGGCCGGAGTGGTAGACGATGTTGACAAACAGCGATGGAAGCCGAAGTTAGTGAATGAAAACAGCAAGGCCACCTATTTCAAGATGAGAGCCTACTACACCACCTATAACGGCGACCCCTCCCTGCCTGCAGGACAGGATAACACCACCATCGAGGCCGAATACACCTTCTATCTCGGAGGTGACCCGGTGAAGGACTTCAAGGTGATACGCAACAGGCACTATGCCAATAACATCGTCATCAGCGGGCTGACCCATGTGGGTAACAACCCGGACCACATCACCTTCGATGCCCGTGTCAACATCACCGAGCAGAACAACCCGTTCTACCTGTCCATGCTGCGCGAACGCGAGCACGATGCCCACTACTGTGTCACGCCTTTGGACGTGTACCTTTTCGAGAAGGAGGCAAATCCGCAGATGACCGTCAGCATAGCCGACCCGGAAAGTCACACTTGGATACGCATGGAACGTGTGCCCGCCGAAAATATGGAGTATGGAACACTCTCTGACGACATGAGTGCAGATACCCATTTGGCGACCGGACAGGCATGGACTGCGGGAAACGGCAAACGCAAATACTTCACCACGGACTTGGTGACCAAAACCCTTGCGAATAATACCGAATATACCATTAAGACGAACCGTGACCGTATTTATTTCTACTTGGACGAAAACCTAAGCACGAAAGACCGCACCGCCACCGTAAACATCTCGTACACCGACGACAAGACGCAAACGCCACGCATCCGTACCATTGAAATCGTACAGCACGGTCTGTTGCCGGTAACCGTGCCGGGAGACGACGACAATCCCACGCAGCAAATCTATGTAGAAGCCTACGAAGAGTATATTTCCCATTACGACCCCCTGAACGAGTTTGAAGGGAATTATATCTATGACGGATTGGAATGGGGGTTGAATGGAGAATACTTGGGTTGGAATTTGGTCATACAAGGAGAAGATGAAACTTGGTGCAATATCTATTACAACGGGGCTGAAGCTACCCAGCATATTATTTCGAAAGCAGGACAATCAACAATGAACCTGAACGAAAAGCCCCGTTCTGCTGCGGAGTATTGCTACAACAAGAACAAGCGCAATGACAACGGAGTCGTACAGGGCATGACCAATTCTTCCGGTTGGTTCTTGCCCGGCATTCGCCAATTAGAGGCCATACTAACCTCCTATTACAATACATATCCGGAGTTTCAAAACAATTTTTATTGGTCATCGGCGGCGGGGAAAAGACGGGTTGGTATTTGGCCATATGATTACTATGAGGACAACAGTTATGCCCGTGCCACCAAGGCCCTGCCAGACGGTGGTTATGCAGAAAGTGACTGGGACGATACGTACACGAGTGAGAACGGCACCACCGGCAAAGCCCCCCGTACCGGCACCTACCTCCGCATCCGTGCGGCCTATGTACCGCCCAGCGGCGTTACCATCGAATGACAACCGCCGGCTTTAAGGCCGACTTTACTCGCTGCCCGTCTGTAGGAAACCCCTTTACAGGCGGGCAGTGCTGTTTTTATTCCCCCGGTATGTCTTTGGCCTGTACAACCGACATGCACACGCACGTTTTATACGTCGGTCGGGATAGAAAAAGGTGTGACAATATCGAAAGAACCTATTCAACAAAAAGAGGTTTGCAGCCACCCCAAAAGCCCCTCGAACCTATGGCAAGCAAAGGCATCAAGGGGCTTTTCTTCTATCAGCGAAACGGTAATAGACATTTGGGTACGCGTTATCCGATTGTGTCGTCCGCGAAACACCATCGGCGCCGGAACTTTATCTGTCATCCGATAGAAATACGATAATAAATGTAGGATTTCTTTACCGCTTTTTATTTCTTCTTCAAGAAACGTTCCGTGAGCCATTTGCGCACCGGGAGATCATAGCACTTCAGGCAGGCATAGGCAAGAGCGAAAGCCCCCATGAAAGTGAGCAGCATGTAAGGAAGCCCTTCGGCAAGCGTCGCCTGACGGTTGAACGCCCATGCCGTATAAATATAGACCAACGGATAGTGGGTGATATAGACGGGATAGGATATGTCGCCCAAAAACTTGCATACGGCAGCGGAGCGTTTGCCCGTTATCCTGCCTCCCGCCCCCATCGAGACGATGACCGGGAAAATGCAGATGATGCAGAAAGCCTCGTAAAGCCCGTTCATCCAATAACCCTCCTCCCCGCCGATACGAGGCACGGAAAGCACGACGATTATCATCAGGCTGCACCACCGGAAAGCGTTCTTGCGGGTGCGTATCAGCCAGCCGAGCCGAGACAAGAGCAACCCGCCGAAGAAGGGATACATCAGCCGGATCAGTCCCACGTACTGCTGTTCCCAGTTCAAAGCCCATCCGCCCACGATGTCACCGGCAGGCGCTGTGAGGCAACGGTGTACCGTAAAGCACGCTGCTATCGCCACGAGGACGGTCAGCGCCGTCTTGCTAAACTTGCGGATAAACAAGGCGTACAGTATGTTGCCGATGTATTCGTAATAAAGCGACCATGCCGGTCCGTTCAGCGGATGCATTTCCATCCATCCCCGGATGTCCCATTTTAGAGGCAGAGGCAGCAGTGTACAGCCCAACAGCATGACCAGCAGTACCGTGCCGACGGACACGCCCTCCATTGCCGGATAGCAGGGAGCTTCCTGAAACCAAAAGAGCGCGGCTCCCACAATGCTTCCCATGACCACCATAGGTTGCAGCCGGATAAGACGGCGCTTGAAGAAGGTTCCCGTGCTCATCTTGTTCCAACGGTCATCGTATGCGTAGCCGATGACGAACCCCGAAAGCATGAAGAAGAAATCGACAGCCAGATAGCCATGATTGATAATCTGGTTCAGATGATTGCCGCCGGAATGCGCTTCCAGCAGATGAAAGGCAACTACCATGGCAGCCGCAACACCGCGCAGTCCGTCCAGAATCTCGTAGTGCGGCTTCGAGGTCAGATAAGAGTCTTGCATATTCATTGGCACGTAAAAAATTATGATTCAACATGATGGAATACAAAAGTACAAAAAAAAGGAATAACAAACACTCTTGCAGAAGATTATATCCGTTTATGGAATTAAAGTCACTCATACGATTAGGCTTGTTACGATGACAAGTATTCTTGTCTTCAAGCATATATTTTTCTTGCTGCAATACAAATTCTTATAAAATTCGTTGATCATAGAATAAATCTCCGTAATTTTATACCCTGAGAATATAGTGATAATCGTTAAATGTAAAAATATGCCAAAATATACTCCGACAATACATTATTGCGGAAAAGGTGAATATAAAGAAGCTATTGGGGCTATTTCCGTAATATTTGAAAACCACCCTTCTCCTCATAACGTGGCAGAATTATGTTATATGCTTGAATAAAGCAAAAACGACCAATTTTACTTTATTAGGTGTAAAATCGGGTGCTTATTTTTTTATTTACCGACAATCAGTGTTTATTGCGGTGCGTTCGGCCACCTAAAGCAATCCGCTCATGCAGGGCGAACAAAAAAAGAGCCGATCTTCGCAGACCGGCTCTCCATAAACGAATAAATTGTTTGCACATCGTATGAACAAAAAGTATTATTTGAAATACAGCATAACCTTTGTATGTCGGTTGGCCTCATTGGGCGTATAATCGGAGATACCGCCTTGGTGAGTTTGGACTATCTTGTCGCCCAGCACTCCTCGTTTGATTAATTCCTCGGCGATATAACCGGCTCTCGATACGCTCAAGGCATTGTTTACGGATACTGTCCCGGTCATGCTGTCAGCCGCACCAATGACGCTTACCGATAACCCGTACTTCTTCGCCACTCTCGCCAGTTCGTCGAGATTGACCAATTGGGAGGGGTCTGTCAGGTGCGACGTGCCGAGTTCGAAGAAAAAGAAGATGGGAGCACCGATGCATTCCCGTCCGGACTGCATCCGAACGGCATAGTCTGCCAAAGTGCTGTCGGGAAGATTCTCGAACTGTCCTGTTCCGAGACCAGGCACGCTATCCGGCCAGTGCTGCAGGCTGTCTGCCCGGCCATTTCCATTCGGGGCTTGTCCTTCCAATGGTGATTTTCCGTTCCAATGCTTGTTCTTCAACCTTGCCCGCAGGGAGTTCAGCCCGCTGTAATTGTTCCTCGGATAACCTTTGCGCTCGATAGCATCGTCATCATCGAAGAAATGGCTGTACGTGTCGAGCAATCCTTCGATTTCCAGTATCTTCTTCAGCTCGGCCAGCGTCCGGCTATCCTTGTCATGCTGTCCCGCGTAGCGGCTGTTCTGTTCCGACAGTACATTGATATAATCGACGAGCTGCCGATCGCGGCGGATATAGGGGCTTGGGTCTATGGCCCGTTTCCAGCCGACCTTGCCGATATGGAAAGAGAATCCGGCAGTGAGTGAAAGCATGTGGTCGCCTAACCGATTCGCCTTGCCATACCCGTCGAAGTCTTGGAAGGTGGTCGTACCGGAGAGTTCCATGAGGGCGCTTACCCTTTTGGAAATGCGATACTGCCCTTGTATGCCGTAGGAGATTGCAAACGGGTTATGCCCGTTGGTCGCATGGTGCAGCAGTCCGATACCCGCAAAGGGTGCCAGATGCCAGCGCACCAGTTTCTGCCGGACATAGCTGCCGCCAAGCACATTCCACAGCAGATCCGCATGGAGATAATGGTACTCCTGCACGGCCAGCGTGCCGTCCTTGAACTGCAACCCGTTGTAATTTATGCGTGCACCTACCCACGGGGTAAACCACTTGCCGAGGGCAAGGCTGTACGAGGGTTTCAACCTCCCGAACAGGTCTTCGCAACCGAGCGGCGTGCCGAGAAAAGCTGTCGCACCTCCGGCGATACTGACAAACCAATTGCCGTTTCCCCGTGCCGGAACGACCACTCCGTCAAGGTATAAGGGCTGTAACGGCTGCAGCAGTTCTGTGTCATCGTAACGGTACGTGCGGTGTACAGTATCCCTTTCCGTGGGTTGTACATCCGCACGGGCTTGCAGCGAACAAAGCGCCGCAATAATGAAAATGATATTTTTCGTCATATTCTTATATCCTTAATTTGTTGTTTATCCGATTCTTTATTATAAACCTTGCCATTCAACGCTTGGGCTTCTTGCCGATGGAAGGGCGCATCATGCGGCTCGCCATCCTCATGCAGCGAAGCGCCCATGCCCGGTTGTCCTCGTCTTCATCACGTCCCCATTTGAGGTCGCTTCCGCCACCTCCTCCGCCACGTGTTTCGGCAAACGTAGTGGCATCATCGACCATACCGAGAAAGAGCATCGTGGCGCAGCGCATGACTTCCGCTCCCCGTTCCGCCACGGAACGCACGAGCGTGTCGTCGAAAAGTTGCCGTTCGGAAGGCTTCATCCGCGCCGACAGTTCCCTCCACTCATCGACCATATTTTCCAGCATGGCGTCCTTGAGTAGGCTGTCCACTTTGGAGTGGACATCACGGGAGTATTCGTAGGCTTCCTCCTTGAGCTGTTCCGTGCGTTCCTCAATGGCATCCATGTTTGCCTTGAAGTCGGAAAGCTGTCGGTCGGCGGTTTGTAGCTTCTCCTGTTTGTCTGCCAGTTTCCCTTGGATAGCAGTCAGCTCTTTTTCGAGCTTTTCTTTCTCGGCAGATAGGGTCAAAGCATCATCTTTCCGGGTATCCATATCATTTTCGAGTGCCGACAGTTGAGCCTCTTTTTCGCTCTTCTCCCTTTTCAAGTTTTCCACCATCGAGGTCAAACCTTTGACTCTGCGCTCTGCCAGCCGAATGTCCGAATGGAGGGCGGACAGGACTTCCTGATGTCGGCCAATCTGTTGCTCAATGGTGGTACATTCTTCCGAGAGCATACGGCGGTATTCTTCCGTCGTCCTGTGCCGTGCGCCGGTCTCGGCGACGCTCCGGCCTCTCTCCATTCCCCACTTCGTGTTGACCTCGGCGAAAAAGTCCGTATGGAGCTGTTTCATCCTCGCGCTATATTCGAACTTGTCCTTTCCGGCGAATATCTCCTTGTACGCAAACCTCCCGTCTTTGATTGGCAGAAGCGTACAATGCACGTGCGGATTTAATTCGTCGAGGTGTACAATGAAGGCGGCTATATTCTGCTCGCCGTATCTGCCGCAAACGAATGCATAGACATCCTTCGCCCAACGTTCGATGTCGCTCTTCCTTTTGATGCGGGTATTGTCCGCACCTTTTTCAAAATCCACCTTCTGCGTGCCGAAAGCGAGTTCGTGCATCCGCTCCCGCGAACCGCCGAAAATGATGTTTACCACCGTGCGGTATTTCGGTTCAACCAATCCCTCGTTGGGGTCTTTGATCCCGCGACGGCCCAATATGTCCGCTATCCGTTCCGGGATATTGCGGCTCGTGTCGATGGGGCGAACCTTGCCTCCGGGCACAATCTCGAAGTTCAGATGTTTGCGGGTGGGGTCGTAGTTGCCCTTGCTCATGGCGTACTTCTCCGCCTCTTCGCTGCGATTACGCAGGTGTTCGTTGCCTTGGGCGGCGGTGATCCCTTTCGATACCTGAACATCGAGAACCTGTTTTGCATTTGCCATACTGTTTTCGTGTTGTTTCGGACAATTCCCCGTGTCCCAGCTTGCTGCTTGCTTGGACACTTCTCCCTGCGACGTCAGTCAGCAGGGGTATTAGGCTCCCCCTTCCCTTTGTTCAGTGGCAGACGGGCAAGCCCGGATGCCTGCTATAACTGGAAGGATATTTGAACCTGAACCGGGGAGAATTGCCCGTGGTTATACAATCTCTGTCCGCGAATCCCCGTTCAGCTTTCCTCTTGTGCCTTCGCCAGAAGCGATAAAAAGGGCTTGCGAAGCGATTCAAGGCGTTTTGTCTCTTCGTCCGTACCGAACTCTGTCCCGTCCGGCTTTCCTTCGATAACAAGCTCTGCAAGCTCTTTCGAGGCTTCGATGAACGCCGCCAATTCTCCGCCGAGGTCGAGCCGGAAGAACTGCACGAGCGGCGAGCCGTCGTCGAACCTCGATTTACGCAGTACCCGTCGCAGGGCGGCATGGGCGATACATTCCAAGACGATCCCACGCAGTCGTTCTTCTGACCGGACAGTCTGTGCCGATGTCGTGCCGGAAGGATTGTCCGGATAGATACGGCTGTCCCGTCCGGCTATCTCCGTCAAGGTCTGGTGAATGATTTGTCCGCATGATTTGCCTACATCGAAAGAGGTTGCCCTGCCGATAATCCAGTCGTACAGTGTTTCCTGTATCCTTGTGGCAAAGTCCGCTTCTTCTTGTCCGCTGTCCGGCATGGCAGGCGTGCCGGTCCGCAGGGGCATGGTAATGACGACGCTTTTTGCCAACCGGGTGCGTTCCAACTGCCCGAGCGCTTCGAGCGTGTCCAAAAAAGAGCGGACAGTAGCCCGATGCCAATGCCACTCCGAGGCAAGGTCGGAAACGGTTACATGGCACTGGCAGGGAGAGAGGTCGTAGTCCTGCCTTCTTAAAAACGGGGAGACGAAACCTGCCAGCGATTTATCCAACAAATCGTAGTAGGCTTCCGTCCTCGTCTTCCGCTCGCCGACTTTTTCTTTCAGGTAGTCGAACACTTCCACGTTCGCCAGTATGGCGGCGGGCGCTTCATTTCTATTTCTCATTTTCGTTCTGTTTTTGATGATTCATAATGTGCGGATAGTTTCAGGTTGCCATTATCCGCATTATCGTGGCAGCCTCGCGTGATGATATTATGATAACTGTCGGCTAATGCTCCGGGATATTCCAGCCATTCGAGGAATTTGCGCATGTCTGTCCTTTCGGACATGACTCTTGCAGACGGGTAGAACAGGGCAGCCAAAAGAACAAAGGAGATGGTTACGGACATCGTGTACAGATGTGGCACGAAGCCGATGACCAATGCCAAGAGCGCAAACCAGACGAAACGTTTCGGCCGGTCGAGCAGACCGCGCATCCATCGGTCCGCCCGCCGGAAAGAGGCCCATGCGGCACACACGATGGTAGATGGCACGACACCGAACTCACCGGGGTGTCCGCTCGTATAGACATAATGAAAGAGGAGCAGTACGATAAGCAACACATGGGCGTACAGCCTGCGGGCTTTTTCGCTCCACACCATCTTATCGTAGAATCTTGCCATGAAGTAACGCCTGCTTCTGTACAATAATGCCGGAAGGACGACAGGCATTGCAAGAAATACAAATTGTAATATAATCCAGGTCATAACAGGTAATAGGGTTTTGAAGGTATGTGAACGGACCGTACCACGAGTTCCAAGTGGACAACCCCGTGAGTGGCCAAGCGGATAATGGTCTCGGCGTCTTCGGCTGTCAGGGACGACGCGCCTTTCTTCATCCGGGCCTTGAATGTACCGTTCTGCTTACGATATGTAGCCAGTGCCGTGTCCAGATCATGCTCCGGAATCGTCCACGTCATGCCCCGGTTGTATGTGCCGTGCGGTTTGCAGGCACGCAGTACCAGTGTGCGGGACACCAGAAAGTCAGTCCGGTTGTTTCTCGGAATGACGTGCTCCTTGTAGAGGTTGTCATCGGCCACCTCTATCCACGTGCGATACGTGTTGATGCAGAAAACCATTTGGCGGTATATCGTGTTTCGCATAGTGCCTGTTTTACATGAAGTCCAACAGCACGTCCTCCTGATTCTTTTTGTACTTGAAGCTGCCGTTCCCGGCGTGGAGTTTCAGGTCGAGACACAGGTCGCCGTACATCAGCTCCAGCGAATCGTAGATCGTTGCGATGATACGGTTTACCTTGCCGTCCGCGTCTGTCCGGGCGTTCATCTTGAACATCTGTCCGAAAGCGGGATTGGAGTAGGCACAGGTGCTATGGCCGGATTTCTCCAGTCCGACCGGCACATGGTGGTAGAGCGTAATCAGTTCCATGTCGTCCTCGAATATGTCCATGACTTCCTCCAGATCATAGGAGTCCCGTAGCGGGAACGTGAGCAGAACGTAGTCGCCGTAAAATTGCGGCTCCTCCATCGTTGCCACATTGAGAAGCTGCGGCATTTGCAGGGGCACGAACGACATGAAGTCATCCAGAAAGTGTCGTAACATAATCATATATCGTTTATTTTGTGAATAGGCTTTTACAATGAGGCGATGAATATTTCCATGAGCATACCGGGCAGCTCGTCCAACCGGTCGCCTTCCGACGGCAGGATTCTGCGCAGTTTCTCGAACGCGGCAGGCGTTTCTGCGGCCATACTGTAAAGGGTTTCCTTATCTTCCGGGGACAATAGCGTCATGCAGAGGCCGTCCAAGGAAGCATAAGGTTGTAGAATCATCCAGACATAGGCTTGTGCCTGTTCGGGCGTTGTGACCTTCCCACGGCGTATGTTGTCAAGACAGGCACGCACGTTCTGAATCAGCCGACGGTCGGTACGTAAGGCCATGTATATCGTGGCGTCCTTGTAAGTGATTTCCTTGCGTCCGGCGGCGAAAAACACCTCGGAGCAGCATTTCTCCGTGTCACGGGTGATGTCGGCCATATTCGCTTCGCCAAGCTCGTACAACCCGGACAGGAAAGCCCGAAAAGCGGCATCCTCTTTTTCGATGAATCTTTTGAGGTCTCCGTTCCCGTGTATTCCGCTGTTCAGGGTTTCGGCAAGCACGTTACGATATGCTGACAGAATTTGCTCCTTGCTACCCCGACAGGCCGGACGTTTATCCAGTTCTGCGAAAAACGGACGGATCTCTTCGGCGGAACGGCACAATTCCACGTCCCCGGCATAAGGTGAGAAGCGTTCTTTCAAAACCAGCACTTCTTTGTAGGTGCGAGGTTTCGACATCGCCAGCCGGGAAAGTTCTGAACGGACGGAATCGTGCAGCAGAATGCACTCCTCTCGTATGTCGGAATGTGTCCGATAAGCCGTGTCCCGGTGCATGGCTGCGGTCACGGAGTCTTTCAAGGTCCGCCACTTTCCGATATAAGCGGTCAAGTCCTCAAAGGAAAGTTCTTTTTGCCCGCGTACTTCGGACAGATACTTCCGGTACAGATTGGCTGGAGTGGACTGGGCTTCGACCAGTGATTTGCCGTTCGTACTGTCGCATGATGTGAGCGTGAAAACGGCAGTAGAAACGGCAGAAAGTCCAGCAATGGAGAGTATGATTTTTAAGTATGATTTCATATGATTTATAGTTTGATTTTGTATTTATCACCGCAAATCTAAGTATAAATTTCAAGATGTCAACCGCCGAAATTTATTTTATAAGCTATTTTTAACATTGTACTTAATAGTTTGATTTTCAATGAAAACAAGTGAAGATAACGGGATATTCAGAGGGTTTCTCATACTATTTTTGCTCAAAGTATGGTTTAGTTTAAAATAAAACTCTTACATTTGTACTTATTATCATAGAAACGCACAGTGATATGGCAAAAGTAGGTTACATATTCAAGGCGGACCGTTACGACGGACTCGAGGCTGACAAAGAGTGGATGGAGAAGTACGGTTGTGTACAAGTGATAGAGGAATCGGTCGATAACGAAGCACTGCGTCCCAAATGGAAACAGCTTGTAGCGAATCTCGAAAGAGGCGACGAAATCGTGGTGGCCAAATTCAGCAACGCTCTCCGTGGGTCGCGCGAATTGTCCGCGTTCATCGAGTTGTGCCGAATCAAGGTGGTGCGTATCATATCCATCCATGACCGGATCGACTCGCGGGGAAAACTGTTCCCCGAAACGACGGCTGCCGATGTGCTGGAGATGTTCGGGGCGCTTCCCGAAGAGGTGGCGGTATTGCGGTATTCGTCCGCGCATGTCATGAACCTGCAACAGAAAGCGAAAGTCCCGAAAAAAACGATGAAGGCGATGGATAAGGCCGACCGGGAGAATACCATCGTTGATATGTATGTCAACGGTCATTCTTTCGAGGACATCATGGCGGTAAGCGGGTACAACAGCCGGAGTTCGGTGTTCAGCGTGCTCAACAAGCATGGTGTCGAACTGAACCGGGGAAAATTCAAAGGGCCGTTGGGCAAACGTAAACCGAAAGACGGGCAATAAGCCTTTATTCTCGCCGGATTAAAATGAAATATTTTTTGAGAATTAGGGCTATATGCTTTCTATTCTCGCTGATTTTTAGTATCTTTATATTAACTTTAAACATTGTAGAATATGGGAGAACTTATCGTTTTTATAGTGGTTTTCTATGTTATCGGAAAGATTCTGAAAGCTATTTTCGCTGGTTTCAGCAAGAGTGATTACCATCATGACCGGTAAACGGTGGCCGGGGCTTGCCTGTCCTGACTGCAGGATACGGACTTGCATGCTTTTGATGTCCCTTTCCTCTTATCGGCGGCTTTCCGCTTGTCTGCGGGAATAGAACGGTTCGTGCCGAAGGAACATCGTGAGGTAAAAGGGGGTTATCGTTTCCGTAATATTATCAGGCCGGCAATTCAGGCGACAAAGAGATATGTTATTATCTTTGCGACGGATTTTATAATAAAACAGTATGACAAAAGCGGATATTATTGCCCGGATCGCACAGGATACCGGAATAGAAAAGTCGGTAGCGACAACTGTAGTAGAGGCATTCATGGAGAGTGTCAGGGAGTCGATGATCGCCGGGAACGAGGTGTTCCTGCGAGGGTTCGGAAGTTTCATCCTCAAACAGAAGGCGGAGAAAAAGGCTCGTAACTTTTCAAAGAACACGACTATCGTGATCCCGGCTCACCATGTTCCTGCGTTCAAGCCCGCAAAGACATTCTTGGATGCGGTAAAAGAGGGAAAATAAAGAAAGTATAAACGGTTTTCTTCATAAGTGTGTCGGGAGACCGCTGTGCAATGGTTACACAGGATAACAGGACGCCGCGACTGTCTTTTGTGGACGGTTGCGGTATTTATTTTGCCGTATGTTATAAAAAAGGAGCTGGCACAAAGAGCCGGCTTTCATCGGCGGCTCTTTGTGTTTCCTTGCTTAATCCGTCACCTCGTAATAATAACTTAACTCGTCATCTTTCAGGTTCTCTACCGCATATTGACCTGCCTGCTCCCAAAGGGTGTTGTAAAGTGTCGCAAATTCCGGTTTCGTTTCATAATACTGCCAGATTTTATGATTGAGTACCAATATCAGTTCTGTGAGGTATTTATAGTTATCTTTCCATCCCTCGAAAGCACGTTTGAAAGTGTCTTTTATAGCTGACAGACCGAATCGGTCCGCTATTGAGAAGTCCTCCCAAAAAGTTGTCTGTAACTCGTAACCGTTTTCTCGCATAAATTCTCTAAATGTCATACGCTTTAAATTTTAAGTTTGAACTGTTTTTTGTTTTTCCCTTTGGTACAATCCCGTACCGAAAGGCTGATTATTTTTCTGCCCACGGGATTGGCGGCAAGTGCGGGCAAGGAGGCAACGGTAAATACGCTCTCCAACGAAGGCGGAGAGGAAGATTTTCCGGCTGCAAGCGCCAGCGGTCCTTGTCGGGACTGGTAGCCGACAATCGAACTTTGCAGAAACAATAACCGGGCTTTCGGCATGGAGTGTGTCTGGGAAACGGCTGTAAAGAGTAAAACGGAGAGGCTAAGGTGTTATAAGAGGATTGCTTTCCGGCTGGATAGCCGGAGTACAAGGGGGGGGGACGGACCGCACTTCGATAAAAGGGAAAAGGTTATGAAGATATAAAGGGGTAATTCCGGCAAAAGGATTCAGGACACATCTATTGCCAATGTATCCCGAACCCGTACCGGTCATTATCTGTACCGAATGTTTAGGAAACCCATTTGTAACCTTCGTCCGTCAGTTCAAAATATTCGTCCATTCCCGGTTTCACAAAAAACATGATTTCAAAGGCTTCGTTGCTTCCACCTTCGGGTATCGTCATGTCGATTTCTCCATTGCGGGCTGTTCCTCTTCCCGTATTGAAACCTAAGTCTTCGTCTGCATAGGCGTAATGAAATTCCACATCCGGAAATATTTCGGAAAGTTTTTGGATAAGCTGTGGCACGCCGTTCCATGCCGTATCGAACCAAAGTATGTTCGGCTCTTCAAAACTCTGGTTATAGGCATTCCATTTTGTACCCCATGTGGCGATAGACCACTCAAACCAAGTGGGATAACCGTACTTTTTCCGGTTTTCCAGATACGTTTCTCCAAGTTGCAGCGCTTCTTGTCTGTCTTTTTCCGCCAATCCTCTCATCCATTGAACGGCTCTCAAATCGTCATCGTCCAATAAAAAATAGAATGGCTGCCGCTGCATTGCTTCGAGACATCTCATACCGAAATCTCCACTACTGTTTTTTTCTATCAACAGTTCTTCGGGCATAGGAATGATGTTGTTGAAGTCGATGTAACAAGGCGTATTGTCATCATCGGTTTTACCTTTTAAGAAATTCATTACTTTTTGTACTGTTTCCCGGTCTGCGTTTATTTCTAAACGGTTTGTCACATGATTAGGCATAATCTTAGTTTTTTGAAATTGTTAATACTTATTTCCCCTCTTGTCGGCTCTTTCTTCCTGAACCGCTTTTGGGTTTTACGGATGCGGTACATGGCTGTCGGGAAAACTTCATACGGTGGCTTTTCTTGCCAAATTACTCTTACCCCTGTAAGGAAGAATTTTGCAAGAAATGCACTTCAAGCCACCGGATCAAGTGCGACGGCCTACCTTTGCATCTGGTAAAACCAAACCGGTGATGGAAAGAAGAAAAGACGGGAGATATGCGAAAGACCGGGGTCGGTATAAAGGGTGGATATTGCTCCGTGAGTGATTATAAAAAAGGAATAGGGCTGATTATAAAAGGTGACGGTTCTGCGTTCGGCCATTCGATAAAGGATACCGCAACCACCTCTGGCGGGTGCATTGCGGTATTTGTGGACAGCATTTTATGCTGCTTTGTCCGGCTTGCGCTGCCTTGTTTTCCAGCCGTACACGGCGGCTACATACGGATAGAGGGAACGTGTTCTCCGGCGGAAACCTTCTTCGTCGATTTCACGGTTGTAAATCTTATCGGCGATACGTTCCGCTTCGTCACGGTCTTTGGCGATACGATATAAGGCGTAGTTCGTACCGTCATGATGGCCCATCCGTCCGCGAATGTTGTAGCCGTCGCCGTACCATTCTGCATCGTCGCACTGGGATTTCAAAATATCGGCAATGGTGCTGCCCAATATTTGATAGCCTTGTCTCCGGCCTTTCCATAATCCCAAGTTGCCGAACACGACAATAATGCCGTCCACTTCTTTATTTAGGTTGCTCCGTTCATCATCCAACCAGCGATATACTTCTTCAGCCCATTCTTCGTCGCTGACCTCGTAACTGTCATCGTCCAATATTTCCCTCTGGGAATTTTGATAGTATTCTTTTGCCTTTTCGTCCAACAGGTCATAGCTTGACCAAATTATCTGTTTCATACGCTTTGAATTTTAAGTTTGACTTTCATTTTTTATCCCTGCCTTCGGAGGGTTTCCCTCGTCCGGCGGAATTTGATTTTACGTGCGGACCACAAGGCGGACAGAAGGGAAATAAGGCAAGGAGGAAGCGGATAGTCCCGTGGACGGTTTCATTTGTGTTGAACAAGTATTGACGAGCTTGCGAGTTGATGGTTGTTAACCACAAATGAATCCGCGCCTTGCCGATTCCCGACCGCCTTAACTTTGCACGGGAAAATCAATGGACGACGGCGGACTCTTCGTGTGGAGTATGAAGGAGTATAAAAGTGGGGACGTTCCGGAACGGTAACGAGCAAAACAAAAGCGGCTTCCAAGCCGCTTTGTCCGGATAAGGCAGAGGTTATTTCTTGCCTTTTCCCGGTTTCTTTTCCGGCTCGGCGGGAGTTTCCTCCTTTTCGACGGCCGGATAGAACTTGGTGGTGACCATCACGATACGGCTGTGCTTTACGCCGTCCTTGTCGGACCACTCTTCGGGTTTGAAATAGCCCTCCACGGTCAGGAGCGTACCTTTGGTCAGTTGGTCGAACGAACCGGCATTCTCTTTTTTGCGCCATGCTTCCATGCTCATTAGAGCTGATATGCGGCTGGTTTCATCGCCGTTCTTCTCCTGACGGCTGATTGCCAATGGGAAACGTGCTACACTGGTGTTGGTGAACTGGCGGATTTCAGCGTCCTTTGCTACGAATCCGGTTACTACGAAACTGTTCTCGATCTTTTTCATTGCGATTGTTTTTTGAAGTTAATAAATCATTTTTACGGTGCGGAAAAAGTAGGTGCAGTCAAGGGGATGCACCAAGGATAGCGCATAAATACTCTTTATTTTGGAGCGCAGCCCCAAACCGAAGGCCCGATAAAGGAAGATTTATGCGGTACGCCATTGGTCAAGGCCGCATGGCCGTTCCCGTCTGCATACTAACTTTGCAACGGAATAATGATGATGACTTCGATAGAAAACGGTCGCGAAAAAGACGAGGCAAGACAGATCGTGGCGGATTTTGGTTCGAAAGGACTTGTCCGCCTGACAACACAAGGGACGGCTTATTCCGGCATGAAGCCGGGAAGAATACCAGGGATAGGAAACATGCCGTTCACTGGCAAGATGGAAACGGCACAAGCGGGTATGCCGTCCGACCAACCCATAGGGCTGCTTTTGCGGTGGATTTCAACGGATGGAGAGCCGACAATCGGCGTGTACGGTGTATCAGTGTGGGGCTGTCCTGCCTGTTCCCGGTCGAAGGAATGGAGAAACGGCAAAGGGAAAAAGGCAGGACGCTGCCTTGTGTGTAAAGCGGCGAGGTAGCGTTCGTGCGAGTGAACGTTCGATATAAAAGGATATGGCGTAGCCAGAAGGTATAAAGGGGTATTTCCGAAGGAAACGGTATGAGCGTATGTTCGAAAATAAAAGAGGGTATCGCACCGGCATATCTGTCTTAGCCGGTGTAAACGGGCTGAAACTGATACTACAGCCCGTTACTGTATTTACCTTTTTTCTGTTTCGGTCTGTAATTCTACCGGCTCGTCATCCCATGTCAGTTCTTTGCCGAGAAGTTTGTAAACAGTCCCTTTGGGGAGTTCTATCTCGATTGGTATGTTGTACACTTCTTCCAAATACTCCCAATGCCCACAACGGGCTTTTCGGGCATAATCCATTCTGTTCCGTCTTTATTTACTGCCAACCATGCCATAATATTACATTTTTAATCTGTTTCTTTGTGATAATTTTATTCTTCTTGTGTTATCATTCTCTTGCTGTATTCCAAAATTTTATCCATCGTAAGCCACTCCGGTTTTTCGTCCTCTTTGAAACTATCATGCAGTTTTATCATAAACTCAATTTGCAATTTTTCGTCACCAGCCCATAAGGATTTGGGGTGTCTGTTACCGTAATTAAGGTAATACTCACAATCTGACTGTAAGCGTCCTAATAACTGGTATCTGAAAACTGAATCTCTGTGTATTACTTCGTCTACCGTTACTCTTCCATTTGAATTTGTTACATCGTTTGCCATAATCTATAAAATTTTAAGTTTTCTTTTTTTCCCTCTTGTAGCACCAACTACTTTCGGGCCTGATTTAATTATGTCGCCTCGAAAGGTGTCATGGCTCTTTATGCAAGGTTTTACGATTAAATACTACCCGTGCGAAGCGGAGGGTGGAGATTTTGTCGTGAACCGTCAGGCTTTGACCTTGCATACAAGAAAGACATGACAAGTACCTTTGCGACACAATTCATATCAGGCAGCCCGAAAGCGATGTGCGAATACAGGGAAGAGAAGGTCTCTTGCAAAAGGTCCGATAGTTTATATAAAAGGGTTGCAGCGAAAAGAAAAATATAAATGGATATTCCAGGCTGTATAAGAATTTTGATTGTGAGGATAAAAAAAGGTATTGAGCCAGCATGTTTATCGTGAGAAAAGAAACGGGCTGCAACTGGCAGTTCCAGTTCAGCCCGTAAAAGTACATCGGAGGTCTCTTGCCTGTTCCCGTCAGAAATGGGCTACCATAATCCGATGTTTGAAAATTCTGTTTTTATTGCTCGGTCGCCGTTGGTTTATCCAGATATGGTGTGCTCCGTATCCGAATATGAAATACTCATCGAGCGGGGTTTCGTTCTTCAAGCGTTCCATACTTGCACGAAGTTCGGTTTCATCGACTGAAAGAAGAATCGTGTTCATGATTCGGAAATAGATTTCTTCCGCTTCATCGCTATAGCGGCAAAAGACGTGTTCGATTGTTACATTCATAGTTCTATTGGTTTGATTGAGGTGTTTCGGGTACATTAGTCATTATTGATTCTCCGTCTTGATTGAAAATCTCTATTGTCGGGTTGCCGTCGTTTTCTTCGGGGAGCATGAATTCCGATGTATCGGTCAATGCTTGCCACTCTTCATAGCAAAGACGGTTGTCAATGATGTTCGACACGTCCTCACAGTTCCATGAGCGGACGATTGCCTCGGCTTCTTCGTAACTATTTGCTTTCACACTGAAATAATCCCGTTCCCAACTTGTAACCTTACGGTCTTGATAAAATTTGTATTTTCCCATTATCCTTGTTTTTTAACTGTTTACTTCTACAATATCCTCGATTCTGCCATATAGTATCGAGCGTAATGCTGTTTTGTCAGTAGCATAATACTCGTGAATACTTCCGTACTGTTTGACGAAATACCGTTTGAGAACGTCGGAAAAGTCAAAGTGATAACCGCTCAAGGCAATTCCACGTTTGAAATAAATGCTCTCTCGCACGTTACGGGTAATCCAGTTTTTTTCTTCCCGGTTTAACTTGCCTCCGTTATTCAGGTGTACCCGCAATTTGTAAACCTTGCTGTCCTGTAATATCTCCAGTTCGGGAATGTCCCATTTGACGAATTTTGTTGCTATCTGTATCATACGTTTGCTATCGTTTAATCATGGATAACCACTTCATCACGGTATTCTGAAATTTCCTTGCCGCTTTCAAGGCAGACAACTATGGTATTGCCATAGTCGCCCACAATTGTGCCTTCCGTGTAACCTTTATATGGATCGTGTAGCGTGCAGGATAAGCCGATAATATCGCTGTCTTCTTCGTATTCGTACATAGTGAATGTGTTTTAGGTTACAGTTTGATGTTCCATTTGCCTTGCGAGAATATCCGAAAGCTCACGTATTCGTCCTCTAACTCGTATGTCAGTATGCGGATATAGATTTTGTCTTTGGCTGCCAAAGAGGCTACCAGTTCATCAATTTCTTTTTCCGGGTATTCCCAACGGGAAGAAAATTCGGCATCTACCGTGTCGCCATACCGGTTGACAAGGCCGTTGAAATTATCGTCCAGAAATGCCTCTATCTTATCGAGGTCCTGTTTGTTTTCCGTACTTGCGTGGAAAATGTTTGTTGCATAGTTTGCCATAACTCTGAATTTTAAGTTTTCTTTTTTCCCTCTTGTAGCATCTGCTACTTTCGGGTTTGATTTAATTATGTCGCCTCGAAAGGTGTCATGGCTCTTTATGCAAGGTTTCACGATTAAATACTACCCGCGCGAAGCGGAGGGTGGAGATTTTGTCGTGAACCGTCAGGCTTTGACCTTGCATACAAGAAAGACATGACAAGTACCTTTGCGACACAATTCATATCAGGCAGCCCGAAAGCGGATGTGCGAACACAGGGAAGGGAAGAACTCGTATAAAAGGTTGATGGCTTATAAAAAGGGGGTGCAGCGAAAAGAAAAATATACCGTAGAATGTTTTCTCTTTGTGCTGTACAATAGGGAACGGAGTATTTTAATGAAGTCTGGGAGAAGGTTTAGTTTAGTCCGTTAGCCTATATATATGCTAAATCAAAGTAAACTATATTTAGGCAGACAAATTTGCCTGCCTATAAGTTTTTCCTTACCTTTGTATGAACTAAAGAAGACTTGTTTTTCTTTTGGCTGCAATGGCTCTTGGAAGCTCAAATGTAACTGTCGAACGAGGAAAAAAATTCTGGAAGGAAGCTGTTCAAGAAGTCCCGATTATAAGCAAGTGCAAGGAAAGAAACAGAGTGAAAACAAAAAATCGGGAAATGACTTTAATTAGCAATTTTGTTTCTTATTTGTTCCTCAATTAAAATCATAAAATTTTCAATAATTTGATTTTCAGACTATTACATGTAGTATTTTTGAGGAATTAAATTTATATACAAGTGTCTTGGTAATTCCATCTTTAAGAATTTATATGAGTACCATTTTATGTATGTACCCTTTGGTTATAGGAACAACATTTACTTTTGGCTGGTTTTATCAAGGGATGGGGAAGATAAGAATTGCTGCGATAGTTACGTCTGTCTGTAAATTGTTGGTTTTGCCTTTGATTTTTGTTTTTATACAAAAAACATCGGATTATAACACGGCTGCATTTATCCAATCTTCAGTTTACTTATTGGCTTCCATCGTTACAGGGATTATTCTTTATCGAATGCATGTAGTTAAAAAAGTCAAGATAACGTTTCGGGATGTGATAGTAGAAATGAGAGAAAGCTATCCGTTGTTCTTGTCGTCAGTAGCGACATCAGTATATACTCAATTGTTTACCTTGATTTTAGGAGTCATTTCCACTCCTATGGTAGTCGGAAAATATTCAGCGGCAGACAGGATTATGAGGTCTTTATGTTTTGCTATATATTCTCCGGTTACCCAAGTTTATTATCCTAAAATTTCTTCATTGTCATACACTAATAATAGAGAGGCTAAACGCTTGTTGAAAAAGCTCGTCAGATTCATGTTTGTTGTTATGTTGGCATTGTCTTTGATATTGTTCTGTTTTGCCGAACCTGTTTCAGCTTTGTTAGGTAGCGATTATGCGGGACTTCATACACTTTTGCGTATTATAGCCTTTGTGCCGATTGCTATTGCTTTAGGGGCGGTTTATGGACAAATGGGACTTATCGCATTGGGAAATAGAGAGAGTAAAAGAGCTTTTCAGAAAGTTTATTTTATGGCAGCACCCTTTTCTCTTATATCAGTGGCTATATTATCAATTTTATATACCGGCATAGGTGCTGCAATAGCATTGTCGCTGACAGAATATTTCGTTTTTTTCTTTATGCTTCGTTATTATAGGAAGTTTATTGCATGTTGTTGATAATAGGAGTGGCATTCTTAATCCTTCTTATGATAGGATATTTTAAGACAAAATCGATATTCTCTCCGGAGGTTTTAGTGACAGGAACTTGGAGCCTTATCATCATTCTGTATTACATCCTGCCACATAATTTGTATTCAATAAATGGAAGATTTATAGAATGTATTTTACTTTGGGTTGTGTTTTTTTATATCTCGTCTTCTGTTGCTTATGCAATTACAGGTAGTGGAAAACTGGTTTGTGAAAAAAGTCAGAGCATATATAGGTACGAAACCGTTTTTGCTGTATTGGCAACAGTTTTAATAGCAGTGGACTGTATTCGCTTAGCTTTTACTTCAGATTATTTTTTTCTATACCTAAGGTCGTTGAATACGGGTCTTGATGAAAATATTCAAAGTGATGTAAGTCCATTGTGGGGTTATTTCAGGTCAGCGATGATTGTTGTTTATCTGATAGAACTTATGGAATTGAGGGCAGGAAACAAGAGAAAAGTCATTTTGTTTTTTATATTAAATCTCCTTACTTGTTTTATAACAATGGCTAAGAGCCAGCTCTTTACTGTTATTTTTACGTCAGTAGTTATATTGCATAGGAAAAAGAAAATATCAGTGAAGCAATTATTGACTGTAACGGCAATCTGCTTTGCTCTTTTTGTTGTTATGCAATTACTGCGTTCTAACGATGTGACGGATTTTTCTGTATTGGAGTTCTTGGCTATTTATATTTTATCTGGAACTGTTGCTTTTGACCACTTTGAGCCATTAGATATGGGTACAGGTTCGAATGTGTTCAGATTTTTTATAGCATTGCTGAATAGATTGGGATTATCCAATATATCAGCTAACGCAACCATATTAGACTATACCACTGTTGGTCCGGATTCTATTACAAATGTATATACGTTGCTCTTTCCTTATTTTATGGATTATGGTTATGTAGGAATAATTGTATTTAGCATAGTCAATGGCTTGTTGTGTGGTTATTTCTTTAAGAAATCAAAAAATAGCGAGCCTGCATTAGTCTTGTATTCTATGCTTGCTTTCACAATCGTTTTTGGCTTTTTTGGGGAAATATTATTTGCAAATTTATCCACATTTCTCCAATATGCTATTTATGCGTATATACCTTATTACTTGAAGTTTAAAGGAGTTAAACGATGAAAGTACTTCATGTGATTACATCGCTATGCATAGGTGGGGCAGAAAAATTATTGGTTGATACCATCCCTATTTATAATAAGAAAGGTGTAGAAACAGATGTTTTGGTTTTTCAAGGTAGGCAAACACCTTTTAGAAAGCAGTTGGAAGAACAAGGATGCCGTGTTTTTCAGCTTTCGGAGGATAGGAATGTATATAATCCTATTAATATCATAAAAATCATTCCCTATCTTAAAAAATACGATGTTGTTCATACTCATAATACAGCATCTCAGTTGTTTGTCGCTATTGCCAGTGTGTTATGTTCTGTGGTGCTTTGCACCACAGAACATAACACTTCCAACCGCAGACGCAGTTGGAAGTGGTATGTACCCATTGATCGTTTTATGTATCAGCGTTATAAACATATAATCTGTATATCGGATAAAACTGAAGAAAATTTACGCAATTACATTGGTGATGTTGCTATTGGGATATCTACCATATATAATGGTGTGGATGTCACAAAATATTTCTCAGCGTTGGCAAATCCCGCATTTAAAAGAAACGGCTCTAAATATATACTCTGTATGGTGGCAGGCTTTAGATACCAAAAGGATCAAGATACGATTATACGAGCTTTTCGGTTTTTGGATAAGTCCTTGTTTGAATTGTGGCTTGTTGGCGATGGAGAGAGAAGGGCTGCACTGGAACAACTGGTAGAAGCTGAAGGCATAAAGGATAATGTTAGATTTTGGGGGATTCGGACTAATATACCGGAAATTATGAAGACAGCCGATGTGGTTGTAATGTCGTCACATTGGGAAGGTTTTGGGCTGGCTGCTGTTGAAGGTATGGCAGCCGGTAAACCAGTTATTGCTTCTGATATTGATGGCTTGTCCCAAGTTGTTGATGGGGCAGGTTTGCTGTTCCCAAAAGGTGATGAAAAGGCTTTGGCATCCTGTATATTGGAGATTTATGAAGATAAGGATTACTATCAAAGATTATCTGAGTTATCTGTAGAACGGGCAAAAGAATTTGATTTAAGCCACATGGTCAATCAATATATTAAAATTTACCATCGAATAACAGAATAGTACTTAAAGAAATTCTCATGGACACCCCCAAAATAATACGTGCTTGCACTGTTCCATCTTCATTGGGATTCGTGGAGGGTATGATAGAATACCTTCAACAGTCCTATGAAGTGATATTGCTTTCTTCGCCCGGATTGGCATGGGAACAAATTAGAATCGCCCATCCAAATGTGAAATGTGTGGAGGTATGCATGGAACGACGTATTTCTCTTATGAAAGATTTGAAAGCACTGTGGATATTATGGCATGTATTTCTTCGTGAAAAGCCCGCAATGGTGCATAGTATGACACCTAAGGCAGGATTGCTATGTATGTTGGCTGCTTGGTTGGCTAGGGTACCGGTACGTGTACATACGTTTACGGGGCTTGTATTTCCTACTTCTGTGGGATTGAAACGCCGTGTTTTGATGGCTACAGACTGGCTTACTTGTGCTTGTGCTACGCATGTCATTCCAGAAGGTGAAGGTGTAAAACGTGATTTGATGAGTCATGGCATTACCAAGAAAGATATACGAGTGTTGGGCTATGGCAATGTACGAGGCATTGATTTATGTCGTTTTGATCCATCTTTAAACTATTGTCTCAACTATGACTTTGGTTGCAGGTCTAATTGCGTAGGCAAGAGTACCGGCTCGTTGACTTTCATTGTGGTTGGCAGACTGGTTGGCGATAAGGGTATTAATGAGGTGGTGGCGGCATTTGTTCGTCTGTATCAAGAATATCCGATTGCACGGTTAGTGTTGGTTGGTGGTTACGAAGAATGTTTTGACCCACTGGAGCCGAAAACTTTGGAGGCGATTGAGCGACATCCTGCCATCCATGCAGTAGGAGTACAGCATGATGTGCGTCCATGGTTTGCTATTAGCGATGTGGCTATCTTGGCTTCTTATCGTGAAGGGTTCCCAAACGTGGTGATTGAGGCTGGTGCTATGGGGTTGCCTCAGATTGTGACTGATATTAATGGTGCCAATGAGATTATTGAAGATGGTAAGAATGGTATCATTGTTCCATCTAAAAATACAGATGCACTTTACAAAGCTATGATGCGTATGACAGATAAGGAATTAAGGGATTCTCTATCAAAAAATGCTCGTAAAATGGTTGCTTCACGATATGACCAGCATTTTGTTAGGAAATGCTTATATGATTTCTATAAAGAAATTTTGTGAGATTTTCGGTACAGGTGTGAAAGTCTTTCAATGTGTTTATTTATTTTTTATAACATGTATGTACATTGTTTTAAGAGATTGATAGATTTCATTCTCGTGTTTTGTGTATTGGCTGTTATTTGGCTATTCTTGCTTCTTATCGCTCTTTGGCTGCATTTTGCCAACAAAGGTGCAGGCGCATTCTTTACTCAGGAACGTCCGGGAAAAAATGGAAGAATCTTCCGGGTGATAAAATTCAAGACCATGACGGATGAACGGGATGCGGAAGGGAACCTGTTGCCGGATGCTGACCGACTGACTAAAGTAGGACATTTTGTCCGCTCTACTTCGATTGATGAGCTACCGCAACTGATAAATGTGCTGAAAGGGGACATGGCGTTGATAGGACCGAGGCCGCTTCTCCCCAAATATTTGCCGCTATACAGCAAAGAGCAGGCAAGAAGGCATGACGTTCGTCCGGGCATTACGGGATGGGCGCAGGTCAATGGTCGCAATGCCATTTCATGGACGAAGAAGTTTGAACTGGACGCGTGGTATGTGGATCATTGTTCTTTTGGGCTTGATTTGAAAATTGTTTTAATGACAATAAAGAAGGTTTTTGTTCGTGAAGGCATATCCAAAGAAGGACAGGCTACGACACTTCCTTTCAATGGATATAATTAATAACTTGGAGTGATGAAAGCTATCGCTATATATGGTGCCGGCGGTTTCGGTAAAGAGATTGCCTGCCTGATACATTGGATAAACGGGGAAAACGCCCGGTGGAATTTGATAGGCTTCTTTGACGATGGGGCGGAACCGGGGACTCCGGTTTCACATTATGGCAAGGTGTTGGGCGGAATGGATACTCTCAACTCGTGGTGTGAACCTCTCGATGTGGTTTTTGCCATCGGCAACAATCGGGTCATTCGCAAACTTTCGTCTTCGGTGACCAACCCCAACATTTGTTTTCCAAATCTGGTTGCTCCGAATTTCGTCATAAAAGACAAGGAGACGTTCCGGATGGGGCGTGGGAATATCATACAAGGCGGATGTACTGTTTCGTGTGATGTGGAAATCGGAGACTTTAACGTGTTCAACGGTTCTGTGGTTTTGGGTCATGACGTGAAGATGGGCGATTGCAATGTGCTGATGCCTGCCGTCAGGATATCGGGTGAGGTGGTGATGGGCGATTGCAATTTCTTTGGAGTGGGTTCCATCGTATTACAGCAATTGAAAATAAAGAATGACACGAAGCTTGCCGCTGGCAGCGTATTGATGACCAGACCCAAAGAAGAAAATTTATACATAGGCGTACCTGCCAAGATGCTGAAATTATAAGTGAATTATAAACGACTAATAAAATAACTGTAAAAAGAATCATTATGGAAATGAAAGAATTTTTAGGCAATTTTGCCGCTCAGTTTGATGATACCGAAGAAAGCGTATTCACTCCGGAAACCCGTTTTAGAGAGCTTGACGAGTGGTCTTCGTTGATTGCCTTGAGCGTGATTGCCATGGTGGACGAGGAATATGATGTGACTCTGAAGGGTGATGACATCAAGAACTCTGAAACGATAGCGGACATTTACAATGCCGTGGTTGCTAAACTCTGATGCCGTTTTGTGAATTAAAGAATTATGGCTACCATTCATATTGATAATATCCGTGTGGCAGGCATTGCGGCCGGAGTTCCCGGGAATGTCATAAAGACAGTATCTACTACTGACAAGTATGATGACGAGGCTTATATAGAATCTGTAGGGGTAAGGGAAAAACGCTTTTCCAATGACTTTACCTCTTCTGATTTGTGTGAAGCCGCGGCGGTAAAACTCATGAAAGACCTCTCTTGGGGGTGTGAAAGTATTGATTTATTGATACTTGTGACACAGACTCCAGACTATATATTGCCGGCAACCTCATGCGTGCTGCATGGCAAACTGGGACTAAAGAAAAGCTGCTTGTGTTTCGACATCAATTTGGGATGTTCGGGCTGGGTATATGCCATGGCCACTGCGCTTTCACTGATGACTTGCGGCAGGATAAAGCACGCCATGGTATTGGCGGGTGATGCCCGTAAGCAAGTGCCTGAAGAACACGACCAGCTTTTCGGCTACGCAGGTACCGCCACGGCTCTTGAATATGCCGAAAACGCAAAGCCGATAACCTTTGATTTGGGAAGCGACGGCACGGGCTATGACGCAATCATACGTCCGGGCGGCGGGGCGCGAAATCCCATAACGCCGGCATCGTTGGAGCTGTACGAGTGTGAAGACGGACGTGCCCGTCATGCTTGCCAGACAAGGATGAATGGCATGGATGTGTTTGCGTTCGGCATCACTGCGGCTCCCAAATCCATAAAAAAAACATTGGCGGAGTGCGACATGACGATGGAAGTGGTGGATTATGTGCTGTTTCATCAGGCAAACATCAAGATGCTGGAAACCATCAAGAAGAAACTGAAGTTGAGCGATGAAAAGGTTCCCTATAGCTTGAGGAGGTTTGGTAATACTTCGTCGGCTTCCATTCCGCTCACGGTTGTGACGGAACTGAAAGAACGGTTGAAGGGCAAGGCGGCCACTCTGGTGGGATGCGGCTTTGGAGTAGGACTGTCGTGGGGAACCATCCTTTTCCATACGGATGAGGAATTCATGATTTCAGAATTACAAGAACTTTAAAAAAGCATGCAGAATTATAATCCTTTCTCTTTGAGGGGAAAGACAATCCTTGTTACCGGCGCTTCGTCCGGCATAGGGAAAGCCACTGCCGTGGAATGTGCCAGAATGGGGGCGAACCTCATAGTGACGGCACGTAATGAAGAACGCCTGAATGCCACGCTTGCTGCTTTGGATGTGGAAAGCGGACAGAAGCACAAGGCGGTGATTGCCGACCTGCTGGTGGCGGAGCAGATGGAAAAGCTCATTGTGGAATCGGGAAAGATTGACGGATTGGTGCTTTGTTCAGGAAAAGGACTGACATTGCCGTTTCAGTTTTCAAGCCGGGATAAGTTTGACGATATCTTTGAAACGAACTTTTATGCTCCCGTTGAATTGATGCGCGTTCTCTATAAGAAGAAGCAAATCAATAAGGAGGGGTCTGTGGTGATATTGGCTTCATTGGGCGGTACGGAAGTGTTCAGTGGCGGAAACTGCATTTATGGCGCGTCCAAGGCGGCCTTGAATTCCGTCATGAAATTCTGCGCAAAGGAGTTTGCCCCCCGTAAGGTACGTGTAAACGGCATTTGTCCCGGAATGGTGGATACTCCATTGATTCACAGGGGTACGGTGAGTGAAGAACAATTACAGGAAGACATGAAACGCTATCCGTTGAAACGTTACGGAAGACCGGAAGATATAGCGTACAATGCGGTGTACCTGCTGTCGGATGCCTCGGCGTGGATGACCGGACATGCGATGGTTCTGGACGGCGGCATGTCGATTTAAAAAAACAGAAGAAAAATGGATGTAAGGCGAAAGGTTATTTCGATTATAGCGGAAACGCTCAACGTAGACGAGTCGGTAATTACTCCGGAAATGGCAGCCGGGTATATTGAGCAGTGGGACTCAATGGGAAACGTGGCTATCCTGACAACGGTGGAAAGCGAGTTGGGCGTGGACTTCCCGATGGAAGAACTGTTTGAACTGAACACGGTGGAGAGCATCGTGGACAAAGTCATTGAATTGAAGCATGTATAGTCTGGTGCATAGCCGCTTGTTGCAAGCCATCTACCGGCATTCTGTGCAGAGTGCCGACAAAGCGGCTGTTATTGTAAAAGATTCTTCCGTGAGTTATGCTTCGTTGTGGAAAAACATACTGGGTGCCTCCGCTTTCCTTCAGTCGCAGGGATTGAAAAAGGGGGATGTGATATTGCTTTCCGCATTGAAGGATGCGGAGTTCGTATATGTCTATTTTGCAGCTCACCTGCTGGGAGTGGTCAATGTGATAGTGGATCCAACATCGAATGAAGAGAGGAAGAACTATATCATCGGTGCGGTTCATCCTAAGAAGGTCTTTGGCTTGAAAGAGGGCATTGCCTATTCTGAGGTTTCTTTGGAAGGAGCGCCCATGGATATAGAGCCTGTTTCAGAGAGCAATGTGGCGGAAATCATGTTTACCACCGGCACTACCGGCAAACCTAAGGGGGTACTTTTGTCTCATGCCAACATCTCTGCCTCCGTCGACAATATCAACCGATATATAGGGAATACTTCCGATGACGTGGAGGTGTTGGGCTTGCCCATCTGCCACTCGTTCGGTTTAGGCAGATTGCGTTGCAATATGTTGCAGGGAGCTACTTTTATTTTATTGGGCAGTTTTGCCAACCTGAAAGTGTTGTTTTCCGTCATGGAACAGTATCGTGTTACAGGATTGGGCATGGTGCCTGCCGTATGGGAATACATCCGGAAGTTGAGCGGTAGGCTGATAGGAAAGTTCTCCCGGCAATTGAAATACATCGAAATAGGCAGCGCGGCAATGAGTGTGGATAACAAGCGGCTTTTGATGGAGTTGTTCCCCCATACACGCATTTGTATGCATTACGGACTGACGGAGGCTTCCCGTTCCCTTTTCATGGAGTTTCATGAATATGCAGACGATTTGACTTCCATCGGGACACCTGTTACTGGAGAGGTGGAGGTGAAGATTCTCAGTGACGAAGGAGTGGAGTTGCCTACAGGGGAATCCGGTGAATTGTGCGTGAAAGGCAATATGGTACTGAAGTCTTATCTTGCCGGCACTGATACGGAGGAGGCTTTTTGGGGCGATTACTTCCGCACGGGTGATTGTGCGTATAAGTCAGAAAGTGGTCATTACTATTTGGTGAGCCGTAAGAAAGAGATGATAAATGTGGGCGGTAAGAAGGTGAGTCCTGTTGAAATAGAAGATGCCGTAATCGCTTTGGGAGGGGTGGCGGACTGTATTTGTGTGGCCATGAAAGACCCCAAGGGATTGCTGGGTGAAGTTCCCCGGGTTTACGTGTTGAAGTCAGGGACTACCCGTACCTTGGAGGAAATCAGGGGAGAATTAAGAAACAGGATAGAGAGTTATAAAATGCCGGTGGAATTTGATTGGGTTGATAAGATACCCATGACTTCATCGGGGAAAAAGCAACGTTTGGCGTTATGTCACAATTAACAATAGGAAATATAAAGATAGCCGGAATGGCGGCTTGCGTTCCGGCACAGGTGGAGGAAAACTTGTCACTCGCCATTTTCAAGGATGAGGGTGAAGCGAAAAAGGTTATAGCCTCCACCGGTATTGAAAGGCGTCGTGTGGTGCGGCAGGGAACAACCGCTTCCGACCTTACGGTGGCAGCTGTCCGGCGGATGTTGGACGATTTGGGATGGAAGGCTTCGGAAGTGGATTGCATGTTCTATGTATGTACTTCGCGTGATTTCATTGCTCCGCAAACCGCTTGTATTCTTCAAGACCGCTTGGGATTGCGCAATGATTGTTTCGTAATGGATTTGCCTTTAGGGTGTTCCGGGTGGATTTATGGAATGAGCGTGATAAGCTCCCTCATGTCACACGGCACATTAAAGAAAGGTTTGTTGGTTGCGGCAGAGACAAACTCCCTCAACCGGAGTTCAAAAGACAGGACGGTGAAGCCTTTGTTTGGCGATGCCTCCACGGTAACGGCACTTGAATATGACACTTCTTGCCTCCGGCCTTTCAATTTTGTGTTTGGGGTAGATGGTTCAGGTTATCAAGCCGTGTGGACTAAATATGGCGGGATGCGCCATCCGGCAACCATTGATGCGGTTGAAGAGAAAGAGGTGGAGCCGGGCATTGTCCGCAAGGGAACCGATATGGTGGTGAACGGCATGGACGTGTTTGCGTTTGCTATCAAGACACCTCCCCGCTCGTTGAAAGAGCTTATAGAGCAATTCCGGATAGATGTGGATGAGGTAGATTGGCTCTATCTGCATCAGGCCAATAAGTTCATTGACGAAAAGATACGGAAGTCTGTAAAAATGCCTGCCGGGAAAGTTCCTTATTGTCTGGAAGAATTTGGAAACGTGACAAGCGCTTCCATCCCGTTGGCCATGGTTACACGTACGGCAGAGGCATTGCGTGTCAAGGAAAACCATTGCTTGGCTTGTGGATTCGGTGTGGGACTTGCTTGGGCCAGCATGGAATTTAGCGTAGGCAATATTGTGGTTTCTGAATTGGTGGAATATAAAGATTAGAATATGAATGCAATAGTAAAGAAGCTAAAGTTATATAGGATAATAACGGTTGCTAATATTTTCCCTCGTTTTTGGGGAAAATCAAAAAAGATAGCAAGGGAATATAACCTAAGCACTTTCCCGATTTTTTGGGACATGATGAGAAGTTTGATAAAATTTGGTGCCAGTGACGAGAATTACGAGCAACTTCATTTTTGGGAACATGATGATGAATACAAGAATTCTTTTATCACTTGGCGCAGAAACATGGCCATCATGTATAAATTCTGTACGCCGGCTTCAAAAGATTTGTTTTTGGACAAGGTGGTATGGAACAAGCGGTTTGCGAAATATGTAAAAAGAGGCTGGATATATTGCAAGGAATCGGATCTTGATTCGATAAGGTCGTTTTTGATGGCTCACTCCGATGTTGTCGTAAAGCGTATTGACGGTGCTTGTGGCGTAGGTGTCGATAAATACAAGGCTGCGGATTTCTTGTCTGACTCTGAAAAACTGCAATCCTTGGTGGGGGCTGATTCTATTTTGGAAGAGGCGGCGGTAAATATAGAAGCACTGCGGAAGTTCAGTCCGAGCTCTTTGAATACACTAAGAGTTGTGACTTGCATAGACTCGTACGGTGTTCCTAAAATCATAGCTGCGGCATTCAGAATGGGAAACGGTATAAGCCATACGGATAACATCGTGACCGGTGGAATTGCATGTTATGTGGACTTGGATAGCGGGAAGATTGTTACCGACGGATTGAATGTGGAAGGAAAGTTCTTTGAATATCATCCTTATAGCCATTTGAAATTTAAAGGCTTCACAATCCCTTGCTGGAAAGAGGCCAGAAGTTTGGCTTTGGAATTGGCCTTAGAGGTGCCGGAAGCCCGTTTTGTGGGTTGGGATATTGTGCTTTCTGAAAAAGGCATGGATGTGCTGGAAGGAAATATACCTCCTGGTGAAGAACTTACTGAGTTGGATATGAACGGGAAGTACCATAAGGTTATGGCAATGTATTAAAAGATAAACGAAATGTTACATTTGATTCAGTCTGTCTTTGATAAATGCCGGGAGCAGGCTCTTCGGTATGGAGTAGGTACTTTTCTTGTGTTATGCGATTATCTTTTTGCAAGGTGCCGTTATGGCTTTTGCGGTGAAGATTATTTTTTGAACTCTTCCGGATATGCGATGAAAAACTTCCGGAAAGCAGATTTCTTTTCACATAAACGTTGGCTGAAGGCACGGCTGGTGTTCAATGATTCGCATTATACGGACATTTTGCAAAACAAGGTGAAGACATTGGAGCATTTTGCTTCCTTTACGTATCATGGCTGGTGCTATCCTAAACAACACGGATTTGATGCTTTTAAGGCTTTTGTAGAAAGATATAATGCCGTTATTTGTAAACCCATTTCGGAAGAGGGAGGGGTAGGAATAACGCTTTATAATCAATCTGATGATTTAAGAAAAGATTATGAACGTTTTAAGAAAGATGATATTCTGCTGGAAGAGTGTATAGTACAGCATCCGAAAATGTCATTCAATAATCGTTCGGTCAATACGGTAAGGGTTTATTCCTTGAGTTCAACTTATAAATGCAACTTTTTGGGTGCGGATAATAAGCAATAAAA
>ERZ779855.318-NODE-318-length-42494-cov-9.904710_pt1 | contig 42494 bp, 44 predicted proteins | sample MGYA00511370_ERZ779855 | MGnify/ENA primary metagenome ERZ779855 (study PRJEB29588, sample SAMEA1967319) | human gut metagenome | biome: human gut; feature: human-associated habitat; material: faeces | place: Denmark | collected 2008/2010 ...
TCTCGAAGGCGCTGAACATCTCGCCCAGCCAGCAGAACTACATCACCAATTCCAACGCCGGTGAAGGCTTGATCTTCTACGGCTCGACCATCGTCCCCTTCAAGGATGACTTCCCGAAGGACACGATGCTCTATCGTTACATGACCACCAAACCCGAAGAAACCTTGCAGAATTAAGGAGGACTACCTTTATGAAAAAGAATATGAATGAGAACTTTGAGATCACCGTTGACGAGATGACCGAGATTTTCGGCGATACGCCGGTTGAGATGAGCTTCCGCGAGGTCAAGGAAGGCATGGACAGCTTCTTCGGCCTGATGGGGCTGACCGTGGAGTTGGTCAACCTGATCCGCAAGGAGGACGAGCTGAAAAAGCACCACCGCGCTTACCTCCATGTCCGCGAGGAAATCGCCGAGTGCGCCAATGAGGCGACGGAGGTCATCGGCGGTATTCTCGACTCCATTCAGGAGAAAGAACACATCTACCGTGTGTCCGGCTCTCCTTCCGCTTTTGATATGGATGAGGAAGACGAGTATGAGGATGATTTCGTCACCATCCCCAAGGAGAAGTATGACAGCATGATTGAGGATCTGCTGACGATGGCCGAGCTGATCGACATGGTATCGGATATGCGCACCAAGGATGTCCGCGCCATTCAGGAGTTTGGCAAGTTCATCCCGGCCTATGCCGCATATGAGCGCAATCGTCTTTCCCTGTACCGCGAAGCGGCGAAGGAGGCCGAGTCCATCATCGACCGCTGGGAGGATGAGCTGGACGATGACGAGGACTACGAGCCGGACGAGTATTTCTCCGACTGATTGCGCATCAAGTCTCGCAGAAAGGAGGGAGTCCCCATACAGCTTGATCACATTTACACCGGCGATTGTCTCGAAGTCCTCAAAACGCTGCCCGATGAAAGCGTCCATTGCTGCATCACCTCCCCGCCGTATTACGCGCTGCGTGATTACGGTGTGGACGGGCAGATCGGCAGAGAGGCAACGCCAAAGGAATACATCTCGCACCTGACGGAAGTGTTCACCGAAGTCAGGCGCGTTCTGCGTTCGGATGGGACGCTCTGGCTCAACATCTCCGACACCTATGCCGGGAAAGGCAATCAGGGCAGCTATGTGGACGCAAAGAATCCCAAGGGCAGAAACGGTCAGGCTGTGGCTCTCAACTACAAGGTTGAGGGCTGCAAGCCCAAGGATATGATCGGCATCCCGTGGATGCTGGCCTTTTCGCTCCGCGACTCCGGCTGGTATTTGCGCAATGACATTATCTGGATGAAAGAAAACCCGATGCCGGAAAGCGTCAAAGACCGCTGCGCCCGCTGCTATGAGCATATCTTTCTGTTCTCGAAGTCACGGAAGTATTTCTTTGACTACAAGGCCATTTCCGAGCCGATTGCTCCCGGAACGGTAAGCAGGCTCAAGCGCGGGGTCAAGGGAAGCAACAAATACGGGGAGCCGATCCCCGGACAGGCGAAGCAGCAGACCATCAACCTGTGCCGTGAGCATGGTGCCATTACCGATGAGATGATCAGTCCGGTGCGTAACAAGCGGGATGTCTGGATTATCAACACTGTCCCCTTCAAAGGCGGTCACTATGCCGCATACCCGCCGAAGCTGGTTGAAACCTGTCTGCTTGCCGGATGCCCGAAAGACGGCGTTGTCCTTGATCCCTTCATAGGCAGCGGCACAACCGGTATGGTCGCAAAGCAGCTTGACCGTCACTATGTCGGAATTGAGTTAAACCCTGAATACAAGGAACTTGCCGAGGCGCGGATTGGAGGTGAAATCTGATGCCTCATGATGAATTGAAGCCCAAAGACCGGGTTGTCCTGCGGATGACCAGAGACGGCGCAGTGGAAGAAAACCTCACCGAAGGCACTACGGAAAAGGTATCGAAGCGTCTTGAGGACGCCCAGCTTGTTACTCCCTATGAAGCTGAAACCGGGGATATGGCCGAAGAGGTCAGGAAGCGTAGACAGCTCCGGCCTGACGAACTGGAAAGTGCAGAGGGACAGGCGCAAACCGAAACGCAGACCGCAGAGACCGTTCAGGAGTATAAGCCGGGTGAACTGCCAGTCAATGATAACGCAGTACCTTCCTCCCCGCATTCCGAAGCTTACCATGCGCATCATACCGATTATGGAAAGGTGGTTGCTGATACCGCCGTCACCGGCAAGGTCAGCAGACCTCGTTCTGAAAGGCAGATTGACGGTGAGGCCGTTCTTGAAAAAGCGGCTGAGACATCAGCGGAAATGCCGGACATCGGCGGTGATACTCCAACTTCCAGCCGGATTGAGCGGTTGGAGCGCAAATCTCAGAGGGTGCATGAGCGTCTGGATGCTGCCCGTGAGAAGCTGCCCACCAAGAAGGTGCTGAAAAAAGAGCGCGTCTTTGATGAGGAAACAGGCAAAGGCAAAACCCGCCTCCACTTTGAAGATGAGCTGAAAGTCCCCAAGGGGCAGAGCAAATTGCAGTTTGAGGCAGATAAGACCGTCCGCAAGGTCGGTGATACTCTTGCCGCCGGGATTCACGGCAAAATCCATGAGGTCGAGCAGGAAAACTCAGGCGTTGAGGCCGCCCACCGAACGGAGATTGCCGCCGAGACTGTTGTCCGTCACTACCAGCACCACAAGGAACGCAGCGCAAACAAGCCCTTCGAGAAGGTGTCCAAGCTGGAACAGAAGGCAGAAACCGCAGATCGGAAGCTCCATTTTGAGAAGACGGTCGCCGAAAACCCTGAGATGAAAACTTCCCGTGCCAATATGAACAGGCATTACCAGAAGCAGCACATCAAAAAGGAATATGCTGCTGCTCGCAAGGCAGGGGCGCAGACTGCATCCACTGCAACCAAGTCAACCGGCAAAACCGTCCGAGAGAAAGCGTCGGATAAGGTCAAGGAGTTCTTCTCTAAAAACAAGAAGGTCTTTGTGTGGCTGGGTGCGGGTCTGATGCTCCTGATTCTGCTGTCGGCTGGGATAAGCTCCTGTACGGCTATGTTTACCTCTACCACTTCGTCTGTCATCGCCACTTCTTATCTCAGTGAGGACGATGCCATGCTGGGTGCTGAGGCGCAATATTGTCAGATGGAGGCGGAATTGCAAGAGTATCTGGACACCTACGAAAGCACACATGACTACGATGAATACCACTTCGATCTCGATGCGATTGAACACGATCCCTATGTGCTGATTTCCATTCTCTCTGCCTTCAATGAGGGAGAGTTCACGCTGGACGAGGTACAAGGGCTTCTCCAAACGCTCTTTGACCGCCAGTATATTCTCACCGAGGATGTAGAGGTTGAGGTGCGCTATCGAACGGAGACGCGGACAGACAGCGAGGGCAATGAGTACGATGTCCAAGTGCCCTACAATTACTATATCTGCACCGTGACACTGGAAAACTTTGACCTATCACATTTGCCGGTCTATATCATGAATGAAGACCAGCTCTCCATGTATTCGGCGTATATGTCATCGCTCGGCAACCGCGAGGATCTGTTCCCCGGTTCCGGCTATGTGGACAAGTACATCGAAAATCCGCCCGATGACTACACGGTCAATGCGGAGTATCTGACGGACGAGAAGTTTGCAACCCTCATAACGGAGGCAGAGAAATACCTTGGCTATCCCTATGTGTGGGGCGGCTCAAACCCATCCACCTCCTTTGACTGTTCGGGATTTGTCAGCTATGTACTCACGAACAGCGGCCTTGTCAATACCGGACGGCTGGGTGCGCAGGGGCTGTATAATGTATGCTCTCCCGTTTCCAGCGCCGATGCGAAGCCGGGCGATCTGGTCTTCTTTGTCGGCACATACGATACTCCGGGCGTTTCCCATGTGGGCATCTATGTGGGTGACAATGTGATGTTGCACTGCGGCGACCCCATTCAGTACACATCCATCAACACTTCCTATTGGCAGTCTCACTTTTATGCCTTTGGAAGGCCAAATTACTAACCGAAAGGAGCGTTTATATGAACCCGAAATATCAGAAGGTTTGTGCGGAAATCGCCAAAACCGAAAAGAAGGTCGAGGACCTGCAGGGGCAGCTCAAGGAGCTGTATGATAAGAAAACCGAGTTGGAAAACCTTGAGATTGTCAACACCGTCCGCGCTATGGTTATGGACAAGAATCAGATCATGGCGTTCCTCGCCACGATGAAGGACGGCAAGACGGAAAAGCAGTCCACTACTACCCAGCAGGAGGTGACGGATAATGACTAAGAGAAAAGGAATCCGCTTTCTGGCAGCGCTTGCACTTTGCTTCACGCTCTGTTTTTCGTTTACCGTACCGGCCTTTGCCTATGCGGATGACACCGAGCAGGAACTTCCGGTCACGGAGGCGACGCAGCCCGAGGCAACACCGGAATCCGCAGCACCCGAAGAGCCTGAGCCGTATGAAGGAGAGCCGATTGACGGTGAGGGCAACGCCTATACCCGCGATCTGCTCTATGACAAGGCGACAAATAAGCAGTTCATCACGGTGCAGACCAAAACCGGCAACACCTTTTATGTTGTAATCGACTACGATGCGCCCATCAATGAGGAAGAGGAACAATACCAGACCTATTTCCTCAACATGGTGGATGAGGCTGACCTGCTTGCCCTGTTGGATGAGGAAACGGCCTCTTCACTTACTACCTGTAACTGTGATACCCACTGTGAGGTCGGGGCTGTCAATACGGAATGCCCTGTCTGCAAAACAAACATGAGCGAGTGTACCGGCGCTGTGCCTGAGCCGGAAGAGCCAGTCGAAGGTGAGGAAACCGAAGTTCCTAAAGAGCCGGAAAGCTCTTCTCCGAACATCGCCCTGATCATCGGCATCATCGCTCTGGTCGGTATCGGCGGCGGTGCATATTACTACATCAAGTTCGTGCGTGGCAAGAAACAGAAGGACGAGGATATGGACTTCTTTGATGACGAGGGCTACGAGGAAGAGCCGTATATCAATGAAGACGAAGAGCCTGCCATTGCAGACGATGAGGATGATGAGGCCGAAACCAAAGAAACGGAGGAAACAATTTGATCTTAGTGATTGCGGAAAAACCAAGTGTTGGAGCGGCCATCGGGAAGGTGCTTGGTGCTTCCTCCCGAAAGGACGGCTATCTCGAAGGAAACAACTACATCGTCTCATGGTGTGTTGGTCATCTGGTGGGGCTTGCGGATGCAAGCTCCTATGATGAGCGGTTTGCCAAGTGGCGGTACAGCGATCTCCCCATCGTCCCGGAGGATTGGCTGTTTGAAATCCCCAAGGACAAGCAGAAGCAGTTCAAAGTGCTGCGCGATCTCATGAAAGACAAGCGTGTGTCGGAACTTGTCTGCGCCACCGATGCGGGGCGCGAAGGCGAGCTGATTTTCCGGCTGGTCTACAACAAAGCGGGTTGCATGAAGCCCTTTAAGCGCCTGTGGATCAGTTCCTTGGAAGACAGCGCAATCCGCGAGGGCTTTGCCCATCTGCGGGACAGCAGAGAGTATGACCGGCTGTATGAAGCTGCCCTTGCCCGTTCCAAGGCGGACTGGATTGTCGGCATCAACGGCACAAGGCTCTTCTCAACGCTCTATCACAAGAAGCTGGTGGTCGGGCGCGTCCAAACGCCTACGCTGGCAATGCTGGTGGAGCGCGAAGGTAAAATCTCCACCTTCCATAAGGAGAAATACTTCAATGTCCATATCGGCAAGGATGGCCTGACAGCAGATTTGGAAAAGGTCAAAACCGAAGATGAGGCAAATTCGATTGCGGCGGCTTGCGATAAAAAGCAAGCCGTCGTTTCTTCTCTCAAAAAGGACACGAAGACGGTCAACCCGCCGAAGCTCTACGATTTGACCACCTTGCAGCGGGAAGCAAACCGCTACTACGGCTTTACCGCCCAGCAGACACTTGATCTGGTGCAGTCTCTTTATGAGAAAAAGCTGCTCACCTATCCCCGAACGGACAGTCAGTTCATCACTGAGGATATGGAGGGCACAGCCTGTCAGGTAATCGGCATTGTCTGCCGCAAGCTGCCGCTCTTCGAGGGCATCGCCCATAAGCCGGACATCGGGCGAATTACCAACAACGCCAAGGTCACTGACCATCACGCGATTATCCCCACCGCCCAGCTTGAAAAGCAGGATCTTGCCGAGCTGCCGGAGACAGAGCAGAAAGTTATCCGGCTTGTCGCCATGCGTCTTCTGTGTGCTACCGGTGAGAAGCACATCTACGATGAAACTGCGGTCACGCTCGCCTGTGAGGGCTACGAGTTCAAGGCAAAGGGCAAAACGGTCGTGCAGGATGGATGGAAAGCGATTGAGCGGCGCTTCAAGGAAACACTCAAGAGCAAGGAAAAGGACGAGCCGGAGCGTTCGCTGCCTTCTATGAATGAGAAGGATATTCTCTCTGCTGTCGCGGCCAGCGTCACCGAGCATTACACATCCCCGCCGAAGCCCTACACCGAAGACTCGCTTCTGTCGGCGATGGAGACTGCCGGAAATTCTGAGTTCGACGATGATACCGAAAAGAAAGGGCTTGGCACTCCTGCTACCCGCGCCGGTATCATTGAAAAGCTGGTCAAGGGCGGTTTTGTCGAGCGTAAGGGCAAGTCCCTTGTCCCAACGAAGGATGGCAACAACCTCGTGTGCGTCCTGCCCGAACAGATTACATCGCCCTCCATGACAGCGGAATGGGAAAACACCCTGATGCAGATTGAGCGCGGCAAGGCAGACGCGGACAAGTTCCTCTCCGGAATCGTGGAGATGACATCCGGGCTGGTCAAAGCCTATCCGTTCCTCTCTGACGCCGAGGCAAACCGCTTCGATTCTGGCCGGGAAAGCATCGGCAAATGCCCGCGCTGCGGTTCACCGGTCTATGTGGGCAAAGGCAACTACTACTGCTCCAACAGAGAATGCTCTTTCTGTATGTGGGAGGACAATAAGTTCTTCACATCCAAGAAAAAGAAGCTGACCAAGAAGATCGCTGCCGAGCTGCTGGATAAGGGATGGTGCAAGGTCACGGGGCTTTATACCCCGAAGAGGCCGCAGCTCTACGATGCGGTGATTAGGCTGGATGATACCGGAGGCAAATATGTCAGCTTCAAGATGGAGTTTGACCGATGACGCGCCCGCGATATATCGCCTCATGCAGCGGGGGCAAGGACAGCGTAGCAACCATTCTTCTTGCTGCGGAGAAAAATGAGCCGTTGGATGAGGTCATATACAGTGAGGTGATGTTCGATCGAAACACCAGCGGCGAAGTTCCAGAACATCGGGAGTTTATTTACCATAAGCTCAAACCGTTCGTGGAAAGAGAACTTGACTGCAAATTCACTGTTCTACGAAGCAATAAAACCTACGATGATGTGTTCCATCATGTTATCGTGCGCGGCCCCTATGAGGGGTTGATTCGAGGTTTTGTCTGGCCGGGAAAGTGTGCGGTAAATCGAGACTGTAAAATGCCTCCCCTTCGCAAGTATCATAAGGGTCAACCTGATGATACCCGCAGCTATGTGGGTATTGCTGTGGATGAACCGAAGCGCCTTGCCAGACTGAATCAGGAGAAAGACATCAGCTTACTTGCCAAATATGGCATGACAGAAGCGGACGCTTGGCGGCTGTGTGAAAAATACGATATGCTTTCTCCCTGTTACCAGCATTCTAAGCGCAACGGATGTTGGTTCTGCCCGAACGCATCCAATTCAGAACTCGCCCACATGGTCAACCAGCACCCTGAATTGTTTGATAAGTTGATTGAGTGGGAACGCACAGATAATCTATATCATCGTCGATTGACCAGAACGGAAACTCCGTCTGAGGTAAAAGCTCGCTTTATGAGCATACCTCAGCCGGAGTTTTCTATTTCAAACCAGTAAGATTGGAGGTTGAAAATGGCTGAGAACAGAAACGCCCAGCAAGTCAGGGAAATCACCGACAAGCTGGAACAGGGCCTCAAGGAGCTGTTTGAATCTGACCGGTTCAAAGAGTATCTGACCACGATGTCCAAATTCTATAACTACTCGTTCAACAACACCCTGCTCATCGCCATGCAGAAACCGGATGCAACGCTGATCGCCGGTTACACGGCATGGCAGCGCAATTTTGACCGCCATGTCATGAAGGGCGAAAAAGGGATTCGCATTCTCGCCCCCGCGCCTTACAAGGTGAAAGAAGAACGGGAAAAGATTGATCCTGTGACGCAGAAACCGGTTCTCGACAAGGACGGCAAAACTGTTACTGAAACTGTCGAAGTCAGCCGTCCGGCCTTCAAGGTGGTGAGCGTCTTCGATGTCTCGCAGACAGACGGCAAGGAGCTTCCTGACATTGCAGTGGATGAGCTGACCGGCAGCGTAGATAACTACGCCGCCTTTTTTGATGCCCTCAAGGAGCTGTCTCCTGTGCCCATCACCTTTGAAAACATACCCAATGGCGCAAAGGGCTACTTCTCCCATGTAGAGAACCGCATTGCCATTCAGGAGGGCATGAGTGAAATCCAGAACATCAAGACGGCGATCCATGAGATTGCCCATGCCAAGCTTCACGCAGTTGCTCCGGGTGAAAAGGTTGCTCCCGAAGAGAAGAAAGACCGGCGTACAAAGGAGGTCGAGGCAGAGAGCGTCGCCTATACCGTTTGTCAGCGGTATGGCATTGAAACCTCCGACTATTCCTTTGGCTATATCGCTGGTTGGTCATCGGATAGAGAAACGAAGGAGCTGAAAGGCTCACTGGAAACGATTCGCAAAACAGCGGCAGAGATGATCACCGGCATTGATGAAAAGCTCAAAGAGCGGCTTGCTGAAAAAGAGCAGGAAGCTCCTTTGCCTCTGCGAGATGCCAATATTCCGGTTTATCGTGAGACTGCAACCTATGCCTTTGAAGCCGGTGAGCTGGGTGCATACCGTATTTCGATGCAAGCCAATACGGCCTGTAAAGAGACGATAGAACAGGTCATCAACGATTACTACGGCAACAACCGCCTTGCGGCAGAGTCCGCCGTCAAGAGCATCCTTGAGAAGTTCACACCTGAGCGGGTGGCTTATGTTCTTGCGAATACCATCCAGCAGAAAGCCCATGACGGGCGCATCTCGCCGGAATGCAAGGAATGGGCAAAGGGCATGGACGCTTGCCCGGATAATTCCGCCTATCTCATTGTGGACGGCGTAAATTCGGGGCTGGTCAGTCTTTTTACCGAAGAGTTCGTCCGGCAGACAGTTATCGGCAGGACGCAGGAACACGCACCGGCTGAACAGAGTAAAGCGGCTGTTATAGAGAAAGCTCCCGAAGTTGCTGCTCCCAATGAGCCGGAACAGGCTTCGCCGAAGATGCACCGCCTTACGCCAGAGGGAAAGAAAATCAAGGAAGCCGTTATGGACACGCTCAAAGCACAGATTGCCGGTCGCAACGACGGGATGCTGGCTACATACCGTTCGTCCAATCAGTCCTTCAAGGTGATGATGGAGCACAAGGTCAGGATTGAGGGCAACACCGTCACCCGGGATGGCGAGCCGATGTTCGCTATCCACCGCCGCCATTCTGCCAAGAAGATGCAAGGCTGTTATCGAGAGCTGACACCGACGCTTGAATATATCGGCAAAGAGAAGACTCAGGAAACAGCGCGGGAAAAGCCTTCTATCCGGGAACAGCTCCGTGCCGCGGCAAAGAGCCAGCCTGAGCGGAAAACGCCGGTTAAGCAGAAGTCCCGCGATGTCGGTTTGGAGTGATGCCTATGAAGTTTGAAAACATCGATCTTGTGGATGCCCTTCGCCGGATTATGGACATCCACACCCAGAACTACAAAGAGGACTTTGAGCTGGACGCCGGGTTGCTTCACAGCCTTGCCGGTTCCCAATCTCCCGAGGACAAGCACCTTCTCTGGATGTCCCGTCCGAACGGCACTTACCTCCTGCCTGAGCGTGAAGTCTATGTCGAGGATTCCTACGAAAACAAAGTGTGGGCGTTCTACCATGAACAAACCCGCGATCCCATCCTTGCCTACGCGGTTGAGATCAAAAGCGTAGAGGGAGATACCGTCAGAGGCGACCTCATTGAGCTGGACTATGCCGCCCATGTGGAGAGGATGCAAAAGCTCACCGTTCCGGTTGAGACAGTGGCAGTCACCTTTAAGGACGATGCCACCTTTTATCTGCCTTTCCGCAGCTACCGGCGCGAAGCGATCCCGCTGGAAGAAAAGCACGGCGAAGTCGTGTCGGTGAGCTATCTGCCTGAGAATGCGGTTGAGCTTGACATGATTCTCCGCCGTGAGCCCTTCAAAACGAGCTACCATGCGAAAATCGGCAGTATTGAGGATCATATTCACAAGCTTGCCGTTCAGCATGGCGTGACCGAAAAGCTTGGCATATTGCCCCTTGAAGCGCAGACCGCCTACAACGCCGTCAAGGAAGCCCATCCCGAAGCGATTGTCTGCTTTGCCCAGAACGGCTACTTTGAAATTTACGGCGAAGATGCGAAGAAGGCAGCGCCCGCGCTCGGCTTGAAGCTTCTGATGAAAGAGCTGGAAGGCGGCGGACAGGTTGCCGTGACCGGCTTTCGGGAAGATCAGTGGGTTGCCAAGGCTAAGGCGCTGTGGGGACGAGGCAACGATGTCCTTGTTACGCAGCCCGGTGAAGACGGCAGACAGGAAACCGTCAAACACCTTCTCGCTGAGGATTACATCCCTGTCGGCATGGTAATGGAAATGGACGGCAAAACCGTCCGCGTTGACAAAGTGGATTTTCCAAATGAAGAAGTTAGCCTGACTGACATCACGGACAGGAAGAATCCCGTTCCATTCCATGAGCGGCTGTCTATTGTCCGTTCCTATGTGGAGGACGCTCCGGCAGAAAGCCTCTGGAAAGCAATGGATCGCAGAGAGCATCCCTCTCAGAAGAAGACTTCTGTCCTCGCAAAGCTCAAAGAACACGCCCAGACTGCGCCGGACAAAGGTGCTAAAAAGCCTGAGCAAACAAAGAAACCGAAATCAAAAGAAATGGAGATGTGATTATGTTTTTTACCGTGGAAGAGACAAATCTGATGTGTTGCTTCGACACTTCCAGCCGCAAGAGGCTGATTGCTGAAATGAAGTCGCTGCCCATCAACGAGCTGGACGACGAGATGGCGGAGCTGCTTTTTCATACCGTTCGGAAGCTTGAGGGGATCACCGACGAGGCGTTTGCTCAGCTCTACATCGCGCCGGACAGCATGATGGACGATTGAAAGGAGGGTGCCTATGCCCGTATTGGATGGCAGTTTTGAAGCCTTCGTGACCAATCTTGGCAAGTACAACGAAGGCGAGCTTGTCGGTGAATGGGTTCATTTCCCGACCACCGAAGAGGAAATGAAGAAGGTTTTCGAGCGGATCGGTATCGGCTCAAAGGATGAGTTCGGTCAGGTCTATGAGGAATGGTTTATCACGGATTATGACTGCTCCATTCATGGAGTCAGCAATCTCCTTGGCGAATACGAAAACCTCGATAAGCTCAACTACCTCGCCGCCCGGTTGGATGAGATGTCCCGCTCTGAGCTTGAGCATTTCGTGGCAATCATGGATAGCGGCTGCGATGAAGTAAATGACCTCGACGATCTGATCAACCTGACCTACAATCTCGACAACTATGATTTTATCCCCGACATCATGGACTATGACGATCTCGGTCGCTACTACTTCTTTGAGGGTGGCTACAACATCGACAACAAGTTCGGCAGCTTTGTGGACTACATTGACTTTGAGCGGTACGGCGAAGACTGCGCAATCAATGAAGGCGGCACTCTGACCGATGCTGGGTACATCCGTCCTACCGGCGATAGCTGGAACCGCTACTTTGACGGTACGCTTGAGGATATTCCCGATGAGTACCGTGTCACCGGAAGCGGCGAGGAATTGGAGCCGCCAAGCACGATCACTGTGCTGGTGGTTGAGCCGGACAAGAAGCCCTATGTGAAAGAAATCCCTTCCAGCCTTGAGTCCTTACAGCATGAGGTTGGCGGGGACATTGAGGCGGTCTATCCCTTTGAAGAGCCGGTCGCCATTGTCTGCAACGAAGAAGGCAAGATGAACGGGCTGCCTCTCAACCGCGCTCTGCGGGATGACAGCGGTGAAATCTATGATATTGTTGCCGGTACCTTCCTTGTCGCGGGTCTGACGGAGGACAGCTTCGGCTCGCTCTCGCCGGATTTTTTACGGCAGTTCATGACGGAGTTCAAAATGCCGGAGCAGTTCGCCAAAATCGGCGACAGAATCGTTGCCATTCCGATGATCTCCGAAGAGCAGCAGAAGCAGACTGTTCTTGAAGAGAAAAGCTCCATTGTCAATGAGAATACCTCCGGCATGGCGGTGGTCGGCCATATCGGCACATGGCATACGATTGACCACAAGGAAATCGACGGTCACACCTTCTGGCTGATGGAGCACGATACTTTCGGGGACGATGCCTCCTGCATCATTGTGGATGAGCGCGGCGAACTGGTGCTGTCCCACATCTATGACGGCTTTGATGAGAACACGGTCGATCTGCTTCGTCTGGAGGTCGTGCCGGTCGAGAAGATGCCGGATGACAGCATCAGTGTTGAGGAAATGAAACAGTATGGCTACAAATGGGGCGGAATGCTGCCCATGCGGGAAGAGGCTGCGGCTGAGGTCATGAAGTCGTGCCAGATTTACCGGCTGTACGGTGACGATACCGAAGGGCTGGTTCTGGATGCCAAAGAAATCAAGGTTCATGCTGCAAAAGGCGGTATCTTCGGCGTTGAAAAGGCCGAGTGGACAGCGATGCTGGAACGGCAGAATCCCCTCAAGGCCGCTGAGATGTCCGTTGAGGATGACTATGGCATGATTGACGGGATCATCAACAACGGTACTAAGGAGAATGAGAAAAGCGAAAAGCGCGGGAAGTCCTCTATTATGGATCGGCTGAAAGCAGCCAAGTCCAACAAGCCGCAGGACAGGCCAGCGCCCCAGAAAGAGAAAAAGAGTGAGCGTGATTTATGAGCCGGAGTAAGAAGTGGAAGCTTGAATGGAGCTTTTTCCTTGACAATGACGGACGGCGCAAATACAATGACCTGTGCCGCCGCTGCCTCCATCCCTGCAAGCAAAGTTTTCGGGCTGAAATAGTGGCGTGTCCCTTTTACGAATCCAAGCGGACAGATAGGGCGGAAAATATGTCGTGATAAGTGTCGAAAATCGCGGTTTTTCCGCCCTGTAAGCGGCGCTGGAAAGGTGCCCCGTATGTTTTCCCGTCTATGCCTTTAAAGTCAAAAATGTCAGGATAAAGGTCGATTTTTAACCAAAAGTGAAGAGCCTCGGTCGATGCCCTTTCGGGTGTCGGCTGAGGCTCTTTTATATTGCTGGATCGTCTTCTTATACAGGACAACATTGTTTGGAAAAGTCTACGATTATGATGTAACGGCACTGAGGCCACATACCGGGATGGGTTTTTGTACTGAAATCCCGAAAGACTTGACAACAGATATTCCTATATAGTATAATCCTAAATGAAATCAAAAAGGAGGCTTCTGCTATGAACAAAATCAATATCAGTGATGCACCTGCCTACACTTCCCCTAATTCGATGACGCTGATCTGCACTGAGAAACCGAATGGCAGCACCAATCTTGCGACTCTGGCTTTCTGGGCTTTCGCTTCTACTAATCCTGGAAAGATCATGTTCTCCCTGAACAAGGGGGCTTACAGCTTGGAACTGTTGGCTGAGAAGAAAGAAGTTGTTCTTGCCATTCCCGGAGTTGAACTGACCGGTGCTCTGATTGGCTGCGGCACCTGTTCCGGGCGTGATACGGATAAGGTCGCTAAGGTTGGTCTGACGATGCAGGAAGTGGAGGGCACAAATATCAAGGCTCCTGTTCCCTGCAAGCTGCTCATTCATGCGACGGTTGCCCAGACAATGGATGCAGACGATCATGTTGTCCACCTCTGCGATGTCAAGGGTGTTTACGGCGATGAAGATGTGAACGCCGTCTTTGGATGGAAGGGTTACGCCGAATTTGCGGCAGCACAGCAGAAATAAGAAAGGACAAGGCGGCTGTCCGGTGGGGATGGCCGCCTTTCAATTTGAGGTGGTACTATGAAAACGCAAGGCGGATTTTTAATAACCCGGATCAAGCAGGTCGGTGGACGGGTTTTTGAACGCATATTGAGTGAAAAAAATATTGATGCTTTTAACGGTTCTCAGGGTAGGATTCTATATATCCTCTGGCAGAAGAATGGCGTTCCCATCAGCGAACTGTCAAAGGAGACAGGTCTTGCCACAACTACGCTGACCAGTATGCTTGATCGCATGGAGGCAGCAAACCTGATCTATCGAGACAGAGGCGATAAAGACCGGAGAAAGATACTGATTTTTCTGACGGAAGAAGCCAAAGGTCTGGAACAGGAATATAACGAAGTAACAGAAGAAATCAGCAATATTTATTACAAGGGATTTTCCGAGGAAGAAATCAGGAAGTTGGAAGACTATCTTCAACGTGTTCTGAAAAATGTGGAGGAAGTACTCTGATGAGCGTCTGCATTAAGGACAATATTCAGAACATGAATCTGGTCATCGGCTGTACCGTGGGATGTCCTTACTGTTATGCCCGAAACAATGTAAAACGCTATCATATAATCAATGATTTCAGCAAACCGGAGTTTTTCCCGGGTAAGCTGCGCCTGATGGAAAGGGAACGTCCACAGAATTTCCTGCTGACCGGCATGAGCGATCTGACGGGATGGCAGCCGGAGTGGCGTGATCAGGTGTTTGCAAAGATTCAGGAAAACCCGCAGCATCAATTCCTGTTTTTGTCAAAGCGTCCTGATTTGCTGAATTTTGAAACAGATTTGGAAAACGCATGGTTCGGCGTTACGGTCACAAGGCGATCAGAACTGTGGCGCATAGATGCGCTTCGGGAAAATATTCGGGCAAAACACTATCACGTCACCTTTGAGCCGTTATTTGACGATCCCGGTAAAGTGGATTTCGCCGGTATCGACTGGATTGTAGTCGGAACGATGACCGGGGCGCAAAGCAAAAAAATACGGACAGCTCCCGCATGGGCGTATTCCCTTGTGAAGCAGGCTCATACTCTTGGTATCCCTGCTTTTATGAAGGAGGATCTTATCCCTATCATGGGCGAAGAAAATATGATTCAGGAATTTCCGAAGCAATTTATTGAAGTTCTGGAAAGGCAAAGAATTTGGAATGAGAAAAATCGCAAAAAGTAATTTATCAAAACGGAAGGCGGCTACACTATGAAGGTTGGAATTATAAGATGTATGCAGACGGAGGATTAATGTCCCGGCACAACCGATTTTAAGATGCTGAAAGAACATAAAGGCGCTTTTGAAGGTATCAATGAAGATATTGAACTGATAGGCTTTTGCAACTGCGGGGGATGTCCGGGAAAGAAAGCTGGTTTGCGGGCAAGAAAGCTGGTTGAACGAGGCGCAGACACAATAGCTTTTGCATCGTGTATTCAAAAGGGTACACCGATCGGGTATCCCTGCCCCTTTGCAAAAAAGATGAAAGAGATAATCGAAAAAGATTTAGGCGAGCAAATAAAGCTGTTAGACTATACACATTGATTTTGGGTGAAAAAATGATGAAGGAACAAGATATTCTCATTAGAGAAGTGGAAACGAAAAATATCATGACGAAATCCAGCCTTCCGGTAGGCGGTTATTCGGTCAATCCTTATGTGGGCTGCACCCATGCCTGTAAGTATTGCTACGCCTCTTTTATGAAGCGTTTTACCGGGCACACGGAGGATTGGGGTACATTCCTTGATGTGAAGCGCTGGCCGGAAATTAGGAACCCAAAGAAATTTGCTGGACAGCGTATCGTGATCGGCTCTGTGACAGACGGATATAATCCGCAGGAAGAACTGTTCGGCAATACCAGAAAATTGCTGGAACAACTCAGAGGCAGCGGCGCAGATATTTTGATTTGCACCAAATCTGATCTTGTAGTGCGTGACATTGCTCTCCTGAAGGAACTGGGACAGGTTACAGTGTCGTGGTCAATCAATACGCTTGATGAGGATTTCAAAAATGATATGGACAAAGCCGTCAGCATTGAACGTCGGCTGGCCGCTATGAAGCAGATTTACGATGCAGGCATTCGTACCGTTTGCTTTGTGGCTCCTGTTTTTCCGGGTATTACGGATTTTGAAGCGATTTTTGAACGGGTGAAGGATCAGTGCGATCTATTCTGGCTGGAAAATCTTAATCTGCGAGGTGAATTCAAAAAGACGATTATGGATTATATAGCAGAGAAATATCCTGATCTTGTGCCGCTTTATAATGAAATCTACAATCATCATGACCGCAGCTATTTCAAAGCTTTAGAAGAAAAGGCCGAAAAAATGGCTAAGAGATATGATTGCCCCTTTGTGGATAATGAACTGCCTTACGGCAGAGTGCCGCAGGGGCATCCGGTCATCGTGGATTATTTTTATCATGAGGAAGTCCGGGGAACAGAGAATACAGGAAAGCGAAATGTATAATACATTCAACAGTATGCCTAAGCAGTGCACCATTGTTTCCATCCCTGCAAGCAGAGTTTTCGGACTGAAATAGTAGCATGTCCCTTCTACGCATTCAAGCGGACAGATAGGCCGGAAAATATGTCGTGATAAGGGTTGAAAATCGCGGGTTTTCTGCCCTGTAAGCGGCGCTGGAAAGGTGCCCCGTATGTTTTCCCGTCTATGTCCCTAAAGCCCAAAATGTCAGGATAAAGGTCGATTTTCCTGCCTTTCTTCGTCACTCAATTTAACCGTATGAGCCTCAGTCGATGACCTTCTGGTTGTCGGCTGAGGCTCTTTTTTTGTGATTCTTTCACGAATTTCGCCCTCACTATGTCGTAAATACACAGAGAGTGGATTAGCGTTTCTGTATAACTACATCGCTTATCCATATAATTACTATGAACGATACAGCAAAGGGCATGGTAGTTGGCATGATAGATAAGCGAATTGGCAAGCGGATTAAGCAGTGCCGCGAACGCCTCGGCCTTACGCAAGAGGAATTTGCTGAAAAGACCGGATTCACTGCAAATTATATTTCAACCTTAGAACGGGGTGCATCTTTTCCCCGTTGCGAAAATCTGATATTGTTGCTTAACGCTCTTGAAGTATCTGCGGATGCTATCTTTTGTGATGTCCTTGACCACACGACAGAGTATAAGGCAACACAGCTCTCGAATGAATTGGGCACCCTTTCGGTTGATGCTCAAAATCGCATTCTCCAAATAGTTGAACTCCTGATCCGTCAAGAAAAAGAGAATGAAAAATAACATTCATCATTGAACTGCGCTTATTCGGCGCAGTTTTTTCTTTTACCGCGTATTTCGACTGACTTCTGCATCTCTTCATGGTATACTATGGATAATCGAATGAGAATAGCGCTAAAATACACAGTTGGAGAGATGAGATATGAAGGCAAAGAAATGTGCATTTACCGGCCACAGACCCCAGAGCCTCCCGTTTGGATTCAATGAGGCAGACGAAAGATGTATTGCACTCAAGCAGAAGCTCAGAGATGAAATAATCAGGCAGATTGAAGAGAATGGCGTTACGCACTTTATCACCGGTATGGCAATCGGCGTTGATATGTTTGCGGCTGAGATCGTCCTTGGCTTGAAATCAGCTTATAATGGCATTACGCTTGAGTGTGCCTTCCCTTGCGAAACACAAGCTGAGAAATGGAGCGAGGCTCTCAGGGATCGGTACTTTGATATAGCCTCCAAATGCGACAAAGAAACGCTTTTGCAGCAGCGTTATACGCCGGATTGTATGCACAAGCGCAATCGTTATATGGTGGACCAGGCTGATTACATTATTGCAGTATGGAACGGCAAACCGAGTGGCACAGGGAAAACCGTACAGTATGCGCAACAGCAGGGTAAGCCGGTGCGTGTCATCAATCCCATAACGCTTGTGGTAGAAAACATATAATCTGGTAATTAGCCAGCAATGAATTGAATAAGCCGCAGTTCCCATTGTGGGGACTGCGGCTTATTCTTTATTCTGAGATCAATTTTTCCCTATAAGGGATGTCGAAAAGAATCCGGTGGTAGTCGAGAAGGCGATGTTTATTAAACAGCTTTTCGGCAAGCCGAACCACTGGATGATTAAGAATCTCATCTGCAATTCCATTTTCATTGATGAACCTACCCCATTCAAAAGTGTCTTGAACAGCTTCGGACTCAATTACTACGGGGACGATGGCTTCTGTTAGCCGCATGGCAGGATCATTACATTATCCGTCCACATTTCACATTGGCTCATCACGGTCTGAACTGCGTCATCCATGCCCTCTGGCGGGTATTTGTGTTTTTTGAGAAGGCGCTTGACCAACCGGCGCATACCGGCTCTGGCGCTTTCTTTCTTCTGCCAGTCTATTGTCCGGTTCTTACGGAGCAGATCGGTCAGTTCTTTTGTAATTGCAATCAGTTCGTCATGTTCGTAGAAGTCTTTGATGGCTTGGGGCTTGGTCAGAGCATCGTAGAATGCAAGCTCGTCAGAGGTCAATCCCAGCTTTTCGCCCTCTGCGTTTGCATCGGCAATTTCTTTGGCAAGCTTCAAAAGCTCCTGAATGACTTCCTCATTGGTCAGCATCCCGTTCAGGTATCGGTTCATTGCACCCTGAATAAGTTCAGAAAACTTCTCCGATTTGACAATATTGGTTCGCCGGTAAACCGACACCTGTTCGGCAATCAGCTTTTTCAAGAGTTCAACAGCAAGGTTTTTTTCCTTCATGTTGGCAATCTCTTCAAGGAACTTCGGATCGAACAGCGAAAACTCCGCCTTCACATCCGAGAAGAGGTTGATTACGCCCTCACTCTTGATACTGTGTTTCAGCAGCTCATTGATCCGCTCGTTTACTTCCGGCAGCGTAAACTTCTTACCCGTACCGCCGGACAGAAGCCGGACAATCATCGTTCGGACAGATTCAAAGAATGCTGCTTCAAAGCGTGTCTTTTCATCTACCAAGCTACCGCACAGCGAAAGTGCCTGTTTGAGAAGCAACGCCTCCTTGATGTAGATGTTTTGCGTCTTCTCCTTGTCGGGAAGGTCTTGCTCTGCAACGCTCTTGCCAAGGATGTAGTTTACACCTCCGGTAATCGCCTTCGCCTTATCAAGGTCAGTTCCAGTCATGAACTTATCGTAGTTATAACCGTAGAATAGGTCGCGGCACACGGACAGTTTCTCAAGGAATTTCGGATATGCAGCCTTGCTGACATCCGTGTCACCGTAGTTCTTCTTGTCCCGCGCCGTATAGTCATTCATAGCCTGTTTCAGCGCAGCAGCGATGCCCACATAGTCAACAACCAAGCCACCTTCCTTATCCTTGAAAACGCGGTTGACACGAGCGATAGCCTGCATGAGGTTGTGACCGGCCATCGGCTTATAGACATACATTGTGGCAAGGGAAGGAACATCAAAGCCGGTCAACCACATATCCACAACGATAGCGATTTTAAGCGGCGAGTCGTTGTCTTTGAACTTTCTCGCCATATCTTCTTTGTGAGCCTTATTGCCGATCACTTCACGCCACTCTTCGGGGTCGTTGTTGCCCTGCGTCATGACAACTGCGACCTTTTCCGTCCAAGTAGGGCGCAGTTTCAAAATCCGCTTGTATATCTTCATGGCGATGGGACGGGAGTAGGCAACAATCATCGCCTTTCCGGTCAGAATATTGGCGCGATAGTTTTCGTAATGGTCGAGAATATCGTCCACAAGAGAGCCGATGGTTTGGTCAGCCCCCAGAATTGCCTCCATCTGGCCAAGTTCCTTCTTACTCTTTTCGATAACATAAGGATCGGCATTCTCTGCCATCAGGTCATACTCATCGTCAATAAGATGCAGCGTCTTTTCATCAAGCTTGAGATGGATGACACGGCTTTCATAGTAAACCGGTCTGGTCGCTCCGTCCTCAACTGCCTGCGTCATATCGTAAATGTCGATATAATCACCGAACACCTCACGGGTGCTCCGATCTTTTGAAGAGATGGGAGTGCCGGTGAAGCCAATGTATGTAGCGTTTGGAAGCGAATCACGGATGATTCGGGCAGTACCAATGATGGTCTTGGCCTCGACCTCGCCGTCTTCCTTCTGGCGGACTACAACCTTCTCCGTCAATCCGTATTGGCTGCGGTGCGCCTCATCCGCCATGACGATGATATTCCGACGCTCAGAAAGAGGCTCATCGCTTTCCTCAAACTTCTGCATGGTAGTGAAGATGATGCCGTTTGCCTGACGGTTCGCAAGCAGCTCTTTCAAATGCGTTCGGCTTTGGGCGTGTTGCGGCGTTTGGCGTAAGAAATCCTTGCAGCGGGCAAACTGGCCGTAGAGCTGGTCATCCAAGTCGTTTCGGTCTGTGATCACAACGATTGTCGGGCTTTCCAATGCCTCTTGCAGATAGTGAGCATAGAACACCATAGACAGCGACTTTCCGCTGCCCTGCGTGTGCCAGAACACACCACCTTTGCCATCTGTGACGGTTGCCTTTTGAGTGGAAGCAATCGCCTTCTTGACGGCAAAATACTGATGGTAGGCGGCAAGCACTTTGAATGTCTTCTCGCCGTCCACATTGAAGCAGATAAAGTTTTTCAGGATGTCGAGGAAACGGTTCTTCTCAAACAGTCCCTCAAAGAAGGTGTCAAAGGCTGCGTACTGTGTGTTCTCGTAGCTGCCGTCCGTTGTTTTCCACTCCATGAAGCGGTCTTCACCGGAGGTGATGGTTCCGGCCTTTGAGGTGGTCATATCGCTCATGACACAAACCTCATTGTAAATAAACATGGAGGGGATCTCGTACATATAGTTACGGAGCTGACGGTATGCGTCGGAAGCATCTGTCTCTTCGCGGGAGGGAGATTTCAGCTCCACTACGACAAGGGGCAGACCATTGATGAAGAGAATGACATCCGGGCGTTTTTCGGAGTTTTCGATGAAAGTCCACTGGTTGGCAACGGTAAAGTCGTTATTGGCAGGATTTATGAAGTCAACAAGGTAGACGAGGGTGGAGCGTTCCTCGCCATTTACAAAGTATTTTACAGAGATACCGTTTTGCAGATAGTCGGTAAAGGTCATGTTCTTTTGCAGCAGTGAGCCGGACTCAAAGTTCTTGAGCTTGTAAATGGCCTCATTGATAGCATCCCGAGGCAAGCCCTTATTGATGCGCTGCAAGGCGGGCAACAGGACATCCTCGTAGAGCGGAGAGTGATAATCACGCTCCACATCTGGTCCGTAGACATAGGTGTAGCCAAGCCCTTCATTAAGTAATTGGAGAACTGCATTCTCGTAATTTGATTCGGTATAATATCCTGCCATTTCCGTTGCTCCTTTGTTCGATCTGCTGTGTTATCATCTAACCCTTTCTACAATCGTGTCAAGCTGTCCTGCGATCACAGCGAACTCGCAGTTCATATCAAGCGTTTTTACGCTGATCTGATTGCCGCTCATCTGGTAATCTCCATCCGGCTGAACGGCATCATCCGTCTTGGCGTATAGAAGCATCCCCGCTACCGTTTCTCCGGGCGCTGCATCCCAGTTCTTGACATAGGTGAAAATCTGATACAAATTCCCTGAGTGGAGCGTTTGTGTCATATAGGGTGCTTTCATCTGCATATTGTGCGTGTAGAACTTTGCGTCGATTATAAGCGTCTTTCCAGTTTTCTTGTTTGAAAGCACGATGTCGGACTGCATGGTAGGCAAAAGCGTTCTGTACCCATCTGTCACTTGCCAAGCGATTTGCGGGGAATACGCACGGATGTCCGGGTGCTCCCGCTGATAATAGCCCAGTATGAATTTCTCATACAGCTTTGCCATTGTCATGTCATCCGCATAATCCATAATACGGGTAGATCCGTCTGCGGTCGTTTGCAGCAGTCCTTTCAGAACAAACCGGCATATTTCAATTATCATCCGGTAGGTCTGATTATTGCGGTCATATTGGATGTTCCAGTTGATGTTATGAGCGTCCAAGGTATCTACGCCATCGAAGAAGACAAGCAGCTTGCGGATCTCCTTCTTCCTCGCCTTGGTAATATCTGCACGGAGCAGTACGGCCATTGTCGTTTTGATAATGCGATTTGTATAGGCATTAACCGAAAACTCATCATAGGCGCAGACGAGCTGTTTTTTACGAAGGACTTGGGTTTTGATGGATTCTCCAATTTCAAGCTTGCCTCTTGGGGAAGCCAGAGGCTCTTCCTTTGTTATGTACTGTCTGCATAAGCCCCGCTTAATCTGAACAGACACGCCTTTGCATAGGATAGCAGCCAGCAGTTCTGCGGTGTTTCGGAAATCCTCAGCGGCAACATCCTTATAGCCTTGCTCGTGCAACACTTGGAACGCATAGGCCAGCATATAGTAGATGTTGCGAATGGGAATCATTTGACCACCTCACGAAGAGTACGGCTCCAATCCTTGACTTTTGCGGCTTCATCAAACCAGTATTCTTTGAGCAGCGGGATCAGCTCAAACTCTACCACGGACTTCATCCAATCGTCTGTGACTGTGGTGTTCGTACAGAAATAACTATGGCCGATGCAGAAACCTTCGCCCAGCGAATCATCATTCGCTATCACATCATTAAGCTGCTCCACTGTGGCAATCAGGCGGTCGAACTTCGGGTTGTTGATCTTCGCCCTATACGCCCTGAAACCATACGAGTTAAATGCCGGTGTCATCTCAAAGAACGCAAAACGGCGGCGCAGTGCATAGTCCAGCATGGCAAGACTACGGTCTGCGGTATTCATCATGCCGATGATGTAAACATTGCTTGGAATAGAGAACTGCTCGTCCGCGTAGAGAAGCTGTAACTCAACTCCGCGCTTATCGCTTTCAATGAGCATGAACAGCTCGCCAAAAATCTTGCTCAAGTTGCCTCGGTTGATCTCGTCAATGATGAAGAAATAGGGACGGTCATCTTCTGCGGCCTTGCGGCAGAACTCATAGAATACGCCTTTCTTCAACTCGAAGCCTGTTTCCGTGGGGCGGAAGCCCATGATAAAGTCTTCGTAGCTGTAACTCTGATGGAATTGCACCATCTTGACGCGGTTCGTGTCTTTCTCGCCCATGATAGAATAGGCAAGCCTCTTTGCCGCAAAGGTTTTGCCAACGCCCGGTGCGCCTTGCAGGATCACATTCTTCTTCGTCAGCAAAAGAGCCTTGAGGGTGTTATAGCGCTCTTCATCCATGAACACATCATGCAGGAAATCGTCGGCGGTATATGGATCGTATGTCCGTTCCTCTTCATCCTCATCTTGGATAGCAACATCTGTGCTTTCTCCATCAAAAAGGCTTTGCGTCTTCTTCACAAAATCTGTATAAGGCGTTACATCAGTCAGGGTCTTCATCGCCAACTGCTCAGGATGCTCCCACAACCCTTTATCAGTCCATCGGACGGTGCGGGTGTTACGGTAGTGCTCGCGGGTGGGATCATATACATACTCGCCTTCAACAACGCCTCTGCCAATGATTTCTTTTCTGCCTTTTTTTACGAAGATGATGTCGCCGGGTTTAATGTCATTTGCAAACTGCCATGTTGCGTGAACTTGGTTCTTATACGAGCTTGTCCCTCCATAGACTTCCCGCATCTTAGCTCGCATTTCTTCCTTGGAGCTGTACTGCATGAGATCGCCCATGTCATCCCAGCCGATAGCCATAATACCCTCAGCATAATCGTTCTCCCAGTTGACGGAGCCATCGCCAGCAGCATACAGCCAATACCGGACGGCTGTGTCATCGACCGTGAGGGCAGTATCAGAGGATTCCTTCGGGATGATGCCCTCAAACATCTTCTCGCTGAAATCCATATCAATATTGTTGTCCTTGGCTACCTTTGTGCAGCCCCGGCGGATGCTGTTTGACTTGTTTCCGGTCTGCTCGTAGTAGTAGGTTATGTTTTCGTGGGTTGCTTTTAAGGCATTGACCATGCGATCCTTGCCATAGTCCTGTCCGATATGGACGATGAAGTAAATCGTTGTTTCTGTATTGCCCCGGCGGGTGTACCTTATTCCCTCCATCATGGATGCAAACAGCATGACCATGAGCTTATGGGATGTTTCCCCGAAGAACGGAACTTCCTTGCACATGGCCGCAACAGCGTCATCGGAAGAAAGCGCTCCATCGTAGGCCGTTTTTACATATTTGTAGACAGTCACTTCGCAATCGTACTCCGGCCCCACATAGGCTCTTACACCGCCTTTTGCATCCAAGAACTCTTTGAGCATCTTGAGATCGTTGAAATAACCGGCTGTGCGTTCCTCGGCGCGTTCCGACATCACATCATTTTTCAGATAGTCGAGTATGTCCTGCTTTGCCGCTGCCATCGACTCGTCGCTCTCAAAACACTTCCAGAAGGAGAGGGCAATGGTATTCTGATACAGGTAGAAGGCATCCGAAACATGGGTGCTGAGACTGCTTTCTGCCCAGTCAGGATGCTTCTCACGCAGATAATCCTTGTATTCTTTTCTGGCGCGACTGATTGTTTCTTGTATATCCATTGCACATACCTCCCATTTTCAAATTATATTATACCGCGTTTTGGCAGCGCGTGGTCGCTCGCAATGCGACAAGGGCAATAAACGATAATTTAGCGGCTTAGAGCTGGATGCCGGAGACATCGATCTCGCCGGACATCAATTTTGGTAACAGTGTATCTCTGAGTGCAGAAAGTGAAGTATTCTCCCTTTGATTAGCAGTGATGCACGCAAACAGCGTATTCAATGCGTCAGACAAGTCTTGGTCAATCGGGCATGGTATCTTACAGACTCCCAAATCAGATGGTTTTATTGACGGGAATGTTGATGTACTCTGTTCTGCTAACTGTTGCATTTTCTCAATAAAACTATTTTCTGTAAGGCAGAGATACAAAAGCTCATTACTTATCAATGGGTGGCGACTTCTTATTACAGCAAATCCGGTGGAAGCCAGCATATTTTCCAACGGCTCAGTAATAATTCCAAAATGATGTTGATTCGGTCGAACAGTAGAAAAAACGACATCGTTCGCGCTGATAATGCGCCTTGCTCTGCTGGGTAACTTCTCAGTCAACGGCTTAATACACTGTACTTCTGAAATAATGCCATCTGTAATGCTACTGGTATCAAGGTAATTTACATATTCCCAAGCATCTTTAGGTGAATAAGTGTCAGGGTTTATTACTGCTACATCGGATAGTAGGGAAAAATCGTATTCACCTTCATGTTTGATTTGCCATTGAGTAAGAAGTGTTCGTGCTTGCTGATGTAAATTATCGTTTACCTTTTGATTGCACTCAATCTTGTCATTTATAGCCTCAATGACACTCGCTATCCGTCTTTGCTCAGTATAACTTGGGAGTTGTATTCGTATCTTTCTAAAGTTTTTCAATGGCTGTGACAGAGCAGGAACGCCAGTTTGATTTGCAAAAGACAATATTTTACCTTGTCCCTCGTTTGTGTGAAAGTAAAACACAAGATAGGGTACATATACGCGAGATGAATCAAATGAAACACGAAATTGCCGTTGCGAGCAAAGATATTCTTCAAACATAGAATCATCTGGAATATACGCAATCTGTCCTAAAGTACCGCTTATGGTTATGATCACATCACCTCGACGGGCAATCGATCTGCTGAGGGATCGTGCCTTTTCCTCAGTAACGAATTTCGTCAAGTTATCCGTGACTTTGAAACCTTTAAGGTTTGCTCCATCAATAATGGGAAAACCATAAGGGACAAAGCAGCTTACTTTTAAGTTTGATCCGAACGGACCGGCTGCAATATCGGTAATCACCGATGACAGTTCTATCTCATTAAACATCATGCTCACCATCCTAACCAATGTACTTTCTATGTGCCAGCTTCACATTTTGTTGCTTCACCATTGCGTAGTGCATGGTCGTATCGATCTTTTGATGTCCTAAGAGCTGCTGGACTTGCTCTATGGGCATTCCCTTATCTATGGCTGAGGTCGCCAGCGTCCGCCGGAATTTGTGTGGGTGTACTTTGGGTAAACTCAATCGTTTGCCCAGTTCCCGGAGTCGTGTTTCCACACCGCCGATCATCAGCCGGTCATGCGGGGCTTTCAGCGAGACGAACAGTGCCGGGTTCGCATCTGTGCGCTCGTTGAGGTAGTTCTGCAAATGTATTTTGGTTCTTGCATCGAAGTACACAAGGCGCTCCTTGTTACCTTTACCGATCACAACGCATTCCCGCTCGTTGAAATCAATGTCTTCTCGGTTCAGCATGACCATCTCTCCAACACGCATCCCAGAGGAAGCGAGTAGGTCAATGATTGCTAAATCCCTTGTAGTTGTGCAGCTATCCCGCATCAGCTCTAACGCCTCGTCCGTGTAAGTGTCTTTGACCACCTTTGCCGTCTTAACCTTGTGAATCCGTCGCACAGGGCTTTTCAAGATAAAATCTTCATCCTCAAGCCAAGAAAAGAAGCTGGACAGTATGCGCCGGATGTTATCAATCGTCACCTTGCTGGACCTGCGCTGCGTCTGGTAGGTGGTCAGGTATTTACGAAGATCATCCGTTGTCACCTGACTGGCCTTCTTGGCGATGGCAGACAGCATGGATTCAATCGTCTTACGGTAATACTTCAAGGTTTTTTCAGAACAGCCTTCAATGCGCTTGGCAGTAATGAACACTTCGACGGGATCCCGTTCTTCCTGCTTTGGGTTGGTGTCTTCATAGCTTACGCTCACGCTTTGTAGCGCCTCGGTCAGAGCATCATCTAACTGCAATAGTTGCTCGTTGTTGAGATACGGCAGCATTTTACGCTGTATCTCTTGGATAAGTTGTTCTTTCATCGTCGTTCTCCTTTGTTTTAAGAGAACGATGAACAGTGGCAGTTCCTTTGAAGTGACTCTCGCCACTGATGAGAGTTAATAAGGCGGTAAACGATAATTTACAGCAGCAAGCCGCTGCGATTTTTAGATCATGGTTTGTCGATTGTGCTCCCTTCGGAGGCAAAGCCCCGGACGAATGGAAAAATGTCACATTAGAAGACATTACGGCACTGATAAGTCGCGGTATAACTCCCAAATATGCTGATGATACCGACCAAATTGTAATCAATCAGAAATGTATTCGCAACCACACGATTGATTTATCTCTTGCACGAACCCACACACCGAAAGTAATAAATGAGAAGTGGCTTCGTTTTGGTGACTTGCTGATTAACTCTACTGGTGATGGCACTTTAGGACGAGCAGCGCAAGTATGGTTTCAGCCCAAAAATCTCACAGTAGATTCTCATGTAACGATTGCCCGACCGGCAAAAGAAAACCTGATTTTCTATATTGGGCTTTGGGGTATTCTGCACGAAAAGGAAATTGAATCTCTTCACACAGGAAGCACCGGTCAGACGGAGTTACCGAGAGATCGTGTAAAGGCAATGGAACTGCGTTTACCTGACAACGATACACTGGATCGGTTCAATGCTCTCATTACGCCTATGGCTGCTGCCATTGTCGCTAATCAGGAAGAAAACAACCGACTTGCAGCTCTTAGGGATGCCATTCTCCCGAAGCTTATGTCCGGCGAGATTGATGTCTCTGCCGTCCAGCTCTAAGCCGCTAAATTATCGTTTATCTCAGCATTTGTTTTTATCCTCGTCTGCAAAGAGCCGATAAGCTTAACCACTTTTTTCTGTGTTTCAAGATCGGGTATTTCTATCTCAATCTTTTGAAAAGTTGAAGAAGGACGAGCCAAGGCAGGAACGCCTACTTGCGAGGCATTGCTGAGAAGTTTATGCTGTCCAATCGGTGTATGAAAGTAGTACACAAAATACTCCGGCAAAACTTTCTTATTACACTTGACGCGGAACTGAGATTGCGAGATCACATACCGATCCCTTTGCGCAGTCTGAGGAATATAAACAATTTGTCCAAGTGTTCCCCGGTGAGTAATTACAACATCACCTTTATGTGCGTTGGCCTTTTTCAGTGAATCAGCCTTTTCCTCGGTAACATAGCGGAATGATTTTTCAGAAAGTTCAAATCCCTCAAGATTGCTGCCGTTGAGAACAGGGATGCCTTTATCAACAAAGCAATCAACTTTTATATTTGAGCCAAACGGCCCCATTGCTATTTCGTCTATTAAATCGGAGATAGGGTAGGTTTTATAATTCATATCCAATCGCCCCCAGTCTCTCCTTGATCTCGGCTTCAAGCTCATGGGATTTCGCAAACAGTTCCGAAAGCTCAGAGGTCAATCGGCTCATCTTTTCCTCGAATGGTTCACCATCATCTTCCTGCTCTTCAATGCCCACATAGCGTCCCGGTGTAAGGATATAATCCTGCTTGGCAATATCCTGAGTAGTCACAACAGCACAGAAGCCCTTTTCATCTTCAAGCGTGCCGTCAACAAATGCGTTGTAGGTGTCCGCGATCCTCTGGATGTCCTCATCTGTCAGCTCCCGGAGCTTTCGAGTGACCATGGTACCGAGCTTTCTTGCGTCGATGAACAGCGTCTTGCCTTTTTGCTTTTTGTTCTTGGCAAGGAACCAGAGCGACACCGGGATTTGCGTTGTGTAGAAAAGCTGGGACGGCATAGCGACAATGCAGTCCACAAGGTCAGCGTTGATGATGTTCTTGCGGATCTCGCCTTCACCGCCAGACTGAGAGGACAGCGAGCCGTTCGCAAGCACCATGCCAATTCGCCCGTTCGGTGCGAGATGCCAAATCATGTGCTGCAACCAAGCAAAGTTGGCGTTGTTGGCCGGAGGCGTTCCGTATTGCCAGCGCACATCATCCAGCAGCTTATCTTGTCCCCAGCCGGAAAGGTTGAAGGGCGGATTCGCCATAATGAAATCTGCTTTGAGCTGCGGGTGACAGTCATTAAAGAATGTGTCCGCGCTGAACTTTCCAAGGTCAGCTTCGATACCGCGAATGGCAAGATTCATCTGCGCCAGCTTCCATGTGGTGGGGTTGGAGTCCTGACCATACACAGAGATGTTTTTGATATTTCCGCCGTGATTTTCGATGAACTTAGAGGACTGGACAAACATACCGCCAGACCCGCAGCAGGGGTCGTAGACACGGCCATTGTATGGCTGTAATACCTCGACAAGGGTGCGAACAACGCAAGACGGGGTATAGAACTCACCGGCGAGCTTACCTTCCTGTTCAGCGAATTTGGCAAGGCAATACTCATAAGTGCGGCCGAGAATATCCTTGCTGTTCCCGTGGTCGATCATCTGGATATTGGTAAAGAGGTCAACGACCTCACCGAGCCGCCGCTTATCCAGCTCAGGACGGGCAAAGTTTTTGGGGAGGATGTCTTTGAGCCGCTTGTTTTCCTTCTCAATGCTCCGCATGGCCTCGTCGATGACTGTGCCGATCTCAGGCGTGTGCGCAGCGGCAGATATGACGCTCCATCTTGCGTTTTCCGGTACAAAGAAGATATTCTCCGCCGTGTATTCGTCCTTATCCTCTTCAAAGCCGTCACCCTCAGCAACAAGCTCCTGATACTTCGCCTCGAAGCGGTCTGAGATGTATTTCAAAAAAATCAACCCGAGAACAACCGACTTGTATTCCGAAGCGTCGATGTTGCCGCGAAGGACGCAAGCTGCATCCCAAATCTGTTTTTCAAATCCAATATTGCTTGTATTCGTTTCAGCCATTGAAGCTACCTCCGTAGTCTTTTTAACGATATATAGAATGCACAGTGCGTGGCTCACTTGTCCGTATGGATCGCTTCGCAAATGTCCCCGATGTCACAATTCAGATACTCACAGATGCGCAGCAAGACAGAAAGGGCAACCTCTTCATTCTTATTAAGCTTGCTCATGGTACCCGGCGAAAGCTCGGTTTCTTTCCGAAAAACCGCCTTCGGAATCTCTCGTTCAATCAGCATTACCCATAATTTCTTGTAGCTTATCTTCATCACTGCACCTCACTCAACCGTTTATAGTGACCCTCATTTTATTATACATCGAAAGCTCCACAAACGCAATTCATCCGTCCGAAAATTCAAAATAAATTTCAAGTTCTTGGATTGATGCACAATAATAAAAAGCCTGCGCAATGCACAGGCCAAAATAGTCAGGGACGCATCTTCCTTCCGTGCCGGTATAATGCGTAAGTGCAAAAATCGAGAGCAAGGACGATCTCATATCCATTTGTGCTTGAGAAGAAAGAAATGTCATCGGCATACTGGATCACGCTTTTCAAGAAGCCCATTGCACCGCCACAATCGAATGAGAACATTACCGTGACTGTCCCGGCACCTTGTCTGATTTCAGTGTCAATTTGGTAGTTCTCTGATATTTCGATGGCTTGACTGATAAATGCCTTGGCGATAGGTTTCCGCTCAGGGAGCGGCACATAAACTGCGCCCTCATTGAGCTGTTTGAATATGTCCTTTGATGAACATTTATCTTTTGACGGAGCGGGTTCTTTTACTTCGGCTGGTATAGGTTCATCGGCTATCTCAGCTTCTATTTCCTCTATTGTAGGTTTGGATTGCCTTTTATAAATCACTTTCTGAAACATTGTATCTCCTTCCGTGTAATCGAAAGAATGGCTGACAGTCTATCAGATTATGGGCATCGTTAAGTTCACGCAAGGATCTGAGAAGTCGTTCTTTACGATTCAGTCTATGTATTATCAATTTACCACGGGAGAATAGAATAATCAATGTGATTTACTGTATTCTCTCGTTGTTTTGCGTTGTAAAATGTGAAAGGCTCACTCCCCAAAGTGAGCAGTGAGCCTTGTTGCTTATTCGAGTTCTCCGCTGCGGGATTTCTCCTGTTCCTTTGCCATCGAGGGACTGAGGAAATCATCCACATTCGCCTTCATCGTGTCAATCAGGCGAGCTTCTTTTTTCAACTTGGCGCGTTCGTCATAAAGGCGCTGCTGCTCGTCCGCGAGCCGTTGCTGTTCGGCTTGCAGAGATTTCAAGCTCGGCAATTTTCCGTCGCCCTGTATGGCGAGAAGAGTGCTCTTTGCCGCCTCATAGATGACAAGCTCTGCTTCGTGTTTGGCACGGTATGCCGGTTTGTCCGCCGCCTTCATATAGGCATCATAAACCGGTTTGAGCCGCTGGTAGTTCGAGATGTTTTTGATAAGCGGCTGCACCTCACGCAGTTTGGCTTCAACATTTTTCAGCTCACTGCCGGTTCGGGCATAGGAGCTGTGAATGTCCTCGACTTTCTTTTCAAGGTCAGCATATTGCAGAAGGTTGTTTTCAGTCAGGTAGTTGAGAGTACGCGCAGCCTCTTTGAGAATGGTGAGCTTCGCTTTGTGTTCGTAACCTTTGCTGCCGATGAGCTGAATGCGCTCCTGAATGTCGCTGATGAGGGAGATACCCCGGCGAGAGGTCTGCATCTGGCGCTTGCGGTTCCCACGCCCATGAATGCGCTCTTTGATCCGGTCCTCGGTGTAGTTGTCTCCGATGGTCTTTGCACGGGTAAAACGCTCCTGTCCCTCAGCACGGAAGGAGAGGTATTTTCCGGTCTTGATTTCATATCCGGCTTCCTGCATGAGCTTCAAAAACTCATCGTAATCCTTCGCTGTGATGATGCAGCGGTCGATGGTCTGCTTGAGCTTTTGCTTCCAGCTTGTGCCGCGTTTAGCCTCTGTGTATTCCTTGTAGTCCATGCCCTTGCTCTGTGAGGGTGGGATCACGGAAAGCCCATGTTCTTTACAGATTTCGTCGCTGAGTTGGCGCATTTCCCGATATGTCCGCTTGTTGCTCCGATAGGCATGGTAGTCTACAAAATTGACAGCATTGAAGATGATGTGATTATGGCAATGCCCCTTGTCGATGTGGGTGGCGATCACATATTCATACTTGCCTTTCAGCCATTCGTCGGCAAACTGTTTTCCGATTTCATGCGCCATCTCCGGCGTGACTTCTCCGATGTCGAAGGATTGAATCAGGTGTCGGGCAATCACCTTCGGCATCTGCATTCCTTGCTGGGCAGCGAGATTTCGTGTCCACTCAAATTCCTTTGCCGCCGCGTCGCTGGCTGCACAGCCGAAGGAGGAAACATAGAGCTGATCGTCAGTCTTTTCCGGGTCGAGGATGTAGGCAAGCGCCTTGTTTACAGTTCCTCGGATTGGCTTGATTTTAGTAACTGCCATATTTCCTTTTGCCTCTCTTTCAGCTCGGTGACATCATCCTCATAAAGGTTTCCCTTTGAATTGATACGGCGGCAAATCTGATTGATATTTGACGCTGCACGGCTGACAGCGGCGGCAAGCTTCTTCTGCTGGGTGTAGTCCACCTTGATGATGTAGCCGTCAATCGCCATCTTTCTGAGATACGCGCCCATATTCTTTGTTCCGAGCTGCGCCATCTTTGATTTGATGATCCGATGCTCATTTTCCGATACGCAAAACTCAATGCGAATTGGCCTTGTTCTATTTGCCATAGGCAATCTGTCCTTTCGTAAAGATAGAGGGTTTGGGAGACATCCCAACAAGCATTTTGAAGAGTAAGGGCAGGGTTCCCTTACTCGAAAATCGCCGTGTGTACGGACACCGGCTGTGCTTGCTATTCTCTCAAAATCGTACTCCCAGTGTATCTCCCCGTAAAATCCCCTTCACTTTACAACGGACAATTTTATAAGATTTGTCCACTAATCATAAAAGAAAAAGGCGCTCGAAAGCGCCTTTCCCATACTTGCATAGGTTATTTCTTCTTGCCTTTTCCGCGTTTCTCATAGTCCTCGTCAATCCGGCTTTTCCAATCCGCACTGAGCGGGGCACTGTTGCGGACGGTGGTGATTGCTTCGCTCAACACCTCATAATTAAGCTGTGTCCCAGCACTGTCAGAGTGGTAATTGACGGCTCGGTCAGCTCCGATCCCAAAGTGCCGCGCCGTTTCTACTGCGTCGATGTTTGCACCGAGGAATAGGAACTCCCAGTCATACTTTGCTTTCTGCCACTCAATCATCTGCTTTACACGGTCGCTGCTGTAAAACCGGCTCGCATTCTCCATTCCATCCGTCGTGATGATAAACAGCGTATGCTCCGGGACATCTTCCGCTCTGGCGTACTTGTGGATATTCCCGATGTGATGAATTGCGCCACCGATGGCATCCAGAAGAGCAGTACAGCCCCGAACGGTATAGTCCCTATCGGTCATCGGCTGAATATCCCGGATGTTCACGCGGTCATGGATTACCTCGCTCACATTGTCGAAGAGGACGGTAGAGACAAGCGCTTCGCCTTCTGCTTTCTTCTGCTTCTCGATCATGGAGTTAAAACCGCCGATGGTGTCTGCCTCAAGGCCGCTCATGGAGCCGCTGCGGTCAAGGATGAAAACGATCTCTGTCAAATTCTTTCTCATAATCAAAACCTCCAAATAAAAACTGTGACTGCTTTTGCTTACAGTCACAGTATAGGAGAAATCGTCTTCGGTTTGGTCGCATGGAAAGCGACATTCAGAACATATCGCGGAACAGCTCGCTCTCAATTTCAACAACATCATCCAACGGGATTTTTGTCCCGTCTGTGAGAAGCATCACCCGTTCAAACTCGTCTATCTTTTTCAGATTCCCGCTTTTCGTCATATACGCTCCACCTGACTTTTTTTCATCTGGGACAAAGAAGGTGATGGTCAACGCAGGATGGTCGCCAAGCCATTCCATGAGGATCTGTTGCTTCCTGTCCAGTGCCTCTTTTTCCTCTTCACTGAGATTTACTTTTTCATCTGTCAGACGCCCAGTTTCCTTAATAGCAGCATCATAGCCGGTCAATGCCGCAAACGGGGAAAACTGCGCTGCGCGATCCACCATTGACATCTGCGGTCGTGTTTTTGAAACATGATGCGGCAGATTGATGATGTCATCATACTGATCCTTCATGCCTTATGACCTCCAATCTGCTCATTCCTGTCTTTAGCGGTTGCACCCTCTTCCAAGTTCATGCCCTTGAGTATGGCGTTCTTGCCAAACTTCTTTTTAATCGAAAGCATTGCCTTCTGCATTCGCTTTTCACGCTCAAGCTCTGCATTTTCCTTTTCGCGCTTTGCCTCGACAGCAGCATAGTCCGTAAAAAGATCAAGCTGTTCAAAATCTCCGCCGCGCTTTGGGGCAGACGCTTCATCAATCACATGGTTTGCCACAATGTTCAACCGTCGGATAAGGAGACTCTTATCAACAATGCGGTCGTACAGTTCAGCCGTTGCGTCCATGATTTTTTTGGTAGAGGATGTGTGCCCTCCGAGATTGATTGTCCCATGCGCGTGTTTGGGTATCTGCCGCCCGTAATGGTCTTTGACAATATCCCCATGATACTTTTTCCGCCGCTCAGGATCGGTAAGATTTTCAATATCATAGCCAACCGTGATAACAAGCTGGTCGGTGACAAGCCCTTTGTCTACCAAATCCAGCACAAGGAGATCGGCCATCTCCCGCAGGACGAGTTTTGCTTTCTCCGCTTCATACGGGCAGTGTAAAACCTGACCGGAGCCTAAACTGTTTGTGCTTGGCCTGTATGCTTTGACCGCTTCGACCGTGCAGGGTTCCCAGCCCCATGCGTGATCAATCAGCAGCTCTGCGTTTTTACCGAAAAGCTTATAAAGCAAGTCCTCATCGGTAATGGAGCGTCGGGCAACATCGCCCATCGTAAACATCCCGTGTTCTTCAAGTTTCTTTGCATAGCCACGGCCAACGCGCCAGAAATCAGTGAGGGGCTGGTGCGCCCACAGGGTTTTCCGATAGCTCATCTCATCCAGCTCGGCAATGCGGACTCCGTTCTTATCTGCTGGAATGTGCTTGGCGACAATATCCATCGCCACTTTGCAGAGGTAGAGGTTTGATCCGATCCCCGCTGTTGCCGTGATACCGGTTGTCGAGAGGACATCCAGAATGATCTTCATGGCGAGGTCATGGGGAGACAGCTTGTAGGTGGCGAGGTAGTCGGTGACATCCATGAACACCTCGTCGATGGAGTAAACGATGATGTCCTCCGGCGCAACATACTTCATGTAAACCTGATAGATGCGGGTGCTGTACTCCATGTAGTAAGCCATGCGCGGCGGCGCGATGATGAAGTCAATGGCAAGGGACGGATTCTCTTGCAGCTCGGAGAAGAGATACGACGAGCCTTCCAGCTTTCGCCCCGGCGCGTCATGCTGCCGTCCGGCGTTTGCTTCCTTGACGCGCTGCTTGACTTCAAACAACCTCCCGCGCCCGGAGATACCGTAGCTCTTAAGGGAGGGTGTGACCGCAAGGCAGATGGTCTTGTCCGTCCGGCTCTCATCCGCAACGACGAGGTTTGTGTCCAGCGGGTCTAAGTTTCTTTCACGGCACTCGACCGAAGCATAAAAGCTTTTCAGATCGATTGCGATATAGGTGCGCTGCTTCATGCTCCGGCTGCCTCCTTTCAACGGTATCAGCTTTGTTTGGCTTTTCTCTTTATCTTGGGCGCGGTTGCGTCATAGCTCATATCCAGCAACATTTTTATCTGTTCGTCCGGCGCACTGCCGTCTAAGGCGACTGAGACCCAGTTCGCTTTGCTCATGTGGTAAGCCGGGAAGACACCGGGTTCTTTCCGCAGCGAGCCGATGAGGATGGGGTCGCATTTGAGGTTTACCACATCAAGAGCATCTGCACCCCTTAATCCCAGCTTGTTTTTAGGCACATCCATCACAACCGCAAACCATTTACGGTTATTTGAATGCCGGAACACACAGAAGAGTGGATGCTTTGCGAAGAGGTATTCCTCATCAACGCCATATTCATCTGAAATATATTGTATGAACTGTTCGCGGTTCATTGCTCTCTGATCCTCCTTTATGACTTAGGACGATATGACACCTTTGCTTATGAGCGCTTTTATCTCAGGGGAACTTTCCCGTACCTCACCCATAACAAGCCGTAGGTATAGCAATAAACTCTCTATATCCGTTCTATTTAGAGTGACGGATAGGTAGTTGGCGGTCAGTCCATCGTGCCAGAATGAGATTTTCCACTCCATATCAATATCGACAATTTCACAGCCTGGTCTGACATATAGGACCTTAGGATCAAGCCGCAAATCCTTCTTCGGGTTGAGGATGAAATTGAAATCCGGCTCAATGCAGTTAAACTCAGTCGGGGCAGTAAGCCGGTCGTTTAACAGATCATCCAGCGATTTTGCAAGGTCTTCAATTTCGCGGGCAAGGAAAACCTCACTATTATCTTCACAATAATTGAGCCACTTGTCGGCTACAAAAGAGAAATCGGTTTTACACCACACCGAAAGCCAGTCCTCTTCGGATGTCCTACGATAATTCCTGATCTGCATGGACAGCCTTATGCCACTTAAATTGAGTTTCAGCCACATAGTTTCTCCTTACGCTCCAAGCAAACTCTGGTCAAAGGCGAACAAAGCCTCATTGATCTCGAAGACATTGTAGTTCCCGTGCTCAATGAAATACTCAATGATGATGTCAAACTTGTTGGAGTGTGAGAGGGCAAAACCTGCCTTCATGAGCATTTCTTTCGTTTCATCCAGCGGAAGTTCCAAGGCAATCGCAAAGGCGAGCGCCGTGGGCTTCGACGGCTTATACAGCTTGTCTGAGCGGATCTTCGAGAAGAGCTTGCGGTCGATGTTCGCTTTCTTGTAGCACTGCGCGTCGGTCATGCCTTTCTCGTCGATTTTCCGAAGCAGCATTTCAGAAAAGCTCTCGTCGATCTGCGAAAGAGCATCGTCAAGACTTTTCGTGCTTGCCGCCATTGGAGCGCCACATATTGCTTCCTCCGAAAGCATCTGCATCCGGCGAAGCTGTGAAGCGCGGCTATCCGTATGCGCATCCACATAAGTATCGTCTATGTATGCGGCAATGTCGGAGAACAGCTTCTCGCTGATCTGATATGCCTTGCGGTCGAAGATGACGATGTAGACGGTCATGTCATTTTCCAGAAGGAAGTCGCTGATCGTGTCAATGGCTACCTTTAATGCCTGGTCTTTCGGATAGCCGTAGATGCCCGACGAGATCAGTGGAAAGGCAACCGTCTCGCAGCCGTGCTCCTTAGCCAGCGCCAAGGAAGTGCGGTAACAGGAGACAAGCTTTTCCCGTTCTCCGTGTTTTCCGTCCCGCCAGCGCGGTCCGACGGCATGGATCACATACTTGCAGGGCAGCCTATATCCCTTTGTGATTTTCGCGCTGCCGGTTTCGCAGCCGCCCAGCGTCTTACACTCGGCAAGCAGCTCCGGTCCCGCAGCTCGGTGGATGCAGCCGTCAACACCGCCGCCTCCCAGAAGGGAACTGTTCGCCGCGTTGACGATAGCATCCACCTTCATCTTTGTGATGTCGTTTCGTACAATTTGGAGAGGCACAATACCACCAGCCTTTCATTTTTCAAACTCAGAGAATACATAGCTTTTCTGGATCATAGCTCTGTGTGTCGAAGATTTGCCGTATTGTCAACCCGGAAAGAGAAAAACCGGCAATTCTGGAAACAAGAGCTTCCTTCTCATCAAAAGGGCATATTGTTTCTAAGAGAGTGTGTTCCGTATCATCACACAAATGCCAAAATCCTGAATGGTTCGTGATGGAATACTGTCTGCCGCCATAGGCAAACTCGATTTCTCGTCCATTTCTCAAATAATCAGCAAGTTCGTTGAAGACAATATTATTCACGGATTCACGCCTCCCTCAACAGGCCCTTATTCTTCCGCCTCTAAGATACCAAAATCAATCAGGATGTTCTTATCCGCATTCGGCGGATATACAATGCCAGTCATCTCATACTGATAGCGCCGTACCTTCCGAAAATCTTTGACCGGCTCCGGTGCATAGGCCGCTGTTTCGCATCGCTCATATTCCGGCATACCGGCAAGGTCATCCGCAGCCGCTTTAATCAAAGCATCGGTCACTTCATCAATGTTCTTTCCGGTTTCAACGGCAACCAGCTCATGTTTCTTAATGTCCTTGTCAAGATCGCCAAAAGAGCGGTAGAGAATGTATTTCATGAATCCTGTTCCTCCGTTTTCTTTTCTTCGTCCAGCACCTTTTCGAGAAGAGCGGTCAGCGTCGCGCAAAGTTTCTCTACACTCAATGCTTTCTCATCGCCCTGCCGCATCAAGTAGCTGATTGCAGCCTTGAAGGCCGTTGTCCTGTCCACTTTGGTTTCGTTGTCAAACCGGTCAAGGATTTCCTTGATCAACAGGGCAATAGCCTCATCCTCCGGAGACAACTCCGGTATATCGAACATGGAGGCCAGCTCTTCATCCTCCATGAGCGTTTCGTATTTCAGATAGGCTTCATGTTCCTCTGACATCAGCTCTTGAAAATAATTGATCATGATGTGGAAACGGTAGCCCCCATCTTTTTCGGGCGTAATGCAAAGGTAGTGCGCTTTTTCGCCGATGTCCTTTACAAAGGCCATATCCTCGGCATCATCAAATTCCAGCATTTTCAGATAGAGGTCAATGTGCGCGTCCCAGTGCTCGTAGTCCACAACGCCGCGAATCCTGCCGTGATGCCTCTTTGCATAGTCATCACACAGTTTGAGCAGATATTCATAGTTTTCCTTATCCTCCGGCACAATGACCTTCGGGATCGCATCCATCTTCTTTGTGAACTCTTCCATAAAGCCGCCGGGGGCAAAGGCTCGTTCAAAGACAGCCCTCGCACGGCCATCCTTTTCTGCAATCTCATAATTGCGTTCAAATACGGTATTTTCCATTACTTATTTCTCCATACAAATCTCATTATCTCTAACTAACTCAGTTTATCGGCAGCGGAATGTTCAACAGGAACATCGCAGCTAATGCCAAAATCCAAGGGAGAAAAATGACAGGCAGAAGCAGGATCGCCTTATGATTCTCATAATGGTATTCTTCCACCGAAAACAGCTTATCAGGATTGTCTAAATAGTATAGATACAGATAAACAGGCGGTCTGGTCGGTTCTTTGAAGTAGGCATGATATTCCCGCTCTTTACCCTGTATTTCGTACCGGTAGGTGGCACTCCAATCATACTTCCCAACTTCGCCTTTTGGATGCTTTTTAACAAGAGCAGCTTTAACCACATGATCCTTGCCTCGCGCAATATCCCGTTTGCGCTCCCAGCTCAAACGGGATGATATTTTGCCATAGAGTGGAATTGCGATTATATACCCGCCAATCAGAATTGCGAATACAATTCCCCACTTTATCCAGTTGATGGGATCATCGGAAAATACGCCTGTTAGCGCCTCCGTTATGCTCACCATTACACCTCCCCACATAACGCCGCAAAATGGCTATGAGCCAAATCTTCAAGATAACTGAAAATTTCGCAGTAGATTCAGGGATAGGATATTCAGATACAGGAAGCCCATCTCTGAAATAAAGTCAACATCAATTTCAATAAACCGTTCCCGAAGCTGGTTGTAGACAAGCCTCATCAAATCCAGCTCAGGCGGCATATCAAACAAATCCAGCTCGCGGATTGCTTTCTCTGCATCCGCCCATGTTTCTGCCGTCTCGACCTTCGCGCTGGTCATCACTGCTGTCAAAATCTCACTCACAAGCAGCTTGCCGTCCCTCTGGTCGATCTCGTCCCTAAATTGTGCGAGGCTTTCTTTTTTGTCCTCAAGTGGGATGATGTCGCAATTATCATCGCATTCCAGCGCGATGATTTCTGCAATCATTTCCCGCCAGACAGCATAACCGGCGTTGATCATGCCATCTTCCTCGTTGGTCTTTGCGTAATTTTCACAGTATTCGTCATAGAAGCTCTTCCCGTCCAGTTCATGGTGAACGCAGTAGATATGCGCCAGCTCATGCAGAAAGATGTGGAGCAGTTCAACCGGATGATAGGGTATGTCCGTGCGGAGCAGGATGCCGTCCTTGCCACCGTTATCCATCCCGATAAAAGAGGACGCCCGGAAGTCAAAGTAGCCTTCCTCCTGATACCGGTCGTTCAGCCGGTAAGGGAAATACTTGGAGCAAAACTGCTCAAAGATTTCTTCCTGATCCTCAGTCATGAAACAAGTAAGGATGATGTTATCCCCGGAGAAGTCTGCATCCATCTTGTCGTTAAAAATCTCTATGGCACGGGCAAGATAGGAGTCATAGTTCAAATCGTTCGTCGCCTCCATCGTAAAGTCGTTATTTCAGGAAGTCGCTCTTATGCTCAATACGCCGGAGGTCATATCCGGTTTCCGCCAAGTGGGCGATTTTCAATGCTACAAGGTTAATGTCCGTTTCCATCGCCCGTGCGATCTGTTCGGATGTATAACCATAGTCATAGATGTACTCAAGAATCTCATCGGTGTCGAGCAGGATTTCTGCGGCAACGATGTTCGCCTCATACTCCGGCTTTGTGGTCATGTCATATAACATGAACTCCTGTATTGCGCTTCCTTTTGCCAGATTGCGGTGCAACTGGTCATGCCCAAGCTCGTGAGCGCAGACAATCCGCTGCATCTGACCGCTCAGGTTTTCGTTTATGAAGATAAAACGGCTGCGCTTGATCACCCGATACATCCCTTTCAGAGGGCCGAAGTCCTCACAGAACAGGACTTCGATACCAAGCTGCCGTGCTATGCTAAACGGATCTCGCGTCCCGCAGCGCTTTACAAGTCTGCTGCCGACCTTCGAGAGATTTTCAGCATTCATCGTCTCACCTCCCGCTGATGGGGACATCGCAAACAGCGAATAACCTTACTGTTCGCTTGTCCCCTTACGGTATTTCTTTGGAGTGTATTTCTTGTTCTTCTCTTTGGCAATCCAATAGGCTTCGTTCAGCGCCTTCATCGCGCCATCGAGCGCTTCGTCACTGAGCCGACCACCAGCGAACATACCGGTCACTTCACTGACAAGCTCGTCTATATCTCTGGCCGCTTTAGAGCCGCCCTGTTCATGAGCTGCTACTACCAGCAAACCGTTTTGACCCAGAAGGTATTCCGGCGTAGTATTCAACACTTTTGCCAGCTTCTCCACAATATCGAGCTTTGTCGGTCTGCGGTTGCCAAGCTCATAGTTCTGGATGGTTCTCGGTGTCACAGATACTTTTTCGGCGAGCTGCACTTGCGTAAGGTTCGCTTCCAACCTTTTCTCTTTCAACTTATCCTTGAAACTCATAAGGCACCTCTTTCTAAAAACTTTTCTGAACACGAACAGAAATTTCGTCAAAAGCATTGACGCGAAAACACTGTTCATGCTATGCTGTAATCAACGCGAACGCCTCGTTCGTGATTATGATACCACACGAACAGTGTGTGTGTCAACAGAAATAGACGAGTTATGCGCGGTTTTGCGTAACTTTCAGGACAATAGGAGGTAGGCTATGACGAACACACATTGCCGTAAGGCTTATGTTTCGGTCAACTTGGATGTTGACGAAGAAGGAGTATGTCATCCTCGGTTCATCCGATGGGAAAACGGCCTGATCTTTCAGATTGACCAAATCCTGTACAAATGCCGTGCCGCCTCCAAGAAGGTAGGCGGTGGGGGCATCCGTTATACTGTGATGATCCGTGGAAGGGAATCTTATCTCTTCCAAGAAGGCAACAAATGGTTTGTAGAAGCGAAGGAGGGAGCGAGATGATTTTATCACACAAGGAAATTGAAGAGATCGCGGTGGCGGTCACCAAGGACTTCAACGAGTTCTTTTTCGGCCCTGATACCGATGGGGCGCGTTTGCCTCGCGGTACGCCGATTGACCAGTTTGCCAGCGAATATCTCGGCCTCAATGTCTCTTTTGCAGACCTGTCTGCCGATGGAAGCATCTGTGGACTGACGGCTTATGCAGATACCGAGTACATTATTGAGAAAGACGGGATGCAATATTCCATCCCGCTGCACCGCAATCAGGTCTTGATGGATGCGAGCTTTATTCAGCCTTTCCAGATACGAAAGCTCTGCGGGAAGCGCCGTTTCACGCTTGCCCATGAGTGCGCCCATCAAATCCTGTTTCAGATGGAGACGGATAAAATCAGGGAAGCCTGTCGGCGGAAATACTCTGCCCGGACAGCCTATTCGCTGCGGGAACTGAAAACCCGTGAAGACTGGAATGAGTGGCAAGCCAATGTCTTAGGGGCGGCGATCCTGATGCCCCAGCGGGAAATTGACCTTGCCGTTGCGTATTATGCCAGAGGCAGGAAGCTCATCAGCTACGATGGAACCTATGCCTATTGGGATAAGGTCGCCCTTGATAGAATCTGCCAGCAGTTCGGCGTTTCCAAGACAGCCGCAGTCATCCGGCTGAAACAGCTCGGCCACTTAGAAACCCGGCCATACAGTGAGTATAACGATCCGTTGGAGGTGTGGGCATGAAGAAAAACATCCGTGTCTCAGAGCCTTCACCGGAGATGCAGGAGAAAATCCGCAGGGCGCGAAGCGCCATTGTCAACCAAAAGATGCGCATGGTGAAATGCCCATATTGTGGGCATAACGCTATCGCCGTATTCGAGGATTCCCGTGGACACATACAGGCCAAATGCAAAGCCTGTGGCCGGGAAACCGTATTTGATGTGATCAACATGAGACGGTTATTCCTCCACCTTCACAGAAGGTAAGGAGATAACAAATACAATTCAATATTTTATAGCTGTGCTGTGGAGCCGCTGATTGGTGAGTCTTCCTAATGCCGCATGAACAG
>ERZ779855.321-NODE-321-length-42352-cov-11.463626_pt1 | contig 42352 bp, 33 predicted proteins | sample MGYA00511370_ERZ779855 | MGnify/ENA primary metagenome ERZ779855 (study PRJEB29588, sample SAMEA1967319) | human gut metagenome | biome: human gut; feature: human-associated habitat; material: faeces | place: Denmark | collected 2008/2010 ...
GGGGAGAATGTGGGGCGTTTCGAGTGTATCAATCCCTCCTTCCTTTGGAAGGAGGTGCCCGCAGGGCGGAGGTTGGGCGACGCAGAGCGGAGTGAAAAAGGAGCGTCTCAAGCAGGCGATTTACGAAAGCACCCGAGCGCCGCTGACGCGGTCCCCCTTCCCCGATGGGGAAGGCAAATTAGTGGCGGCTTCGCTGCAAAATAGAAAAGGCGATGCCCGAAGGTCACTGAAATGCTGCCTTCGGACATCGCCCCATTTATACATCGCAGCGCTTCTATATTTTTATGCGCCGCACCACACCCCTGAACCTTGAACCCTGAACCTCGAACCCTTAATAATTGACAAATACCTCGATATTCTGTCTGCCGAAGTTATAGCAGTCCTCGAAAGACTCCATGCAGAGGTCGATGCGGTTACCGACGATCGCACCGCCAGTATCTGCTGCGACAGCATGGCCATAGTTCGGGATGAATACATTCGTACCGAGCGGAATGACGGAAGGATCGACCGCCACCGTGCCGTGACCGGCCTGTGTACCGGTCGCGGTGATGCCGCTGCCGCCTCCATCACTCGGATGATATGCGCTCGCATGCATATTGGCGACCCAGCCCATCGTCCCTTCTGCTTTACCAGTCTTCATCATGCCCGGCGTGCCATCCGAGAGAACCTTGGCATGAGCGATGACCGTCTTCACGACCTTGCCGTCGGAGATGAATTCATCGATCTCCACTTCCCGTTCGCCCGGGACTCCCTCCTGTACGACGACCTCCTGATCCTCCCCGAGGCTGCCATCGTACCATTTATTATAGTGGATCGGCATCGCCTCCTTGCGGAAGACCTTCCGTGCGGTATACGGGACGACGTGGATCTGCATGCCTTCCTTCACCTGCATCAGACCGTCTTCGATCGGCATCATCTTCTTCCAGTCGAAGCCCGCGTCATTCACCACGCCCTGCACGGTCTGCTGCGTCGTATAGACGACCTTTTTCTTGCCATTCGCGATGATGGAAACAGGCACTGCCCGCTCCACCACGATGACCGCGCCATTCGTGACCTCCTTCGTGCTTGTCCAGAATGTGTCATACGCCTTCAATGATACATTGAGGTCGCTTAATACATTCTTGAAATTGGAGGCTGCCGTAGAAATGACCTGCTTGTGAGCCCCATCATATACGGTCACTGTCTTCGCAGGACTTGCGCTCAGAAAATCCAAAGATGCTGCCGCAAGATCCACCTGGCTTCCCAAGGCAGCCGCCGCCAATATACATGCTAATACTTTTTTCGCTTTATTCATCGTTAAAGGTTTCATAAATGCGTCTCCTATGGCCGTTATTCTACCATAGAGAGACTTTTTGTCAATTTTTCCGATGTTGACAATAATAGAATCTTGCATTTATTCCGTATCTGTCGAATATTTCTTGCATATCATCAAGTATACATCGTACACTATTCTTTGTCTCGCTTTTTGTCATATCACCGTTTTTATCGGATACTATCGAGTATTATTCATTGAATCAATTGTCAATCTTGTATCTCTTCAATAGACATTTGAGAATTATTAATAAATTATGAACCGCTCTATCTCCCATGTTATCGTTTCTTTCGCATTTTATGCATTTCGACCCCTGCCTGATTGTCAACCTTGAGCCGACTTCATCTCTCATCCGAGATAGCCCAACTTTGTCCCATCTTTGACCTTTCGTTCTTCTCATTTTTTCGTAAAGTGGGAAATTTGCCCATCAAAATCCTTGAAATTTACAATTCTTTCCCAAAAAGAGAAGATGGCAGAAGGAAAAGTGGATAATAGAGGATCGGCTTTCGGATCAGACGCACAGCCTGACCCGCCACAGATCCCGGCGGCGGAGGCTTCGCAGCAGGATACAGTTTGGCGCTGCTTGCCCGTTTGCGGTATAGGTGGCTTTCCGTTTGATCTTCCTGACCCCCATCTCCTGACGAAGAAAAATGATCCCCTCTTTGGCTCGAAAGGTCTTGCGCTCCGTGCTGTCATTTGGCATCGGATGCCCGGGCTTTCCCGGTCAAGCAAAGAAAAAAGCCGAAGCATTCGCTTCGACTTTTTCTTCCCCTCTTTACTTTTCTTTTTTTCCAAAGACAGGCATGTAGGGCTCCATTTTCTGCGCGAGGGTCATTTCATCTTCGCGGTCACGCTTCTCCGCGATACGCTGGAATTCAGCCTGAGCGCCCACTTTATCAGCAGGTGCGATCTCCTTTTTCCACATGCCGTCAGACTGCATGATGTGCGCTTTCTGATTGTCCGCGAGCTCCATATTGACCATGGTCTTCAGACGATGGCAGAGATCGGCGTCACGCACAGGGATCATGAGTTCGACGCGGTCATTGAGGTTTCTTGGCATCCAGTCCGCACTGCCGATATACAGCTCTTCACGACCGCCATTGGCGAACCAGAAGACGCGGCTGTGCTCCAGGAAGCGGCCGACGAGGCTTCTGACGGTGATGTTGTCACTGACGCCGGGGATGCCGGGGATGAGTACGCAGATCCCTCGGATGATAAGCTCGATCCTGACGCCTGCCTGAGAAGCTTCGTAGAGCTTATCTATGATCTCCTTGTCGAGGAGGGAATTCATCTTTGCGACCATATGTGCCTGTTCGCCCTGCTTGGCGAAGGCGATCTCGCGGTCGATGAGCTCCATGCAGCGCTGGCGGAGATTGATCGGCGCGACGATGAAGGAGTCCCACAGCGGCGGGTCAGAGTAGCCGGAGAGCAGATTGAAGAAGGCAGAAGCATCGCTGCCGAACTGGTCATTGCAGGTGAATACGCCGAGATCCGTATAGAGCTTGGCTGTGGATGCATTGTAGTTGCCGGTCGCGACATGGACATAGCGGCGGATGCCGTCCTTTTCGCGGCGGATAACGAGCGTACACTTCGAGTGCGTCTTAAGGCCCACCAGGCCATAGATGACATGCGCGCCTGCTTTTTCAAGGCGGCGAGCCATCAGGATGTTATTCGCTTCATCGAAGCGCGCCTTGACTTCCATGAGGACAGTGACCTGCTTGCCGTTCTGTGCTGCTTTTTCGAGCGCCTGAATGATCGGCGAGGAGGAAGCCACGCGGTACAGGGTCTGCTTGATGGCAAGGACATCGGGGTCAGCTGCTGCTGAAGCGACGAAATTGACAACCGAGTCTTCAAAGGATTCGTAGGGCAGATGCACGAGGAGATCTTTCTCACGGATCATCTCGAAAATATTCTTTCGACCATCCTTTTCGAGCTGGATCATGGACCAGGGGCGATGCGGATGCGCTTCCGGATAGCGGAGATGGTCGTAGCCCTTGATGCCGCAGAAGGAAAAGAACATCGTCATATCGAGCGGGCCGTCGATCTCATACAGATCCTCCTTCGCGAGGTGCATCTCCTGCGTCATGAAGCGCTGCATGAAGCGGCTGGTGCCTGCTTCGAATTCGATACGCACGGCCTCCCCGCGCTGGCGTTTTTTCAGCTGGCGCTCCACCTCGACGACAAGGTCCTGCGCATCTTCTTCATCGATGGCAAGATCCGCGTCGCGCGTGATGCGGAAAGGATGTGCTTCCAAGAGGTCGTAGCCGATGAAGAAACGGGAAGCAAAGTGACGGATGACCTGCTCCAAGAGGACGAAGTCGTGGCGTCCCTTCTTTTCCGGATCATCCGGCAGGCGGACGATACGGGGGAGCAGCGATGGCACCGGCACGATCGCCGTCTTCACATCGATATCATTTTCCTCATCCAGCGAAAGGTCACGCTCATTCCTTTCGAGCAGCATCGCGATATTGAGGCTCTTCGAAGCGAGGAATGGGAACGGATGCGAGGAGTCGACAGCCATCGGCGTAACGACTGGGAATACCTGCCGTTCAAAATAGTCCTCCATCCATTTCTTCTGCGCTTCTGTCGCATCTTCCGGATGGATGAAATAGAGCCCTTCCGTGCGAAGCTCGGACAGGATCATATGGAGGAAACGATACTGGCGCGCGACGAGCTTCTGGCAGGTGTCGGAGATCTGCGCGAGCTGCTCCTCCGGTGTCATATGGGCAATGTCACGGCGCTTCACGCCATTTTCCTTCTGGTGCTTCAGCCCCGCCACGCGGATCATGAAGAATTCATCCAGATTCGAACTCGTGATCGCCAGGAATTTCAATTTTTCCAGCAGGGGATTGTTCGGATCTACCGCCTCCTGCAGTACGCGGCGATTGAACTGCAGCCACGACAGCTCGCGGTTCAGATAATAATGCTGATGTCTATCCTGCACGTCCATAGTTACCTCCGCTCCAATTTGGCTTCCATGCCAAATACCGTTTCAAACAGTGTCTTTTCTTTATTAAACAGCCATGTCTCCAGCGCCGTGTCCTCGCTCGATTCATACTCGATGACAAGCGCATCCCCCGAGATATGAGCCGAAAGCTCCTTCAGCTTCTGCTTCCTCGACATATCCATCGCACGGACCAGACGGAAGATGGCTATCAGCTTCAGCGCCGTCATCTTCGACTCATCCGACAGGATACGGAAAGGCTCATCATCATCATTCGGGATCCCCTTGTGATCATAGTAGACGATGCACGCCACGATATCCTTCTCGCGGTCGGAGATCCCGAAAATATCCGTCCCGCGAACCATATTCCACGCCTGCATGGACGAGCCCAGAAGATTCACATACTTCCCGATCTGGTACAGGATGATCGCCATGCGGAGCAGGAATTCATCCCGGTCATTGAGCCCATTTCCGCGGTCAAAGGCCTGAACGATCACTTTGCTGTAGAGCTCCATCGCCTTCGCATGCACCGGTTCATAGTAATAGTCTGCCGCGATCGAGCGCGTCAGCTCCAGATTCTGCGCGCGCATGTACGCAAGTGCCGGATCATTCGTCTTCTGCGCCCCATAGAAGAGCGATGCTGAGCGCACGAAGGTCATCCCCATCATGACTACATGCTTCACAGGGATCGCATTCAGGATCTCCTGATAAATATGCAGCGTCGGCGAGACAGTGAGCGCCCATGCCTCACTGATGTGATACTTCTGCATGATCATCGAAGTGGAGAATTTTCCCACCTCGTCATACACCTTGCCGAATTCCTGAGGCTTCACCTCGGCGATATCCCGCTGGTCAAGGTCATGGTGCAAGAGCATCGCGACGATCCTCGCCTCACGGCCCGAGAGAACGACCGTATCGATGTCATACTTTCTGATCGATACCCAGAGCGGCTCCATGATCGCATGGATGTACTCCGCCAGCGCTTCCGGGAAATAGCGCGACTCGCGCTGGTTCGTCGTGAACGTCTCCAAAAGCCGCAGCGTCCCGATGTGTACATTGTGCTGGTAACAGAGCGTGCCCTTCTCCCACACCGTCAGCCCCACGCACCCCGACGTGATGTCGACGAAGAGGAAATTCTTCCCCAGACGCTCATTCGCCGCCCGGTTATACTGCTTCAGCTGGTAGGAAAGGCCGAAATGCTTGAAATAGATCTCCTGCGGCATGTCCACGACCTGCACATTGAATCCCGTCTTGACACGGATCAGATCCAGGATCGAGCGGCAGTTATCCGCCTCACGGAAAACCGCCGTCGCATACGCCGCATATACCTTCACCTGATAATCCGACAGCAGCTGCTTCAAGCCATTCAGCATGCGGCAGAGCTTCCGGATCGAAGCGAAAGACAGATTCTTATGATTGAATACCTCTTCCCCAAAGTTCGTATCCTTCCTCACGGACTCGATGACACGGACTTCATTGACATTCTTGTACTCCACGATACGAAGAGACAGATTCGACGAGCCGATGTGAATGATACCGTAAATGAGCGGCTTTTGTTCCGACATAAGTGGCCCTCCTTTTATAAATGAATATGCGATATAAGCGTTCAAACGCCATGCAGGGCAGAGCAACGCGAAAAATGTGAAATGGTGGTGCGGCATCTTCTTTTTATGTGCCGCTCCCGCGCCTCTCACTTCTATTCCTTTTGTCTCGCCATATGTTTCATGACAATGGGTTGTACATATTGCACACATCTCTATCCTAGCCCATCTGCGTAAAAAGCAGGTAAAAGACTGGCAAAGTTCCCCTTTATAATTATACCATGAACCGCCGGAACGTCGGCGGCAAGGATAGGCTTTCTGTTAAAGGAAATTCTGATAGTATGGTATGGAAAAAGCGTAGGATCAAGAAATCCTGTATGATGACGTGATTCAGGGCAATAGCAGTAAAAAAGAGAGAAGCCCGTCAGGACTTCCCTCTTTGGAATTTCATTTTTCTCAAAATCGTACTTGTTTATCACAGTACCTCAAGTGACAATACCAAAATATATCATCTAAGGCCTCACTGCGACGAGAACTTACTACCATCTACCAGACGAAGTTTCTGCGACGAGTCATTCGATTTCGTCGGAATCACTGCCACCACTTCTGCCTCAATATTGAATAGGTCTTCTTTAATGCCCACAAATTTGATAAATGTCGTAGGTATCGACTCCTGAAGAAGGACGCGATAATACGATACACCACCCACCGTCTTCGCCTGGGGCAGCTTTTGGAATGATGCTCTCCCATTCCCCTAATTCACTTTCGCATAAGTTTCCGCCTGCGCATCTGCTTTTGGATGACTATCGACAGTCTCTTGATTCATAGCAAAAGTAGCGGCACCAGCCAGAGCCGCCGCGTCCGCCGCCTTCTGCAGGCGCGCGTGACGGGCAAAGCCATTCCCGAGGTCCACCGCGAGCCCTGCGCAGGCAAAAAGGATTGGGATCAATATCGCAAAAATACCATGTACGCTCCGCGCTCATTCTTGAGCGCGAAAAGCAGTCGATTCAAAAAAGTCATAGTATCACCTCATAGCGAAGCAATAAGAAATGAAAAATGCGAAATGAGGAGTGAGGAATGATGGGGCGGCGTGCAAAAGCAAAAGCGCCGCGAAGTTTTATATAATGACAGCGATTTCCGAGATACAATTCCAGCCACTCGTATAGCGATTTGTTAACTTCTGGACTTAGTGAGAAGTGGTGGCATATCTTGCTCCCCAATGGGGAGAGGGGGCTGCGACGCTCATTCTGACTGCATTTGTATTTCGATTGATAGTCCTCTTCATCGAAATACGCAATGCCAGCCAAACCATATTCGCATTTAGTATATCATAGTCTACGCAAAGATTTGAAATGAAAAATGCATGCAAAAACGCCCGCCAGACGGCGGACGTTTTCATTGATCAGAGGAAATGGTAACTGGTGACTAAGGATAACGACCAGCGCGCGGAATGCGGGCCTCGCCCCGTTTCGTCATCCTGAGCGGCGAGAAACGTCATATGTGAGATAACGAATACCAGAACAGCTGCGACCTGAGCCATCGATCTCGGCGAAGCCGCCACCTTCATTTCTCATTCCTAATTCCTCATTTAATTCCCTTCCAGTCTCGCTACGCCGAGCGGCGGGCTTTCAAGAAAGGTGACTTTCGGATTTCTCTGGGCGAGCCAGCCGGCCTGCCATGCATTCGGCAGGAGGTAGACAGGACGCTCGCGGCGGTCATAGACGACCATCGCATTGTCGATGCCAATAAGCTCCTCCGGTGGGACATCCCCTTCTGTCCAGCGAGCTGCGGTGTAGGAGAGCGGCTCCAGATTCACATGGACATTATATTCATTTTCCAGTCGGTACTTCATGACTTCGAACTGCAGCTGGCCGACAGCGCCAATGATGAAAGACTCCATGACATAAGGCTGCTTGTAGACCTGGATCGCCCCTTCCTGCGCGAGCTGGGAGACGCCATTCAGGAACTGCTTTCTCTTCATGCTGCTTTCCGGAGACAGACGGGCAAAAAGCTCCGGCGGGAAGACCGGGAAATCAATGAAGGTGACCGGGTGCTTCTTCTCGCAGACGGTATCTCCGACACCGAGCTCACCGGTATCGAAAAGACCGATGATGTCGCCCGGGTAGGCCTTCTCGACCGTCTGTCTTTCCGTCGCGAGGAACTGCTGCGGCTGGGAGAGACGAAGCATCTTGCCGCTCTGGCGATGCAGGACGGTGATGCCTTTCTCGAAGACGCCCGAGCAGATACGCATGAAAGCGACACGGTCATGATGCTTCGGATCCATATTTGCCTGGATCTTAAAAATGAAGCCGGAGAACGCCGGATCTTCTGGCTCGATGGTGCCTTCCAACGTCTTTCTCGCTTCCGGCTGCGGCGCAAGCTCGAGGTATTTCTCCAGAAATGGCTGTACGCCGAAATTCGTCATAGCCGATCCGAAGAACATCGGTGTCAGCTCCCCTTTGGCGACTTTTTCCGCATCGAAGGGATCGCCCGCTTCATCAAGAAGCTCCAGATCATCGCGGAGCGCATCCAGTACTTCCTGCCCGACCTGAGAAACGATGGCTTCGTCATCGATCTTGCCGGAAATCACTTCCAGCTTCTTCACGCCATGTGCATTGTCCTTGATGAAGATATGGCACATCTCCGTCTCACGGTCATAGATGCCCGTGTAGTCACCGTTCACACCGATCGGCCAGTTCATCGGACAGGAACGGATGCCAAGCACATCTTCAATATCCGCCATCAGATCGAACGGATTCTTACCGAAATGGTCGATCTTATTCACGAAGGTGAAGATCGGGATCCCGCGATCCGAGCAAACCTTGAAGAGCTTCTTCGTCTGCGCTTCGACGCCCTTTGCCACATCGATGACCATGACCGCCGAGTCGACGGCCATCAGTGTGCGGTAGGTATCCTCCGAAAAGTCCGCATGCCCCGGGGTATCCAGGATATTGATGCGGCAGCCCTGGTAGTCGAACTGCAGCACCGAGCTCGTGACAGAGATCCCGCGCTGTTTTTCGATTTCCATCCAGTCAGACACCGCATAGCGCGCCGTCTTCCTCGCCTTGACGGAGCCTGCGAGATGGATCGCACCCCCGTAAAGCAGTAATTTTTCCGTCAATGTCGTCTTGCCGGCATCCGGGTGGGAAATGATCGCAAACGTCCGGCGGCGTTTGATTTCTTCTAAGTCAGTCATATTGCACCTCAATCAAAAATATACATCGCTTCATTATAGCATATTTATATGACAGTTCGTAGAAGAAAAGGAAGGCGAAAGCGGCATTTCTCTACACAAAAACGCACAGGCGGAAAAGCCTGTGCGTTTCTCTCTGTACTTCTCATTTCAGATCACGAAGGACATGATACTTAGTTCCAGTTCCATCCTTTCGTATGTTCTCTCCCACCTGCATCTGTACGCTGCTATCGAGTCGAATAATGTCACCCGTAGTAGGATTCACCCGATACACATCCGTCTTGACCGGCGTCCCCACCGGCTGCTTGTCCAGTGTCGTCCCGCCATTCTTATCCGGACTGTAAATGGAGACCGCATAGTACAGCTGGCCATTTTCCTTATAACCGACCGTCGCCCAGCTGTCATTTTTGAGCGCACTGGAATCGATCTGTTTCACAAATTTCGACAGACTGTCACTATCGATCAGCCCATTCGTCGTCGTAAACTCCGGGCCTTTTCTTTTATCGAAATAGTTTCCATTCGTTCCACCCATATAGTCGACAAATGACTGGAACCCAGCGCCCGTCTCTTTTTGGGTGAGTGCAAGAAGCGTATCCTGCAGCCACTTCATATGACGGTCATAGACCTTCTGCTCCGTATTCGGCTTTCCATCCTCATCACTTTTGCCTCCCGCTTGAAGAAGCTCTGCGGCGGAGCCAAAGATCCCGGGGATCCCGTCTCCGTAAGACCCCAAAAGGCCCCATCCGATCCCGACCACCAGAGCCAGCATGAGGGCATACTCCACAAAGTTGTTCCCCTTCTGTCCCATATCTCTTACCAGTCCTCTTTCTCGTATAATAAGTTCCAGAGTTTCATTTTCCCATCTTTTCAAGAGAGCTACAAGGAGATAATAAGAGGCGGAGACTCACCCACCCCAACGCAAGAAAAGGAGGGAAGCAGGGATGGGCGCAGGACGACTTATGACTTGTGACTGGTGACTTTCTCGTACTGTCATTTCGAGCGCAAGCGAGAAATCTTTGTCATTCGCGGTCAAACGGCCGATGTCAGGAAATGTTCAAACGGGAAGCCTGTGATCTCCGACCTTCGGGCATCGCCCTATTTATACTCCGCGGCGCTTAGATCCTTCGACTCAGTTCTCCTGTTTCAGATAAGCCGTTTTTTAACATACGACGTTTTCCTCCGCTCAGGATGGCGAAAAGCACCGCACCAACCCCGTTGAACCTTCTGAACCTATAGAACCTGCTCCCCCTCTTTCGCAAACAAGTAAGGGACGACAACATTCCAGAGGCTCCCCCGTAAAACAAGAAGCGGACTTTTCACATCCTACATCATGACAAAAAGCGCGATCATCAGGATCGCCACAAAGAGACAATAGAAGAACTTCCCCCAGAACGCCTGCCGATTCTTCTTTGTAGAGACCTCGAAGCCGCAATGCGGGCAATACTTCAGCCCAGCGACATCCGGCACCGGACCACGGCAATGCGGACACACCTCGCAGTGCCCCGCCACATACTGCGCGCGCTCCTCCGCCGTCAGCTCCGGCCGGATCTCCACCGGCGTATCCAACAGCCGGCACCCACACGCCGGGCAGAAACGGAGCATATTCCCCTCATACACCCGCCCGCACCCTCGGCAGCGCACCGCATCCTCCGGCAGCGGCTGCTCCAGCACCTGATGACACGCCGGACATCGATCCCAGCGCTTCCGCATCCCATGCCCGCAATACGGACACTTGGCAAGATGCGGCCACGACGCCTCCCGGCTCCCCGCCTCCGGCGCATGCGAAGGCTTTGAAAGCGACGTATAAGAGATCCCCGTCCCCGGGATCCCCACCGTCGTCCGGACACCATTCTGTCCGAACGTGATATGCGCCCCGCGCCGTCCGATCGACGTCGAGACCCCGCACTTCCCGACATTCAGCGTCACTCCCGGCATGATCTTGATCCGCCGCTGAAAACGAAAACCCATTTCTTCTGCCTTCTTTCTCCTGTTGTCTCATACATAAGATAAAAAACCGTGCTGTTTTGTCTCATTCATAAGACAATATAGCACGGTTTCTGTCTCATCGACAAGACGGTTTTATAAACTCATTCTAACGAAACAGCCAGTCTTCGTCATTCTGCCAGTTTTTCTTTCAGCGCCATGAGGCTGGCGTCTGCATGCTCAAGATCTATGAAATCTACTTTTCCTCTACGTTCATGCGATACAGGCGGTCCAACTCATTCATCAAGCGATCCTGCAGCGTCGTGTTATCACCATCTGCATCCGCGACCATCTGCCTAAGCTTTTCAAAGCCTGCTTCCGAACACTGTTCTGCATAGTCTATACACTTGTCAAAGTCGGTAAAATCATTGATATTTTCTTCATTCACATCCTCTGCCCCCAGACGCAGCGCCTGGATCAGAGCCTGGTCCCTGGTATCAAATGTCTTAAAGAGAATCCAGCCCGTCTTTTTGGTTGGCAGCTTTTTCGGCTCGTCCATGCCAAGTGCCATGGTGAGAAAAAAGATTTCCTTATTCGGCGTCGCTTCGAGATCGAGGATATTCCCATGGGTATTGATGTAGTCCCTATTTTCGTCCGCAATATACGCTCTATCTGCCATTATCGATCCACTCCTTCTACTACACTTTCATCTTTAGACAAGTTCAGATGCCGCACGGTTGCTTTCTTATCATACATTTCTGCCACTGCGGGAGAATATTCATCTGGCGTAAAGAGCATGATGATCTGCTTCTCTTTCGCGATATTCAGGAGCGCTTTAGCCATGCGTACTCTGTTTTCATCCGATACGCGGCCTAAGGGAGAGTCGATGACGAGCGGACAGTTCTTCCCAGAAACCTGATGTACGGAAAGCGTGAAAGCGTATGCCAGTGCCATGGCTTCTGTAGCACCAGTTGAATTCGTCATGATATGCCCCTGCATGTTATAAACTTCGACATTATATTGATCATCGATGGAGATGCTTCCGAAAGTATTCTCTTTCCAGATCATAGAGCGGAATGTCTTCCATGTCTGTTCCTGCATTTCCTTCTTGGTTTCATTGACGATCGCATCTCTGACCCTTGTGAAACCATCGCCAATTTTCTTTAATACATTCAGTTCTTCTCTCTGCTTTCCCTGAATCGCTGATTGCTTCTCATACACAGACAGCTCCTTATCCAGTTTGGCGATTTCTGCACTTTTGACTGCGATCATCGCTTTATGGCCTGCGATTTCTTTATTATAGTTGTTGATTTCCCCCTTTGCCTGGTCACGTTCTTTATTCCACAAAGCTACGTTCGCCGTTCCCGCATCGCCACCATAAGCGTCCAGTTTGCGGTTATTCTCTTCCAGCTGCGCCTTATTTTCTGCCTTCCGCTTTTGGGTAGCAATGACCCTGTTGCGCCAGGCATCACGCTGAGTCATATACTCCCGTGCTCTATCGAGATAGACCTCCAGCGGCGATATCATGCAGCTTAAAAAATTGGAGGTGGCGGAGGAAATTTTATTTTCCTTCAAAATTTCTTCCAAATGAAGAATGGCTTCTTCCGTCAGATGACTATGGCAAAGCGGGCAGGGCTGCTCTTTATGGTGCAGCAATTCCAAAATCTGATTTCTATCAATGCTTGGCGGCAGTTTTCCCGCTTCTTTTTTAGCCGAGATGTAGCGATAGATTCTCTTCAGTCTGGGGTACATCGTGAGCAATACCAAGTATTCTTTGATAATGGTCGTTTGTTCTGCTTTGTTCTTAGCGTCTTCCTGTTCCAGCGCCTTTTCTTCTCTCTCCAGACGCTTCTTTTCCCTCTGTAATGGCTCTACTTCACGAAATCCCATCAGCTTATTATCATAGGAATTTTCTCGCTGCTTGGCTTCTTCCAGTTTTCTATTCGCTCGTTCGATTTCTTTCGTCGTGGCAGCGATCCAATCTTCCTTCTCTGTTTTCTCCGAAAAAAGATTGGCGTAGTCCGGTAATTTCTTGCCAATCGCTCGATTCAACGCCACCTTTTTATTGTTCGTCGCATTGATCGTATTTTCCAAAAGATTGACCTGTGCAATATTATAAATCGACTCTTTCAGCGGCGTAGCGAAGAAATCCTTCAATTTTTCCCCATCAAAGAAGTAGAAATTATAAATGGCTTCATCGAAGTACTGTTTCACCAGAATGCCTGCATTTTCTTCGCTGAGCGTTTTGGTATTGGAATTATCATGCGGGGTGACCGTCGCCATGAAAGAAGGAGCACTGCCAGTGACGGCGCCATTGCTGTGCTTCATGAAAAATGCTTTTCTGGTAAGTTCGATGACATCTTGGGACTCATTGGTAAAGCGGAACGACACAGAAACTGGCACGCGTTCTTCCACCTTCGCCTTGTCTAGGACTGAGCTGTTCACAAGCGGCAGGCTCCGTGCTTCCGTTTTTGCATTCGATTCACGCGGATTCTCTTTCCCATAGAGGCACCATGTGATCGCCTTCAGCACCGTCGTCTTCCCGGTACCATTCTGCGCGATGATGGCAAAGAGCTGGGTATCAGCCTTCTCCGATTTTTTGAAATTGATTTCACACGTCCCATACTGGCGATAATTTACAAATGACAGTCGATCGATCTGAATGCCCATCACGCCTCTCCTCCTTTTTTATTCTGCTTATCCAGATACTCCTGAATCTTTTTATCATAAGCTTTTTTGCTTCCTCGGCTCTGCGCTTCCAGGATATCCAGCATCAGATCTTTCATATTCCGATTCACATCGAGCGCTTCGATCTGGTCTTTAATTCTCTTGCTGATACTCATTTAAATCCACACCTTTTCCCTTGAACAACTGGTATACATCCATATAGTTATCGGCATTCTGCGCAATCAGCGCGACGCGCTTTTCTTCATTCTTTAAGAGCGGAAGATCCTGATCGCCCAAAACGATGAAATCATAGATTTCCGACATCTGTTTCCCTGGTGCCGGTCGAATGACACGTCCGACACGCTGGATGTACTCTCTAGGATTCGTACTGCTCGCTAGGATGATCGCCACGCGGGCAGTCGTGATATCAATGCCTTCATCCATACACTTGATGCCGAGGACGACCTGCAGGCTGTGAGCGGCAAACCCTTTCAAAATTTCCTGCCGTTCTGTCAGACCCGTCTCTCTATCCGTCTTGCTGGCGGAGATCTCTTCCGTGATTTTTGCCCGCGTGATTTTCTTCTCGGCCAGCATCTGCATGCAACCATCCATCTGCACATTCGATGTGAAGAGAAGCGTATCCTGGATCGAGTCTGGATCCATACTGTCCAGCAGTCCATCCAGCACCGCCATCTTTTCTTCTGCATTTTTGACGATATCGGCACGTTTTTCATACAGATTGTCTAGTACCTTTTTCTCTTTCTGGTACGATTTATGTTGTTTTTTCAGCTTCTCGATCGTAAAGACAAGCGGCCTGATTTTTCGCTGCAGCTTTTCCCACTTCTGCTTTTCTTCCTCAGACAAATGGACAAAGAGCGGGTGATAGACGTAAGGATTCAGGAATGGCTTCTGGGTGATTTCATTTTTCGTATGCAGGGCATCCCAAAGACCGAATTCGAATGACTGATTTCCAAAATAGTCCCGGATGAGCTGCGTACCTTCTTCATCAAAGAGACGTTCCGGCGTCGCTGAAAGACCGATGCGCTGCTCATAGCAGGGCAGAAGCGCCTTCTGCTGCTTATCCGAGCCGATCCCATGGACTTCATCACAGATGAAAAGAATCGGCGTATCTCCTTTATACTTTGTAATGAGCTCTATAAATTTATCAGAGGAAGCCGTGGCATGTGTGGTGTACACGATGGCATTCGTGTATTTCCAAAATGTCAAAAGCATGCTCTCAAGTTCTTTCTTCCACTTCGGGTTCGTCCCATCCGCGATAAGACTATAATCAAAGGAGACCCCCACCTTCTCCATATCCGCCTGCCATTGGCGCGAGAGGATATTTTGCGGTGTCGCGACAATCGTAAGAAAAGGCTTTTTCTCTTTCATTTTTTCATAGATGCAGCCGATGGCCGTCCGCGTCTTCCCTGTCCCTGTCGCCATTTCCATAAGGAGCCGGCCCTGATTCTTTTTCCATTTCTGCACAGCTTCTCTCTGGTGCTGGAAGAGTCCGATCGGGTCTTTTTCACCCGGTTTCTTGTATCGTTTCATACAGTCAAGATCGAATGGATCTTTCGGCTTGATCTTGACGATCTTTTCTCGGACGGCTTCCGGGACATCGTAAACCGTCGCGATGGACGCCTTTCGATTGCTCCAGTAGTCCTCGAATTTCTTTTTATCCGCATCCACATAGACCTGCTGTCCCAACTCCCAAGAGCGGAAGACTTTGAATTCTTCGATATTTTCCAGCCATGCCTGCGCCGTTTCATTGATGGAGCCGGAGAAGGAAATCATATCTCCCCTCTCATCGATCATGATGCCGACTTTCTGATGAAAGAGGCTGGTCGGTGAATTGTTGCATACGACGATTTTGATTTCCAGAAAACCCTGATCCAGCAGGTAAGCGAGGAGCTTCAGATGATCATCGGCCGCCTCATCGAGCTTCAGCTCCTGAAACAGATCCGCGTGCTCATCAAGCGGCTGGTGTTTCTGAATGATTTCGAAGTCCTTGCGAGAAAGCTGCGGAGAGACGAGAAGGTACATATGCCCGTGATTCTGGCAGAGCCCCTCAATACCTTCCGCGGCTACTGTCAAAGCAGTCGAGCTGAAAAAGCCCGCAATGCGGTAGTACCGCTTCGTCGCTTTCAAGACCGGAATATAGAATTTTTCCAGCAGATGTTCCTTGCTGCTTTCTGTCTCATAGCAGGACTCCAGATATAAATCTCTCAGCCCCATGGCTACACCTCCCAATCGATATGCTGCAAAAGCTGTTCTTTCTTCGTACCTTTCAAAACAAATTCCATCAGTTCCCGCACATTACCACGCCTCCTCACCGCTGTGCTTTGGGAAACGCAGGCGACCGTATCCGCATACCGCACCTTGCCTTTCGCGGCCTTGTGAATGAGGCAGTGCAGATAAGCATTACGAAGTAGCAGTTTTCTTAAAATCTCCGACTTTTTCGGAAAAGGTATCGGTATCAGGTACTTTCCCAAAGACGTCAAATGCACCATCTTAGGCCGCGTATCCGTAATGGATACAAGGCTGAAAAGTGCGGCCGTTTTTGACTGGTTCTCCCCATATTTCTTCTTAGCTATCTGCGTGGCACACTGCATCAGCTGATAGCCGAGATCATCAAAAGAGAGTCCATCGTCTGCAAATTCCAACAACTCGGGGACGCGAATGATGGAGCGCTCGAGACTGCTGAACATGGGAATATCCGCCACACTAAATTCCTTTTTCGGAGACAGACGGCAAATGCAGTCCACCAGTCTTTCGATAGACACTTTGGACAGCACGCGGCATGCTTTCTCTTCCTCTGGCCCTGTGCCGGACAGGAAAACCTGATTCACATATTCTTTCTCAGACAGAAACGCATACAGGTACTTAGCGTTCTCCAGATTCCTTCCCCACTCCTCGAAAAAATCCATAGGAATCAGCTCCCTCAGTCAGAATAGTCGGAGTACTTCATATCAAAAAATTCTTCTGCCAGCGTCGGATGTCTCATTTCGAAATCCTTCAGTGCCTGCATGGCCGAGCAATAGCCTGGCGTCTTCTTCATCGCCTGATTGACCTTGCAGAATTCTCTGAAACTCATCTTTTTGAAAATATTCGGTTGGTTGCACCAGCGAGCAATCGCCACATACATCGCATGGAGCGGCGAAGACTTCCATGGCGCTTCATTCTTATTCTGATAACGCATGATATAGGGCAGGCAGTGATACTGCATCAGAAGCTCAATACGACGGAAGGTATCTCGGATATCCTTCCAATCGGTGGATGCAAATCCCACCAGCACGTAGAATTTCACGCTCCGTCCCTTCTTGTACGGCTTCATGATTTCCAGCTTTGCATGAATCAGGTCATAGTCGCTGATGTTATCAAAGGCAAACGTAAAATCCCCATCATAGTTCGATGTGAAAAGTGCCTTCGCTATGTCTGGCGTCAGAAGACGTTCATCCATTCCCTGCTTGAACTTGAATCGTTTCCTTGTTGCGACCAATTCTCCCAGAAGCGGCCGCCAGTCAAGATATCCAAAGAAATTATCATCCAGAAGGCAGATCTTCTTGCGATCCCGATCTAAAAATTCCGTCAAATGGCTATGACGGAATACCCTGTTATATTTTTGATTCACGCAGAAGCCGCAGTGCCGGAAGCACCCACGGGTCAAGTACCCTATGCTGTACTCCAGGTACTCCTTGAACTGTACCAGAAACCGGCTGCGATGAAATTCACGGCCTTCACTTTCTGCCTTTTTCTTCGCCTGCTCTACCTTCTCCTCGATCCAGTTGTCGTAAAGATGGTAGTCAGGCATGCAATGCTCGATGACATCAGGCAGATTGGGAGCACGATCAAAAAAGAAACCTGTGCCGCCTACGTTGACAGGTATCTTTCCATTGATTTTATATCCCACAGTTTTCTCCAGCCACTTCTCGACAGGCAGCGCTCCGGCGTCTGGCCGCCCCACACGAATCAGAAGCTCTTTAGGCTGCGACACATGTTGTAGCCATTCCGGAACGGGGGTATCTGTGAAGACTTTGGCGATAAACACACGGTCAAATTCTTCCAGATGTTCATAGTCCGTTTTTAAAACAACATTTTCCGGCGGCAATTTCACCACCTGCTTGTAGTAGCCGGAAATCTTTTCGCAGACCAGATTCGGAAAGCGGTGTCTTCGCCGCCCGAGGAGGTCTGCATCTATCACTGCTATTTTCATTTCTTTCTCACGCTTCAATACAATACTTTCTCGCAGAATGTATCATCATTCGATTCTACGATTTCCTTCACTTTGAATGGAGAAAATTCAATCCCATAGGTATCCTCGATGATGCCGGAAATTTCTGAAGTCGTCAGCAAATTTTCCGAACCATTGACGATTTCCTCGACGAGATCCGCCATGCTGAGTTTCCGCTGCATCTGTCTCTTGCGCAGCAAATGTCCCGAGCCATACTTCTGGCTATTGAAGCTCTCATAGTCAGCTGCCAAAAGTGATCCATAGAACCAGTCACTCCATCCCTCTTCCTGCCACGGAAGATCAAAACCTGCTGCTCGCAAGGATCTGATACTGAAGCATTTCCCATTTTCTATAAAGTGATACACCTTCTCACAGAATTCATGGATAGCTTCTTGCGTAATTCCATGTTTTTCTAAATACCGGCTATTGCAGAATACCCCCGGCTCAGTCTCTACGACCTTAAAATCTTTGGCAAGACCTAGCCAGACTGCTGAAAACATGGAAGATACCGCATATTCAGGATGATCTCGAAGATCCAGTATTTCATTTTCTACAAACAGCTTTTTGAAAAAATCTTTTACACTGCTATAGGTATCACGGATCACATATTTCCGATGCGAGATGAAACCCATCTGCCTTACAGCCGCCGGATCGATATCCCATACATTTCCCTCTGGGTATTCTTCCAAGTACGTATCGAGGATATCCTGCATCAGATAAAAATCCTCCGGCAGGCGTTTCTTCATGCGCTCCACCTTATCCTCAGGAAGAAATGTCTCCGGGATATGAAACATCCCCGTACCAGGGTCAAAATACTCTTTGCAGGTTTCGCCCCAGCCATTCGCCATTGCAGTATTTTGAGGAACACCATACGCTTCTTCTATCGCGCATCCCAGATCTATGTAAGAAATATAACCATGTTCCTGAATGATATCCACGACCTGTTTTTTGCGATCTGTATGACCAATCTTCAGCGTTGGCATTCTGCCAAAAGTCATTCGATGTGCATCATCCAGATAGTCATTGTAATGACCATGCGCCCAGAGCTTTTTCAAAAGATTGTGCAGTTCATACTCGTCTCTGATATCATACCGCTCCATGATTTCTGGGTAGTCACGGAAAAACTTGCGGCTGGATATTTCAACATTGCTATATGCGGTCAGCTGCAGCGTATCCAGCAAATCCTGATAGTCCATCGATAGAATGTCATAATAGCGAACCTGTCGATGGCAGCTCACCAATACCGTCATTTCCGAGAAATAATATTCTATGTATCTCACATTCAGGGAAAAGCGCGGATTCTCACGCGAAACGGAAAGACTATCCAAAAGCCGCAGGTAATCTTCAAGTAACGCACCCGAAGGTTTTGCATCCTGGCAATATCTTTTGATGGCAAAGCGGATGAGGGATTGGCGATTCTTCATCACATGCTTTCCATCGATGAGAAAATACGGATCAATCGCTTTCAGCCGCGCGTCCGCCCTTTCCCGTATTTTCGCATCCAGTATCTGATCATGCATCACGGCACGCAAAGCCTGCAGACGCTGTCCCGCATCCACATCTTTTTCCTTCACCCGCTGCTCATCCAAGTAAAGCGAGATAAAATGGCACGTCTCTTCTGCAAGCTGGAAAATGTATTGAAAATCGTCATCCGTCAGTCCGACATATTTCTGCTTGTAGAAAGCGAAGTATCCTTCCCGTACGGGCGGGAGCTTCGAGAAAATCTTCTTCTGGATCTGGTGCACGCGTTCGCGTGTCACCCCCACTTGCCCTGCCACCTCTTCCAGCGACAGTCCCGACAAACGAAGTTTCAACACCTTGGCATTCCGCTCCCGGCAAACCGAGGGGAGTACCGTTTCCAGTGAAGGATAGACACAGTAGTAGCGCTTGCCTTGCTTCCAGATGAGCTGCTGCTTTTCCATGGAGTCCAAAAACGCCACAAAAGCAGTTTCATCAAAAATCCTATGTGGAAAATCTGCCGAAAGCGTCTCAAAAGACGCGCCTTCATATTTTTCGTGGACAAGAAGACGAAGCACATAGTTTTGTGCCGCTTTCCGTATCGTCTCATCCTGCCAGATGCCTTCCGCTAAGGGGATATCCTGCGCCTCTGCCTGCTTTGCAACCCTCATCATATGCTCATAGGTGACCATGAGCATATCCGCGAAGTCTTCCATCGCCTCCGCTTCCTCACGCAACTGGTCTTTCGAGATGTCGCGGTTCCTTTTCTCACGTTCTGCTTTCGCCGTCGCTCTTGCCGCCTGGCGATACACTTCGATTTCCTTCACAAGATGTGCGAGACTGTTCGTCCCCAGTGCAGACATCTCCGCCCACTTTTCCTTCGGATAATGCAGCACTTCCCCCAGCGTCTGAAAGCCGGCACTCGCAAGTACCCTATCCACACGCGTACCAAAGTGTGCCCGCCCGATAGGCATATCGTATGAAATCGCCTCATCTGCCAGCTCTATGGTAGATTTCGGCCCCTGCGACGGTTTTTGATTCGGATCGATCCTGCTATATCGTCTCAATATATCCCGTAGCTCGCATAGCGATTTGGCTCCCATCCCTTTCATGAGCTCCCACTCCGTGGTCGGATACGAAAGCATATCGCGAATGGTCTTCACATGGTGGCGCATGAGTAGATTCTCCAAGCGAGTCGATACATGCAAGTCTAAAATAGAATCATCTAATGCAAGCAGCGGCGCACTTTCTGCGCTCTCGTAAGGAATCATTTCCTTCTTTGCCGCCACTGTCTTCGGCTCTTCCATCGCAGGAGCTTCCACCTTCGCAGCGACTTCCACCTTCGCAGCGACTTCCACCTTTGCTGGCTTTACGGACTCCCCCTTTTTAGCAGCCGATCCCTCGATCTCCTTCAGGGGAATGGCTTTCCCCCGCCCCCGTCTTCCTCCTTGCTCCATTTCCAGATTTCTCAGTTCATCCACTGTGATATTTTGATGGGCAGCACGCAGATAGCGATCATAGTCCGTGGGCTGGGACTGATACATTTTTACGGCTTTCATGATCGCTTGCGGCAATGCCCCAGGCAGGCCTCGTCTTCCTGCCGTCATCTGGCTCTCGACCTTCCCCAGCTGGTAGTTGATATCCGCGACAGAGCCAAATACGCCGTGATAGGGCTTTCCCTGCCCTGCGCGCTTCCGTAGCAGCTGAGACAACTGAATGATTTCTGCACTTCTCTTTTGCGGGTGCTTTCGCGCACGCTCATACGTTTCCATGAGAAGAACAGCCGAATAAATATTCCACGTATTATATTTCATACCAAACACCTAAAAAAGAGGAAACGAAAGCCATGTCCCCATAGCTTCTCGTTTCCTCTGATTTTGCACGACAAAAATATTGTTTACCTTTACGGAAGAGGCTGGTTTACCCCCCCCCAATAAAAAAATGCCCCAAAAAGAGTGTGCCTTCACAACGTTTACTTTCTTTCATCACGACACACCTCCTTGCGTTTAGGGAAACACTGATTCTGCGATTTAATCATCGTTTCCTTAGATCATCATATCATAAAAAGAATGACAGATCATAACAGAAATGAAGTTCTCTATATGAAAATTGATTCCAAAACAAACCCACTCCGAAAAAATCCGGAGTGGGTTTGAAATTCGCCGCTCAACGCAGTCGCCATGCGACCTCAATCGGCTTATTGATATAATTTCTCGTATCCATCAGCACGCCATCCACCACCGCACTCGCCCAGCCTTTGCCGAGCTGGAGCACCCAGGCACCGGACGGATGAGAGACGAGAAATTCTTTTACCGGCGTCTTTCCACGCGTGAAATACTGGCAAGTCCCCACAGCATAGCGGCTGAGGTAGGATGCCGCGACGGACGTAGACTGCGGATTATCACACTGAGAGAGGGCCTGGCGGCAGAGATCCTGATAAGCCTCTTCCCATGTCCTGCCTTCAGCGAGGGCGATGGCACGAACGAAGCTGTCCTGATACCCGCGGTTTACGGGACTTGGATTTCTAAAAAGAAATGTCTGGCCCGCGGCGACATCGATGTCTTCCAAAGGAGCGAGGCGGCGCTCGCTCCTTTCGTAGAGCCATGGGGCGGAGTGGCGCGGCGCGGACGCGATGTCCGGCGGGATCTCCCACGCTTCGAGCAGTTTTTCGCTGCTCGCGTCCCATGTGTCATAGAGGAAACCATCCCGCGCGCAGGTGACGTGCCACCAAAGGCGGAGGACGTAGTTTCCTTTCGGATGCTGCCGGATAAATTCTCCCGCGGTCATGTCTGCCGTGCTGGCTTCGTCCTCGGTATGGGCGTGCGCTTGGGCGGACTTATACACGTAGCGGGCTCCGATTTCCTTCAGATATTTGCGGAAGACGATCGGATAGTCCGGCATGGCATGCATGGAAAGGCCCGTCTGGCACAGTCCGGCGAAGGTGTCTTTCCATGAAATCCCCGTGCCTCCGGCAATGGCCCGAAAGACGCAGTCATTGCAGTCTTTCCCCTGCGGATTCACATTCTGCATTTTCCAATTCGTTTTTTCTATTCTCTTTCGATACATCAAGATCCCTCCCTTGTCTATAGTATAGCACGCGGGTTAGACATGAAATGTCAACTTATAAAATGATGGGATAAAAAATATTATACCCACGCTCCACTGACGCTACCGTCCTTCATTGTCATCAGTTTGACCTTTTCATTAGCATTCCTTCGCATGGGCCACATTTTTGTTTAAGCCTTTCCCTAATCATCAACCCATTCCATATCCTGCTCTGCATCCCAAAAGGCTTTCCCATCCCAAATTGTTGCTTCCAAAAAAGCCTCTACTGGATAATGCGACGCATCCCCTTTCCAAACATAATGCTCACCATTATCCTTCATTTCGTATAAGCAGAGATTCAATCTGTTATGGTCAGGCCACCCTTCTAAAAAAAACTTTCTCCCTTTATAGTAAAACCACAATTCATCTCCATAGTAGATATGATCCACAAATTCCTGCACATTACCATTTTTCAATTGCTGGAACCCCCTTGAAGTACTTCTTATATTTTTCATATTCTGATTTTGTGATAAGATGTGCTGGGCGAATCCTGAAATTATCGCTTTGAGGATATAAATGTACATGAAGAACACTTTCTTTACGATCCCCATGATTTAGGTTTGGCTCAGGATGATAGGCTATTTCCATCGTCAGATGGTGTTTTTTGTCATAAAATCTCATTTCGTGAAATACACCATTGGGCTTAAGCTTGATATAAGCAGCACTTGAATGCGCTTCTTCAGGTAGACCGTGTTTCCCTGATATTCCTTGAAGCACTTTAACGCCTCCAATAGTTCCCACAGTTTTGTAAACGTAAGGTACATTATTTCCTGCTGCAAACGTTCCTCTCCCTCCCATTTATCGTTCCACCTTTCTAGAGGAAAGATAATCAACATTAATCATATGACCTAGCATTTCCGGTAATGCTCTACCAAAACAAATAACAGCTTCTGGATGTATCTTTTCCATCATAGCATTGTATCCATCAAGAAATCTCCTTTTGTTACGCTTACATCCTATCATACCAACCGCTACAACAGATCCCACTTCAATTCCATCAAAGCAATAGTTATAACTACTAGGCGTACTCCATGTAATCGACGGAATCACTTTTAGTCCTTGGCTTTGCCAATAAGCTCCGCACCATCTGCTATGTGCCACACTTTCAATCTGCCGCCATGGATTCATCTCGACATAAGTCGAATAATCCGGAGTTAGCAGAAACGCGTACTGTGAAAATTTATTTAAGGTTCTTTGGGGATTCTTATAAATTCCATCAAATCGATAGTCATCTACAAAGAAATGGACACCGCATTGCTTATTTTTCTCGCTATCTTTTGTTCTCGTATCAGAACAAGCAATTAATCGAACTTCATTCAGATTTATTCTGTCCTTTTTTACAAGGGGGATTCCCCATTTATCACAAGACTCAAATTGATTTCTCATAAATAACGGATTAGCTCGCATATCACGACTTGTATGAATGACCATTATTAAACCTCCATGTGTTAAGAATTGAAAACCACCTATAGAAAACACAAAGGAAATCTGCTATACTAATCCTATCCAACAGGTGGGTATAGCAGATCCACCAAGGGAACCGTGTTGATGAGTTGATGCCAACAATTTATCAACACGGTTTTTTATGCGCTCATATGAAATTTCCCCTTTCCTAGTTTTCTGCGATTAATCGCAAATGCTTTTGATACATGATAAGTACTTTCAATAAGAGAAGGTTTCATCCCTATAGATTCTTCATAAGGAATCATAACCTCGGCGCAGGGCGCCTTTGCTTGCCATTCCACGCTGCAATATGCAAGCAGCTCCTTATCAGCAAAACTTCTCTCAAATATGGGCGTAAAGCCGATATAAAACAGAAAAAGGTGACAAATAAATCCAAGAAATGCCCCAACCCCTTTTTCATAAGCACCCTTATAAACGTTTTCTTTTATTTCAATTGTAAATCCGCCCTGATTATTAGGACTGCAACATGCCATCGTTTATGGAGAAAGCCTGCTATCTTCAACTATCATATAGTTACTCCCCTCGAACACATCACTTATCTTGTCTAAAACCTGAAACAGGAAACGCGCCAGTGGGCGGCACATGAAACAGTTCTCGAACGATCTTTGAATATCTGCGCAAGTCTTTTCGACTAGTTGGTTTGGTTTTGTAATCCATTAACCTTGTTTTCCTCCCTTTTGACTCAGTAAATTTAAAATATTGGTTGCTGTCTCATCATCCATTTCATCAAAGGATCGTGCAAATTGTATAGAGCGGCTCGTCTTTGAGCGATTCCAGCATTTATAGCAGGTATTTTATACTGTGTTCGGGATTCTTCAATTGCCTGATATAATTCATCTTTTTCGGAATCATTTAACGAATAAGCCATCGCAATCTTTTCTGCCCACTCAGAAGGAACGTTTTTCTTTCCATTTTCTACTGCTGACAAAAAAGGAACTTTCACATTCAAAACTTTTGCCATGTCACCCATAACTTCATGACGTTTAATCCTCAGTATCCTTACAAATTCACCAAAACTTGTGTATGCCATATGGCTCACTCCTTTCTGCCCTAAATATATCTCTATTTTAACCAAAAGCCAAGTTATTTTTTACCTTATTCTGGTTAACACCTAATTACTCTCCTCCTTCGCGGACATATAATCACATGGTTGTAACTGTTTAGGGAAACACTGATTAAATCTTTGCCGGATTTTACTTTACTATTTAATCAGCGTTCCTCTTATTTTCACTGCAATACAGACCTTCATGAGAAGCACTAAAATCCCCTCTGTGTAGAAAGGGGATTTTGGCATCACAAAGGCGCAGCAAGCATTCGTAAGTATCCATGGAGGCATTCCCTGCAATCTGGCACCAGCGCATTTCACGGTTCATGTCGTACAGGTACGGCTAAACTTCGCTCTAGGGTTTGTCGTGGAGGCGAATCCTGCATGAGATCTTTCTTTGCTTGCTGCGTCTTTATGTATTTGTATGGCTTACGCTTTCCAGCGGCTAGCACGCTTTCTGGCGGGAGGAGGGAAATCGGATCCGCCGCCAGCCCTCTTCGCTCTCCTTTCCTATAGGTTTGTGCACGTAGGAGTGTGGAGGAGTTTTCGGCTCCCGGGAGGATTTTCCTCTCTCCATAAAATACTATCGTTGAAGTTTTGGACTTTACACGGTTTTGAATAAAAAAGATGGAAGGGAAACAGTGATCTCCGTCATTTATTAAAAAGGCGTCATAGTTTTATTTCTATTAAATTGCATATTTTCCAAAGTTTTCAAATGTTGATTTTACATATTTTCTCGATTTTTCTATCAAGCAAGCAGCAAGCCATATTCATCGCAAGATCCTTCGACGCTTGTTCCGCATGCGGCTATCGCACATACGCCGTTTTCGTCCGCGCAGGATGACGTCCAGTTCCCAGCCGCTAGTCACCGCAAAACAACAAAAAAGAGCCACGGCGCGTGCCGTGGTTCTTTGGCTTAGTTTCAAGAGTCGATCTCTTTCTTTCTGGTGAGGCTGGCCTGCTCGAAGTGCATGCTTCTGGTATGAATGGTATGTACCCAGCCTTTCTCATGGCGATCCTTCCATCCGAGGATGGTGACGGGGATCCAGGAGTACATGAAGACAGGGTAGATGAGCCAGTAGAGGTAGATCTTCCAGGGCACCTTGATCTGAAGGAGAACGATCAATGGGACGACGGACTGGATGAAGCCCAAGATCGCCCAGAACTGGTGCGGCACCAGCACATCATTGTAGAGGATGACCGTGAAGCAGGGGTAGAACATATTGATGTAGGTCATCAGAAGGTAGAAAGTGGAGACGAGGAGGAAGTAGTTCTGCAGGAGCTGCATGATGCCGTCTAAGATGACGATGCTGTGACGTTTCCATCCTTCTTTCCAAAGGATCGGGATGTAGCGCTCGGAGCAGTCGAACTGGCCCTGCGCCCAGCGTTTTCTCTGGCGGCAGGAGGCCATGAAGGAGAGTGGCTTCTCATCGTAAATGATGGCGTCATGTACCCAACAGGTACGGATGCCGTGAGAGAGGCATTTCATGGCGAATTCCATGTCTTCGGTCAGACAGTCACAGCCCCAGCCGTATTTCTTGACGATATCGGAAGCGATGCACATACCGGTGCCGCCGAGACAGGAGGAGAGACCCATATTGTACTTGCCGAGATGCCAGAGGTGGTTAATGGTCCAGAAGGCGATGGCGAAGGTACCGGAGACCCAGGTGTCGGTCGGATTCTTCGCGGAGAGGTAGCCCTGCAGGACTTTCTGTCCTTTGAGGAGACGATTGTTCATGACGGCAAGGAAATCCAGATGGACGAGGTTGTCGGAGTCGAAGACGCAGAAGGCGTCATATTTCTTATCCAGTGCAAAGATCTTCGGGAAGACCCAGTCCATGGCATAGCCTTTGCCGACGAGTTCCTTGTTTTCTCTTTCGAAGACGTGGGCGCCATGGGCGCGCGCGATGTCAGCGGTATTGTCGGTACAGTTGTCTGCGATGACGAAGACGTCATAGAGTTCTTTCGGATATTTCAGGATGCGAAGGTTGTCCAGCAGATCCCCCAGGACCATGGCTTCGTTGTGCGCCGGTATGACGATGGCGAAGCGGCTCTTCGGGGCAGCCAGATTCGTTTCTTTTCGATGCCACATGCCGAATAACGCGATCACCGTGTAGTAGATGGTAAAAATCCCAACGATGATCTGTATCGGGAACATGATTATATCGAGGTAGTGGTTCATTGTTCGATGTCCTCAGGTGCTCTTTTCTGTTTTCTTCTGATAGCTTTCCGTTTGTCTTTTCTGCGGTTGAGGTAGGTATTCATCATGCCGAAGAGGATGTAGGCAGCGCAGATGGCAGCCGCCCAGATCGGCCAGTAGAAGATGGTCGCGATGACGAAGAAGGCAAGGCAGATCAGCACCGCGGGCAGATGCAGCTGGTCTGCGCTTGCGCCTTTGTTATCCGGGTAGTGGATCTCGCTCACCATGAGGAAGGCGAGCAGAAGGACCCAGAGGACGATGAGCCAGTTCCAGACTTTCGCACCGGAGAGCACGTAAGCGGAAATGATGACGCCGGTCGTCGGGCAGGGCAGTCCTTCGAAGTAGCCATGAACGGATGTGACCTTCACATTGAAGCGTGCCAGACGGAAGGCACAGAAGGTACCGAGGAGGGCGCAGGGAATGATGCCCACCCAGCCCAGCTCATGGAGCTGGTAGGAGTAAATGAGCGCACCGGCTGCGATGCCGAAGGAAATATCATCGGAGAGGGAGTCGAGCTCGACGCCCATGGGGCCGGCGGTGTGCAGCGCACGGGCGACTCTCCCGTCCAGTGCATCAGCCACCATCGCGATCAGTATGAAAATCGCTGCGAGGTCGCAGTGACCTTCGATAGACATCATTATGGATAAGCCGCCAAAGAATGCATTGGCCGCTGTGACTCCATTGGCAATCCAAGATTTATTCAACTTATTTCAGCCTCCCTACGACGGTCAGGCCGCCGCGTACTTTGTCGCCTTTTTTGACGCAGATCTCACAATCTCCCGGGATGTAGAGCTCCGTGCAGGAGCCGAATTTGATCATGCCGTAGAGTTCGCCTTTTTTCAGGCTGTCTCCCAGATTTTTCCAGGAAACGACGCGTCGTGCCAGTATCCCCGCGATGAGGATGACCAGAATGGATCGGTTCTTGCCCGTGATCCCGATGGCACCGCGTTCATTTTCAAAGCCCACCCCTTCCTCATACGCCGGCAGGAATTTGCCCTGCGTATAGGACTGGTAGGTGATCTTCCCTTCCATCGGACTGCGGTTGCAGTGTACGTCGAAGATGGAAAGGAAAATGGTGATTTTATGACAGGTCTGTCCCAGAAACATGTCTTCCTTCGCGTCATGACACACGTCCACGACGGTGCCATCCGCCGGAGAGACGAGGGCATCATCACCCGGAGTGATTTTATCATTTCTGGGAGGACAGCGGAAGAAATAGGTGAAGTATACTGCAAGCACAAAGGGCACGACGGCAGCATAGTACCATTTCATCCAGAGTCCGATCACACCAAGAAGGAGTGCCACGATGATAAAAGGGTATCCTTCCGGTAGAATGATTGGTTTTTTCAGCATCACTGACTCCTAAATAATAAATGGTTCGTGTGGGTGGTTTCAGGGTCGGGGGAAACGGGTCTATCGGTTCTGCAGCTGACAGGATGGCAGATAGGCTGCATCCGCCATCTGACGCTCCCCGGCTACTCATTCCCCATTATTTCCCCTGCTCTTTTTTCCACTTTTTGACAGCCATCATGAATTTTGGGATGGCCATCATTCGCCCGATGCGGGAGGGCTGCAGGTAGAGTCGATACGCCCACTCGAGGCGGTTCTTCTGCATCCAGAGCGGGGCGCGTTTCAGATTTCCGCTCATGACATCGAATACGCCGCCGATGCCCATGGCCAGCACGGGTCCAAGCTCGTCCTTATGACGATAGAGCCATTTCTCCTGCTTCGGGACGCCGAGGCCTACCAGGAGCAACTTGGCTCCGCTTTTCCGGATGTCTTTGATGATCCTTTTCTCTTCTTCTTCGTCGAAGTAGCCGTCATGGCAGCCCACGAGTCGGATCTCCCCATGGGATTTCTGGAAACGATCGGCCGCCTTCTTCGCGACACCGGGCGCACCGCCCAAGAAATAGACGGGCCAGCCTTCTTTCGATGCGATCTTTAGCAGCTCGACAGACAGGTCGGCACCGGTCACGCGTTCCGGAAAGGGAGTGCCGAGAGTTTCTCCCGCCCAAAGTACACCGGCTCCGTCAGGAACGACGAGGTCGGCACGATTCAGGATGCGCCCGAGCTCCTTGTCTTCCTGCGCCTGCATGATCATTTCTGCATTGGCCGTGGCAATGAGGCGGGGCTTTTCATCCCCCATCCCTTCTTTCGCCCACTGGAGGACTTCCTGCATGGTGAGTGCATAGACCGTGACGTCCATCACATTGTGCGAGGATTTTTCTATATCTATCATTTTACGCTGTAGTTCGGTGCTTCCTTGGTGATGCTGACATCATGCGGATGGCTTTCACGCAGACCTGCGCCGGTAATCTGAATAAACTGAGTGTCTTCATTCATGGCCTTGATGTTCTTCGCACCGCAGTAGCCCATGGATGCACGGAGACCGCCGATGAGCTGGAAGAGGACGTCGGAGACATGTCCTTTGTAAGGAATGCGGCCTTCGATACCCTCCGGTACGAGTTTCTTCGCATTCTGCTGGAAATATCTGTCCTTGCTGCCAGCCTGCATAGCGCCCAGAGAGCCCATGCCGCGGTAGGATTTGTAATTCTTGCCCTGATAAATGATCATCTCGCCAGGAGCTTCTTCCGTACCTGCGAGGAGGTTGCCGAGCATGACGCAGGACGCACCGGCGCCAAGGGCCTTTGCGATATCACCGGAGTACTGGATGCCGCCGTCAGCGATGATCGGGATGCCGGTGCCTTCGGCTGCTTTCGCACAGTCATAGATCGCTGTGATCTGCGGTACACCGATGCCCGCAATGACGCGGGTCGTGCAGATGGAGCCAGGTCCGATGCCGACTTTGACAGCAGATACGCCGGCTTCGATCAGTGCCTTGGTCGCATCATAGGTTGCGACATTGCCGGCGATGAGCTCCAGATGCGGGAATGCTTTGCGCAGGCGGCGGATGGTCTGCAGCACGCCTTCGCTGTGACCATGTGCCGTATCGATGACAAGGACATCTGCTTTGGCATCGAGAAGCGCTTCGACGCGGTCTTCCACGTCCGAAGTGACACCGATGGCAGCAGCCACCTTCAGGCGGCCGTCAGAGTCTTTGTTCGAATTTGGGAATTTTCTCATCTTTTCGATATCACGAATGGTGATGAGGCCTTTCAGATGACCGTCATCGTCCACGAGCGGCAGTTTTTCGATGCGGTGCGCCTGCAGGATGCGTTTCGCTTCTTCCATAGTGGTATGTTCCGGAGCGGTGATCAGACCTTTCGAAGTCATGATGTCGCTGATCGGACGGGACAGATCCGTCTCGAAACGCATATCACGGTTCGTAATGATACCGACCAGTTTGCCATTCTCTGTGATCGGCACACCGGAAATATGGTATTTGTTCATCAGTTCGTCCGCATCCGACAGGGTGTTGTCCGGAGCGAGGTAGATCGGATCCACGATGATGCCGTGTTCCGAACGCTTGACCAGCTTCACTTCTCTGGCCTGCTCATCAATGCTCATGTTCTTGTGAATGACACCGATGCCGCCCTCGCGCGCCATGGCGATCGCCATTTCTGCTTCAGTGACGGTATCCATGCCGGCGCTCATGACCGGAATATTCAGTGTGACATTCTGTGTAAGGTGGGTACGTACATCTACGTCGCGCGGAAGGACATCCGAATGTGCCGGGATCAGCAGCACATCATCAAAAGTCAGTCCCTGCTTGCCAAATTTGTCTTCTCTCATCATATCCTCCATTCAAAAACTTTGGTTACTTATGTGATGTCATGTCTAGCTCTCTAGCCCGGAAATGCAGATCTATGGGATCCGCATCCCCTCATATGCCAAAGAGGTGCATTCTTTTCAATTAAAACATTATACCATAAATCACAGAGCTGTGTCTTGTATGATTTTTGAGGGTTCAAGGTTAGCCTGTGGGGCAGAGCGCCCCTTGATTACGGTTGAAAGCCTCGCTTGAATGAGAAATTAGAAATGAGAAATGCGAAATGGTGGTGCGGCGCTTAAAAATATGGAAGCGCCGCGAAGTATAGATGGTGGCGATACCCGAAGGTGGCATTTCAGTCACTAGTCACTTGAGGCTCCTAATCCCTAGCCACTAGTCACCAGTCACCAGTCACTTCTCCCCCCCAATTTTTCAAGGAACGCCCCTCCAAATCGATGCGCGAGTTCTTTCCTGAAATCCATGCCCCGCTCCATGGCGTTTTGCGCTTCCTTCCTCGCTTCTTCGAGGAGCGGGAGATCTTTCACGATATCTGCCGCCTTGAGGTCCGGCATGCCATGCTGGTGATAGCCGAAGAATTCACCGCTGCCGCGCAGGATGAGATCTTTTTCAGACAGGAGGAAGCCATCCTGGATCTCGCACATCAGCTTCATCCTGAGCTGGGTGATCTCATTCTGATTATCCGAGTAGAGGATACAGTAAGCCTGCGCCTCCCCGCGCCCGACACGACCACGAAGCTGATGCAACTGCGAAAGGCCGAAGCGATCGGCTCCGTAGACGAACATGATGGTGGCATTGGGTACATTGACGCCGACTTCGATGACGGATGTGGCGACGAGGAGCTTTTTCTCTCCCCGATGAAAGGCCTGCATGACCGCCTCTTTCTCGCTGTTCTTCATCCGCCCATGGACAAGGCCCACAGAAAACATGGGGAATATGCGGTCACGCAGCTCTTCATACACGGAAACGGCGGAGGCAAGGTCCTGCTTCTCACTCTTTTCGACGAGCGGGCAGACCACGTACACCTGATGTCCCGCTTCCATTTCCCGTCCCATGAAGCGAAAGACACGCTGGAGCATCTGACTCCCGATGGCGTAAGTCTTCACCGGATGTCTTCCCGGCGGCATCCCGCGGATGGCTGAAACATCGAGATCGCCATAAACGGAGAGCGCCATCGTCCTTGGGATCGGTGTCGCCGTCATGACGAGGATGTGCGGCGAGCCCCCCTTCGTTTCTAATGCCTTTCGCTGCTTCACGCCGAAGCGGTGCTGCTCATCGGTGATAACGAGACCCAGATGGGCAAAGATGACATCTTTCTCGATCAAAGCGTGCGTGCCGATCAGTACATCGATGTCCCCCGCTGCCAGCTGCTTCAGGATCTCGCGGCGCTCAGATGCCTTCGTATTTCCGGAGAGATAAGCGACGCGGATGGGAAGGCCTTTATAGAAATGACGGAATGTCTCATAGTGCTGCCCTGCCAGGACCTCGGTCGGTGCCATGAGTGCGCCCTGATAGCCATTCTCTACGATCTTGGCGAGCGAGAGTGCCGCGACAGCCGTCTTGCCGCTCCCGACATCCCCCTGCACCAGGCGGTTCATCGGGATGAGCCCTTCCATATCGTCCTCGATATCGCGAAAGGCCTGCTGCTGCCCCTCGGTCAGCCGGAAAGGGAAATGCTCGCGCACCCTCTTGACGAGCTCACCGGATGGCGCACACTTGATGCTCTCTCTCCCCTCTTCTCTCTTTTTACGCAGGAGCAGAACGCCTGCCTGCATGAAGAACAATTCTTCAAATGCGATCCGTCTGCGCGCTTCTCTCTGCTCGGCCCAGTCCTTCGGATCGTGCATCGCACGGATGGCCGCAAGCCGTCCCATCAGTTTCTCTCTCCGGACGGTATCCTCCGGAAGATTCTCATCCGCATCCTCCACCAGCGCGAGCGCTCCCTCGATCATACGCCGAAGCTGCGGTGTCTTGATGCCCTCGGTCAGTCCGTATACAGGGACGAGCTTTTGAAAGGACGGCAGGTCCTCCGGCTCGATGGTCTCGATCTCCGCATTGCTGATCTGGTTCCTGTTGTAGCCATACTCCACCTTGCCATATGCCAGCACATGCTTCGAACGATGAAAAAGATCAGCTTTCCACGGCTGATTGAAATAGGTGAGCACCACCGCGCCCGTATCATCAACAATCATGACATTCAGGATCGACATGCCTCTTCGGGGATGAATCTCCTTCAGGCCCACCACCTCTCCGTAGACCACAGCCTCTTCATCAGGCACGAGATCTCCCATCGGCGTGACCTTCGTCCAGTCCTGATAGCGCCTCGGAAAATAGGAAAGGAGATCTTCGACGGTATGAATGCCGAGGCGCTCTAGCTTCTCCTTCATCCGAGGACCGACGCCCTTCAGGTACTGGACGGAATCAGATAGTTTCATGGATGACCTCCTTTGTGTGACAGATGCGGACTTGACATGGAACGGGGCCTGCAGGGCAGAAAGGACGCGGCTCCTTGCGCGTCACGATCCCCTGCCATAAATCTTTGCGACGCTTTACGCGACGCACTCCCGCCGAACCTTTACTCTTATTATAATTCTTCAAATACTCTGCTGTAAAATACTTGCGTAAAAAAAAGAGTTGTGATATAGTATGAATGTTGCAATCGCGGAAGTGCAAGGAGGTGTAGCACATGGCTAACTATTGTGAAGTTTGCGGCAAGGGAACCGCTACGGGATTCAATGTATCCCATTCCCATTTGAAAACAAAGAGAACCTGGAAACCGAACATCCAGAGAGTTCGCGTACTGGTTGACGGACAGGTCAAGAGAATGAATGTCTGCACTCGTTGCCTTCGTTCTCATAAAGTAAACAGAGACATCTGATCGATCATCTGATTGCTGCATTTCAAGCCGGCTGTATTTCAGCCGGCTCTTTTTGCATGCTTTTTTAGTAGCTGAGGACCGGACGCAAGGAAGGCGGAGGAGCTTTCCCGCCCCTCCGCCCGGCTTGAAACATGCTCGAATTTTCTATATAATGAGAATAAATAGCAGTTTTTATGACTGTGGCTTAGGACTCCGGATACGATGCTCCTGTCCTTTTATCCCCATGCGGCGTTCTCACTGCTCATCATTTCTCATTCATGAAAGGAGTCTCCTATGCGAAAAATTTTACTGACTGCTGCCTTCGCAGCCCTCACCCTCGCTTCCTCAGTTTCCGCGAACTGGATCACGGGCGAGCCTACGATCCTGGCCGTCAATTCCGGGGAGGCCGCCTTCCACACCGCCCTCACGAGTGACCAGCGGCTCGACGTAAACCTCACCGCAGGCGCAGAAGGCAAGGCTGACCTCACCTTCACAACGAAAGCATCAGAGAGTGCGCTGTCTCTCACCGCTCTCCCCGTCCTCGTAAACGAAGAAGCCGGCTTTGCGGATGCAAAGCTCACCATCACGCCGCTCGTGAATGATGCGAATGGCCTGCGCTTCTACCTTGTCGATACCGGCGAAGCCGGCGGCGCGCATATCGTTTCCTACAAGGGAGGCACCTTCAAGAGTGCCTTCGATGCAGCGGATCTGGAAAATATCAATGGTGCCTCTTCTTTCACCGTTGAGAAGAAACAGATCCTCTTCCACACGAAGGAAAATGGCACAGACGCCACCTATACTCTTTCACTCGATACAAAGTCGCTCACATTCACAGCGGTAAAATGAGTGGATACTGGTGACGAGGGAAACACTGATTAAATCGTTATCAGATTTAATCAGCGTTTCCCTAGAAAAATGGATAGCCTCACATCATCTTTCACTCCGCTCTGCGTCCCTAACCTCCGCCCTGCGGGCACCTCCTTCCAAAGGAAGGAGGGATAGATACACTCAAAACCCCCACATTCTCGCCCCTTCCTCTGGAAGGGGCTGCCTGGCGTAGCGAGACGGGGTTGGCTCCCCGTATGTTAAAAATACATTTCTCCCGTATCGTCATTTCGAGCGCCAGCGAGAAATCTTTATCGCACTGCGGTTAGCATCACTCATCCGCCTCTACGGAAACGACGCCTTGGTGCTGCCTTTCCACGCTTTCAACCACACATCGTTGATCCGTCTGCAAGGAGGATTTCTCGACTTCGCTCGAAATGACGATACCCCATTCGAGCAAAGCTTTCATCCACAATCAAGGGACGGCACCCCCATGGGCTCCCCTCTCCCATCTATGTTACAATAGAGAAAAACCATTCATTGCACGAAAGGAACCCCCTATGAAACGCAGCGAACCCACATTAGACGACCAGATCCGAAGCATCCACTACAAGTACGAAATCCCCCAAGACAAAGCAGAAGCCCTTCTCTCAAGCGGCCTCCGTTTCCTTGAAATCGACAAAGCCGCCCTTCTCTCCATCCTCGCCGAAGTCCCCATCGATACCATCCTCGACATGCGGAAAGATGCCCCATGGGGATGCATCCAGAAAAAGCTAGGTCTCACCGCTGCGCTCTACGAAGAACGCCTCCTGCGCCATCGCGCCCGCCGCCTTCACCGCTTCTACGGCATCCCCGAAGACCGCGCCATCCCCCTGCTGCAAGACGGCTACCCGAACCACTGGCTCCGCCTCGCCTACCTCTTAGAGCAGCACACCGGCGCCTCCATGGAAGACATCCTTGCCGCGCGTAAAAAATCCGAAAAATGGAAACCCTGGGCAGAAGCACGCCTCGGCATCTCCCCCGAAGATTTCACAAAATGGATCGCCGAGACAAGGAATCCAAGTCTGCCGAAAAAGTGAAAGGAACACCTGTATAAAATCCAAGCGCAAAATCTGATAATGAATAGACAGATTCCAAAGATTCACAGGTTTCCCATCCTTGGAAAATAATATATATTCAAAAATTCCGCGGCGCTTTGCTATTTTGCGCCGCTCCTCCCCCGTTGCACCCTATGAACCCATAGAACCCACCAAACCCGTTTAAGGAAAAATGATTCAATCAGCATTTCCCTAGTCACCCATGACAAGAAAGGCATCCCCATGACCCACGATTTCATCTACCATAACCCCACCAAAGTCTACTTCGGAAACGGCATGCTCACCCACCTTCCCGAAGAGATCAGCCGCCTCGGCAGCCGCGTCCTCCTCATCACCGGCGGCAGCTCCGCCAAAAAGAGCGGTCTCTTTGACAAAGTCCTCGCAGAAATCAGCAAAGCCAATGTCGACTGCTACGGCCTCTCCGGCGTCAAGCCAAATCCCGAGATCGGCCTCGTCCGCGAAGGCATCCGCCTCGTACGCGAAAAACGCCTGGACCTCATCCTCGCCCTCGGCGGAGGCTCCGTCCTCGACACCGCCAAAGTCATCGCAGGCAGCGCCCCCTACGACGCCGACCCCTGGGACCTCATCCGAAGCCGCGCCGCCATCGACACCGCCCTCCCCCTCATCACCATTCCCACCATCGCCGCGACCGGCTCCGAAATGAATGCCAGCGCCGTCATCACCAACCCCGAGACCGAAGAAAAATACGGATGGACCGCCCAGGCCTTCCGCCCCTCCGTCTCCTTCCTCTGCCCCGAAAACACCTACACCGTCCCCGCCTATCAGACCGCCTGCGGCTCCGCCGACATCCTCTCCCACATCATGGAAGTCTACTTCCAGAAAGAAGAGACCTTCCCCGCCACCGAAGCCTACATGGAAGCCATGATGCGCTCCGTCATGAAAGACGCCCCCATCGCCATGGCCGACCCCGCCAATGAAGATGCCCGCGCGAACCTCCTCTGGACCGCCTCCTGGGCCATCAACGACTTCATCGACAGCGGCCATGCCGTCTCCTGGACCTGCCACGGCATCGAGCACGAACTCTCCGCCCACTACGACATCACCCACGGCCTCGGCCTCGCCATCCTCACCCCCGCCTTCCTCACCTACGTCTTGGACGAAACCACCGCCCCCCGCATCGCCCGCTTCGCCGTAAGCGTCATGGGCGTCTCCCCCAAAGGCAAGGACACCATCAAGATCGCACAGAAAGGCATCAAACGCCTGCGGAAATACTTCAAGAAACAGCTCCGCCTCCCGACCACCCTCACAGAGATCGGCATCGACGACACCCGCTTTGCCGAAATGGCAGAGAAAACCATCGCCTGGAAAGGCGGAAAAGACCACCTCCTCCACGGCTTCGTCGACCTCTCCGCCAAAGACCTCGAAGAGATCTACCGCCTCGCCCTGTGAGTCCCCACCGCCGATAAACCACACCGCCCGCAAAGCCCCGACAAAAGGGATCCCATCAAAGGAGAAAACAAGCCATCAAAAAAGCCCCTGCCAAAGGGGCTTTTTTGATGGCTTGAAGCATCGGCAGATATTCAATACCCCAGCTTCTCATTGATGATGATGACCTCCATCTCCACATTTCGCATCTTCTTGTAATACACAGCCAGCACATTGCAGATGCGGTCTGGCGCTCCGCAGTCATAACAGCGATCACCGCCATGCGCACTACAGCCGCAAAGGTAATGATGCCGCGCCACATTCTTCGGTGCCGCCACATTCCGCGCCCGAGAAATCGCCTCCTCCAGCGTCGGTGCGATCTTATTTACTCCGAAGACAAAGTACACCTTACGATGCCCAAAGAGCAAACCAGAGACGCGATTGCCCGTCCCATCCAGATTCACCATGACCCCCGTCTCCGTCGCACCATTCACAGAAAGAAGAAATACATCCGCTGTCATCGCCTTTCGTGCCATATCCAAAAAAGCTGCATTGCTTTTCGCAAATCCATTCTTCTCCCGATCGATCTGATGCACATCCCACACCGTATTATGCGTTGACAGCTTCTCATACATCCCCATTGTCTGAAGCGTCAGCGAGTCACCGAATCCCACGGTCATCCCATCGATCTCCCGATCCAGATACACTGCCGCCTCTTCCTTCGTCTCAAAGACCCTGCACTGATAGCGATTTCTCTGAAATGCCCTCTTCACCTTAGCTAAATCCATCGTATCTCCTCCTTATCTCATTTTCTTTATTGTATCACACGCTGTATTACATTCTTGTGAGCCACACCAAAAGAGTCCTTGTTCTTTATGACCGCAAATTCTATGCATCGCCACCAGAATCTAGCCAGTACCCTATAGGGTATTTTCGTATCAGCTTACCTATATCCAACATTGAGCTAAAACAAGTCCGATGTATTCCGCCGGAGTAGTTGAAGGTATCAGTTTACCTATATCCAACATTGAGCTAAAACCTTAAACTCATTCTACCTCATTTTTCTCTATAAGACCAGCATTTCCTGACAACCGGCCTCTTTCTCTGCGATGGTCGGCTTTCCGAGAAGGATCTGCATAGCAGCATACTGCTTTTCCGTCACCATGAGGGCACGCACCTGCCCTTTGCCGGGCAGGTGCCGTTTCACGATGCCCAGCATGTGCTGGGCATCATCACGGCTGCCGGCGATACGGACATAGACAGAATACTGGAGCATATCATAACCGGCATGGAGCAGATATTTACGAAACTGCATATACGCCTTCCGCTCACGGGGCGTGCCCGTAGGCAGATCAAAAAAGATAAAGGCATCAAACGCCTGCGGAAATACTTCAAGAAACAGCTCCGCCTCCCGACCACCCTCACAGAGATCGGCATCGACGACACCCGCTTTGCCGAAATGGCAGAGAAAACCATCGCCTGGAAAGGCGGAAAAGACCACCTCCTCCACGGCTTCGTCGACCTCTCCGCCAAAGACCTCGAAGAGATCTACCGCCTCGCCCTGTGAGTACCCACCGCCGGTAAACCTCACCGCCCACAAAGCCCCGACCAAAGGGAACACACCAAAGGAGAAAACAAGCCATCAAAAAAAGCCCCTGCCAAAGGGGCTTTTTTGATGGCTTACCCTTCTAGTCCGGATAACGCATAGCGTAGCAGACTATTTTTTTAAGGGGCGGGGCGCTATATGAATCATGCACCCCTCCCCCCACTGAAGTTTGAAAGCAGGGATTCGTGGTCTGGAATTATGAGCCTCGAGTGACTAGTGACTTGTAACTAGGGAAACGCTGATCCCTTATTTCCCACCGTCCACGATCCTCACCGCGTTATCCCGGATGGTATTCACCACATGGCTGAGATCCACAAGTTGCGCCGTACTGAAGATATCCCCGCAGCTGTACCTGTCAAAAGGTGCACTCATGAGGCGAGCCGGACTATCAATATATCCATTTACCGTAAGGAAATTAATGACCTGCCTGACAAAAGCGATCTGCTTCTCGTTCAAACTGTAATCATTAATAAAAGAAGAGAAGGCCTGCTCCGCTGCCTGTGGATCGAGCTTCGCGATTTCCCGTACCACAAGGCCGAAGGGCTTTGTCGCATACGCCGCACGATAGGCTTCAGGCGTACCGAGCTCGACTTCGAAGATGCGCTCGAGTGCCGCATAGTCTTCACTGGTCAAAGGCTCATTGTGTACGAGCTTTCTGACCGCTGGCACATCATCTGCATGGTCAGTGAAATACCCCTCCACCTTTTTCCGGTAGTCTTCGAGCGGCTCTTCAGCAAGCGGCTCGCCCAAGCCTTCGACGACGACTGGGTCATGCAATGTCGTGACGATATAATGTCCCGAGCCGCGTTCCTCGAGATACTGCATGAGATCCCGCAGCCCCACACGGACCTCCTCCATCTTCAGCAAATCTATCAAAGGGAAGAATGTGGGACTTTGGATTTCCTCCATGAGCGGCTGTGCATCTCGCACCGCCTGGATGCCGTTTTTCCCCGATAACGCATGCACCGTCTGTTTCAGACTTTTCCGCGCCCGCTCATAGGCTTTTCGGTCCGTGAGGAAAGTCAGCATCATGCCATACATAAAAATATCGAAACGCTTCGCCGCCTCATCCATCTCCTCATCTGTGACGAGCGGGGCGAGCTCTTTCACCAGCTCCTTCACATCCTCATCGGAAAGCGTCTGATACGCCTCCTCCTTCTTGTACGTTTCTACCGCTGATAAATGCAGCCGCACCGCCGCAAGCTCCGTCTTCAGAGCCGCCACTTCCTGCTGCACCGTCTTCACGAGCGTCGCCCGCCAGGACCGGTAGCCCTCTCCTGAGAACTCACTCCCCTCCAGCGCACGGATAAGACGCACACGCTTCTCGAAAAGATTCTCCGACAGACTCTTCACCGCCGTTTCCTTCACAGGCTCCTGGTGCTCGCGGAAGAAATCAAAATTTCCCCCATAGTCAAAAATGAGGAAATACCGCTTCCCCACATGCTCCCCCTCGCCGTCCGTCACGACAAGATCCGGCGCGAGACGTGTCCCGCGGCCGATCATCTGCCAGAATTTCGTCTTCGAGCGCACCTTCTTGAAAAAGACCAAATTCACGCACTCCGGCACATCGATCCCCGTATCCATCATATCCACCGACACCGCGATGACCGGATCCTTATCAGGATTCTTGAAATCTGCGATCAACGTCTCCGCATACGAATCATCACAGACGATGCGACGTGCGAAATTCCCATGGTACTCTGGATACATTTCATCAAAACAGTCCACAATGAACTGCGCGTGCTTTTTATTCTCCGCGAAAATGATCGTCTTCCCCAGACGATCCCCACCAGAGACCTTGATGCCCTTCTCCATCAACCGCTCAATGACCGTCCGCACCGTATCCCGGTTGAAGACCTTCCGATTTATCTTCGACTCCGATACATACGTGGGGAGACTCCCATCATCCTCGATGAAATCCTCCTCATACCGCTCCCGATCCTCCGGCGTGAGCTTATCATACGTGATTCCCTCATGCAAGAAAAGCGTCTTCACTTCATAATTCTTATACGGCACGAGGAAATGCGCTGTGACCGCCTCCTCATAACTATAGGCATACGTCGGTACTCCCAGCTTTCTCTCGAAGAAATCATACGTATTCCGATCCACATCCGTCTTCGGCGTCGCCGTGAGCCCCACCAGAATCGCATCGAAATAATCAAAAATCGTCCGATACTTTTTGAAAATGCTCCGATGGCTCTCATCGATGATGATGAGATCGAAATGCGCCGGCGTAAAAAGCCGCGCGCCCGTCTCCGTCCGCCGCCCATCGATGGCATTCAGCATCGTCGGATACGTCGAGAAGACGATACGCGCATTCGCATCCTCCTTATTGCTACACAGATTGCACAGCGACATCTCCGGAAGATACGCCTTGAAAGCCTCCTTCGCCTGCGACACCAGAGCCGTCCGATCCGCCAGAAAAAGCACCCGCGTGATCCGATTGCCACGCAAAAGCACATCCACCAGCGACGCCGCCGTGCGCGTCTTCCCCGTCCCCGTCGCCATCACCAGGAGATGCTTCCTCCTGCCTCGCTCGATTTCCGAAAGCGTCGCACGGATCGCCTCCTTCTGGTACGCGCGATTCGTGATCCTGTCATCGATCGGGATCGACGACAGCGGCTTTGGCTCCTCCGACCGCCGCTGCATCAGCCGCGCCAGATCCTCCTCACCGAAGATCCCGCTCACCTGCCGCGGCGTCCCATGCACATCATCCCAGAAATGCGTCTCAAACCCATTCGTCAGGAAAATGAAAGGCCGCGCGCCATACATCTTTTCCAATGCATCCGCATAGAGCTTGGCCTGCTGCGCCCCCGCCTTTGCATCCCGGCTCGTCCGCTTCGCCTCCACCACCGCGAGCGGCCTTCCATCCTTCCCGAAAAGCACATAATCCGCCTTCCCCACAGCCCCCAGGACACCATTCATATCGCGGACAGGGAGCTCGGCTGCCACATTCGCCCGCGAACCAGAAAGCTGCCAGCCAGCGAGCTGAAGATCCACATCGATATACATCTGCCGCGTCGACAGCTCCGTGATCGGGCGAAGTGAATACGTGCGCTTCGCCTGATTTTCCTCACTCGCCGCCTTCATCGCACGAAGCTCCGCCTGCACCTTTGCAAGCTCCGCTGCCAGCCGCTCCTTCTCCGCCCCCTGTTGCTCCAGAAGCCGCGCCTGCTCACGGATCCGCTTCTCATTCACCGCCTCATGCGCCTCCGGTATGCGAGACAGCGAAAAGACCCGCTCCTCATAGGAACGCCCATAGCAATAATCAATCCACAGAAGGAAATCGAAAAGATTCCGCAGCGCCTCTGCCGCCTGCTCGAAAGAAATCTCCCGCTCCTCATGCGCCGAAAGATTTCCCATCTTCACGATGAACTGCAACCGATACCACGGCTCATGATCCATCAGATCACGGAAATCCGGATGATGCAGGAGCGACTGCAGATTCGCCTGCCGTGGGACCTCGATCCCCTCCACCTGATAAACCCACTTCACCGCAAGCTCCAACGTCTTGCGCGAAAGGAGCGCCGAGAGCGAAGGATGCGAGCGGCAAAGCCCCTCCGCCTTCTCCGCCGACTTCGCAAACATACAGTAAGCTGGATCCTTCTCTAAGAAATCGAAATTCCCCATCGCTTGACTCCTCTCTTGACTACGTGAACCTTTCCCTTATCATACCTCTTTTGCGGCAAGACCGCTTGAGAAAAAAGTTCCATCTTCCGTAGAATCTTACACGAGTGCTGCATAGCCTCATTCTCATATCGTCAGCCCCTTCCCATCGGGAAGGGGCCGCCCGCAGGGCGGGAGATAGGG
>ERZ779855.330-NODE-330-length-41984-cov-5.342198_pt1 | contig 41984 bp, 33 predicted proteins | sample MGYA00511370_ERZ779855 | MGnify/ENA primary metagenome ERZ779855 (study PRJEB29588, sample SAMEA1967319) | human gut metagenome | biome: human gut; feature: human-associated habitat; material: faeces | place: Denmark | collected 2008/2010 ...
TAAGGTTCAGCAGCGGCTGGTTGTAATACAGGTTCGCTACGGAAATACCGGCCACGATGGCCAATGTCCATAATATATGTGCCGGAAGACCGGCATTTTCCTTTAATTCAGCATTCATCGGCTTTTTCTTTTTTAATAGTTCTACCCCGCAATCCGGCCGGGCATTCATCCTTGTCAGGAATACTTTCTCGGGTAACGGAACAGAATGCTCAGCAGCGCGCAGGCTCCCATGATAAACGGATAATATAAATAAGGTATGATGTCTATCGGGTTGATGGATGCCAACCCGGCAGCCATCAGGAGCTGTGCCCCGTATGGAATCAGCCCTTGCGTAAAACAAGAAAACGTATCCAGAATACTCGCGCTTTTACGTTTATCCACTCCGTACCTTCCGGCTATGTCATGAGCCAGCGGCCCCGCCGTAATGATGGCTACGGTGTTGTTAGCTGTACACAAGTTGATAACGCTCACTAATGCCGCTATGCTTAATTCCGCCCCGCGTTTGGAACGTATATGCCGGGTCAGTGCGTGCAGGATATAATCTATACCTCCGTTGTAGCGAATGATTTCCATCAGTCCGCCCGCCATCATCGTGATGATAATCAGTTCCCCCATTCCGGTGATACCTTCTCCCATGGCAGCAAACCAACCGAACAAATCGTATGTACCCGTAAAAACACCGACCACACCGCTCAATACCAACCCGAGCACCAAGACTACCATGACGTTTACTCCCACGACGGCCGTAATCAGCACCACCAGATAAGGAACCACTTTAATCCAGTCCACTTCGGGCAGTTGTTGCGGTGCGTGGATATGTACTCCCATAAAGATATACAATGCGAACGCAATGGCTGCCGCAGGCATGACAATCTGTGAATTGACTTTGAACTTGTCGCTCAACTTACACCCTTGCGTACGGGTTGCCGTGATGGTCGTATCGGATATAAACGACAGGTTGTCGCCGAAAAAAGCTCCTCCGGCTACGATGGCCACCAATAACGGAAGGCCGGCTCCTGTCTCACGGGCGATGCCTGCCGCCAAAGGCGTTAACGCCACAATCGTACCGACCGAAGTCCCTATGGAAAGCGAGATGAAGCACGCCGCCAGAAAAATACTTCCCAGCAGCAGGTTGTCCGGCAAAAGTCGCAGGGAAAGATTTACCGTCGCATCGATAGCCCCCATAGCTTTGGCCGATGCGGCAAAAGCTCCTGCAAGGATAAAAATCCATATCATCAGCATGATATTCTTGTTGGCCGCCCCTGCGGAGTATTGCAACAAGCGGTCGTTCAAGCTCAGTCCTTTCGTCGTAGCCACGGCATAAATGGAAGACACCATGAAAGCTACGGTAATCGGAATTTTATAAAAATCATTGATGAGCAGTGAAGTCACCAGATACAGGCATAAGAATACCACCAGCGGACTCAGGGCCCACGCATTGGGTTTGTTCACAATGGGAGTCAGTTTCTGAAAATTCATTCTTTCGCTACTATTTTTTATTCAGTCGGCAAAGATACGAATAAAATTAGATACATCGAGAATTGCAGCCGCAGAACCGCATCTACAGGCCTGAAATTAATCAATGACCTCCTGTCCCAAACGGAAGAAATTCTTGCCAAATTGTCTATTCCCTCAAAAAAATGCCAAAGAATGAAAAGAAATCGGACAACTTTTATTACTTTTGCGCACATTGTGTCAAACATTGTGCAATTTGAAAATGGAAATACAAGACAGTTTTATACAACTTGTTGAAGAAAGCATCCGCGCCAACTGGGACCGTGATGCACTGACAGACTACAAAGGAGCTACGCTGCAATATAAAGATGTAGCCAGAAAGATAGAAAAAATGCATATCCTGTTCGAACACGCAGGAATCAAAAAAGGGGACAAAATCGCGCTGTGCGGGCGCAACAGTGCAAACTGGACGGCTACCTTCCTGGGCGTCGTTACTTACGGGGCAGTAGCTGTGCCCATCCTTCACGAATTCAAGGCCGACAACGTACACCACATTGTCAATCACTCGGAAGCACGTATGCTTTTCGTGGGCGATCAGGTGTGGGAGATGTTCAACGAAGCGGCCATGCCCAATCTGGAAGGAATCATCGAACTGAAGAATTTCGACCTGGTAGTGTCACGCTCAGAGAAGCTGACGTATGCACGCGAGCACCTGAACGAGGAATTCGGAAAGAAATATCCCTGCCGCTTCCGTGCCGAACAGGTTTCCTACCGTCGGGAAGAACCGGAAGAACTGGCTGTCATCAATTACACCTCGGGTACTACCGGTTACTCTAAAGGGGTGATGCTTCCCTACCGCAGTATTATTTCAAACATCGTACACATTGATCAGAAAGTGGGACTGAAAGCGGGCGACAGCATCGTATCCATGCTTCCGCTGGGACATATCTTCGGACTGGTGTTCGACTTCCTTTACGGTATCACCAAAGGAGCGCATCTGTGGTTCCTCACCCGTATGCCGAGCCCGAAAATCATTGCAGAATCGTTTGCCGTAATCCGTCCGCGCGTCATTGCCTGCGTGCCGCTGATTGTGGAAAAGATTTTCAAGAAGAACATTCTCCCGAAGGTGGACAACAAGCTCGGAAAGCTGTTGCTGAACCTGCCTATCATCAGCGATAAAATCAAGGAACAGATTCGTCAGCAGGCCATGGAGGTGTTCGGCGGAAACTTTATTGAAATCGTAATCGGAGGAGCACCGTTCAACCCCGAAGTAGAAGCCTTTCTGCGTAAAATCAACTTCCCCTACACCATCGCATACGGTATGACCGAATGTGCGCCGCTTATCTGTCACAGCCGCTGGGATGAGATCCTGTACACTTCGTGCGGAAAGACCGTGGCCAACATGGAAACCAAGGTGATTTCGGAAGACCCTGAACGGATTCCGGGTGAACTGGTGTGCCGGGGTATGAATGTGATGCTGGGATATTACAAGAACGAAAGTGCCACTGCACAGACTATCGACAAGGACGGTTGGCTGCACACTGGCGACATGGCCATCAAGGATGCGGATGGAAACATCTTCATCAAGGGCCGTTGCAAGAACATGCTGCTTACCGCTTCCGGACAGAATATCTATCCGGAAGAAATTGAGGCTCGCCTGAACAACATGCCTTACGTGAACGAATCACTGGTGATTCTGAAAGAAAACAAGCTGGTAGCGCTGGTTTATCCGGACAATGAAGACGCCTTCTCGCATGGAATGAACAAGAAACAGCTGGAGGAAGCGTTGGAACTGAACCGCATCGAACTGAACAAGGTACTTCCGGCTTACTCGCAGATTACGCAGGTGAAGCTTTATCCGGAAGAATTTGAAAAGACAGCCAAGAAAAGCATCAAACGCTTCTTGTACCAGTAAAAAAACGGACATAAAAAAACGCCTTTGCGTTTGAACTAAAACGCAAGGACATTTCAGATAAAACGCAAGTACGTTTGAAGTAAAACGCACTTGCGTTTTGTTTTAAATGAACTTACGTTTCGACCCAAACATACTTACATTCCTTTTCACCTTTAAATTCCAGTGAGAATCAGGACAAATCACGGTTTTCCGTGAGGAATAAATCCAGTAAAGTCTCTATTTTTGTCTTTATCACAAAAACCATTAAAAATTCCCATCTATGAAAAATTTTATTCCCCTTATGTTATGTGCTGCCTTGTGGCTCAGTGCATGTGAAAGTGAAAACGGAAATAAAGATTTAACAATCCAACTTGCCGACGGAACCACGACAACCTTAGTCCTCGATTCAGAAACAAGCACAACCAACCAAGAACAGATAAAGTTTACGGCTACAGCTCCATGGACAGCATGGATAAAGCCAGTCACAAATCAACGAAGTGGAGGAAGTGAAGTGGATTGGCTCACACTCAACACCTACAGCGGGGATGCCGGAGAATATACCCTTACGTTAACCATTTCTCCCAATTTGGAAACAACTAGTCGTAAAGCCGAAATTACCATTGAATGCGGAGGAGAATCCATCACCATCACCGTAGAACAAGCAGGTACAACTTCGGAAGTAACAACTGACAGGCAAATCAAGGAAATTCAATATAGTCAGACGAACCAAAAATATGCTTTTTCAGGAGCCGAAGAAGCAAGGACAGAAAATATCACCAGTCTGTTCAGCTATGATTCACAAAACAGAGTGACAAACATCACTCGCCAAGCGACCGAATACAAAGACATATACACCTTTACATACACGAACGCGAATGAAATTCAAATGAAAGAAACCGAAACCGGTAGTCAGGGTACGTATGAGTATGAACAAACTACATCATACAATTGAATGATGCGGGTAATGCCACAAGCATTCTTCACGATGACAAGGGAACAGGAACCTTCTCTCCTTATATCAATTTCAACTATACAGACGACGGACGACTGGCACAGATAAAAGATGCAGCAGCCGGAGAAGAGGGTACGGAATACAATTTCACATACGATTCTGAGTTCCTCTCTGCTTTCGAATCCATAAACAAGACATACGAAAGTGAAAACATCAGTTACAAATTCACCTCGGCTACAGATTTCCCCAATCAATATCTGAACAAAGGATGTATTGACATCATGGGCTTCCTGCTTTCAGACGATGATTTTGATTTCCTCTTCCATATCGGAAGACTTGGAAATACAGGCAAATATATGCCGGAACATTTTCCTGCAGGTGTAATTAGCCAATACGATAAAAACCAGGAAATATATAGAGAACCGGGAATAATTATCCCAAAGACGGATAAATATATACGAAAATCGGACAAGCCGAATGACATCAGTTATACCTTTGATGAGGCACAATATGTCACTTCAATTACTATAAAAGACTATTACATAGGAATCACCAAAACATATAACGTGGTGGTTGGTAATGAATATATTAATCCCGAAGACCCGGACAGAGGATATAAGTACACGATAGAAAACGAGGAAGAAAAGAGTACCGAATACTATGATACAACTACTTACAAAATAACGTATAACTAATATTGAAATGCAAGGCGCAGCTTTCGGAAACCGTTCCAGAAAACTGCGCCTTATTATTTGAAACGCAAAGGCGTTTTTTCAGGTACTGAATCATTTTGAATGATTCAACCATAAATCAATTATTATCAGAAAGATACCTTTTTCTATATTCTACAGGTGTCATCCCATGATGCTGCCGGAAAAGTTTGTTCAAATAGCAGGAATCTATGTAACCCATCCGGCTGGCTATTTCCTTGACGCTCATACGGCTGCCTGTCAACAGTTCTTCTACCCTCTTCAAACGGTTCTTGGATACATAGAGCCTGAAATCTTCCCCGAAATTACGCTTGAAAAAACGCCCTATGTAAGTGGGTGACAAACGGAATTTCGCAGCCAGCACGCTCAAACGCAATTGTTCCGGCTGGTCAATATGCTGTTCTACATAAAGCAGCAGATGCTGTGCCTTATCTTCTTCCGGCGCAATCCCAGTGTCGGGCAAATGAAGTCCACTGACAGCCAGCAGGATAAGACTGTCTACATAATTCGACCACAACATTTCCGACAAGGAACGCTTGTGTGAAACCTCCCCGACCAGCAGTCCCACCAGCTGACGAACGGCTTCCTTATCGTCCGACGAAAGTTCCATCTGGAAACCAGACTGTATGTCAAGGGCATGCCCTATGTAGCGGCCGATGCAGTCGAGCACATAATTCTCCGTAAACCGGATAAAGACATAGCGGCTATGCGTACGGATGGTGTACAAATGTATCCGGTTGGGAGGCACCAGAAAAAGGTCACCCGCCTCATAGGTATGCCATTCACGTTCGCTCCCCATCGTGTGTGCGCAGAAGTCGCCGCTTCCTTCCAGGATATATGTCATCTCAAAGAACGAATGCTGGTGTTCCCCTATCGGAAACTCATCGTGCTCTCTCAAGAGAATCTCCACCTGCTGATACAGATTTTCCTTCCACATAGTCGTATTCTTCATGATTATAGCACAAAAGTACAATTTTTCTCCTTCAGACCTTTCTAACTTTGCAGCGCTTTTTGAAAATCATCAAACGAAGAATATATGGAAAAATTTTGTTGGAAAGGACATGCTTCCATGCTGGGAGCAAATACAATGTGGGGACTGATGTCTCCTCTTTCTAAATTACTTATGGCTGGTGGGGCTGTCACTCCGCTGGTGGTTACGGACCTCCGCATTGGAGGAGCCATGGTGTTGTTCTGGATAGCTTCTTTCTTTCAGAAGCCGGAGCACGTCAACCATAAAGACCTGATTACGCTGTTCTTTGCCTCTCTCTTTGCCATCGTGTTCAATCAGGGATGCTTCATCTTCGGCGTGAGCCTGAGTTCACCGGCCGATGCTTCCATCATCACCACGAGCATGCCACTGTGGGCCATGCTGCTGGCGGCTTTCATCCTGAAAGAACCGATTACCGGCAAGAAAGTGCTGGGCATTGCCTGTGGGGCAGGCGGTGCCTTGTTGCTCATCCTTGGAAGTAGCCAGAACCAGCCGGCCACTTCGTCTGCCAGCCATACGGCAATATGGGGCGATTTGCTGGTCTTGTTCGCACAGTTCTGTTATGCGTTCTACATTGTACGCTTCAAGGACTTTGTCAACAAATATTCGCTCATCACCATTATGAAGTGGATGTTTACTTACTCTTTTATCTGCACAATTCCCTTCTCTGCCAGCGATTTGATGAGCGCAGACTGGGGCGGACTGAAGGCGGTGGAGATTGGCAGTCTGACCTTCATCGTAGTAGGTGCCACCTTCGTCAGTTACATGCTAATTGTGGTAGGACAAAAGAATCTCCGTCCTACGGTAGCCGGTATGTACAATTATATCCAGCCGCTTGTGGCTTGTATCGTAGCCGTATGCTGGGGAATGGATTCCTTTAACACGACCAAAATCATTGCTGTGGTACTTATTTTCGGTGGGGTGTATCTGGTGACTTCCAGCCGCAGCCGGAAAGAAATGGAGGCTTACAAGCAAGCGCAGGCAGAACGAGAATAAAACCTTTCACTACCTTTTGATAAGATAGGATGTGGTTCGGAAAAGCCCAGCTGAAAAACTATGTTTTTCGCTTGGCTCTCCTCTCACCTTTCACTACCTTTCGATAAGATAGGATGCGGTTCGGGAAAGCCTAGCTGAAAAACTGCGTTTTTCGCTTGGCTCTCCTCTCACCTTTCACTACCTTTGCCGCAGACTTAAAACGAAGGAAAAATGATAGAATTTCTTTACATACACTGGAACCCAGACCCGGCATTATTCCACCTCGGCGGCTTCACCCTCCGATGGTACAGCGTGCTGTGGATGATTGCCATTCTGACCGGCAGTCAGGTAGTCTACCATTTGTACAAGCAAAAGGGACTTCCGCTGGATACTTTCCAAACGCTGTTTACCTATAGTTTTATCGGTATCTTTGCCGGAGCACGCTTGGGGCACTGCCTGTTCTATGACCCGCAATACTTCCTGAGCCATCCGCTGGAAATCATATTGCCGGTACATTTCCTGCCACAGGGCGGATGGGTGTTTACCGGATATGCCGGACTGGCCAGCCACGGAGGTACGCTGGGACTGATTCTGGCACTGGTGCTTTTCTGCCGGAAAACGAAGATTCATTTTCTTGACATTCTGGATATGATGGGAGTGGCTGCTCCCGTGGCTGCCGGATTTATCCGACTGGCCAACTTGATGAACTCGGAAATCATCGGCATGCCGTCTGACGTGCCCTGGGCATTTATCTTCGAACGGGTGGACATGCAGCCCCGTCATCCGGCACAGCTCTACGAAGCACTAGCCTACTTCCTGTTCTTCCTGATAATGATGGTCATCTTCCGGAAGAAGAAAGAAAACGTACGGAAAGGCTTCTATTTCGGTTTGTGTATCACCCTGATTTTCACCTTCCGCTTCTTCGTGGAGTTCTTGAAAGAAAGACAGGTAGACTTTGAGAATGCGCTCCCGATAGACATGGGACAGATTCTGAGTATTCCTTTTATCGTAGTAGGATTGTATTTCGTATTCCGTAAAAATCATTCCACCCATGTGTGATACAGTGACCTCACATACCTGCCTGCTCTGCATGGGTTCCAACCTGGATGCCCTTCTGCACCTGAAGAATGCGGAAGAGGCCCTGCAACGTCTCTTTCCGGATATTGAATGGGGAGGAATTGTAGAAACCGTACCGGAGAAAATGGAAAACCCGCAACCGTTTCTGAACCGTGCCGCACGCTTCCGTACCTCACTACCCATGACGGAGGTGCGAAGCATCCTGAAGCAAATTGAACAGACAAACGGACGAACTCCGGAAAGCAAGAAGGAAGGACGCATCCCGCTTGACATCGACTTGCTTTCCTACGACCAGCAAGTACTCAAACCGGAGGACTGGCAGAAAGAATATGTGCGTCTGGCTTTTCGTCACGCCAGTTTCACATAACCCAGACGGGTATAACGCACTCCATGCGACTCATATTGTGACATGACTTTGGCCGAAAGCAGATGCAGGAACTCCTGCGGCTGTATCTGACGACTGCGGCAACTCAAGGCATTCGGTGTCAGACTACGGGCGCGAGCTTTGACCAAGAAGGTAAAACGATTACCGTCACGGTCGGCCACCAGGACATTCTGATCGACAAAAAAATCAGGTTTGTACGTATCTACCTGAAGCCGTACGTTCAGCACCGTGACCTGCAAGTCCTTCAACGTCTCTCCCACCGCTCCCACAAAATGGCTTACCGAAGCAATGCGCGGCTTGCGTACGGTCAGTTCAAAATGTACTACGGCAAAACGTTTGGCCAGCTCCACCACCCGTTCGTACCGAGGGTTGGTAGGTTCAAACTTATTGGCCAGCCAGAGCATGTAAGAAGGATCCACATAATAGATTTCAGCCAGATGCTTTCCTTTGTATTTTCCGAAAGGCATCAAATCGTCCAATGCCCCGTAATAAGATTCAAACTGTGCGTTATCGGCGGTCTCCAACCGTACGTTGCAGTTCTGCAGCATGGAAAAAGCACGAGCAGAAGCCGCATCCAGCGTCACTCCTAATGTACGGACAAACAGATAAGAATGGGGAGAAGGAAACTCACGCCACAAGGCATAATACGGACGATACTCTGTGGCCATACTGATAAGATAGACACCCTTGTTGCGCGTACGTCCACGATTAAACAACTCCAATTCTTTTTGTACTTGTGCGGTGATTTCCATACCTGCCTCCTGCTTTGAAAAGCAAGATAAACAAAAAGTATTAAAAATGCAAGTTTATACATACAAAATGGGAGGAAAAGACCTGAAACAGGCTTCTCCTCCCGCTTATAAATATGGAATTCTAACAATTAAACGTTATAATATAGCCTTCACGGTTTCCAGCATACCTTTTTCCTGAATGCTGTCCAGATTCTTCTTCACGGCTTCTGCCAATCCCGGAATCAGGTTCAAATCCTCGCCCCAGATAAAGGTTGCGCCCAATACGCCTTCGGTTACCTTAGCTGTGTCGCCCGTAGCCCACAATTGTTTCAGCAAGTCCATGATTTCCTGTGCATCATTAGGCACAATTTCTGCGCCATCGGCACGCACACCGCCTTTGTAATAAGTAATGATAGCAGCCAGTCCCAATACCAGTCCTTCAGGCAGCTTGCCCTTGCGTTCCAGGTAAGTTTTCAAACCCGGCAGGTCACGTGTCTGGTATTTCGGGAAGGAATTCAGCATGATGGAAGTCACCTGGTGGTCTACAAACGGATTGTTGAAGCGTTCCAGCACGTCATGTGCAAATTTCTCCAGTTCTGCTTTCGGCAAGTTCAGGGTTTCCATCAGTTCCTCGAACATCACCTTATGGATAAACTTGCCCACTACCGGATGCTGGCAGGCATCGCGCACGATGTTGATACCCGACAGGTAAGCTACCGGAGAAAGTACGGTGTGCGGTCCGTTCAGCAAAGTCACTTTCCGTTCGTGATACGGTGCTTCCGACGGCACAAAGAGCACATTCAGTCCGGCTTTGTCGGCAGGGAACTCGACAGCCACCTCCTGCGGTGCTTCAATTACCCACAAATGGAAAATTTCAGCCTGTACCACCATGTTGTCATCGTATTGCAACTTTTCCTTGATAGCCGCAATATCCTTGCGCGGGAATCCCGGCACAATACGGTCTACCAGCGTAGCATATACGCCACAAGCCTTCTCAAACCACTGTTTGAAATCATCTCCCAGATTCCAGAGTTCAATATACTGATAGATGGTTTCTTTCAACTTATGTCCGTTCAGGAAAATCAGCTCACACGGGAAAATAATCAATCCCTTTGACATATCTCCCTGGAAGGTTTTATAGCGATGATACAAAAGCTGTGTCAGTTTTCCCGGATAAGAAGAGGCCGGCGCATCATCCAGTTTGCAGGAAGGGTCAAAAGCAATGCCTGCTTCGGTTGTATTGGAAATCACGAAACGCATTTCCGGCTGTTCGGCCAGCTTCATGAACTCTTCGAACTGGCTGTAAGGATTCAGCGCACGACTGATTACATCAATCATGGTCAGACTGTTCACCGTTTCCCCTTTATCCAAACCCTGCAGATTGACGTGATACAGACAATCCTGCGCATTCAGCATGTCAATCATTCCTTTTTCGATGGGTTGAACCACCACTACACTGCTGTTGAAATCAGCCTTTTCGTTCATGTTGTAGATAATCCAGTCTACAAACGCACGAAGGAAATTACCTTCGCCAAACTGAATAATTCTTTCCGGACGGACTGTTTTCTTTGCGGTCTCTTTGTTTAATGCTTTCATATTATATTTTTAATAACAAAATTGTTGTCATTTCGGCCTTTTGGTCTCATTTAACCCTTCAAAAATCAGAAGAATCAAATTTAACCCATTGTTTTTCATGCACTTGCCTATCTATTCATGAATTTAATTTTCACAAATGAGTGTTGCAAAGGTAATAAATATTTTGTTATTCCAAATAAAATTTCTACTTTCGTGTTCGATAACGGATAGGTATTCGACATTTTATGTTGCCCAACATAAATAAATTGTAAGTTACTTATTCAAAAACATATAATTTGCGAACAACAACGAAACTTAAAAATACATTTTATCATGAAGAAATTTATGGATGAAAACTTCCTGTTGCAAACAGAAACGGCACAGGAGCTATATCACAACCATGCGGCAAAAATGCCGATTATCGACTATCACTGTCACCTGATTCCGAAAATGGTAGCCGACGATTATCAATTCAAATCCATTACTGAAATCTGGCTGGGAGGTGACCATTATAAATGGCGTGCCATGCGAAGCAACGGAGTAGAAGAACGTTACTGCACCGGAAAAGATACTACCGACTGGGAAAAATTCGAAAAATGGGCTGAAACTGTTCCTTATACATTCCGTAACCCATTGTATCACTGGACACACTTGGAACTGAAAACCGCTTTTGGCATCGACAAGATTCTGAATCCGTCTACCGCCCGCGAAATATTCGACGAATGTAATGCCAAACTGGCTACTCCGGAATATTCAGCCCGTAACCTGATGCGTCACTACCATGTGGAAACCGTCTGCACGACGGACGATCCGGTAGATTCACTGGAATATCACATCGCTACCCGTGAAAGCGGTTTTGAAATCAAGATGCTGCCTACCTGGCGTCCGGACAAGGCAATGGCCGTAGAAGTACCGGCTGACTTCCGTGCCTACGTAGAAAAACTGGCAGAAGTAAGCGGTGTCAGCATCTCCAACTTTGACGACATGATTGAAGCGCTGCGCAAACGTCATGCTTTCTTTGCTGAACAAGGCTGTAAATTGTCCGACCATGGTATCGAAGAGTTTTATGCAGAAGATTATACCGACGCAGAAATCCGCACCATCTTCAACAAAGTATATGGCGGTACAGAATTGACACACGAAGAAATCCTGAAGTTCAAATCAGCTATGCTGGTAGTATTCGGCGAAATGGACTGGGAAACAGGCTGGACACAACAATTCCACTATGGTGCCATCCGCAACAACAATACCAAAATGTTCAAGCTGCTGGGACCTGACACCGGTTTTGACTCTATTGGTGAATTCACCACAGCCAGATCTATGGCCAAATATCTGGATCGCCTGAACTCAGAAGGAAAACTTACAAAAACCATTCTCTACAACCTGAATCCTTGCGCCAACGAAGTAATCGCTACCATGCTGGGTAACTTCCAGGACGGTTCTGTTCCGGGAAAAATCCAGTTCGGTTCAGGCTGGTGGTTCCTCGACCAGAAGGACGGTATGGAAAAACAGATGAACGCACTTTCTCTGCTGGGATTGCTGAGCCGTTTTGTAGGTATGCTTACCGACTCACGTTCCTTCCTTTCTTATCCGCGTCATGAATACTTCCGCCGTACACTCTGTAACCTGCTGGGAAGAGATGTAGAAAACGGAGAAATTCCTGAATGCGAAATGGCGCGCGTACAACAGATGGTGGAAGACATCTGCTACAACAACGCCAAGAATTTCTTCCAGTTCTAAGCACTTACGACATATCTAAAAAACAGATACAAACCGTTTGCAAGGCTGTTCCTTTTCGGAATGGCCTTGTTTTATTTTTACCTTACTTTTTCGTTTGTCTCTCCTCTCACCTTTCACTATCTTTTCATAAGACAGGATACGGTTCGGGATAGCCAAAACTGAAAAACTTTGTTTTTCGTTTGTCTCTCCTCTCACCTTTCACTATCTTTCCATAAGACAGGATGCGGTTCGGGATAGTCAAACCTGAAAAACTTTGTTTTTCGTTTGTCTCTCCTCTCACCTTTCACTATCTTTGCGTTCCTTTAGCAAAAAAGAGAGAAAATGACAGTAAAATTTATGAGTCTGGCCAGCGGCAGCAGCGGAAACTGTTACTATCTGGCTACTGACAACACCGCCATATTGGTTGATGCCGGTATCGGTATCCGCACCATCAAAAAAGTATTTAAGGAACGTATGCTCAACCTTGAAGGGATACAGGCTGTACTGGTCACTCATGACCATGCCGACCACATCAAGGCAGTAGGGCATTTGGGAGAGAAACACGGGATTCCGGTATATACCACTCCGGAAATACACGAAGGCATGAAGCACAGCTACTGCATGACCGAACGGTTAAGCCCCGAACGTACCCGCTTTATCCGGAAAGAAGAAACATTCAGCGTGGGCGATTTCACCATCACCTGCTTTGAAGTGCCTCACGACGGAACTGACAACGTGGGCTACTGCATCACGGCAGGCGATAAGACATTCTCTTTCCTGACTGACATCGGACATATCACCCCAACTGCCTCACGCTTCATACAGCAGGCTGATTACCTGATACTAGAAGCCAACTACGACGACAGCATGCTCCAAATGGGACCTTATCCACAGCATCTGAAGGAGCGCATTGCCGGCCCGAACGGACACATGAGCAATCACGAAATGGCCGACTACCTGAGTCATCATTTTCCCCAGCGCCTGAAGCATTTATGGCTCTGCCACCTGAGCAAGGACAACAACCATCCGGAGCTGGCTTTCAAGACAGTGGAACTGGCATTCCGTCAGGAAAACATCATCGTAGGAAAAGACGTGGAAGTAACTCCACTGAAGCGAACCACTCCTTCTGAAATGTATATCCTGGAATAACAAAGAAAATAATAAAAGCCATCGGGGCGTTTCCTCTGAAGTGAAGAAACGCCCCGATGGCTTTTTTATTGCAAACTGCGAATCAGCGCAATCTTTCGTAAGCCTTTACCAGCATCTCATCCTTGCCGATAGCACGGATAGCCAGCCAGTTCAGGATAATGCTTACCAATGGAAGACAAACTGTCCATGAAGGCATGAAACTGTAGTCATCGAATGCCTTATCCGGATTTACGACAAAATAAGCCAGTACCAGATAGTAACCAATCAGTACAATCGTATTGAAGATGGTTAGACGAATCTGCAACATACGTTTCCGGTAAAGGAAAATAGTCACCAAGGCCATGACAGCCACTACTACCAGTATCGCAAACAAAGCCCACGGCGTATAGTTCACCGCTCCGTCCGGAAGCAGGTATGAAAGGTTTGTCATCTCACAAATATTTTTATCGGTATAGAAGCTGCCCACGGGAACAGACATCATTACTACCATCAAGATAGCTACTACGAGCAAATAAACGGTCTGTATTCTCTGTATCATAATCAATCGTATTAAGGTTTCCAAAACAAATGTCATTCTGAGGGCGACGGTTCTTGCCGTCTACACTCAGAATGACAAGCCCAAATGCGCATGCGCATTCACTAAAATCTTTACCTATAGGAGAATTACTGCAATTTTTCCTTTTCCTTTGCCGGGTTTCTGTAATAAACCTTTCCTTCTATGTACTCCTGAGTTGCGATCAATGTCGGTTTCGGGAGTTTTTCATAATAACGAGAGATTTCAATCTGTTCTCTGTTTTCAAACACCTCTTCAAGGTTATCGTTATAAGAAGCAAACTCCTGCAGTTTCTTGGAAAGGTCATTCTTCATTTCGGCAGCAATCTGGTTGGCACGCTTGCCGATGATAGATACTGTTTCATAAATATTGCCTGTGTCCTCACAGAGTTCCATCAAATTACGTGTAACCGTATTTGTAGGAGCGTTTGTTTTTTTGTAATCCATAACTTAATTTATAATTATAAACGTTTATATTATTCTTCGTCTGTAGAAATGTACTTGCTGACTTCCTTGAAGATGTCTTCCACTTCTTTCATGTATTTGCTTTCCGGGAATTCATTCTTGAAAGCATAATATTCATCCACGGTTTCGCGCATACGGTCTTCTCTCTTTTCCAGCACACTCTCCTTTGCCATGTGATACTTGGCGCGGAGAATCAGAATGGAAAGTTCCTCACGCATCTTAGTGTAGGGATATTCTTTCAACACATTCTGTGCAGTAACAATAGCTGCCAGATAGTTATTACCCGTACTGCTGTAAGAGGCATTTCCGGAATAAGAGCCCAAGTCATAATAAAGTTTGGAAGAAAGGTATTCCTTTTCTACCAGTTTGTCCTGCAACTCGAAAATCATGCTCTGAGCTATATCCTTTCGCTGACTTGTAGGGAAATACTCCATAAACATCTGCAGTTCCTGAATGGCCTTGTACGTGCTGCTCTGGTCCAGACGTGGTTCCGGAGTATCAAGGTACAGAGCCTTTCCGCTATGAAAACGCGCCAGTTCCGTATAAGTACCGCGCGGATAAGTCGTATAATAGGTATTGAAATAATGCGAAGCAGTCACAAAATCACCCTGATTGTAATAAGTCATTGCCAGCATATACAAAGACTCTTCTCCGTTGGCTGTACCCTTCAGAATAGGAATCAGTTCTTCCAGAATGGTTGCCGCACGTGAATTCTGTCCTTTGGCAAAATAGCTTTTCGCCGCTTCGTATTTGTATTCATAGTCAGTGCTTTTCAGCACTTTATTGTACTCTCCGCATGAAGACAAAACTCCAGCAGAAAGGAGGACCATTGCGATGTATTTTTTCATATATAATTGATATAGTTGCGCAAAATTACTCTTTTCCAGCGAATAATGCAACTCCAGGCCATTTTTTAATGTAATTTTTCAGGATGTGCAAAGTATGGTATAAAATATATATGTAATTTTACAACCGTTTTCATTCACCAATATTCAGATGCAATGAATTTTGAACTGATATCCGACTATCAGCCTACCGGCGACCAGCCGGAGGCCATCGCCCAACTGACTGAAGGTATCCGGCAGCATGTGCCTGCACAGACGCTGCTGGGAGTAACCGGCTCTGGAAAGACTTTTACCATTGCCAATGTCATCAAGAACATCAATAAGCCGACACTGATTCTGAGTCACAACAAGACACTGGCCGCCCAGCTTTACGGGGAGTTCAAGAACTTTTTCCCTCACAATGCGGTGGAGTATTACGTGTCTTACTATGACTATTATCAGCCGGAAGCATACATTCCGTCGACTGATACTTATATTGAAAAAGACCTGGCCATCAACGAGGAAATCGACAAACTTCGTCTGGCTGCGACTTCTTCCCTCCTTTCCGGCCGGAAGGACGTCATCGTGGTATCGTCCGTATCGTGTATCTACGGTATGGGAAACCCGGCAGATTTCTATAACAACGTGATTGAAATCAAAAAAGGAAAGCTGCTGGACCGCAACGTATTCCTTCGCCGACTGGTAGACAGCCTGTACGTTCGGAATGACATCGAGCTGAACCGAGGCAACTTCCGTGTAAAAGGTGATACGGTAGACATCTTCCTGGCTTATACCGACAGTGTGCTGCGGGTAATGTTCTGGGACGATGAGATTGACGGCATTGAAGAGATAGATCCGGTTTCAGGACACCGTATCGGTACATTCGAAGAATATAAGATTTATCCGGCCAACCTGTTCATGACAACCAAGGGAAGTACGCTCCGCGCCATTCATCAGATTGAGGATGATTTGACCAAGCAGGTAGCCTACTTTGAAGAAATCGGTAAACCTTACGAAGCAAAGCGTCTGTACGAGCGTGTGACCTACGACATGGAAATGCTGCGCGAACTGGGGCATTGTTCGGGGATTGAAAACTATTCACGTTACTTCGACGGACGCGAACCGGGTACCCGTCCCTACTGTCTGCTTGATTTCTTCCCTGAAGATTTTCTGATTGTCATCGATGAAAGCCACGTCAGTGTACCGCAAATCAGAGCCATGTACGGTGGCGACCGTGCCCGCAAGACAAATCTGGTGGAATACGGATTCCGTCTGCCGGCCGCCATGGACAACCGTCCGCTTACATTCGAAGAGTTCCAGCAGATGGCCAAGCAGGTGATTTACGTGAGTGCCACTCCGGCAGAATACGAACTGCAACAGAGTGAGGGTATCGTAGTGGAACAAGTGATTCGTCCGACAGGCCTGCTGGACCCGGTGATTGACGTACGTCCCAGCCTGAACCAGATAGACGACCTGATGGAAGAGATTCAACAACGTATCGAAAGGGAGGAGCGCGTGCTTGTCACCACCCTGACCAAGCGCATGGCAGAAGAACTGACGGAATACCTGCTCAACAACGGTATCCGCTGCGCTTATATCCACAGCGACGTGGAAACACTGGAGCGTATCAAAATCATGGACGAACTACGGGAAGGTATCTACGATGTGCTGGTGGGTGTCAACCTACTGCGTGAGGGACTCGACTTGCCGGAGGTGTCGCTCGTAGCGATTCTGGATGCAGACAAGGAAGGTTTCCTGCGTTCACACCGCTCGCTCACCCAGACGGCCGGACGTGCTGCCCGCAACGTAAACGGAAAGGTCATCATGTATGCCGACCGCATTACGGACAGTATGCGACAGACAATCGACGAGACCAACCGCCGACGGGAGAAGCAGCTGGCTTACAACGAAGCACACGGCATCACGCCGAAACAGATTACCCGTTCACGCGCCAATGCCCTGCTCGACATCGAAAAACAGTCGTCTCAGGAAAACAGCAACAAACCCAAAGAACCACAGGCTTATACCGAAACCGAAGCCCAGCTTCATGCAGCCGCCGACCCTGTGGTACAGTATATGACAAAGGGCCAGTTGCAGAAGAGCATCGAACAGACCCGCAAGCTGATGCAGGAAGCAGCCAAGAAGCTGGACTTTATCGAAGCAGCACAATACCGCGACGAGTTGCTTAAACTTGAGGAACTTCTGAAAGAAAAGTCCTGATATTGGCCAGGGCTTTCTGCGACAAACGCTCTACGCTTTGAATGGATTTTCCGGATATATAAGGCGTGTACAGCACATTCGGAATATCCTTCAGAGCATCACGGGCTACACCCATGCCAGTCGCATCACACAGGTAATAGCTGTGCTTGCATGTTCCCAGCCATTTCTTCAGGGCATCTATCTCAAAAGTAGGTCCTACAGACGTATTTACCAGTATCTTACGGTCTCCCATCAAGGCAAATTCCGGATCACCCAGCAAGTAATTATTGCGTGGCAGGCAGGTGCATACGATTTCCGCTTCCTTCAGCAAATCGGCCAACGGGCGATAGGCAATGCCTTGTGCTTCGGCTTCCGGTTTACGGGTACGGCTGTAGTACAGCACCTCGGCACCGAAAAACCGCATGGCTTCAACAATCATTCCCCCGGTCTTTCCCAGACCGATGATTCCCACCTTACGTCCTGTCAGTTCCGTACTTTCTTCCAGCCAGCGTACATTACCAAAGCCATGAAGCAGACGCACCAGTTCACTGACTACGTATTCCACCACACCTTCATCACCATAATCTTTCACTCCTAACACCGTAATTCCTCTTTTGCGGGCCTCTATCACATCGACATTCGAACTTTCCGGGTTATAGAGCGTACAGCACATACCTATATAACGGATGTTCGGGCAAGCATCCAGCACAGACCGACGGATAGGCGTACGGAAAGATACCAGCAGGCAATCGGCATTGCCAATACGGCGGATTACTTCCTCTTCTTCAGTCGGAAAATCATGATATACAACCACTTCTTCCCCTATTGTTTTCAATTGTTCGAGCGCCGCTTCATTCAGCAACGTCTCGTCTACGGCTACTATTTTCTTGAAATTCATATCTTCTTTATGTAAATTATTCATTCGAAAGTACATAAAACCCGATAATACAGCAAGCAAAATCTGCAGAGTTTTATGAAAAAAAAGATAGCAAACCAATTGGAATCACTTCCTCGTAAATATTCTTTCAAACGTACTTGTATTTGCCATAAAACGTAAGTACATTTCATCTCAAACACAAGTGCGTTTAAAACAAAACACAAGTACATTTCAGGGCAAATATCTAAGCGTTTTGATTAAAACGTACTTGCTTTTTTTACGCCGTCATAGGAGACTAAATAAGCATCTAATATACAGCAATTTACACAAGTTATCCCAATTGCCAACAAACAAAGAGCCCCGAAAGACTCAATACAAGTCTTCGGGGCTCTCCTATTTATCAATCTCTCTTTATTATTTTGCTTCGTTCAAGTCGATGCCTTTGTTGCGCAGTGTCATGGCCATCAGACGAACATAGTTAGAATACTGTTTGTCGTCCAGCGTCTGCTTCATCAATTTCAAGTTACCGTAAACAGCTTTACGAACTTTTTCTTTGTTATCTGTCTTTGATGCGTTTGCACGAGTCATTTCCTGTTCAAAGTAGTCGCAGATGTCAGCAACTTTTTCATGCTGGTTAGATGAAAGATTCAAATATTTAGTCAGCTTTGACTTGTTGATTGAACCATTCCATTTCTGTGCATTGTTGTCCTGTACACCTTCTGCAAACATAGAAACTGAAAATACCAATGCGGCTGCTAATGTTAATCCTAATCTTTTCATACCTTTAAAATCTTTTACCTAAAAACTTTGTTACCTAAATAATTTAAAATCTAGCTTAGCTCGAGCTTTTTTCCTTTTACCGCTACAAAGATAAGGATATGTTGGACAACATAAAAATAAACTACAAAGAAAATTGCTCCACCCTATCATTTATTGACGTATATCAAGAAAGGTATAGCAAAATGAACAATTTATTCACATTTTTGTAATATAAAGCTTCATTTCACTCTCTATTGATTACCCTTTGAACCGTATTCGCATAAAAAAAGGCTTTCAGGATATTTCCTGAAAGCCTTTCGCTTCATTATGTCATAAATTCTGCGGATTATCCACCGAAGTTATCGTACATGATAGAAGACTCTTCTACGCCGAGGCTATCCAGCATAGCGACAACTGCCTTCGACATCGGACCAGGACCACACATGTAGTATTCGATGTCTTCCGGAGCTTCGTGGTCTTTCAAGTAAGTGTTCAACATTACCTGATGAACGAATCCTGCTGTATACTTCACGCCAGCTGCATCGGCTGCAGGATCCGGACGGTCCAGAGCCAAATGGAAATGGAAGTTCGGGAAGTCTTTTTCCAGTTTCAAGAAGTCGTCCAGATAGAACACTTCGTTCAATGCACGCGCACCATAGAAGTAATGCAATTCACGGTCAGTAGTATGCAATGTACGAGTCATGTGCATAATCTGTGCACGAAGCGGAGCCATACCGGCACCACCACCTACCCAGATCATTTCCTTCTTAGAATCGAAAATCGGATGGAAGTCTCCGTAAGGACCACTCATCAATACCTTGTCACCCGGTTTCAGGGTAAAGATATAAGAAGAAGCGATACCCGGATTTACATCCATGAATCCGCTGCGGTCTGGCTTGAACGGAGGAGTTGCGATACGAACTGTCAACATGAACACGTCACCTTCTGCAGGGTAGTTAGCCATAGAGTAAGCACGGATAGTTTCTTCTTCGTTCTTACATTTCAGACCGAACAAACCGAATTTTTCCCATGCAGGCAAGTATTCAGCACCGATAAGATCTTTGTCGATATCCTTGTTGTAATCCATTTCGAATTTAGGAATCTTAATCTGTGCGTATGAACCCGGGATAAAGTCCATGTGCGCACCCTTAGGCAACTGCACCTTGAACTCTTTGATAAAAGTAGCCACGTTCTTGTTGGAGATAACTGTACATTCGTATTCCTTTACACCCATTACAGATTCAGGAACCTTGATAGCCATATCTCCCTTCACTTTCACCTGACAGCCCAGACGCCAGTGGTCTTTCTGCTGTTTACGGCTGAAGTGGCTCACCTCAGAAGGCAGGATTTCGCCTCCACCTTCTACTACCTGACATTTACACTGTCCGCAAGACCCCTTACCACCACAAGCTGAAGGCAAGAACACTCCGTTTACGGCCAATGTGTTCAGCAATGTAGAGCCAGACTCTACTTCCATATCCTTATCGCCGTTGATAGTCAGTTTCACATTACCGGAAGCAACGAGGAAATTCTTTGCAACCAGCAGGATGACTACCAGCACCAGAATAGTCACGAGGAATACTCCAATGCTTGCTAAAATAAAATTCATATCCATTGTCTTATTCCTTTCCTATTAGATGTTCAAACCAGAGAAACACATAAATGCCATTGCCATCAGACCTACAGTGATGAATGTGATGCCCAAGCCTTTCAGCGGAGCAGGTACGTCAGAGTAAGCCATTTTTTCACGGATAGCAGCCAGACCTACGATAGCCAGCAACCAGCCGATACCTGAACCCAGTGCGTAAGAGATAGAATCCCAGATATCGCCGATGTATTTAGCATCAGACGGGCTCAGAGTGATACGCTGCTGCATGAACAGAGAAGCACCCATGATGGCACAGTTTACAGCAATCAACGGCAGGAAGATACCCAGTGACGCATACAGTGAAGGACTGAAGCGTTCTACAATCATTTCTACCAGCTGAACGATAGCCGCAATTACGGCAATGAAAAGAATGAAGCTAAGGAAGCTCAAGTCAATTCCCAGAATGCCGTCGGCAGCCAGTACCTTCGTCTGCAGAAGGTAGTTCACCGGCAAGGTAACCACCAGCACGAAAGTTACGGCGATACCCAGACCGAGGGCAGTCTTCACGTTCTTCGATACCGCCAGGTATGAACACATACCCAGGAAGAACGCAAATATCATATTGTCCACAAAGATTGAGCGGACCAATAAACTAAAAAAATGTTCCATAATTCTGGATTTTTAATTTCCGTTGTTGGTTAATAATTATTCTTTTTCTTGCAACTCTTTGTGTTTTGCACGCTGATACCAGATCAGGCAAGCTACGATGATCAAAGCCATCGGCGGCATCAACATCAAACCGTTGTTTACATAACCGGCATTCTTTACAGCCTCATAGTTCAGAATGTTGAAGCCCAACAGTGTTCCTGAACCCAGCAATTCACGGAAGAATGCAACGATTACCAGAATCTTGGCATAACCCAGACCGTTACCAATACCGTCAAGGCATGATTCCCACGGACCGTTTGACATAGCAAATGCTTCCAGACGTCCCATCAGGATACAGTTGGTAATGATCAAACCTACGTATACAGACAACTGTACGCTCACGTCGTAGGCAAAAGCTTTCAGCAACTCACTTACGATAGTTACCAAAGCAGCTACAACTACCAGCTGTACGATGATACGAATACGGTTAGGCACTGTCTTACGCAACAAAGAAATCACTACGTTAGAAAAAGCAGTAATAATGGTTACAGAAAGACCCATCACGATGGCCGGCTCCAGTTTGGAGGTTACAGCCAGTGCAGAACAGATACCCAACACCTGTACGGTTACCGGGTTGTTCATGCCTATAGGAGTAGAAAATACTTCTCTGTTTTTAGCTGAAAATAAACTTCCCATTTTCGTTCTCCTCCTTATTCTTTAGATGTTAAAAATTTAGCGTAATGTGTCATACATCCTTTCAACATGGCATCTACACCAACTGAAGTGATTGTACCACCAGAGATACCGTCTACCTGGAATTCCGGATTTTCAACTTTTCCGTTCTTTACAACTCCCAGTGCAACGGCTTCACCGTCCATTACATGCTTGTCCTTAAATTCACTCTGGAAATGATCTCCTGCAATTTCTGCTCCCAGACCCGGAGTTTCAGACGCATGAGAGAAGTAAGTTCCGTATACTGTATTCTTGTCTTCGTTCAAGGCAACATATCCCCAGATAGCACCCCAAAGACCAGCACCGTATACCGGAATTACATATTTAGTCTGTCCTTCGATTTCACATACGAAGATGTGAGCACGACCGTTTTCCTTGAAATCTTTTTCGTAAGAAGTCACGAAAGCGCCTTCATACGGAGTCAGTGTGCCGTCTTCAGCTACCACCATATCCGATTTCACCACTTTAGCAAATTCAGCTTCTGCATCCTGCACACCTTTGATGCCCAGTGAAGAAAGAATCTGCTTCTTTGTATCCAGCTCTACGTTCTTTCCCTGCAAGTCGCGCAAAGAAGAGTTCACGAAAGCCAGCAAGAATGCTACGATAACAACCATTACCGAAGCATAAATGATAGTATAAGAGTTACTATTAGTATTCATTGTATTTTCGGTTTTTATTTGTTAGACATAGCACGTTTTGCACGGCGGGAAATGTTATTCTGAACTACTACGTAGTCAATCAGCGGAGCGAAGATGTTCATCAGCAGGATAGCCAACATCATACCTTCAGGATAACCCGGATTCAATACACGGATAATGATTGCCATGGCACCAATCAGGAAACCATATACAAACTTACCGTTTTCTGTACGTGAAGAAGTTACAGGGTCTGTAGCCATAAACACAGCACCGAAGCAGAAACCACCCAAGCACAAGTGTTCATACCAAGGCATCTTAGCCATTGCAGTGTCCGGACCGATGGTATTGAAAATCCATCCCATTACCGCACCACCTACAAATACTGACAACATTGTCTTCCAGCTTGCCACACCTGACCACAACAGAATAACCGCACCAATCGCAATGGCAATTACGCTGGTTTCACCGATAGAACCCGGAATCAGACCAGTTACCATATCCCAAGAGAAAGCAGGATATGCCATCGCATCAGTTGCAGTAGAAGCCTGTCCCAGTGCTGTAGCAGCAGTCAGACCGTCTACATTGCTTCCCAAGCCCAAAATGCTGTCGCTGGATACCCATACCGTATCACCAGACATTTTGGTCGGATAAGCAAAGAACAAGAATGCACGAGTAATCAATGCAGGGTTAAAGATGTTCATACCTGTACCACCGAATACTTCCTTTGCAAAAATTACAGAGAAAGCAGTAGCCACGGCCAGCATCCACAACGGACACTCAACCGGCACAATCATCGGAATCAACATACCGGAAACCAGGAAACCTTCCTGAATTTCTTCCTTCTTCCACTGGGCTACCACAAATTCGATACCCAGACCTACCACGTAGGATACAATGATTTTCGGCAGTACAGCCAGGAAACCATAGCCGAACATTTCCCAGAAGCTTCCTTCTACATTGGTAGCATGGAAATGCTGGTAACCTACATTATACATACCGAACAACAAGGCCGGTATCAGCGCAATCACCACGAACGACATGATACGTTTGCTGTCTATCGCATCGTGGATGTGCGTACCTGTCTTCGAAGTAGTGTTCGGAACAAACAGGAATGTTTCAAACCCGTCGAACACAGAACGAAAAGCATGAAATTTGCCTCCCTCTTCAAAGTTAGGCTTTATCTTATCGAGATAATTTCTTAACGCGTTCATTTATTAATAATCGTTTTAGTTAGCATTAACACATTTCACGGCGGAGCATGTCGAGTCCGTCGCGAACAATACGCTGCAGTTCCATCTTTGAAGAGCAGACAAATTCACACAAGGCAAAGTCTTCCGGAGCTACCTCATAAATACCCAATGCCTCCATCCGGTCAATATCTCCTGCAATGATGGCTTTAATCAGGTATTCCGGCAGAATGTCCATCGGAAGTACATGGTCGTATTCATTTGACATGATCATGTGGCGTTCCCCACCCTTCACACGGGCATCCAACACATACTCTTTCTTTTTACACATCATCCAGCTGAAATAAGAACGGCTGGTACTGAAGTCATTGAAACGCGGCATAATCCAACCCAGCATTTCGTGCACGTCATTTCCTTCCGGAATCACAGTCACCTGGCTGTGGAAAGCTCCCAGATAACCGTTCGCAGAAATCTGCTTACCAGTGAGCACGTTACCGCTGATGTAACGCAAAGCCTTGTCTTTTGTCACGTTGTTTTCGAATACACCTGTCAGCAGTGCACCTACTTTCAATTTCACGTATGCAGGTTTAAGTACTTCAGAACCTGTCACTGCTACCGTGCGGGTAAAGTCTACATGACCCGTATTGAACAGACGGCCGATGAAGATAACAGCCTGCGGATCGATAGTCCATACTGTTTCACCCTTGTTTACAGGAGCGATGTGGTTAATCTGCACACCGACGTTACCAGCAGGATGCGGTCCGTCAAATACAGTTACTTCCACGTTCTTCGCCTGCGTCAAAGCCGGTGATTTCTGATTCACACTGATACTCAGGTATGTTTTGGCCATCTTAGCCAATGCATCCAATCCAGTCTGGAAGTTTGCTTCTTCGCCTGAAAGTGCCAGTTCGAATTCTGGAGCCAGCGGGTTTGTGTCGAATGCAGAAACGAAGATAGCACGAGGTGCTACAGTCGGATCAGCCACTACGTCATACGGACGCTGACGGATAAACGCGAACAAACCGGCATTCAGCAGCATTTCCTTTACAGCAGCACCGTCAAGTGCAGCCACGCTCTTCTTGCCGAATTCTTCAAAGTCCTGTTCCGTAGCAGCCTGCACGGTGATGCTCATCACCTTGCGTCTTGCCCCACGTTCCACGCTTGTCACTACGCCGCTTACCGGCGAAACAAATTTCACTTCTGGATGATTCTTGTCTACAAACAAGGGTCCTCCGGCCATCACATATTCCTGTTCCTTAACGACCACTTTCGGAGTCACGCCTGTAAAATCATCGGGACACAGAGTATAGAATCCCGGCTCTTTCACAGCCACCACTTCCGCAGCCGCCTTACCTTTCAGGTTTATGTCCAAGCCTTTACGCAACTTAATTAAATTTGCCATGTTAGGTTATAAAAAATGGTTTTGTATTTTGCGTGCAAAATTAAATAAAAAAGAGGTGAAAAAAGAATATTTGCCCATCGAATTAGAGAAATATTTCTTTATATCGAAAGGCAAATATTAAATAACTATGACAAAATGGCTATTCTGCCATATAGAGAGAGCAAAAATACACTTAATATCCCTTGTGCTGGTGCAGCTGAGGGTTCATGTCAATCACTTTTTCCGGAATCGGAAAGACGGTAGTATAGCCGTTTTCCTCCCCCGGGAGCTGCGGACGACAGCTGTACGAACGGGTAAAAACGCCGAAACGAATCATATCCTGCCGTCTCCAGCCCTCCCAGGCCAGCTCCATCATTCGCTCATCCAGCAAATTTTCCAATGTAGCAGTTCTCGGAGCCATACCTACCCGACTTCTCACTAAATTCAGCTCGGCATCGCCATCTTCTCCATTCCGCACCTTAGCCTCACTTTGCATGAGCAGCACGTCGGCGTAGCGGAACAACACGATGTCATTGTCCAGCAGTTTTCCGTCCTTAAGCCCCGTCTTATCGACTTCGTATTTTTTCATTCGGGCTCCGGCTGTTTTCTCGTACGGCTTTCCCGACACATCCAGCGACACGTTCCAAGGCTCATACACCAGTGGAGTAACCCCGTCATCCAGCAGAATCTGATTTCCCTCTAAATCCTTTACCGGCCCGACAAAATAGCAGTAATCAAAACGGGCATCCACCTGCGGCGTATCATAACCGAAGGTCTCCAATACCTCTTTCGTAGCCGACGAGCCATTTTCTCCACTCAGCCCATACGCCTTGGCATGGTTGTAATGCCGCGAACGGAACAAGTAGATAAACTGGTTGGTATATAAAGTCTTACTCATGGGAATGACAAAAATATTTTCCTCCGAGGACTCATTGAACACAGCAAAGTTGGCTGTATAATCCTTTTCCAGGGTATATCCCGCTGCTGTAATCTTCTCACAATAATAGTTCACCGTTTGCCAGGCATTCAGACGCTGTCCATCCACTTCGAAAAAGATGGACTTCCCGTCCGGACGGCTTCCGTCTGTCCAGTCATCATCGGTATAAACTTCCGCATTCAAGGCTAACTTAGCGAGCAAAAACCACACCACTGGCTGTGTCATTCGCCCGTAATACACTCCCGGCTGATTGCTCCGTTCTTTGCTCAAAAGAGAAGAAGACTCCGCAAGTTCTTTCACAATGAAATTAAACACTTTAGAACGCTTTTCTTGAACAATATCTTCAACTTCCGGATTGCTCTTCTCAATCAGTGGAACGCTCCCGAAAAGGTCCATAATATAATAATAAAACATGGCTCTCAATGCCCGTACTTCAGCCACACAATCTGCCACATTTTCCCCGGGATGTTTTTCAGCAAAATCCTGTATTCTTTCCAATGAACCATTGCACAAAATCACCGTACGATACAGGTATTCCCAGGTGGCATAAATCGCCTCATTGTTCACTCCCCAGCGATGCAAGTACAATCCCTGCCAGAATCCACCATCATACCAGTCTCCTCCACGTGTGGGCATGATAGCCTCATCAGTAGTAAACGTATTCAAATCATAGATACCCCGGCCTGTCCCCTGAAGGCCCTGACTGTCGACATATCCACCCACGTAATTATACAACGAAAACACACCATTTTTCTGCACGTCCGACAAGGTAGAATAAGCCGTTTCTTCATCCAGACGGTCCTTCGGATTTTCTTCCAGGTAACTGCTGCAGGAAGTCCATGACAGAAGAGAAAACGACGCAAATAGTATTGAGTATATTCTTTTCATAATAAGCAGATTAAAAGTTAAGACCTAAACTAATCATATAAGTTCTTGAAAGAGGATAAGTACGCTTGTCGTCCACCCCGAAAGTATTGTCCACCAAGGTAGAATTAATCAGTGGAGTCAGCCCCGAATAGCCGGATATTGTGCCCAGGTTGTTAATGGTCAATGCCAAGCGTGCCCCATGCAAGAAACGCTGTTTTTTAATAGGCACGTTCCAACCCACAGTCAGGTAATCAAAGTTCACATAGTTGCCACTTTCCAGCCAATAATCCGTTGCCGTCAGGTCATGTATATTCCGTGCCGGTGCCTCTGCCAACACATTGTAGTCCGGCAAGCTGTTCATGTTCATGTAACTCAGCGCCGTACCATTGTAAATCTTATGTCCGAATGCTCCGTTTATCTGCAACGACACATCAAAACGCTTGTAACGGAAACTGATGTTGGAACCTAACAAGGTCTTGGGGGTAGCCTGTCCGGCCACGTAACGGTCCTCCCCCTCCTCCAGGTTCACGCCTCCTCCATTCAAATCAGCAATCTGATAAGTATATCCCCCGTTTCCGTCCGAAACCAGTCCTTCACAATGTGGCAGATAGAAAACACCCAACGGCTGTCCTACGATCTGATACACGATATTGTTGTATCCGCCGTGCAGTCCCGCACCGTTCAGTCCGGCCAAAGCCGTATATTGCGCCGCACTGATGTACTCTCCTTCATACATACCGCTCAGGGACAACAATTTGTTCCGCTGGAAAGTTACGTTTGCGTTGATATTCAGCTCCATATCCTTGGTCCGCAAGGGTGTGATACCAATAGAGAGTTCCGTTCCACTGTTCCGCATGGAGCCCAGATTAGCCAAAAGTTTGTTATAGGCAAACGGAGGAACACTGACATCATACTGATACAGCATGTCCCTTGTCTTCGACAGATAATAATTCACCGACAGCAACAGACGGTTTCCGTAAAATCCCATGTCCACCCCCGCATTGAAAGTCGACTTGACTTCCCATTTCAAATCCGGATTGACGTTTTTCAGGCTCTCATACGTCACCAAAGGCGAATTCCCCACCGGAGTTACCCCGTTCGGACGCACCAGTGCCATAGTGGTATACGAATCAATCCCGCCCTGATTTCCTGCCAATCCGTATCCCAATCGCAGCTTCAGGTTATCAATCAGATGAAAACGCCTCATAAACTTCTCACGGGTTATATTCCACGCAGCAGAGACAGAAGGGAATACACCCCATTTATGATTCCGTCCAAACTTGGAAGACGCATCCGTACGCAAGTTCACCGTCAGCACGTAACGGTCATCGTACGTATAATTCACACGTCCCAGGAACGACACCAGATGCGGCTCTTCATAATAGGAACCGGTACCTTCCCAAGGACGCAATGCTCCACCCTGCAAGCTATGATACCCCAACTCATTGGAAGAAAAATTAGTCGTGGTCGTGTAAAAGCCGTGAAAACGATTCTTCTCCACCTCCCCTAAAGCCAGCACATCCAGGAAGTGAGCTCCCAATTGCTTCTGATACGTCAGCATCAGGTTTCCTAATAAAGCTTCCGACTTCCGGTTTCCCCGGTAAGCCTGTCCGTTGGCCCATACCGTTGTTGGCAGGAACTGGGCGTTTTCTGTTGTACTATACGTATAAGAGCCAAATAGTACCATCTTCAAATCCTTCAGCAAATTAAAAGTCAGGCGGGCGTGCGAACTGAAATAAGAAGTCTCCTCGCGATTATCCACGTCCATCCAGGCCAATGGATTTGTAATCTGACTGGCCGTCGTAATCTGGTCCCAGCTCCCGGTTTCCGGATCCGGAAAATCAGGGAAGGTGGGATTAAAGGCCGCTGCCGAATAAAAAGTCTTCTGCAAATCAAACAGCGTACGGTCGCGTTTCATCGAGCCGAATAACCCCAATTCACAGTCAATCAGTCCGTCAAGCATCTTCTGCGACATATTCATATTGGCCGTAAACAGTTTCATGCCCTCATTCTGAATCACTCCCTCACGATTCTGAAAGCCTAACGACACCCTGTAATTGGAAGCCTCACCACCCCCATAAAACGCAATGTTATGATTCTGCTGCAAACCCGTCTGTTCAATGGCTTTCTGGAAATCCGTGTCATATCCCTTATCCAGGATACTCCATCCTCGTTCAGCCGCCAGCTTGCGATACTCTGCTCCCGAAAGCATATCCAACCGGCGATAAGCATGCGACACACCAAAACTACCGTTGTAGTTCACGCGCGTCTTCCCTGCCCGGCCTTTCTTGGTGACAATATTAATGACTCCCGACGCTCCACGTGAACCGTACTGGGCCGTTTCCGACGCATCCTTCAAAATCGTAAAAGACTCTATATCGGTGGGATATACAGAGGTCAGCATCGTCAAATCACCCAATACCCCGTCCACGATAATCAGCGGGTCATTTCCACTGGTCAGCGAAGTCGTACCACGCAAGCGGACCGACTCCAGCGCCGCCATTCCATTGTTACTCTTCAAGATGGTAAGTCCCGGCACACGTCCTTGAATGGCTTCCAGCGGATTGGTTATCAGCTCACGGTTCATCTGTTTTTCCGTAATCTGTTCCACCGAACCGGAAATATTCTTCAAACTACCACGAGCATAACCGATGTTATAAATTGAATCGGGAGGCAATTCGTCTACATTCTGTCCTTGTACATAAAGCGGGAATCCGGCTCCCATACACCCTAAGAACAACAAGCTGTACAAAGCCTGAGATATTGGCTGCATTTTATCCATAGCATACTTATTTAAGGTCAAAAGGGCGTGAAGATACCCAAACCTCCACACCCCGTATAATCAGTTCCTTCTTTTCACAAAGGAAAGATATTTCTACCGATAAAGCAAGCCCTGAGCCATGTTATTTCTGCCCGGTCATCATTTTTCTTCCGCAAACATCGGATCCCATGCCGGAAGCTGTATCGGCTTCTGCTTGAAGATGTCCTGCACCTTCTTCGGTACATATTTCGTTTCAAGCACCAGGCGGAACATATACTCATTGAACCATTCATCCGTCATAATCAGGTGTCCCTGATAACCCGATGCAGCTCCCCAGCTGTTTTCCACCATCCATTTTTTCGGTTTTCCGTTCGCGTCCAAATCTACTGCCATCAGTGTCATGGCATGTGCCGACATGCTGGCAAACGTCTGGATACGTTCTTTCTTATCCATTCCGAAAGTCGTACCCATCAACGAACCGAAATCATAATTGTTTACATCCAGCAGCCCACGCTTGCTGTCCAGCTGTGTCACGTCACTCGAAAAATACATCCGTGTGCTGTCCTTCAATGACGCAATGGCCATTTCCTTGATTTCCTCTACCGGCAGATTCACATACGTCCAGTTCTTTCCATCGTAACGGTGACGGTCGTATGCAATTTCGTAACACTTGTAATATTCACGTGAAGGATCGTTCATCACCATCACATAATTAGTCAACAGGTTCGTATCACCGTATTTTTCCAGGAACGACATCGGTGTGTGATGCTCTGTAGCCACCACATTCCCTTTGCTGTCCTTACGTACATAGTCGAACTCAGTCGGCGGCACTCCTAAAGTCAGCACCAGCATACGATACACCGTGCTCAACATTTCTTCCTTACTGCCTTCAATCGTTGCAGCCTTCTCTCCTTTAGCAGCCATTTCTCTCAGTTCCAGACCGAATTCCTTCAGTTTCAGGCCAATCAAAGAAGACATGTACGAGGTGTGTTCACTGCTGTATGTTTCCGGCATAGCCTCTTTAGGCACGAGACCGTATTTCGACACGATGTCGGCTACTCCCGTAAATGTACCTCCGTCGCTTAGCGGATGCTTGAACAGCCATTCCACAGTCTGATCGTTCATCGGTTTGCCAGCCGTTTCAATAACTCCCTGTAAGAACAGATTGGATTTTTCCAGCTGGTCCCAAAAGAAAGAATATACCTGCGAGAACTCCAGTCCCGGCAAGTCATAGCGTGCAATGGCTTTGGCACGCATCACGTTCAGGCCCGTAAACAGCCAGCAACGGCCAGACGACTGCTGGTCGGTGATGCCTTTTGATTCTACCTTAATGGAAAAATCTGTATTCAGCGCCTTCTGGTTTTCCTGGTTCAGTGACAGTTCCTTGATGCTGGTACCTCCCATGGCATTCCGCAATGCCTTGTCGGCAGCCGTATTCTGATAACTACTCTGAATTTTTTTCAACATATCCGGAGAGATGCCTCCATCCTGAGCCTGTACCGTCAGTCCGAAAGCCAACAGACAAGCAGCCAATGTTACGTGTTTCTGGTTCATTCTATTATGGTTTTAATGAAAATTGTTTCTTAATCCTTATTTTACCGAACGTACAATCTTAAAGCCGATGCACGCCACGAAGATACTCATCAACGGACTCAGCAAGTTAAAGAAACTATACGGCAGATACACCAGTGTAGGCACATTCAGTATCGTAGCCTGCGTCATTCCGCATGTGTTCCAGGGAATCAGCGGACTGGTCACCGTGACGGCATCTTCTGTAGTTCGGCTTAACAGGCGCGATTCGTATCCGTTCTTCTTATAAATATCCTTGAACATGTTTCCGGTCAGAATAATCGAAATATACTGGTCGGCAGTAGCCAGATTCAGGAACAAACCGGAAGCTACAGTTGCTGCTACCGTACTTGCCAGCTTATGCGTAAAACGTACAAACATACGCGTAATGCTCCCCAACATGCCACAGGCCGTCATGGCTCCACCCAGACACATGGCACAGAGAATCAGCCATACCGTATCCATCATACCTCCCATTCCACGGGTGGCAATCAGTTCGGTCAATGCAGGAGTAGAAGCCTGCAACGACGTACTTCCTGATAAAGCTAACAAAACTCCTTTATATAAAGCTTCCCCTCCGCTCACTCCGTCACCGGCCACTTCACGGAGTACATCTGTCTGGAAAACCAGCATGCACACCACAGCCAAAGCAGTGGATATGAATAAGGTAATAATAGAAGACACCTTACGGGCAATTAATATTCCTGTCACCACCGGCACCAGCAACACCCAGAAAGTAATATGAAAACGTTCCGCCAGTCCGGTAGTAAACACGGCAATCTGCGAACTGTCTGATGCCTCATGCGAAAATCCGGCTATTGTAAAAATAACCAGTGAAATGACCACCGAAGGCACCGTGGTGTACATCATGTAACGGATATGCGTAAACAGCGGCGTATCTGTCACTGAGGAAGCCAGGATGGTCGTATCCGAAAGCGGAGAAACTTTGTCACCGAAATATGCACCCGAGATAATAGCTCCAGCAATCCATCCCTCATCAAAACCCTGTGCCTTGCCGATACCCATCAAGGCAATACCGATGGTCGCAATGGTAGTCCACGAGCTGCCTGTCATGACCGATACCACTGCACAAATCACACAGCACGACACGAGGAAAAATTTCGGATGAATAATCTGTACCCCATAGTAAATCAGCGTAGGTACCACTCCCCCTAACATCCAGGCTGCCGAAAGTGCTCCGATAATCAACAGGATAATCAAAGCAGAACTCACCCCCGCAATGTTGTTGATAATGGCATGTTCAATATCCTTCCAGTTCACCCCATACCGACTCATACCCAAAGCCGCACACAAAGCCGTAGTCAGTAGCAAACAAATCTGGCTACCTCCGCCCAGCGCGTCAGCCCCCAACAGACGAATTGTAAAGAAAAGTAATACCACCAATACCGCCACAGGCAGCAAAGACACCAGCGGAGAAGGAATCTTCATTTTTTGCGTCATTTTTATCTGTTTAAGTCTAATTTCATTACTAAATTAATAACGGCTGCAAATTTCCGAATATTTTTCCAATTTTCCATACAAAATCCATATATATTTACATTTTATGCTACAGAAATGAATAAAAATAGATTTCCAATTCATTTATACCAACCGTAAAAGGGCATCACCCAAAACTTAAAAACTACTAATAACACCCTCAAAGACCCTTTTCTTCGAGGGTTATTTGTACATTTGTCTATAATTTGCATAAATAAAGAATGAGTAAAGCCACGCGCATAAAACAAGCCATACGTATCACGGTCATTTCGACACTGGTATTCTATTTCGGTCTGATTGCTCTGCTGAACCTTCCGGCTGTCCAACACCGCATCAGTACGTATGCTGCCCGTGAACTTACCCGTCTTACCCAGGCCGAAGTCAGCATTGGCAATGTAGACTTAGGGCTTCTGAACCGCGTCGTCATCCAGAACGTGCAGATAAAAGACCGGCAGAAGAAAGACATGCTTGGCATTTCGCGCTTTTCCGTCAAGATTGACATTCCCTCTCTCCTTCGTGGAAAAATCCGCATCAGCAGTGTCCAGTTATTCGGACTGGATGCCCGTCTGAACCGCGCTCATCCCAAGGCTCCCCTGAATTGCCAGTTTCTGATTGACACTTTTGCTTCAAAAGATACGACAAAGAGCGAAAAGTCCATCGACCTGCGTATCAATTCCGTACTTATCCGTCGCGGACAAATCCACTACGATGTGCTGTCGGAATCCAACACACCCCGCCGGTTCAATCCTCATCACATCGGTATCAGCGAACTTTCGGCAACCATCTCTTTGAAGGCTTTGCAGACCGATTCGCTCAACGCACAAATCCGCCGTATGAGTTTCAATGAGCAAAGCGGATTTCAACTGAAGAAATTTGCGCTGAAGGCCACAGCTACCCCCAAAGGTATCCATTTGCATGACCTGAACCTGAGCCTTCCGGCCACGACGGTAAACATCGACACATTTACCGTAGCAGGAGAACTCACCACACCCGACTTTATTTCAGATACGCAAACCACCTACATGGGTCGCCTGAATGCCTCGGTCACTCCGGCTGACATTGCCTGCTTTGTCCCTGCACTCCAGCATTTTCAGGACTCCGTGCATATCGACCTGGCCTTTCATGGACGGGGAAAACAGGCTCGATGTACCAATTTCTATCTCTCCAGCCCGCACAAAGCACTGGAAATACATGCAGAAGGTATGCTCGACCACAGCAATCCTTCGCAACCGCCTTATTTTTTTGGTCAAATCACACAGGCTGATGCCGACGAGACCGCCATATCCTGGCTCATACATAATTTGAAAGGTACCGCTGCACCTGTACCCGACATCCTGCAGCGTCTGGGCTTTCTTAAATTTCAGGGTGATGTATCGGGATACCCTTCCCGTATCACTGCACACGGTACCCTGCAAAGCCAACCGGGACAGATTAATGCCAATCTGACCATGCACACCGACACCCTGACCCAGCAAAAAAGTTATTCCGGAAAAGTTTCCACCCATAATTTTGAGCTTGGCAAACTGCTGGCGAAAAAAGAACTGGGTAAAACCTCTTTTGACCTGGAACTGAACGGGCTGCAATACCGAAACCATCAGCCAGAATCGCATATCAAAGGAGAAATCTCTTCTTTAGAGTACAATGACTACCAATACCAGCACATCGCACTGAACGGAAATTTCAAGCCGGGCGGTTTCAACGGCCATCTGTCACTCGACGATGAAAACGGTAAAATCAGCGTAGACGGGAATTTCGTGACCCAACAGGCCGTACCCGACTTCAACCTGCGGGTAAAAGTGCGTGATTTTCGTCCCCATAAACTTCAGCTGACGAAAAAATACGAAGATACCGACGTGTCATTGAACCTGACGGCAGACTTTTCTGGACATTCCATCGACGACATTCAGGGAAAAATCAGCCTTGACAGTCTTTCTGTCCGCACGCCCGACGAAGAAGGGAACTACTTCCTTCCCCGCCTGCAGATTGATGCAACACAGCTTACCTCACAGGACAAACAGAAGGAAATACGCATTGACTCCCCATTCCTGACCGGAACCATACAAGGACAATATGCCTACCACACCCTGCTGAAGAGCATGGAGAAAGTGATCCGGAAGCATCTTCCATCCCTGTTCCCGGAAGAGAAACAGAAAAGAAGAAAGAAGAAACCCGCAGAGCCGAACAACCAGTTCCGGTTCCAGTTCCGTATGGAAAACAGTGAATTTCTTTCAAAAGTCTTGAACATACCGTTCGAGCTGCAGATGCCGGCTACATTCTCCGGACAACTTAACGACAGCCTCTCACAGATGCGCATCAACGGTTCGATTCCTCAGTTCACATATAAAGGGAAATACTACGAATCGGGCACCCTGTTGTGTGAAAGTCGTTCCGACGAACTGCAGTGTCAGTTACGCGCCGGCACCTTGATGAAAAAAGGAGCCATGTTCAATTTCTCCCTCATCACGCGGGCCAAAGACGACAAGCTGCACAGTACCATTTACTGGGGCAACAACACTCAGCTCACCTATAGCGGAAAGATTGACGCCATCGCTTCTTTCCGTCAGGACAGCCTGAAGAAGGTACTCCACACCCGTGTGGACATCCAGCCCAGCCAGGTCATTCTGAATGACACCACCTGGAACATCCATCCGGCTACTGTAGACATCGCAAAAGACAGCATCGAAATACACGACTTCCTGTTTGAGCACCGCGACCAGCACCTGAAAATCAACGGACGACTGGGAAAAACAGAAGCTGACTCCTGTCTGGTAGACTTGAAGAACATCAACCTGCTCTACATCATGGACATGATTCAGTTTCATGCCGTACGTTTCGACGGAGGCATCAGCGGAAAAGTCCACCTGCGCCACGTGCTTGAGGACCCGGTGATGGAAGCCCGTCTCGATGTGAAAGATTTCTCCCTCAATCATGCCCTGCTAGGACGCGCCGACATCCTCGGCTCATGGGATAAAGAGTTGGGGGGCGTTCGCCTCAATGCCGACATCCGCCGCGACAGTGCCTGCACCACACGGGTAATCGGCTACGTATCACCCAAGATGAAGGGACTCGACCTCCATATCCAGGCCGGAGGAACCCCTCTCTCCTTCCTGCAACCATTCGTAGAAAATATATTCAGCAATGTCAACGGAAGCGTGCATGGCGACGTGCGTCTGTTCGGCCCCTTCTCCCAGCTTGATTTGGAAGGGAAAGTCAAGGCACAGATGCAGATGACGGTTAACATTCTGAATGCTACTTTCCTGGCCTCGGCCGATTCCGTACACATCGCTTCCGGCTTGTTCCGTTTCCAGAACGTGCGCTTGCAGGACACTGAAGGGCATACCGGACTGGCTAACGGTGAGTTACGGCATACCAAATTAAAGAACCTGAGCTACCAGTTCCGCTTCAATACCGACCGCATGCTGGTATTCCACTCTGAAAAGGAAACTCCGGAATTCCCCTTCTACGGTCATATCTATGCCACCGGGAACGTATTTCTCCGGGGAGGCGACGGACAGCTGAACGTTGACGGAGAAGTCCGTGCCGACAACCAGACCGAATTTGTCTACGTATTAGGAACAGCAGCCGAGGCTACCAACTCCGGCTTCATCACCTTCGTTGACCGTACTCCACGCCGCAAACAAGCTGCTGTCAAGGCCGAAGTGTACCACCCGCTCAACCAGCCCGACAAGCAGGATGACGATGATACACCTACTGCCATCCACATCAATCTGCAGATAGAACCTGCCGAACGTGCCAACATGAAAATCATCATGGACCCTTCGGCCGGAGACTATATTTCTGCCTACGGAACCGGCAACCTGCGCATCAACTTCTTTAATCAGGGCAACTTCCAGATGTTCGGTAACTACAACATTACTGAAGGAATCTACAAGATGAGTATGCAGAACGTCATCCGAAAAGACTTTACCCTGCAGCCCGGAGGTGTGGTATCCTTCAACGGCGACCCCAAAGCTGCCAACCTGAACGTGCAGGCCGTCTATACGGTGAACTCCGCTTCACTGAACGACCTGATAGCCGACGCTTCTTCTTCACGTGGAAACGTGCGGGTAAACTGTCTGCTGAACCTGAGCGGTAACCTCACATCCCCCAACCTGACCTTCGGGCTTGAACTGCCCACTGTGAGCGAGGAAGACCGCGAACTGGTACGCAGTCTCACCAGTACTGAAGAACAGATGAACACGCAGATTATCTATCTGCTGGGAGTCGGCAAGTTCTACACCTATGACTATGCCAACAACACCGGGCAGACCGATGCCACCAGCTCACTGGCCTTCAGCACCCTGTCGGGCCAGTTGAACAACATGCTTTCGCAAGTCATCGACAACCAGAACTGGAACGTAGGTACCAACCTCACCACCGGAGAAAAAGGCTGGAGCGACGTAGAAGCCGAAGCCATCCTGTCCGGACGCTTGCTGAACAACCGACTGATAATCAACGGGAACTTCGGTTACCGCGAAAATACCATGCGTAATACGAACTTTGTGGGTGACTTCGAAGCCATCTGGCTACTCACCAAGAACGGAGAATTCCGTCTGCGCGGATACAACCAGACCAACGACCGCTACTTCACGAAATCCACCCTTACCACTCAGGGCATCGGTATCATGTACAAGAAAGACTTCATGAACTGGAAAGAACTCGTCGACTGGTTCCTCCGCCGCCGGAAAAACCGCAGCAGCCAGCAGAAAGAAAAGAAGACCAGAAATACCTTCCGCAGGAAGCCCTTCCTGCCGCCAGAGAAAAAAGAGAATCAAACGAAAAATAATTATACAAGAATATGGAAAAAACCTATTATCTGCCCGCCGAATGGCACAAACAAAGCTACATACAGCTTACCTGGCCTCATGCCGATACCGACTGGGCCTATATGCTCGATGAAGTGGAAACCTGCTTTGTCCGCCTTGCTACCGAAATAGCCAGCCGCCAGCCCCTGTTGCTCGTGGCTCCCGAATTTCCGGCAGCCTTGGCCGACTTCCCCTATCGTGACCAGATTACTTTTGTGAAATGTCCTACAAACGACACCTGGGCCCGCGACCATGCTTTCATCACCCTGCTGGAGAAACACTCCGACCCGCAGTTGCTCGACTTCTGCTTCAACGGCTGGGGCATGAAGTTTGCTGCCCATAAGGACAACCTCATCAACAGTCATCTGTTCAAGACCGGCGTACTTAACGGCGACTACATCAACTGCCGCAACTTCGTGCTTGAAGGAGGTTCCATTGAAAGCGACGGAGAAGGCACCCTGCTCACCACCTCCCCCTGCCTGTTGGCCCCTAACCGCAACGACACCCTCTCGCGCAAAGACATCGAAGCCTACCTGATGGAACGCTTCAACCTGCGTCAGGTGCTCTGGCTGGACTACGGCTAACTGGCCGGTGACGACACAGATAGCCACGTAGACACCCCGGCCCCTCTCTGTCCCGACCACACCATTTCCTACGTGCAGTGTCTGGACAAAAACGACGAGCACTACGGCGCCCTCCGCTCCATGGAAGACCAGCTCAAGACCTTCCGTACCCTCGACGGAGACCCCTATCGTCTGCTTCCGCTGCCCATGCCCGAAGCTATCTATGACGAAGACGGCGAACGCCTTCCGGCCACCTACGCCAACTTCCTGATTATGAACGAGGCTGTGCTCTATCCTACCTACGCCCAACCGGAAAACGATGCCCGTGCCGCACAGGTACTGACAGAAGCCTTCCCCGGACGTGAAATCATAGGCGTGGACTGCCGTGCCCTTATCAAACAGCACGGTTCCCTCCATTGCGTCACCATGCAATATCCTGAATCTGTAAAAAACCAAATAGCACAATGAAACGAACTATCCGTGTCGGCATCGTACAACAGGCTTGTACGAACGACCTCAAACTGAATCTTGAAAAGCTGCACCGCAACATCGCTTCCGTGGCACAGGCCGGTGCGCAGTTAGTAGTTCTTCAGGAACTCCATAACACTCCTTATTTCTGCCAGACAGAAGATACCAATCTGTTCGACCTGGCCGAACCCATTCCCGGTCCTTCTACCGGCTTCTACAGTGAGATAGCCGCAGCCTACCACATCGTGCTGGTCACTTCACTGTTCGAACGCCGTGCCGCCGGACTGTATCACAACACTGCCGTGGTATTCGACACTGACGGAAGCATCGCCGGAAAGTACCGTAAGATGCACATTCCAGATGACCCTGCTTACTACGAGAAGTTCTATTTCACTCCCGGCGACCTAGGATTCGAACCCATCCAGACCTCCATCGGTAAGCTCGGCGTGCAGGTTTGCTGGGACCAGTGGTATCCGGAAGGAGCCCGTATCATGGCCCTGAAAGGTGCTGAACTGTTGATTTACCCCACAGCCATCGGCTGGGAAAGCACCGACACTCAGGAAGAAAAAATGCGCCAGCTGGGTGCATGGGTAACCGTACAGCGCGGTCACGCCGTAGCCAACGGTCTGCCTGTCATTGCCGTAAACCGTGTAGGTCTTGAGCCCGACCCTTCCGGCCAGACCAACGGCATCCAGTTCTGGGGCAACAGCTTTGTAGCCGGTCCACAAGGCGAAATCATCGCCCAGGCCAGCAACCTGAAAGAAGAAAACATGGTGGTAGAAATCGACATGAACCGCAGTGAAAATGTCCGCCGCTGGTGGCCCTTCCTGCGCGACCGCCGCATCGATGAATTTGAGCAGCTCACCCGCCGGTTTATTGACTAACAAACTGATTTACAAATAAAGAAAAGGATCATTACCTATGGGTAGTGGTCCTTTTTTCTGTATTATAAAAAATGTTTTTATCCTTGCATTGAATATGCAATAACGTTATCTTTGCAAAAAAGATAAATAATATGTGAAAGTCTACAGATACAAAAGCAAAGAAACAAATTACAAAGCCTGACTCTGTAAAGGTAAACTTTAAAAAGGTTACTAAAAAAGAACACGCCAAATACAGAATACAGGTCTATTCTTACCTCGTTCCCTAATGAAAATCCTACCTCCTTATTACGGCTCCGTATTTATTATGCGGAAAACGCCAACCTGTAAAGGAATAAAACATTTGAACACCACACCGACGAACGCAATAGCGCATACCTAATGCTTAGAAAAACAGAATTAGACAAAAATACCTTCTCTATAAAAGATATAGAAAACTTTTTTAGAGACATATACATGTTATCATAATCTATCTCTTTCTTATCGTCTTTCCCAAAAACTCGGAGTCAGTAGTAGTAGTACACCGAAGAGCTCCAAACGCCCTATCAGCATCATAAACGACAACAGCCACTTCGCCAAGTCAGGAAGTGCACTCCATGAAAATGCTGGTCCGAAGGCACCCAGTCCCGGCCCCACGTTACCGATACTTGATACAGATAGTCCGAAAGATTCTTCCAATCCGATGCCCATGCACATCAGCGCCAGCCAGCATAAAAAGATACAGACAAAATAAAAGAACACAAACGTCATCACCGTGGCAAGCGTACGCTGTGACACCGCCATCCGGTTCATCTTTACCGGCAACACCGCTCTGGGATGCATCAGCCGGTGGAACTCATTTTTCACGTTGCGCAACAAAAGCAGCAGACGCACATTCTTGACACCACCCGCCGTAGAACCGGCACAGCCTCCTGCCACCATCGTATAAATAAGCAGCAGCCACGTGAAAGGAGGCCACATATTATAATCGTCCGTAGCAAAGCCACACGACGTATGAAGGGACGCCACCTGGAAAAGCGATTTCCGGAAAGCCTCCTCCAATCCATAATTATTATACCAATACAAGGCCCCGGTAATTATCAGTGTCACCGCTCCGATGGAAATGAGATACAGCCGGAGCTCTCCATCCTTAAACAACTGTCCGCAACGCCCCTTCATACACATGAAATACAGCGAGAAGTTGATACCCGACAGAATCATAAAGATAGCAATCACATATTCTATAAAAGGAGAATTCCAGTAAGCCACACTGGCCTGCTTGGTAGAATATCCTCCGGTAGCCGTCGTAGAAAAAGCATGACATGCGGCATCAAACAAATCCATGCCACCAATCAACAGCAGTACAATTTCTGCCACAGTCAGCACGAGATATACCGTCCACAGACATTGTGCCATGACGCTGATTTTCGGATGGATCTTGTCGTGCGTCACCCCCGTAGCTTCTGCCGAGAAAAGCACCTGATTGCCCACTCCGAAGATAGGTAATACGGCAATCGTAAAGAACACGATTCCTAATCCTCCAATCCATTGCGAGAAGCTGCGCCAGAACAGCATACCGTGCGAAAGTGCTTCAATATCATCCAGAATGGTTGCTCCCGTAGTGGTAAAACCCGACATGGTTTCAAAAAATGCATCAGTCACCGAGGGGATACTCCCGCTTATATAAAAAGGCAGCATACCGAAACCTGTGAAAAGCAGCCACGTGAACGCTACGATGCAATACCCGTCGCGTCGTGTCACCCGGTTTTCAGCTCCTCTTCCCAACAGAATCAGTCCGCTTCCCACGGCCATATTAATCAATGTCGTGTAAATAAAATAAATATAGTCCTCCTCCCCATAGCACAAGGAAACGCCTGCACATGCCAGAAACATCATTGCCTCCATAAAGAGCAGGATACCCAAGATGCGAAGAATCATCTTTCTGTTAATCAAACTGTTGCCTCGGTTGGCAGTTACATTGACCGCCGTCGATAAAAAATCTTCCATGTAGCTTTATGTGTTTATCTTGCAAACTTACAAAAATTCTCATGAATCACATCGGGAAACACAAGAAATGACACCATAGAAATGATGCCAAACAGAAAAACGCAAATCTACATGACCGTATCCTCACCACGCAGAAACTGGCTCCAAAACCGTGACATTTCCGGGCCTCCGCTTGACGGGTTGTCGGGGT
>ERZ779855.368-NODE-368-length-39485-cov-3.052321_pt1 | contig 39485 bp, 30 predicted proteins | sample MGYA00511370_ERZ779855 | MGnify/ENA primary metagenome ERZ779855 (study PRJEB29588, sample SAMEA1967319) | human gut metagenome | biome: human gut; feature: human-associated habitat; material: faeces | place: Denmark | collected 2008/2010 ...
GCAGAGTTAAAGAGCAGTTGAAAAAAATCGGCGGCATGGAATTCTATGATGTGAATTTCTCTTACATAGATAATGAATCATTCGAAGAGAAGTTTGTATCAGTACCAGAACAAAGTTCTAGTACTCTTATTCCAGATGGTATATGTAGTCCAGGACAGGTTTATACTGTATCTCCTGGAAAGTCAGGAATGATTGGATTATTTAGATTAGAATCACAAATTTTACCAGGTAATGGTAAGTTAACATGTAATGGAATAGGTGCAGATAGGGAAGCTAGAGAAAGTACTCAAAATGCATTTAATTATTTGAAGGCCAATAGCAATCATATTAGTCAGTCTATTAGTACAACAAATAAGGATTATATTATCCAGTATCAAGATTTACAGGGTATTGGTATGACAAATAAGTTGTCTTTATCTACTCTAATAGCATTATGTTCTATAGCCCTGAATAAGCCTACATTGAGTTCTATGGCAGTATTAGGAGATATTAGTGTAAGTGGTACAGTATCAAAAGTAGAGAATCTAGCTAATACTTTACAGGTATGTTTAGATTCTGGCGCTAAACGAATACTTCTACCTACTGTTTCTGCTGTGGATATTGGTACAGTACCTTCTGAATTGATAGGAACATTTAATTTAGTATTCTATCAGGATGCGAGTGATGCAGTATTTAAAGCGTTGGGAGTGGAATAAATGATGGATGAGCAAACAATTGAAATATCTATACCTTCAGATGAAGATGGTTATATTCTGTTACAATGTGAACATTGTGGAGAGTACTTTAAAGTAACAGCAGAAGATTTTAACAGTGATGGTATTTTATGCTTGGTATGTCCTGCTTGTGGTTTGGAAAGTGAAAACTATTTTACACAAGATGTGGTAGATTTAGCATTAACAATTACTAAGAACTATGCTATGGACGAAATATTCAATGCATTTAAAGATTTAGAAAAAAGTGCATCGAATGGATTAGTGAAATTTGAAGCTGGAAAAAAGCCGAAGCATGACCCAGAAAATTATATCCATTCTGGAATAGAAGCATTAGAGGTTGTTTCTTTTCTTTGCTGTCATCATACAGCAAAAATCAAACCTTTATTAAAATTTACTGGATGTTATTGTCCATGTTGTGGAGTGAAAAATTATGAATTTGAATAGAATTGAATTAAAAAAAATTATGTATGATTATAATTGTATTTCTAATCGTTTGATACAGGCAAATTTTCAAGATTATAATTCTGTATTGAAAAAGTTTGTGAATTTTATCTTTAATACTGAAATAATTGATGACTATATTAAAGATTGTGGTGTTTGTGAGTTAAATCTTGAAGAGGAATTCAAACAAATACAGAAATCATATGGGGGATTAATATTTAGTTTAGGTGATTCTGAACAAGAAGAAGTTCGAAATATTTTTGCTTATTTAGTATACATAGTAGACCATAATGTAAATATTAATTCTGGAATAACATATGCATATTCAGATTCTGACAAGTATCAAGATATGCTTAAGGGATTTAATGAACGAGTAGTTTACGTTTTAATACGTCATATTGAACAGTATTTAACTAAAATTGGAATGGATATGGGCATGGATGAAAAAATCACATATAATATTTCAGTCAAGAATGGACAAGTTAATATAGCAAATGATAATTCTAGACTAGAAGCAACCAACAAGGTTTCATCAGTATCTGATGAATTAAATAATTTAATTAATAACATAAGAGTTTTATCAGAAAAACAAGAGTTGACTGATGAAGAAAAAAATATACTAGATTGTAATCTTGAAAATATTTCAGAAGAGTTTAAGAAAGATGAACCTAGGAAGAAATTCTTAGAATCTTCGGCCAGTGTTATTAAAGCGATAAAAGGAACAGCAGAATTTGGCGCAGCAATTATCGCATTGATTCAGTTTCTTCAACAAATAATAAAGTAAGATAGATTTAGGTATTATATTGGTATAAAAATATAGAATAAAGATTGTTGTGCTTGTTTGTAAGGACCAGCACCAGCAATCGCATAAAGTGCACCACCTAATTGGTGGTCTTTTGTATTTCCGTGTTATCAAACTCCTAATAGCAGTCGCTATAGAACATTAAATGAGTGCAATTCAATCAAAAAAAGAATAAAATGAAAGCATATGTATATAGAAGATAGTCTAAGTAATTATTAATAAATTATGGAGGGTTAATATGGAAGTACATAAAGGAAACATATTTGGAATACTAAATGGAGACAAACAATTTCTTATTCCTGTATATCAAAGATACTATAGCTGGGAATTAGAACAATGTAAACGTCTATGGAATGATATTGTTGTAATGCAGAAAGAAAAGAAAGTAGGGCACTTTGTAGGTTCAATAGTAAATATTGCTGAACAGGCAATGCCTACTGGAATACAGAAATATATGATCATTGACGGTCAACAACGTCTTACTACACTTACTTTACTATTAATCGCATTACGTAATTATGCATTAAATAATCCAGATGATAAAACTATAAATGCGCATCGTATAGATGGAATGCTTTTAAAGAATGAATTTGAGTCTGGTGAAGATAGATATAAATTATTATTAACTGATAACGATAAAGATATTCTTGTCAGTCTTGTAGAAAGAAAGCCTATAAAAGAAGGTGTTAAATCTAGACTATTAGATAACTACAAGTTTTTTACATCAAAGATAGATAGTCATGAATTAACACCTGCTGAAACTTATGAAGCAATTGGTAAACTCTTGATAGTTAATATTACTCTAGATAGACAAACTGATGATGCACAAGCTATCTTTGAAAGTCTAAACTCAACAGGTAAAGAGTTATCTGAATCTGATTTAATAAGAAACTATATTTTGATGGGATTAGAGCCTACAGAACAAACATATATCTATGAGCATTTATGGAGACCTATGGAACAACTCTTTGTTTATGAAACACAAGAAAAAGTTATGGATGCTTTCTTCCGTCATTATTTAACAATGAAAATGACAAGTATTCCAAAACAAGGACGTGTTTATGAAACATTCAAGTTATTCCATATGAATAGTGAATTTAATACAATTAGAGAACTTTGTGAAGACTTAATAGAATATGCTCGTTATTATACAAATATTGTATATAAGAGAAGTGATGACAAAGAATTAAAACAACTCTATGATGATATAATCGATTTAAGAATGGAAGTCTCATACCCATTCTTGTTAAAAGTGCACCATGATTGTAATGAAGGACTCATTACTACTGATGATTTAAAAGAAATCCTGAGATATTGTATTAGTTATGTTTTTAGAAGAAACATTTGTGGTATGGCAACAAACTCATTGAACAAAACATTCGCAATATTTAAAAACTCAATCCATAACGATGATTACATGAATTCTGTAAAAGCATCATTTATGCTTTTACAGACGTATAAAGAGTTTCCAAATGATGAACAGTTTTTTTCATCATTTGTAATTCGCGATATGTATAATATGCGTACGAGAAACTATGTATTGAGTAGATTAGAAAACTACGATAATAAAGCGCCAATTAATATTGGTAATTATACAATTGAACACATTATGCCTCAGAATAAGAATCTTTCAGAAGAATGGCAAAAAGAACTTGGGGACAATTGGAAAGAAATACAAAAGATGTATATTCATACAATTGGAAACTTGACTCTTACTGCTTATAATTCTGAAATGAGTGATCATTCTTTCAAAGATAAAATGAATATGGATGGCGGATTTAAAGAGAGTGCTTTAAGACTTAATAAGTATGTTGTGAGTGTTTCAGAATGGAATGAAGAACACATAAAGGAAAGAGCAAAACAGCTATGTGATAAAGCATTAAAAATATGGCCTTATCCTGATTTAACTGATGAAGTACTTGAATCATATAAGCCTGATGAAAACACACCACAGGAATATTCATTAGAAACATATGATATGAGTTCTTTAAGTAAAACTCTATTTGAAGCCCTAGATAAAAGAATATTGAATCTATCACCACAGGTAAAACGTGAATATAAGAAACTGTATGTAGCATATAAGTTAGATACTAATTTTGTAGATATTGTTCCCCAAAAGAAAGGATTACGTATTAGTGTTAATATGAAATTTAGTGAAGTATATGATCCTAAAGGTATTTGTAAAGATATAACAAATTTAGGTAGATGGGGAAATGGTGATGTGGAAGTAAGTATGAGAGACATTTCTGAAATTGATCAAGTAATGGAAATTATAGAACAAAGCTTTAATATACAGAATGATGAATAGGGTTTAAAAGTAAATCTAATAAAGTTAGTTTGTATTTTTGTTTCGATTGCTGATAGAGGATTAATGCACTGAATTCTAGCAAATAATATATGTAGAAGAGGATAACTAACATGAGAGAAGAGACTGTAAATAGAATTAGAAAATTCACAGAAGATAGAGACTGGGATCAATTCCATTCACCAGCTAATCTAGCTAAATCTATAGTAATAGAAGCAGCAGAACTATTAGAATGTTTTCAATGGTCTGATGATAATTATGATTTACAGCATGTTAAAGAAGAATTAGCTGATGTTATTGTATATAGTCAGAATCTATTAGATAAATTAGGATTAGATGCTGATGAGATAGTGAATATGAAGATGAGTCAGAATGAAGCTAAGTACCCTGTAGAGAAGGCTAAGGGTAAGAGTAATAAGTATACTGAGTTGTAATAAGTGATGTTGTTGTAAGTACAAATAAGTGAATATGCAAAAGGGAACAATCAGTGAGATTTTTTCCTTTGCTTATATATACGAAAAAGAGAAATCATATTTTTCCATTCTTAGTTCTTGATTATAATGGAGTATTTCAACGATGAAGCTAAATTGAAATATGGCATGGACATCATTATTTATAACTGTGCTGATAATAAAATAGCTTTTAACGTAAATTAAGATAAATTAATGATTGTACTGGGCGTGCTGTTTGCATATACAATGTCAGTAAACATCATTAAAACATATTTGTTTTGATTGCTTGGTGTATTTCTTTACAAAAAGAGAAAGTATGGAATAGTTGAAAATAATGTTTTTCTCTATATATGGTATGAAACAGACTTCGATAAAATTTCATTTAATAGTCATGATTCTGATGAGACGATTAAACTTAATAAGAAGTGTTTTCCATACAAAAATTGGATATTATAAAAATGCTATGGTAGTAATGAATATGTTGTTAATTGGGAAATGATAGTTGTCGAATGAAAAATAAGGGAGAAGAAAGGTAGAGGATGTTCTGCATAACTGTTTTGGAAATTATGCTTTTAAGAAGGAATTAACATGGTTTTCTATTAGGGTTGGAGACATCTTATTTCTTTGATTTACATTGGGGTATTTATTTGATTCAAAAAGTGTAAAAGAATTTACAGATAAAGAAGAAAAAATCAACAGAATAATTGCTGGTACATATGTGTTAGAGAATACAAGGTGTGCTGTAACTAATGTTAAACTATCAACCAATTATTAAATGTGATATAGTCAGGGTAGGCAAGTTTTTTATCTTATATACTGTTGGATGTATGTTTTGAAGTTACTCTTTGAAAACATACGTATTAATATGTGCAGGTAGCGTGTATTACACATTACTGTATGACAGTGTTTCAACTAAGGAAGATAATATAATTACCGATTGTTCTAAAGAGTATTTTGAAGAGAATATAGCTAGTTGGTCTATAATATTTTTAAACTTGTCTATGGTTTAGAAAATTTACAAGATTATTTAAAGTTTAGTGCATGACTGTTTAATATGAAGGGGCAATCTAAGATGGTTATCAGTGGCTACTTTATTAATAGCTTTTACTCTGATCCTTGTAATACATGTTCAATAACAGAATTAGGAAAAGCCCATATTGCCGGCCTTTTGATAAGGGAAGGCAAAAAGCGTTTCGATGCTTGATTTACATGTATCGTTACTAGTTGAATAACTATTACCTGTATTCGTATAGATTATAGACATGAACAGTAGGCTCGACATCGTACTGACATTGCTAATTTGGAAAATTGTATTACAAATACATCTATTAGAGATAGTGTGAAGCAAAAAAAACAGCAGTAATGAATCGCTAAACTATGAAAATTCGTGTATATGATATGTAAAAAATCCTCACTTTGCAGACCAAATGATGTCCATTAATTTGGATGATGGTGTGTAGGAAAAATATGAAATATTTAAGGATTTATAAGCAAAGATGAATTAAGATGGAGGTTAAATATCATGGAAAATATATTCACAAATTTTTTATTGGACTCTGGTCTATATGCTTCTATCCTCATTGAAGAAGAAAATATTTTTGACTTTATTGAGTTGGTTAAAGGGAATGTGAAGATTAGTACTTATTGCAAGGAATGTGAGCAAGAACGTGTTTTTACAATGAAACCCATAAAGTATTATCATATGACTGGTCAAGAAGGAAATGAGAAAATTACATGTGAGTCTCTTGGAGATAGAATGTCTTCTATGCAAGATGTAATGTCAATTGCTAAAATTGAAAACAAAAACACAGATGCGTGGGAATTGATAAAATCAAATTTTGCTGACATAACAAGACTGATGAATTTTGAATTTATCTGTTCAATGGATGAAAAACATCATTTAGACTTTACAGTTTTAGTGAATGATAATTCATTTATGAAAATAGGGCAGTTTCCATCTATTGCTGATATAACATTTCCTGGATTAGATGATTATAAGCATGTTATTTCTAAACAGGACCGAAGTGAACTTGGAACTGCAATTGGTCTCTTTGCTAATGGAGTAGGTGCAGGATCTTATGTATATCTTAGACGTATTCTTGAACGATTGGTATATCAAGCAAAAGAGAATGCAGGTGATAAAGTAGATAATGATTCATTTGAAAATGCTAAAGTAGCAGATAGAATCAAAATGCTAGAAGGATATTTGCCAGACATTCTTGTACAGAACACTACAATTTACGGAATACTTAGCAAAGGAATACATGAATTGAGTGAAGAAGAGTGTTTAAACTATTTTCCGGTTGTTAAGGAATGCATATTCCAAATACTGGGAATGTGGGAAAATATGAGAAAAAAACAGGCTGATGAAGAGGCTTTGAATAAAGCCTTAAATGTAATCATAACTAAAATGAAGTAAGTAGCTAGTAGCATGGCAAATATGGATTTAGAAAAAATATAGTATCTTCTAAAATTGTAGCAAATAAATATCATTGTACATTAAAATGTAATAATTTCATACTGTTAACTATAATTGGTGTAGAATTTAAGAAGTTTAATGCGCTGATTATGATCTTTTTAAGTACACCAATTATTTTCTGTAATATTTTTACTCTCAAGTTAACTATTCCTAGCACAGTTTGTAATAAACTGTATCATCATCAAGTGTCAGAACGGTTTAATATCCGTTCTTTTTATATTAACAATAAAAAATAAAATTATTTCTTTTAACCCCTCATAAAAGGTATTGTAGAACACTAACTCAATACATTTCTTTTTTAAATAGACTACAATAGAACTATAGAAAGAAGATACATTTGGAAAGGGATATTACTCATATGAAAGAAAATCACAATAAAGATAACATATTATTTAATTTCGTATTATTCAGTTTCATTGTTTCAATATTATTAGGGCTTATAATACTTATTACAGATTTCATGAAAGGTCCAATACCTAATTATCTAAAGTATGGATTTAAGACTACTGAAGTCGCAAAAATATATCAAAAAGAATATGTGCCAAAAATACAAAAAGATATTCAAACACGTGATCTTCCAGATGTGACTATTAAGGTAGATCGTTGTTCATATACTGAATACAATAAAGCATATGGTGTACCTGTATATCAACTAGACTTCACTTATTCAAGTCATACAGTTGATGATTATTATGTCTTAGCTATTGATTCTAAACGTGGTGCAAAAGACTTATTCTATAAGATATTAGAAGTAAACGGGAATAAGAATTATTATGAGAATGAATCTAAAATACTTTGGGATGGTGAACCTTTTGAATCAGAAGGAAGAATGGTGTTATTTCAAGAAGATGATAGATTTATAATGAAATTATCTGGTGACAAGCATAATTATGAAATAGAAAATCAACAGTATTATGATAAGCTCACTATTGATGGTGAATTAGTATATGAAGTAAAAAAACCTGGCCCAAGCACTTACACTCCATCAAAACCTAAGAAGGAATACAATAGTTATGAATCAAGTGAATCATCTAGTGGTTATAATGATGGCTATAATTCAGCAGTAGATGATGGCGATTATGATCATGATAGATACCGCACTGATCCTTCTTATAGACAAGGTGTAGATGATGGGTTTGATGAAACAGATGAAGATTATTAAGAGGTGATTTATATGTATGAAAATCTAACTAAATATTTAAACGAGTTCAAAGGAACAGAATTTGGTACATGGATTATTGATAAGAAGAATGATGGAACACCAGAAAATCCAATTCAGTTCCCTTTTGTAGACTATTCAATAGTTGTAGACCAGTTTATTCAGGATGTCTATTCTTTTGTAGATAACCACGAAGAGATGGGATTACATAATTATATAAAAATCCTAGAAGATAATGGCATCAAATGGAGTTGGGAACCAATGGTTAAAGCAGAAGTAGATCATTTAGATGCTCAATGTATTATTGCTTTAATTTTTGGTGCTATTCGTGCTGATAGATTTGGTGAGGGGACATTACTTGCATTCTTAAAAGATGGTTTTATCACAAAATGGCTAGAAAGACTAAAAACATTGGACACAGATTAAACATTCTACAATGATTTCTTTCTCAACCTAATAATAGATAAACTTATGTAAGAATCATCTATAAGTATGAAACAAGACAATTAATTAAAAAAATACTTGAATAAGTATATTGAAAGTGCTATCATTTCACATGATGAAAAACGTATAGGATTGTTACTATTGAATTAGGCAAGACCAAAGTAAACCTTCTTTTTTAGAGGGGTACTTTGGTCTTTTTTGTTGGTCCTATATAGAAAAGAAAGGAAAAGGGATAATGAACAAGAAACAAGGTGTTATTGGATTAGTTGCAACTGTTATGATTGCGAATGCAGCATTTGTTGATGTAAGACCAGTCTATGCTGTAGAAAACTTAAATCTTGCTAAAGGGTGTACTGTTAATGCAAGTAGTTATGAAGTAGATTCTACATCACCAAGCAAAGCAGTAGATGGTGATATTAAGACTCGCTGGGGAACTGCACAGAATAAGGCAGACAATGAATGGATTGAAATTAATCTAGGTGGAGAAAAGACAGTACGTCAGATTAATATCAATTTCGAAAGAACGGATGATGCACAGAATATTCTAGGCTATAAGATTGAACTAGAAGAAAATGGACAATATAAAGAAGTATATAAAAAGACTACTAAGGCAAAACAGAATGAAATCATTCAGTTAGATAAAGATCATCAAGCCACTAAAGTAAAGGTAACTGTACTTTCTGCAGATGGAGGTACAATCAACTGGAAAAATGTCGGAATCAATGAAATTGAAGTCTATAGTAAGATTGTAGAAAAAGCAGATGCTACGCCTAATAAGAACCATATGGCAAACGCTACAGTCACTGCATCAAGTAGTGAAGCTAATACACTCAGTCCAGATAAAGTAAAAGATGGAAGCACAGAAAAAGCAAACCGCTGGGCAAGTGATTATGAAACTCCAACTACTAATATCTGGTTAAATACTAAATTTGCTGGACTGACTCTCGTTAAAGAACTTAAGATTCATTTCTTTGAAAGAGATGTTGCACCAATGCCATCTAACGTAAAAAGCTTTGACATTAAATACAAAGATAAAGATGGTGTAGAAAAACTTGCAAAGAGCTTTACTAATACCAAAAAGGGTGATGGTTATAATAACGAAGTTGTTGTTAAGTTCAATGAACCTATTGAAGCAAAAGAATTAAAGCTTTGTAACTTTGTTGCTGAAGCTACGTCTTGGAATAACGTAAGTATTGCTGAAATGGAAGTTTATTCTAATGAACAAACAGCACAGACTGCTACTTTAAGCTCTGTTGTCTCTTCTATTGAATCTCAGAGTAAGACAATTGAAGCAAGTGTGAATACATTAGATATGCCAGCTGTACCAGAAGGATTTACTGTAAGGATCAATGGTGCAGACCTTGAACAGATCATTGGTGCTGATGGTAAGATTATCCATCCGTTAGTTGACAAGAATGTAAAAGTCTCTTATGTAGTTACAGAAACTTCTACAGGAAAAGAAAAGAAGACTGCAGATGTTGACTATGTTGTAAAAGGTATTAATGAACAGTCAGTAAGTAAGAATACTAAACCTACTGTTATTCCAGAAATCCAGGAATGGCATTCAAACTCAACAGAAAAGATTTCTGTTAACTCATTAAAGACAGTGACTTATACAGATGATAAGTTAAAAGCTGTTGTAGATGAATTTGTACGTGATTATAAAGATTTCACAGGTATTAACCTTACAGTGAAAAAAGGTGCTTCTCAGGCTAATGCATTCAACTTTGAATTAAAAGCACCAGATACTCTTCTAGGTGATGAAGGATATACAATGGATATCCAGAAAGACCGTATCAATGTTGCTTCTGTTCATACAACAGGTAACATGTATGGTATGCAGACAATCCTTCAGATGTATAAAGAAGACAATGAAGGCTACAAGATTGGTAAAATGCGTGACTATCCTCGTTTCAAGACACGTGGATTCTTATTCGATGTAGCACGTAAACCAGTTTCATTAGATATGATGAAGGAAGTTGCAAGAACAATGCGTTACTATAAGATGAATGACTTACAGACTCATTTATCTGATAACTATATCTTCTTAGAACAGTATGGTAAAGGTGATAATGAAAATGAAGCATTTAAAGCCTATGAAGCATTCCGTCTAGAATCAGGATTATCTAATGCGAAAGGTGAAACACCTACTGCAAAAGACTATTCTATTTCTAAGAAGGACTTCAGAGAATTCATCCAGGGTGAAAGAGCCCTTGGTATGAAGGTAGTACCTGAAATTGATGTTCCTGCCCATGCAACTTCATTTACTAAAGTATGGCCAGAATTGATGGTTCAGAACAAGGTATCACCATTAAATAGAAATAGACCACTTATTGACCATCTTGATGTCTCTAAGAAAGAAACAAAAGATAAGATCAAAGAAATCTTTGATGATTATACAAAAGGTGCTAATCCAGTATTTGATGGAGAAACAACTGTACATATTGGTGCAGATGAATTCTTATCAAACTATACAGCATATCGTGGATTCGTTAATGATTTAGTTCCTCACTTAAAAGAAACAAATACAGTACGTATGTGGGGTGGTTTAACTTGGATCAAAGATAATCCAGTGACTCAGATTAAGAGAGAAGCTATTGATAATGTAGAAATGAACCTTTGGTCAGCTGACTGGGCAGATGGTATTGAAATGTATGATATGGGCTATAAGCTTATTAATACAATTGATGACTTTGGTTACATGGTTCCAAATGGAAACAAAGGACGTGCTAATGCTTATGGAGATTTATTAAACGTAAATAGAATCTTCAATCAGTTTGAAGCAAATAAAGTAAGAGTTAAAGGTGGCGCTTATAAGTATGTTCCTGCTGGTGATGATCAGATGTTAGGTGCTGCATTCGCATTATGGAGTGATAACATCGATAAGAGTGCATCAGGTTTAAGTGAATCTGATCTATACTGGCGTTTCTTTGATGCATTACCATTCTATGCAGAAAAGACATGGGCTGCGACTGGTAAGGAAAAAGGCAGTGCAGATGCGCTCGCAAAACTCGCTCAGGATAAGGGAACAGGACCTAATACAAACCCTTATTACAAAGAAAATAAAAAAGGTGAAAACTATGAAAGCTATGATTTCAATAATGGCTTAAAAGATAGTTCTGAAAACAAACGTGATCTTAAAACAGGTAAGAATGCTGAAGTAAAAGACAAGGCATTAGAATTAAAGGATGGCGTAAGTTATGTCACTTCTCCAATTAAGAAGCTTGGAAATGGTAATAAGTTATCATTTGATATTAAGTTAAAGAAACCTGCTAAACCAGGAGATATCCTATTTGAATCAGATGCTGACTATGGAACACATGATATCAGAATCATGGAAGATGGTAAGTTAGGATTCACAAGAGAACTTTATAACTACTATTTTGATTATGAATTACCTGTAGGTAAGACAGTCAATATCGCAATCACTACAGATCAGCAGAAGACAAGTCTTTATGTTAATGGTGAATATGTATGTGATGCAAAAGGTAAATTCATTCATAATGATATTGTAAAGAAAGAAAACATCACACATGCAACTTTCGCATTACCATTAGAAAGAATCGGTTCTAAGACAGAAACAGTTTCTGCAGTTATTGATAACGTAGTAGTCACTGAAAAAGCACCAGAAGTAGATCTTTACAACAAAGCAGCTTGGACAGGAAAAGCAGAATCAGAAACACCAACTTCTCACGGTGGTCAGAATGAAGGTATTATCGGTATGGCATTTGATAATAAAGCTTCTACAATCTGGCATTCAGACTGGTCACAGGCTACAAAAGATAAGGTTCCTACTACATCAGGTGGAGCAGGAAGCGGTAAGGGTGCTGATGGAAGTATCTGGACTGAAATCAAGTTTGATAAAGCATATGAAATCAACCAGGTATCATTTACACCACGTCAGGACTCTAACAGTGGTCAGGTGACTAAAGCATCACTTTATATCCAGACTGAAAAGGATGGAGAATGGGTAGAAGTAGCAAAAGATCAGACATTTGCAGCTAACAAGTCAGAAAAAGTATTTACTTTTGATAAACAGAATGTTTATGGATTCAAGTTTGTTGCAAGTCAGTCAAATGATGGATGGGTTGCTATTTCTGAATTCAATATTGCGAATAAAGAAGTAACTAATAACACTTATACTGTTTATGTAGAAGCAGAAAAAGGTGGAAAAGTAAGTGGTGGTCAGGAAGTTACAGCAGGTAAATCTGTAACTGTTACTGCAACACCTAATAGAGGATATGTATTTAAGGGATGGTATCGCCCTAACGGTGAAAAAGTATCTGATAAAGCAGAATACACATTCAATGTAAAGGGTAATACATCTTTAATTGCAAAGTTTGAAAAATCTGCTGAAGCAGATGTTAAGATTACAAGTATTCAGAAGTTAGATGATTTGACTGTTCTACAGGGCACTTCATTTGATAAGTTAAATCTACCAGAAAAGATTACTGTTACATTTGGAAACAATGAAACAGAAGAAGTAGATGTTACTTGGAATAAGAATGCTTATAATGCAGATGAATGCAAGACATATGTATTAGAAGGTACATTCACATTACCAGAAGGTTTAGTAAATCCAGATGGATTAAAGGCTACAATCAAGGTCACTGTTGAAAAAGCACCAGTTAAGACATATACAGTTATTGTAGAAACTGATAAGAACATGGGAACTGTTTCTATGGATAAATCAGATGGTACTTATGAAGAAGGTACAAAAGCTACATTAACAGCTTCAGCTCATGAAGGTTATGAATTTGTAAACTGGACAGATGCAGATGGAAAAGTAGTAAGTACTTCTAACCCATATACATTTGAAGTAAACGCAAATACTACACTTAAAGCAAACTTTAAGAAAGTAGAAGTAACACCAACAACACCTTCATCAAAAGATATCTTAGATGCAATCATTGCTGGTAATAAAGTACCATCAGTGATTAAGAAGGGCGAAAAAGAACTTGTTCTTCCTAAGGTTCCAGAAGGTTACAACATCAAGATTACTCAGGTAAATCCTGAAGGTATCATCGCATTAGATGGTAAAGTCACTACACCTAAGAAGGATACAGATGTTCTTGTTACAATCTCAGTAACAGATGCAGAAGGAAAATCATTCTCAGCAGACTTCATCGTAAAAGTAGAAGGATTAAATGAATCTGATAAGGAAACTCCAAAAGATCCAACTGATGATAAGAAACCTGCTAAGACAGGAGATGCTACATCAATTGCAGGCTGGATTTCTATGATGACAGTTGCAGGTGCAATGTTACTTAAGAGAAAAAGAAGATCTTAAAATTCTACCTCTTGAGAGATAGCATGAAAATGCTATCTCTTTTTTTGCTCTGAGATAAAGAAAAACCCACGACATAAATCGTGAGTTTTCTTCCGCACCGAGTGCCATTTATGTGTATTATTGTATGCTAGATTAAGTAGAAAATCAATAGAACTTTTACAATAAAAAAAATTAACACCTACTATTAGGCTTTGTCAAAGCTTAAGTCTAAACGTTATTTTAGAAAAAGTAATAGAATATATATAGAAAGGGTGATGATCATGATTGAATAACAAGATAAACTCATGAATGCATTGTATGAAAAAAGTACTATTACACATAATAAGAAACACTCAGAAATAATAGAGAAAACATTGGATTCTAAGGTTGTAGTTATAGTTGATTTTGAAAACTACCAAGCTATTCCTACAGACTTATTAAACAAAGATTACATTTATTATTTGTTTTGCGGATTTATTACTACAAAACCAGCACAAGAATACAAAGGCATGTTAGAAGGGTATGATATTAACATAGTAGAAACTAAGCATATAGGAACAAAAATTGTGGATAATAGAATCTCTATGTATATTGGTTATATATTTGGTAAATACTATCCTAAGCAAGTTATACTGGTATCTAATGATATTGATTATTATGAAATGATGATGGATTTAAAGGCTCATGGATACCCGATAATGTTAAGAGAACCCTCATTAAATAGTAAAGAGCAGCAAAGAAGACAAATGGATCTAATGATGGATAAACTTGTAGAACTGAATAATGGGAAAAATATTATAGGAGTATCTAGAATTAAATTTTATTTGAAATCAAATATGGAATTATCTGAAAGTGAACTCAATAAAGTGTTAAACAGAATAAAATCACAATGTGAATTAACAGAAGTAAAAGGAACAGAAGAATTCTATAAGTTAAAGGGGTGAAACATATGAAGGTTTATGTAAAATGTAATAAGAATTCTAATTCTGGATTAGTTATTGGGAAAAGTGAAACATTTACAAAAGCGATATATGGCTTTAGTGAATTAGGCTGTGAAATTATACCCTATGAACTATTAGATGATATATACGATGTCGTTACAAAAGAAGATATAGTAGTTGATTATATTTATCAATGTGAAGAAATATTTAGAAAGTTTGGGTATGATGATGTTCATGTCGATGATTATCCTGAATGCTTAAAGAAGTATTTAGGACGAAAGATTTGGTATGATACGATTGATTCTATTTCTTCTCATGTGGAAAAATGGTCTGCCGGATGGTTTGTTAAACCGGTTAAGTCAAAAGTATTTACAGGAAAAGTTATAAAGAGTATCAAAGATTTAGTTGGATGTGGTAATTGTGAAGAAAACTATGAAGTCATATGCAGTGAAGCAATAGATATTAAAAGAGAATGGCGATGTTTTATTTATTATGATGAAATTTATGATATAAAGCCATATAAAGGGGATTATCATTATACATATGATCCACATGTTATTGATCAAATTATGAAGGATTTTAGAACATGGGAAGAAAGACCAGCAGCCTGCATTATTGATATTGGTGTGACAAGTGATCATAAAACAATATTAGTAGAATGCAATGATGCTTATTCATCTGGCGATTATGGACTAGAAGACTTCAAATATGCTAGATTTATATCTGCAAGATGGGCTCAGATTTTTGAGCGAGAAGATCCGTTTGATTTTAGAAAGTATCAGCCTTGATATTAATCAATAGATAATAAAAATATAAATAGTGAAAAAACGTTGAATAAATACATCTGCTTATAGAGATACACTTCTATACAATAAAGATTATCATTGGATAAGCTTATTTTAATTACTATAAAGGGGCTGCAACGAATAGACAGTACTTACTACTACCTTGAGCGTTACAGCTCTTTTTTTATATTTGATCTAAGAAAGCTATCTACTATTTAATGTGAGATTCCATCTCAAGGACATTAAATAATAAGGCGCTTAAAACTGATTAGATATAAAGATCTCAATATGATTTAATCGATATTTTCAGCTACACCATATAATTTGGCGCCTAAAAAATAGGCTGTAGCAAACCTCGTTGCTACAGCCTATTCTTCTAATAACCAATCAATTATATTGATCACTTTGATACCTTCATAGTTTCCTAACGTATATCTATCTAAAGTCAGGATGATTTTTTCATAATTATCCTCAATTTGTTGCAAAGGACGAATTTCTCTATTGAATGTATTTTCGTCTACAAGTGATGCAGTGACTTGTATATAAGTATATACATCATTTCTTTTTGCGATAAAATCGACTTCTGTACGACCATTTCGTCCGATATTCACATTAAATCTTCTTCTCAGTAATTCTAGATAAACGATATTTTCAATTGTGAATCCTAAATCATAGAATTGCTTTGGAAGAATATAATTACGAATTCCTGGATCCACAATATAATATTTCTTATTCGACTTTAAGACTTCTTTACCTGAAACATCCATGACTTCTACTGGGTAATAAAGATAAGATTCACATAATGCTTCAACATAATTACTGATAGTATTAGGAGAAGTCGTTCTTTCGTTAGATTTGAAATAATTAGTAATACTACGTATAGAAACAGGACTTCCAACAACACTTGATAAATATTTGGATATAGCTTTAAGTAGCGCAATATCAGTTACACTCTTTGAATTTTTTCTATTAATTCTTTCTTCAATATCCTTTACAATCACAGTATTGTAGATTCCTTCTAGATACATATCAATTTGTTCATTTAGTAATTGTATTTGATTGATATAAGGAAAACCACCTGTTTTTATATACTTTTGAAAAGCCTCTTCTTTATTTGTTTGTGGATTATAGACTTCTTTAAATGATAAAGGGAGAACAGGTATTTCAATATATCGACCACTTAAATAAGTAGCTAACTGACCAGAAAATATATACGAATTAGAACCTGTAATGTAGATATCTATATTTTCTTTTACGTGAAGGCTATCTACAACCTTTTCATAAGAAGGAACATTCTGTATTTCATCTAGAAAAATATACATCATCTTATTCTCTACTAATCTATCTTTAATGTATTGGTAGAGTTTTTTATAATCCTGTAGATCTTCATACTCAAGTTCTTCAAAGTTAATAGAAATAATCTGTGATGGATCAATCCCATTATTTAACAAATATTCTTGATACAATTTTAAAATTGTACTTTTTCCACAACGTCTAATTCCGGTAAGTACTTTTATAATATTTTGATCTTTCCAGGATAATAACTGTTTTAAGTATTCTTTTCTTTTAATCATTTTGTTCACCTCTATTCTGATTAGATTATATCATATTATCTTAATTAATTCAATTTATGTTCAAATTTGAGAACACTCATGTAAGAATATGCACTGGTGTTCAAATTTGAGAACACTAATGTAAAAATACGCAATAATGTTCTCATTTGAGAACACAATAAAAGGGCAGCTGCCTGCCCTTAATTAGTCTTAATATCGATTGTTATCTTAACATTCTTATGAATATTCTCTGCCATATAAGAATACCTATTTGTTTGTGTATCAAAATCAATATATTCTGCAACCACTTCTTTATCATTGACCTCTACAATAAAGTTAAGTTTTTCTGGAGATAAGATATTCAATGCATTCATTTCAGGATAATACTCTAAATAAATAGTATGATCATCTGTATCATTACTTCCTCTAGATCCACAAAGAGACAATTGATTTAACTGCAGTGAAGCATCCATATTATTCTTGATATCTTTAATGTTGTTTAATCCATCAACCACAAAAGAACCAATCATTTCTGTAAGTGATTCAACAATCTCAATACCCTTGAATTGTTCTTTCTTCTTACAATACTCTTCATTATAATTGTTTTTTCTAATAGACTCATTCACCAATGCATGATAATAATCATTCTCTAGAATATCCTTCTTATGTTTCTCTAGAAACTCTCTTTCTTCAGGTGTTGGACAAAAAGATTTTAAGTACTTAATATATGTTTTAACCATTTCTAAATCAGCGCTCATATGACTCATCACCTTTCTTATTAAGAATCTCATCCATATTTCTACTTAATAGATCTTGGAATCCTCCCATCCAATCTTTCTTTTTATAATCATAGATGGTTGTACCATTCTTTGACAACATGATTGTATTAAAAGGATTCTCATTCATATAATCACAAATCAAATAAAGCTTCTCACATAAATCAAAATAGGATTCTAATATACTGTATAGAGAAGGCATTTTAATACTGCATAGAGAAGGCATTTTAAAGAATGATACAATCAGATCCTTATGTTCTTTTATATAATCTTTATAGAAGCCCATAATCAACAGATACCATTTCTTTGGTTCATCACATTCTTTATTGATGTTGATATATTCTAGGAAGCTAGTAAAACCAATATCGCACTCTCTATACTTCTTACTATCTATAAAACGGAAGAAAGTAAAATAAATATAACCTAATCTGATCAATTGCTTTCTTAACTGTTTTACAATCGTTTTTAATTCTTTCTTATCTCTAGTCGTCATCTTATTAGGATCTAATATTGAAGCAGTCAGTTCCGGTGTTCCTAAATCATTGAGTTCATCATAATAACTTTCAATAAGATTAATCGTATATATCATTGAAAATTTTATAATTAATTCAGCTCTATTTAATCCTGAGACCTTTTCAAAAAATCCTGCAAGGTCACGTATAAACTCACAATTATACTTATCATACATCTTAGAACCAGGATCTAATCTCTTTAACTCAGGAAATTTGGTCTTAGAAGGTTCTTGGCTATGTTCTTCTTTCATTGCTTTCTTCTCTTCTTGATTTTTTTTATTTATTTTACATGCAAGCATATAAGAACGAAGGAATGTATTCAAAATATCCACCTTCTTAGGCTTATTCTCAATATCCTTGAATTCTTCCCAATCATACATAGTAGTAAAATAGTTGAACTTCTTAAAGAACTCAACAGAAATATTTTCTTCATCCACAATTGTATCATCATTATAAAGTAAACTTTCACTTAACTTATAAGTATACAGTACACCCTTTAAGATATGATCGATTTCAGAACAGATATCATAGAATAAAGAAGCCTTATCCTTAGCAGTCATCTTATCATCACTTTTAAATACAACATAACCATTATATTGTTTCTTACGTAATAAAGAGTCTTGATCAAGGATATACTTGTCATCTTTCTGCTGATCTAACATATCATTGATTCTATTATGATATTCATTGAATACACTATAATATTCTGCTGTTTTGTGCTTTCTACGGAACATATTGGATACATCAATATCATAAAAGTAAGGACAATCAGCAAACATATCATTCTCTTTTTTCAAACTTAACATACGATCAAGAGGCACTCTATTTAATTTATAGATAATATTTTTTCTTAAGAACTCTTGATAACTGAATTCACCGACTTGATTATTCATATCAATAGGAGAATAGACCTTATCTGGATCTAATATTATATCTACTTCCTTTTCGTAGTCACGTTGTCTTTCAATAGACTTCTCTTCATCAAAAACTTTAATACGAGTAGTAAGTTTACGTTTCTTATTGAAGAAAATATAATCAGTACGATCATTTATTTCTTTTAAAAAATCTCTATTAGAATTCACTTTAGAAAAACGATCTTCAGAGATTACTTCTACTTTATAATTCTTATATAACTTGTCTAACTCTGATTTAGTACATTTAATAAACAAAGGTGATATGCTATTTCTTAAATAAATAAGATCAGTGAGTAATTCTATCACTTTTACTTCCTCTTCACCTTCGATTTTGTCAGATAAAAAAAGAAGACTATTCTTGATATCTTCCAAAGCCGTCTTTATATCTTTACCATCTAAATAATAAGGCTTGATATCATTTTCTATAGGACCATCATTTCTTAGTAGTATTGGATTCATATACGTCACCCCCTGTTAATATTATAGTACAAATAAAGGGAAAATAAGAGAGAAATATATTATAGGTAAAGAGAGGTAAATGGATATGAAAAAGAAAACAATTGAAGAACTATTAGATGATTATAAGGAAAGAGTAGGACTAATAGGAGAGGATTATGTAAGTATTACAATCTTAAGTTTGATTGCAGGTGAATATAGTAAGCAGTACAACTATGAACAGGCAGTGAGATATTCTAAGATGGCTTATGAATCATGTATGAGATTATATGGACCTAATGATTTGAAAACGAGTTTACAGCTAGATGAACTCATTGAACATTATGAATTATTAGAAGATTATGAATCTATTGATCTAGTCATTAAAGAATATCATAGAATCAAAAGAGAAAGTTCACAGTATGAATTACTTGATGATGAAGATGAAGGTATACCATTTCCATAGTTTTTCTTTTCAAGTATATCCTTAATAGAATGAAATAAGACTATACATAAAGGAGCTACTAAAGATGCTAAGAAAAGATTTCTTATGGGGTGGTGCAGTCACTGCCCATCAAAGTGAAGGTGGATATACTGAAGGAGGAAAAGTCCCTGCAGTATGTGACTTAATAGTCACTGGTAAGTTCTCAGACTTTAAGAATGGTATTGATGCTTATCATAGATACAAAGAAGCCTTTGACTTATATAAAGAGTTAGGCTTTAACGCATACCGTTTCTCTTTAGATTGGTCTAGACTTATGAGTGATGAGAATGCTTATAATGAAGAAGGATTTGCCTTTTATGATGAATTCATAGATGAATTACTCAAGAGAGATATAGAACCTATTCTTACACTTTATCACTTTGAAATGCCTGTGTTCTTATATGAGAAATACAATGGTTTTGAAAGTAGAAAGGTTGTTGATCTATTTGTAGAATTATGCAAGAAAATCGTAGATCGTTATTGTCATAAAGTTAAATACTGGATTATCTTTAATGAACAGAATGGAATACTACAGAAAGGACCAAAGATGTTTTTTGGTGCTGTATGTCCTGAAGGAGAAAACCCTATTACTCTAGATCATCAAATTATGCATAATACTTTAATCGCGCATAGTTTGATAAACGAATATATCCATCAAAAAGGAGGATATGTTTTAGGTATGGCCACTATTGTACAAAGCTATCCTGAAACATGTCATCCATTAGATACATTAGAATTTACGAAAGCCCAGAGCGAAGCATTTGTATTCTTAGATGTCTTTGCGAGAGGACACTATAACAGCTACTTCCTAGCAAATATGAAACAAGAAGGTACTATGCCAGTTATAGAAGAAGGGGATTTTGAAATACTTAAGAAGGGTAAAACAGATGCTCTTGCAATAAGTTATTATATGTCTACTATTAGTCATTATGGTGAAGATTGTTTGACTAATGTGGAAGATGTAGTCATTAAGAAGAACCCTTACTTAGAAATATCTGAATTTGGCTGGACAATAGATCCTATTGGATTACGTATCACTCTAAGACAACTCTATGATAGATATGAAATGCCTATCTATATTGTAGAAAATGGTTATGGCTATGATGATCTATTAGTAGATGGTGTTATTAATGATGATTATCGTATTGATTATATGAGAAAACATATTGAAGAAATGAAAAAGGCTGTAGAAGAAGGTGTGGATTGCAGAGGATACTTATCATGGGGTCCTATTGATATATTGAGCAGTCGTGCACAGATGAAGAAGAGATATGGCTTTGTTTATGTGAATAGAGATAATGATGACTTAAAGGATATGAAAAGAATTAAGAAGAAGTCATTTGAATGGTATAAGAATGTAATAAGTAGTAATGGGGAAGTGTTGTAAGGAGGAGTAATCCTCCTTTTTTAAATCGGAAAATAAGTGAAAAATAAATTATTCACTTAAAATTTAGAGAAAAACAAGAAATTCTTTTGAATAATATAGTAGAGATAGAACATTATTTGTCTTCGGGAACAATTAAAGGAATAGTTACTTTCACAATGGCAAGAGAAATATTGAGAGAAGGAGGTTATTTGTTGATTGATGAAATAGAGAACCATTTTAATAAGGAAATAGTAAGTACTCTTATACGTTTCTTTAAGGATAGTCAGTTAAATAAGAAAGGTGGAGTTTTATTCTTTTCTACTCATTATCCAGAACTTATGGATGAATGTGACCGTAACGATAGCATATTTATTACTAGAAATAGTAATGGTATTACTGTAGAAAATCTTTGTAATATTTTGAAAAGAAATGATATTAAGAAGAGTGAAGCTTATGAGAGTGGATATCTTCAAGGGACTACACCATCTTATGAAGCGTATATGAAGTTGAAGAAGAGTATGAGTGAATAACTGATTGAAAATATGAGGAGGTTAATAATATTGAAATCTAAATACTCTATAGATGAGCAATTGAAAAATCTCGAAGATAAGAATGTTCAATTTAATATTATGAGTAAAGAGGAAGCACGAGAGTATCTACAAAATAATACGTACTATTTTAAGTTAAAATCTTATGAGAAATCATTTGAATACAACGTGTCAAAGAATCAATATATTAATCTTGAATTTGCATATCTGGTAGAATTGTCTAAGCTAGATATGTACTTAAGGGAATTGATCATTAGAATATCATTGCATACAGAACATTTTTTGAAAGTCAAATTAATTGATGATCTTACAAAGAATGAAAAAGAAGATGGTTATCATGTTGTAAGAGAACTGTTTTCTAAATATCCATTTATGGTAGACCATATTAATCAAAAGAAAAATAATTCAGCATGTGCAGATTTGATTCATAAATATGAGAATGAATGGGTTACTTGGAATTTAATTGAAGTTATATCATTTGGTGATTTCATTAGATTATATGAATTTTATTATTCATTATATCCAGAACAGGCTAATGCGATTGTCAGTGATCTTATATGGTCCCTGAAATTTATTAGGAATGCCTCAGCACATAATAACTGTTTATTGAATACTTTAAGAAAACCTTATGTGTATACACATTTGTATGACAAAAAGAGAAAAACAATTATTGTAAATAAGAGATTGGTCTCGCTATTATCATCAGTTCCTACTATAACGAAAAATAACAGAAAGAAAAAAATGTCTAATCCTGTTATTCATGATGTTGTGGCAAGTTTATTTTTGTTTAATGAGATATGTACAAGTCAGGTATTTAAGAAGAAGATATTTACAGAATTTAAAGATTTTATGGAAGGAAGATTGATTAAAAATAAAGAATATTTCAGTAGTGATAATGTTTTTACCTCAATTTATGAATTTATTAAAAATGTAGTTGACTATTTATACGAAAGAAACGTATAATACATTCAGGGACAAAAACATTTATGTTTTATGTGATGCGACGCCTGCGTTGCGTCACTTTTTTTATTTTAGTTGATCTCATAGTACATAAACTGTGAGATTTTTTATTTATACCTCAAACTTGGCATGTGGATTGCAATATATATAAGTGAATAAAGAATGGAGGTATTCTATGTATGATGTAACAGCAACAGGTGAACTCTTAATAGACTTCACTAGAAATGGTTTAAGTGAACAGAATAACCGTATCTATGAAGCCAATCCAGGAGGCGCACCTTGTAATGTACTTGCTATGCTTGGAAAACTAGGTTATAAAACCGCATTTATTGGAAAAGTAGGAAATGATGAGTTTGGAAAACTATTAAAGAATACAATCTCAGAACAAAAGATTGATTCTATAGGTCTTGTAATGGATCCAGATGCAAAAACAACACTTGCTTTTGTAGATAATGATGAAACAGGAGACCGCAGCTTCTCTTTCTATAGAAAGCCAGGCGCAGATATGATGCTTAGGGAAGACGAAGTGAATTATGAATTAATTGATAACTGCCGTATCTTCCACTTTGGCTCTTTGTCTATGACGGATGAACCGGTGAGATCTGCCACTTATGCGATGATTGATTATGCAAAAAAGAAAAATAAGATTATTTCTTTTGACCCTAACTTAAGACCACCTTTATGGGAAAGTGAAGATCTTGCAGCTAAACAGATCTGGTATGGTATTGAACAGTGCGATATCTTAAAGATTGCAGATAATGAGATTGAATGGCTCACAGGTACTGATGATTATGATAAGGGAATTGAAATCATTAGAGAAAGAACGCATGCAAAACTCATCAATGTCACACTTGGTCCAAACGGTAGTATTGCTTACTATGGCAATCATAAAGTATTTATGGAGCCTTATTTAAATAAGGACACAATAGAAACAACAGGTGCAGGTGACACATTTGGAGCCTGTGCACTTCATGCAGTACTTAAAAATGGATTAGACAATATGACTGAAGAGAATTTAAAAGAAATGCTTCAGTTTGCGAATGCAGCGGCTTCTTTAATTACAATTAAGAAGGGCGCATTAAGAGTGATGCCGGAAGAAAAAGAAATTAAAGATTTAATGAATAAAAACTAAAAGTTGGCATTACAATTGCGGTATATATAAGTGAAAAGAAAAAGAAAGGAGAAAATAAAAAATAAGAAAACTAAAAGTTGGCACGACAATTGCAACTTATATAAGCGTAAGGGGGATATCAAAATGAGACACATTTTAATCGCAACACATGGGTTACTTGCTTCAGGTGCAAAATCAACAATGGAATTCTTGATCGGCAATGTAAATAACGTTGACTATATTACAGCTTATGTAGATGGTCAGAAACCTATCAATGAGCAGATTGAAGAATACTTTGCAAAGATTCCACAGGAAGATGAAATTGTGATTTTTACTGATATTAAGGGTGGAAGTGTAAATCAGAAGATGATTCCATATTGCACAAGGGAAAACACTTTCTTGGTATCAGGATTTAATTTAGCTGTTCTTATCGAAGTCACTATGACTCCAGAAAAACTTACTAATGAGTTCTTAAAGGCTAAGATTGAAGAAGCGAGAGAACAGTTATGCTTAGTAGAAATTGAAAAAAACAATATAGAAGAAAACGATGACGATTTTCTTCTATAAGAAAGAGAGGAAAAGAAAATGATTGTTTGTTTAAGAGTAGACGAAAGATTAATTCATGGACAGGTTGCTATGACTTGGACAAAGGAATTAAAGCTTCATGGTTTAGTTGTTGCAAGTGATGAAGCAGCATCAAACGAATTACAGAAGATGTCATTAAAGATGGCAGTGCCAGAAGGTATTAAATGTATTATTAAATCAGTAGAAGGCGTTTCATCAATCTTAGATGATCCTAGATCAGAAAAGATGCGCTTAATGGTTCTTGTGCCAACAGTACGTGATGCTGTTACTTTATGTAAGAAATACAAGAATATTGAAATGGTTAACTTAGGTAACGCTGGAAAGATGACTTCAAGTGAAAAGATTACTTTAACTAAGGAAGTTATGCTTACAAAAGAAGAATTAGAAGCATTAAAAGAATTAGTTGAATTATATCCAGATACATTTTTCCAGGGTACACCTTCAATGGAAAAGAAACTTGCTACAAACGTATTAAAAAATTTATAAGAGATAGGAGAGAGTTATTATGTTAAACGCATTTTTCGTCGCATTGGCAGTATTCGTAGGCGTTGGAGGACACGAATTATTCGGTATGGTCATGTTAAGTAGACCAATCGTTGTTGCACCTCTTACTGGTTTATTGCTAGGAGATGTTCAGACAGGTTTATTAGTTGGAGCATCTTTAGAATCAATCTTTATGGGAGTTGTCAATGTAGGTATTTCAAGTACTGCTGAGCCAGCTCTAGCTGCAGGTCTTGCTACAGCCTTCACAATTCAGATGGGTGGAAATGTTGGTACTATTATTCCAATCGTATTCCCACTTGCTGTATTAGGTCTTCAGTTCATGAACTTTATTTTCTCATTCGTTATTGGTCCATTCGCACCAAAATTTGAACAGCTAGCTTTAGAAGGTAAAGATAAATCAATCACAGCCCTTCACTTTGGTTTATGGGTATTACACTATGGTTTATATGCTTTAATTCCATTCTTTGCTGTATGGTTAGGATCTGATGTAGTGCAGACAATCTTACAGTCAATTCCTAAGGTAATCATGAATGGTTTAACAGTTGCTGGTAACATGCTTCCTGCTGTAGGTATGGCTATGTTAATGCAGATGTTATGGGATAAGAAAACTGGTATTTACTATATTCTTGGATTTGTTGCAGTGGCTTATTTAAAATTACCACTCATCGCTATCGCAGTATTAGGTGTTGTTATCGCATTAGTAACAGCACAGCGTGATATGCAGTTAAAAGATATGATGGCTAAACCAGCTGTTGCAAGTGCATCAGCTAATGACAGTGAAGAGGAGGACTTTTTCGCATGAAACTAATGAATAACATTGATAAAGAAGAAAAGAAATTAATCAGAAAGATGTTCTGGAGATCAGGTGCTATGTATGCATCTGTTAACCCAGTTACTATGGGTGGTGCAGGTTTCTGTTATGCTATGATTCCATTCATCAACCATTTCTATAAGAATGATGAAAAGAAAAGACGTGAAGCTCTTGCAAGACATGTCTCTTACTTCAGTACTACAGTACCTCTTGCATCATTTGTAATGGGTATTGCTGGTTCAATGGAAAAAGAAAACAGTGAAAAACCAGACTTTGATGCTAATGCAATTGGCTCTATTAAAACAAGTTTAATGGGTCCTTTAGCTGGTATTGGTGACTCATTATTCTGGGGTGTATGGAGAGTAGTTTGTGCAGGTCTTGCTATTGGTTTTGCTAATGCTGGTAACATCCTTGCTCCAATTATCTTCTTAGTATTATTCAACGTACCAAACTTCCTATGCAGATACTATGGTGCATGTTTAGGATATTCTTTAGGGGCTAAGTATATTGAAAAATTATATGCAAACGGCATGATTGAAATCCTTACAAAAGCAGCAGGTATTGTTGGTTTAATTATGGTTGGCGCTATGACTAGCCAGACAGTCGTATTCAAGACAATTCTTGAATTCAAGATGAAGGGACAGTCATTAATGAATGTTCAGTCAGCTCTTGATAGTATCTTTAAAGGTATCGTTCCATTATTAATGACATTTGGCTGCTATAAGCTACTAAATAAGAAAGTAAACGTTATCGCAATCATCTTCGGAATTGTTGCATTAGGAATCGTTTTATCACTATTAGGTATTTGTTAATAAATACCACAGGAGGTCGCTTTGAATACAATGAAATGCAATCCGTTCTATATGCTCAAGATCAAGAATGGAACCTATAGTACAGACAACACAATCAGTTATTATCGCAATAAGCTTCCAGATGATACATTTTCATTTGATTCTTCCAATCAAAAAGTTCAAGCTAATCTTGATGAATTTGGCACAATTAAAAACCTTACCTTCTTTCATCACAACTACTACATGGAAAGCAAACCAGGTGTATGGGTAGGAAAAGACTTTGTCCAGGAACATGATCTTTCTGTCTCTATCACATGGAATGGTAAAAGAACTGAATTAAAATCTGATAATGTAGATGTCGTATCTGATCTTGCAGACAATCTTTTTCCAAGAAGTATTCATCATTTTAACTATGGAACAGTAAGCTTAATTGCTTGTGCACCTATTACTCATGATGGAGAAAGATTAAGTAGTTTGATGTATGCTATTATCGTTGAGAACCAAAGCGATACAGAAGGAGAAGGGGTCTTAGAACTTCCTTCTCTTTATAAAAAGAAATACTCTGATACAAGAAATGTATTAATAGAATGCCGTGAGACACAATCTCACAACTGTATTTCATTTATTTTACCACCTCATTCTCAAAAAGAATTTATGATTGCTTTCACTGATCCTAATGCATATCAGGATACACAGAAGCTGTTTAGTAGAAGTATTGATGAATGGCTCAAAGAAACACGTCAGTATTATAAACAATGCATAGGTACAGTCCATTTTGATGATGACCCAATGGCGGGCTACTTAATTGAAAGAGCTTATCAACAGGCGTCCGGTGCTTTCGCCATGAATGGGTATAATCAAATACTTGGTTCAAATTGGGGCACTTACCCCGTTACTCCTCATATATGGAATAAAGATATGTATTATTCCAGCCTACCTTATACAATGACTGAACCAGACCTATGTAAAAAAACAATAAAATGGTTTGCCCAATATGGTATCAAATACCCAGGTACTAAATTTGAAGGCGGCATCTTCCATTCATTAAGTAATTCTCTATCAGTGATTCTTCTTTCTGGTGCATATTATGATTATTTTGTTGATAAACATTTCTTTTTAGATAACGAAGATCTCTATAAACAGATGAAGGAAATCCTTAACGAAGTCATTACTTCTAGAAATCCAGATGAACCACATCTATACCACAGTATATGGATTTCAGACGCCTACTCCCTTGGCACATATCATACAGGATCTAACATCTGTGTATATCGTGCATGTCGCTCCCTATCAAGACTTGCACTGGAAATATTTGATGAGAAAGAATATGCAATTGAACTAGAAAATGAGGCCCAGGCAATCAAGAATGATATAGAGAAATATATGACTGTAGAAAGAAATGGTCATCGTATTTTTCTAGAAGGTATTGCGTCACTTGATCCAGATGCAAAAGAACATATGTCAGATGAGTGTTATCGTAAAGAGATGCTTGATCAAGGACTTCAGTTCTTAACTGACGTAGATCATGACGGTACTATCACATTAAGAATGCATGATGGTGAAGAATCAGACACTACATTATTGAAATATTATGGCTATGAGGCAGGAGACAGGACAACTCACTATGGACAATTCAGTTCAAGTGATGAGAATCCTACTTACAGTAAACTGAGCAGAGGGATTAAATGGGGTAACCAGTCAGGTGCAACATTCCCAGGATATATTTCAATATTGAATGGTGCAGATAATGTAGAAAACTGGAGTGGAGAAAACGGCAGATTTAAAGAATTAGAAAGACTGGCTGATTTAGATGGCAGCTGGTGGTGGTGGCCTTATAAAGTAGGGGCACCTACTGGAGATGTCACACGAATGAACAGCTGTGGTAAATGTGGATGGGCATCAGGTATCTTTTATATCTTGTTTATTACAGAATTCTTAGGAATCAACTATGATGCACCAAACAAACACTTAACGATTCATCCTAAGGAATTTATTGGAAACTTCTTCTGGGAGGATTTCCATATCGGTGAATCAAGATTTGATATCAAGGTAACTGATCAGCACATTCACATTATCAATAAAAATAATTATTCAATTACTGTCAATCAACATGCAGTAAAGGAAGGAGAAGATTATGAATTTACTAAGTAATATCATGACTTATAAAGGAGAACGTTCTAGAGCTGTATCACCCGAAAACCCAACTGGTGAAAAAGGCAAAGCGTGTATGGAAGCAAGTGCTCTAGGTCCATCAAGAAAAGGCCGTGGAAGCATTAAATTACCTATGGGTGAAGAAACAGTGATTGCGGATATTAAAGGTCCAGGTATTATTAGACATATGTGGATGACAATCCGTGAAAATACTGAAAAAGGCAGCTTTGTCATGAGAGATGTTGTCTTAAGAATCTATTGGGATGGTAGTGATACACCTGCAGTAGAAGCCCCTATTGGTGATTTCTTCTGTAATGGTTTTGGTGAAAGATGTGATGTCGCTTCTTTACCAATCGTTGTGAATCCTACTGGTGGAATGAACAGCTATTTTGAAATGCCATTCGCAAAAAGAGCAGTCATCACAATGACAAATGAACATCCAAAAGATATTACATCATTCTTCTATACAATTAATTATGCTGAAGTTGATGCTTTACCTGAGAATTGTTTATATTTCCATGCTTATTGGCGTAGAGAACGTCAGACTGAACTTGCTAAAGACTATGTCATTCTAGATGATGTTAAAGGTAAAGGCTACTATGTAGGTACTTACCTTGGTTTAACTGCATTAGAAAGATATTGGTGGGGTGAGGGAGAATTCAAGTTCTACCTAGATGGTGATGAAGACTATCCAACAGTTTCATCAACTGGTTCAGAAGATTACTTTGGTGGTGCCTGGGCATTCCATCAGAAAGATGAACTAGGAAGACCTTCGGTGAAACCATATTCTAACTTATTCTTAGGGTATCCATTCTATTCAACAAAGGATAAGACAAGAGAAAGATTTGAAACAGGTAAGTTGAATGCTGTTCATGCCTTTGGTAATGACAGCCTTCCTCGCCATGGCTTATACAGATTCCATATCTTAGATCCAATTGCCTTTGATGAAGACATCAAAGTCACATTACAGCAGATTGGTAACGATGATCTTGCATTATATGAAAGACAAGACGATGTTTGTACAGTTGCTTATTGGTATTGTGATCATAAGGAAGGATTCGATAAAGAATTCCCAAATAGAAGAGCAAGACTCCCAAGATAGTCAGACAGGAAGATATCCCTATATCTTCCTTTTCATGCGTGTTGGCGTTAAATTGTTTTTTAATAGTTTTCAAGTTATAATTAATTAAGAGCAAGGAGGTATCATGATGGATGTAAAAGATAAGGTTTATATATCACTTCAAGAATGCTTAAATGAGTCTGAAAAGATCCCTACATCTCAGATTGCAGACAATCTACATTTAAGCAGACAGATTGTGACACATTATTTAAATCAGCTTTTTGATGAGGGGAAAGTAAAGAAAACAGATACAAGACCGACTTACTGGTATATCGAAAAAGAAGAACAGAGTGCATCTGTTGAAGAAAAGCTAGATTCAGAAGTATTTGATTCTATGATTGGTGCAACAGGAAGTCATAAGAAAATAGTAGAAATGTGTAAAGCATCTGTTTCTTATCCACCTCATGGTCTTCCTATTCTTATTATTGGTGAAAGTGGTGTAGGTAAAAGCTATATCGCAAAGCTCATCTATAAGCATGCATTACAGACAGGTAGTATTGATAAAAAAGCACCTTTTGTTGTATTGAACTGTGCAGATTATGCAAATAACCCTGAACTTCTTTCAGCTACATTACTTGGTTATAAGAAAGGAAGCTTTACAGGGGCTGATTCTGATAAGACAGGATTACTTCAGGAAGCAGATGGTGGTTATCTTTTCTTAGATGAAGTACATCGTTTATCATTTGAAAACCAGGAAAAGTTATTTGTATTTATGGATACAGGTAAGTATCGTCCTCTTGGTGATTCTAAATGGAGAAACTCAAACGTACGATTCATATTTGCGACAACAGAAAATCCCCAGAAAGTCTTATTAGAAACATTCAGAAGAAGAATTACATTACAGATTACTATTCCTAATATTACAGAACGCCCTTTACAGGAACGTATAGAACTCATAGAAACATTCTATAAAGAAGAAGCAGAAAAGATTAAAAAGAACCTCACTATTTCTAGCGGTGCTGTTAAAATGCTTTGTTTCTCTAAGTTTCCTGGTAATATTGGGAGATTAAGAAATTTAATTCAGGTTAGCTGTGCAGAAGCTTATTTCAAACACGGTAAAGAAGACAATCTTCTTATTTCTGAAGCAGAGCTTATTCATGCAGGAGGAGATATACCTGTCAATACAACAGGATTTCAGACTGAACGTAATATGGAAATATCCATTCTATGGAATCAGCCTAAAGAGTATATCCATCAGGAGTATTATGATGAATATCGTATTGAAATCATCAATCTCCTTCATAAGATAGAGACTGCATCATGGGGTCAGATTGACCAGCTCTATTTGAATTTCCGCGCAATTTTAAGAAAGATTAATCCTACACATAACAACTTAACAGAACAGCGTTTCTTTACGCAGATTTGTAAAGATATATTGATTCGATATGGTGTAAAGATGAATGATTCTTGTGGTAAAGAATTGTATATTCTCTATACAATATTCAATCAAATGTGTATTGATAAGGAACAGGAATGGAAACTTAAAGCATATTTTGAACAATCATGTCCTAGAGCTTTCTATGTTGCAAATCGCATCATTATTGAATTAAAGAAGTATGAATTACAATTAGAAGATAATCTTGCTTTCTTATTTGCGTTAGCTATTCATGAATATATCAGTGAGTCTCTTGAATTAAATGGGCTCATCGCAGCTCATGGTGATACAACAGCATCGAGTATTGCGAAGGTTGTCAATCAGGCGTGTGGTACCTTTATTATGGAAGGCATTGATATGCCTATGGATACAACACTTGATCAGACTGTAGAAAAAGTACAGAACTATCTCCTGCATTCTGCTAAGGGTAAAGGATTGATTTTACTTGTAGATACAGGATCATTAAGCAGCATGTATTCAAAGATAAAGAATAACTTATCTGGTGATTTATTAATTATTAATAATGTTTCTACGGCTATTGCATTAGATGTTGGTTTAAAGATGCTAGGTCATGGCTCTTTTGAACAAATTGTAGAAAGCACAAAAAAGATTAACAGCTTTGATGTTCAGTTCTTTGAAGGATTATCTAAGAATAAGAATATTCTTATTTCATGTATGTCCGGTGTAGGTATTGCAGAAAAGATACAGGAAATCATGAAGAGGACATTAGGTGACTGTGGTCTTGATTTCGTGACAATGGAATATAAGAAACTTTTAGATTTACTCAATGAAGATGAATCTAAGAATTTTGATCAGACTCTTATGATTTTGACAACATCTCCTCTTCATGATGGTATTTCAACACCTTGGCTGAGTGTTTATGATGTATTAGATGGCCGTGGCGAAGAAAACCTATGGAATGCATTAAGAAGTGTAGTTACACCAGAACAATTTGAAGCATTGAAGAATGAATTTGTAAGATTCTTTACAATCGAAGGTATTGTCAGCAGATTACAGTTCCTCAATCCTACAGTTGTTATTCAGGATGTAGAAATGATTCTTCATCGTTATCAGGATTATTATAAGATGGAGATGTCAGGCCATATAAGATTGAATCTTTATATGCATATCGCATTTATGTTTGAACGCTTAATGACTGCAGATGATACGGATGATGAAGAAGAACCTACAGATTTAGCACAGAAAGAGTTTTATCGTATATCAAAAATTGTTTTCCAGGATGTAGAAAAGAAATATCGTATTCATATAGATAATTATGAATTATCTATATTGTATGAATTATTGAACAAAGTTATTAAGGAGCCAATAGGCTTAGATGAAACTTGAACTTAAACAAGGTCAAAAACATCAAATATATCAGAAACAGATTGAAAAGAATCAGATCTTACAGATGGACGTCCAACAACTTCTTGCCCACATAGAGAAGATTTCTTTTGAAAATCCATTAATAGATACTGATGATATGATAGAAAGTACTTCTGATATAGGAAAAGAATTTGATATCGATAGTCTTTCAAGAAAATCAGAACAGAGTTTAAAGGAAAACATTCACTGGCAATTAATAAACAAGGATATAGACAATAAAGAATTAGTAGAATCTCTTGTAGAGTTATTAGATGATAATGGATATCTACGTCTCTCAACTCAAGATATTTGTACTTGTCTAAAATGTGATGAGAAAGAGTATATAGAAGCTAAAAATGTATTATCCAAGCTAGAACCTCCTGGACTTGGTGCAGCCACTTTAAAGGAATGTCTTCTTCTTCAATTAGAGCGCCTCGAAGAAACAGAAGATATTTATAAGACAAAACAACTTATTAAAGAATGCTTAGAAGATCTTTCAAAAAGTCATTATCATGCTGTTTCTAAGAAACTCGGCATATCCCAAAACAAAGTAAGAGAACTACTACAAATCATCCTGACATTAAATCCTCGTCCAGCCAGCAGCTTTAGTTCCTCTATTGAAGTCAATTATCCTGTACCAGATATAATAATCAAGGATAATGCTGTACAATTAAATCCAGTGATCTATAAGGATATAAACATCAATACAGGTTACTTATCTCTTGAATCAGAAAGTAAAGAAACTAAGAAATATATAGAATCTAAACTAAGACAAGTTTCCTGGTTGCAACAATGTCTCACCCAAAGAAAGAATCTAATATATGATATTGCGGTCTTTTTACTAGACTATCAACAAGATTTCTTTATGAATGGAGGGGCTTGCCATCCACTCCTACAAAAAGATTTAGCTATGTTACTTGGAGTACATGAATCTACAATCAGTAGAGCCATTAAGGATAAATATATATATTGTGATAAGGGCTTTATTCTTCTAAGTGATCTCATTCCAAAGGGAACAGAAGATAACTCTGTTGATTCTATCAAAGAAACAATCAAAGAAGTTATCAATAATGAAAATAAAATAAAGCCTTTAAGTGATCAGAAAATTACCACTCTCTTAAAAGATAAAGGTATTGAAATATCTAGAAGAACAGTAGCCAAATATCGTTCAGAATTAAATATTCCAGATGCATCTGGTAGAAAACATATAAAAAAGTAGAACTGTTGTGTTCTGCTTTTTTTAGCTATTCAAGATAATAATCGGTAGTTACTCTCTTTTTGATGATTTTCTATTATACTCATAGCATAATAATGATATGAAATAATAAAAATCATATCATAAAGGAGATAAGAACATGAAGCACACTTATTGTACAAACTGTAGAAAAGAAACAACCTACACATTGAAGAAACAGGGAATCAGAAAAGTTATTAAAGATAAGGAATATACTTTTTTGATTACTGTTGCAGTATGTAATGAATGTGGTGAAGAAATATCTCTACCTGGTTTACTAGATTTAAATATTAAAGAAATAGATTCACAGTATAGAGAAAAGGAAAATCTAATTACTATCGAAAATATCAACAGATTATTAAAGATATATGATATTGGGAAAGGACCTCTCGCATTAGTTCTTGGTTTTGGAGAAGTGACTATTAAAAGATATCTAGATGGGCAGGTGCCTTCTCTTGAGTATTCCAATATTATGAAAAAAGCTTTATTTTCTCCTGATTATTTCTATAAGAAATTACAGGAGAATAAAAATAAGATTACTCCTGCTTCTTATAAGAAATCACAAGAAGCAGTGAATAATCTACAAGAATTATTTGTATTATCTGATAAGATGAGACAGGTCATTGCATATTTATTTAAAGAATTGAATGAGGTTACACCGTTGATGCTTCAAAAACTTCTTTATTTGATTCAGGGAACCTCTTATGCCTTATATGATCATCCTATATTTATAGAACATTCCCAGGCATGGGTTCATGGCCCTGTCTATCCTGATGTTTATCATTTATTCAAGCAGTTCAGTTTTAATCCTATTGATGATGATCGATTTGTACTCTTTGAAGAATTAGAGAATACATTAAGTGAAGAAGAATGTCATGTGATTGATTTAGTTATTCATACATATGGTCTCTATAGCGCTAAAGTATTAGAAACAATCACGCATACACAGGATCCTTGGATATCAGCTAGAAAAGGCTATGAAGGAACTGTTCCTTCTCATGAACCTATTATAGAGGAAAATATAAGAAACTATTTCCATACATTAGATAGACAATATGACTTTTCTCATAGAGAAGGAATCAATCACTATATTCATGATATTATCATGTAATGACTATGTATCACTTATTATATTCTTTATTCTGTGAATAACTAGAAATCCATCATACAGATTTTAATAGAAACATGCCAATGACAATAATCATCTTCATAACATGAATACACTCTTGCGTGAAGTATCTTACCTGCATCCATTAATCTAGAAAAAATACAATTATCCTTTTTAGGAATATACCCAAGCTTTTCACCATCTGTTGTGAGAACCTTAATCGCATTACTATCATATTTATTATTTGCTTCTCTTTCTAATAGAAGAGGGTCGTTCTTCTCTAGTCTTTTAAATACATCTTGATTATTTACATAACGTGTTCCTGCAATATCAGTAAAAGACAAAAAGATTTCATTCATTAAAGGCATAACCACATTCTCTATCCCATTTATTTCTACTGCTTCTAAAATCACATCTTTCATATTATCCATAAATGCTTCCTCCTAACATGCATGCATAACTTTTTCAAAACAGGAATATTGTTTATCTAAGTTATATTTATACAATCTGTATATCATGATTTTCTTTTCTAGATACTCTTTTGTTATTTTAGGATTTCTATTTTCAATAGACTCTATTTCTTTTTTGATTCTTTCTATTTGTGTTGTGAGATAGGTCATTTCTAAGTTTTTTCTAATTGATTGGGTATCATAATCCACCAACATTTCTATATCTTTTAAATCATTCAAGTTATTATATCGATAGGATTCAAGAGCACGTTCCCATAAAGGGTGGTCTTGATCAATTCTTTTAATGATTCTTTTGAATATCTTCTTTGCCTGCTTCATATCTTCATCACTTAGATTCTGTTTCACTATTTTCTTATGAGTTCTTAGTTCCTCTAACTCATGCATATAATCTTCTTTCACAGCATCCATATAGCCTTCTAACTCTTCCTTATATATCTTGATATGATGATTCTTACATCGCTGACAATAGGCAATTCTTTTCTTAAGGAAGATACACTCAACCATCAAACTATAATATTCTTTATATGAATCAGCATACATTTGATAATTATCTTTTTGATTCTCTTCAACTTGTTTCTTCAGTTCATCACGCTTAATGATTAAACTTCTATAAAGATTGATTAAGTAGTTTGTTGTAGTAGACATAGCGCATCTCCTCCTTAACTACATCATACAACTTTCATCAAAAAAATGTTTTGAGTAAGGCACTCATAAAGTCTATTTATAGGCGTTCAAATATTTTTTTTGCGTAATGACTATGTACCACATATATTGTTAGTTAGTATGTGCATAGACTATCTTATATAGAATATTATTACTTTCATGCATGAAAATGTAGTGTCGTGATTGTGAAGTAAAATATCTCATGATACAATTAAATTACTATTCATAGGAGGAAAAAAGATGAAATACAAAGGGAGAAAGATATTTGCGGCTTTAGTAGCAAGCACGATGATTTGTAGTGCTCCTGTCTATGCAGCCAATAATACAACAGATGTATTCTATGATGATTTCAGTGGTACAACACTTGATACAAATAAGTGGTTGATTGCGGATAAATCATGGGGTGGAAACAATGGTGGTGTTGTTCCTGAAAACGTATCTGTTTCTAATGGTACATTAAAATTAGAAGGGCATGGAAACAAATATAAAGGAAACGTAAAAGGACATAACCAGCCAACAGGTATTCGTACAGGAGCCGCTATTGCGACTAGAAATTATTATTCTTCAGGTAGTTATGAAGTCGTCGCAAAAGTTGCACCAGAACTAGGAGCCTGCTCAGCTATCTGGACATTTGAATATGAAGAGTACTATCCAGGTGATCCAGAATATGAAGCATCAGGTAAAACAGGACAATATTATGCTGTCAATCATGAGATTGATATTGAATTACCTACAGCCAATGCAACGCATAAAACACCTTCATTTGAAGCAGCACGCTTTAATACATTCACTACAGAAAATGGCTATAGTATGAAAGAAGATTTACCTTATGCAGTTGATGATGGAAAGTTCCATACATATCGCTTTGACTGGCATACAGGCAGTGATACAGAAGAAAAACGTGTGGATTATTATGTAGATGATATTTATATGTGTACAAGTAGAACACAGGTTCCAAGCAATGCAGGACGCTTCTGGGTAGGCTTATGGTTCCCAACAAGTATTGATGCCGATAAAGATGGTATCTGTGAAACAGGTTGGACAGGCACAGCAGACTTTGACACAATCGTATTTGAAATCGATTCTGTCAAGATTGAACCTTACCATGAATCAGGTGACACCTCACAAAAAGAATCATTCCCATATGATGGCTGGGCTATTGATTCATTCCCAGAACTTATTGATCAGGAAAAATACAATCATATTATTAATGGTGATTTCTCAGAAGGTAAAACAGCCTGGACTCTATCTGGAGATGCCACTGTATTAAATGAAAAAACTGTACTTTCTTCAGGTTCTAAAACGGATACCATCTCACAGCTTATAGATGTTAAACAGCGTATGACTTATACAATCAGTGCTGATATTGAAACAGATGGTACTGAAGTAACTATCGGTGCAAGAAAGAAAAATGGTACATTCAACTCATCTCAGACATTTAATAAATCTGGTCATGTAGAAGTATCTTTTGTGACTGATGCAGGGACTAAGCAGCAGATGGAAACTTATGCACAGGTATTACGTTATCAGCAGGGAGCACCTGTTAAGGTAGATAATATCAAGGTAACAAGTGGTAAAGCTTCTACAGTGATTCTTACACCAAAACCAGACGTCTCTCAATTAGTAGCTAATGGAGAATTTGATGAAGGAGATAAGAACTGGAAGTTATCAGGAAGCACTATTATTGAAAATGGACATGCAGTGCTTGCTTCTGGTTCAGATACAGATGGGTTATCACAGAAGATCAGTGTAGAAGGTGGTAAAACATATACATTAACGGCTAATGTCATTTCTAGTGGTACTAATATTGATGTTGGTATCAAAGACTATAATGGTCGTTATACAAATATTCATCAGACACTCAATAAATCAGGAACAATGACTCTTACATTCATTACCGCAAAGCATATCAAGGAAGTAGAATTATATGCTGAAGTAGTCAGATATCAATCAAACAACAATCCTGTCTATTTGGATTCTATTGTCTTAAAAGAAGGAAAAGAAGAAATCACTCCAGATCAGCCGGAGATTCCAGAAATTCCTGCTTCAGGATTATTAAATAATGGCACATTTACACAAGGTAATTCTTATTGGACACTAGGTGGTAGTGCTTCTATTTCATCAGGAAAAGCTGTTCTTACTTCAGGCTGTGACACAGATACAATCTCACAGAATGTATCTGTAGAAACAGGTAAGACATATAAGCTTACTTGTGATATTGAATCTAATGGCTGTAATGTAGATGTTATGATTCAAGGACATGATGGCAAATATAGTAAGAAGAAGGTATCTTATTCTACAAATGCAAAAGGGAAACTTGTATTTACAGTAGGAAAAGTACATTCTGAATCTAAAATAGTGATCCAGGTATTACGTTATCAGAACGAATCAGTTAAAGTATCCAATATTCAATTAGAAGAAATGAAATAAATAAGGCAGAGACACCCGTCTCTGCCTATATTACTTTATGGATTGCTTCACTCACACTACTTACTACATCATTGACTTCTTCTTTTAAACTATCAGGAGAACTATGGAAAGTAAAACTATAATCACTTGCCTTAAACAAAGGTAAATCATTATAGGAATCACCAATACCAAGCATCTTATCCGCATTAAAATGTTTTTTAATAGCCTTTACACCTGTACCTTTGGAAATACCCTTTGATACAATATCAATTACATTCGTGTTCTGATAACCAGATACCATAGGGTATCTATCATGTACATCTGATACAAATGTTGCTGCTTCTTCATTGGTATCAAAAACTAAAGAAATACTATAGAACTTTGAATCCTTGATTTCTTCAAAATCCTTAATCATAGTAAAAGTAGGAAAATCAATAAAATCAGTACAAT
>ERZ779855.372-NODE-372-length-39355-cov-30.682545_pt1 | contig 39355 bp, 59 predicted proteins | sample MGYA00511370_ERZ779855 | MGnify/ENA primary metagenome ERZ779855 (study PRJEB29588, sample SAMEA1967319) | human gut metagenome | biome: human gut; feature: human-associated habitat; material: faeces | place: Denmark | collected 2008/2010 ...
ATAATTGGAAAAATCAATAGATTCGCCTTTCATACTAAAATGTTCTACATCTAGAGCAGTTTCATGTTTAATGCCATTTTTGTCTCTGTAGCTAAGAATATGTTCTTCTTCGTCCAATGTCATCTCTTGCCTATTCTCTATGTCTGTTTTTTCTTCTATTTGTGTCAGAATAGTCTCAGACTTTACATTGTAGAGATAATGGCTACCATCAGGAGCAGTATAGCCAAGAACCTTCCCTGCTGCATCTCTCTCAACAGAAAGATATTCATCATTTTCTATCGTAGAAAGATGAGCAGTACGTTCTTTGATGTCTGCTATATCAATAATGGCATTTTTAATAAAGGTACTAATATCAATACCACCAACAACCATGTGACCATCATCTGCACGGAAACCACCAAGAACCTTGTTCTCTGCATCAATGATAGCATAAAGCCATTCCTCATTGGTTATTACAGAGTACATTTCATGGTTAGGGAAGTATGGCTCTCCATCATATTTGATTCCTGCAAGTATTCTGTCTTCTGTATCTTCTACTGCGATGATATACTCATCATTAGAGATATAGAAGAAACTGTCTGCAACATCAAGGTTTATCAATCCCTTACCATCTTCTTTTGGTTGTAAGGTTTTGAGGGTTTCATCAATACTTGAAAGAGCTTCCTTGATAGCCTTAATATCATCAAGCCACTGAGCCTTGGCTGCCCAGCTAGTACCATCTCGCTTAATACCGAGAAGAGGATGATTAGCTGCATCAAGAATAAGCCAAAGAAATTCCTCGTTTTGAATGACGTGATACATTTCATTGAGAGGATAATAAGGCTTACCAGTCGCTCTGTAGATACCAAAGAGAAGTCTACCCTCAGAATCTATTACTGCATGGATGAACTCTTCGTTCTGAATGTAGCGGAAAGGAGTTTCTACTACCGTTCCTTCCTCATTCTTGATAGCTGTCTTGTCAACAACCTCATCTACTGCACTTTGGATATTGACTGCGGCAAGTTTTGACTTCTCATTATTATAAGTAACAGCAGTAGCCTGACTTGCACCACCAGTAGCAGCAATATCCTTGATGGTTTCTTCCATCTGAGTACTTCGAGTCTGCAATAATGAAATGTCTTCATCGTTGGCGGTGATTTGCTGCTGCTTATCATCTAGCTGTCTCTGATGTTTTTTCAGTGTATCATCTACGTTCTGAATGGTTTCTACCAAATTCTCAGGAAGACCAGTAGCTGCATTAATAGTCTGGCGAAGCTCTGGGTCTAACTTCTCTACACCGATGGTGTTGTCTTTCAACTTGTCTTTGGTGATGGAGTTCTCTGCCAACTTCTCGTTGGTGATACTTCCATCCTCCAGTTTCTCGTTGCTGACAGAACCATCTTGGAGGTTGGAGTTACCAACAGAATCAGCAGCCATCTTTTCGTTGGTGATAGCACCATCCTTGATTTGCTGAGTTGTTAACTCATCAGTGACGTTGACCTTCTTGTCGAGTGATTCCTTGACGGATTCTCCCGATTCCTCGTCTTTGACGTACTTTGAATATGTCAGAGTCTGGTCTTTGCGCCCACTTACAAGGGTGCTGTTGTATTTTTTCTTTTCTGCCATATTATTCTTTTAATTTAATTTGATATTCGTTATCGTCACCAGCTACAAGTTCGTCTGACCAATAGTAGTAGAGGTCACCTAGCTTTGTGGTGTTCATGGATGCCTCGAAGCCGCATTGGTTGAAGATGAGCGGCTGGCGGCTTGCAAACCAGATGTATGGTTTCTCTTCCGTTGTTGTGATGGTAAGAGTCTGACCGACAAGAGTGCCTTCGTACATTGTGAGGTCTTCCATATTCAACTCGCTCATATTCTTGGCTGACGATGCACCATAATAGCTTGCCTTGACGGTTCCACTTGCTGTGATGGTAACATAGCCTGATACGGCTGGGATGAAGACCTTGTGTGTGTTGCTGTTGTAATACTCAGCAGTAACGTCCTTTCCGTCCATGATAACCTTCACCTGACCGATGCTGAAACCTTCTATAGGCATGAACTGAGCTTCCAGTTTCTTTCCGTTGCTGATAGTTCCGTTAATCACGAAGTTCTCCTGACTCTCCACCATTTGGGTTTCACCATTGATGGTGTAGCTGAATTTGGCGTTATCAACGATGAAAGAAATAGGGCAAGTAGACTGATTCTCTGTCACGATGTAGTATCGAAGGTTGAATAAGCCAGTATGCTCACCTTCCGTGATGCCGATAGGAACATTACTCATAGAGTTGTGTTCTACGATTCTCAGAAGGTTTCGCTCGATGCTGACCATTTCGCTACCATCATACTTCCATGATACCCTGACGTTATAGTTTCCGTAATCAAGGGTGGAAGGAATGTCGCATATCAGTACGTTGCCTTGGATTCCTGCTACTTGAACTGGAACAGAAATTGTATTGCAGAAACAGCCCGACAACTCAACTCTGATGTCGGTAGCCAGATTCATATCGAAGTCAATGAGTCTCTGGAACTCTTTCGATACGTCCATCTTCCGCACCAAGATGTGGAGTTTGAAACTATTTCCTTGTACTATTTTATAAATCATATTTGGTACACATTATTAATAATAGGCAAAGATAGGCAGAATTTTCTCTACCTACCTTTTATCCGTTTATTTAGGGCAGAAAAATTTTAGATTAAGCCCTTCCATCTGAGAAATTTGCGCTTGCGGCTGCGCTTTCCCTTCTCACTCTTGCAGTTGGTATGATAGACACAATCTTTGAAGAGGTCTCTGACCTTCATGTCGTTGTCTACCAGTTTGGTCTTCTTGAATGCCTCGAAGAGTGAGCGGTTCATAATCATGAGGTTTCCCTTCTGCGTAGGAAGAACATAGAAGATTTCACCGTGGTTCTTCTTGGATGCGTAGTCTGCCTTAGCCGTAGCTTGGCGGTACATGATTTCGCACTTGATGCGCTTGAAAATCTTTGTTACTTTCATAATCGTAATTATTATTGTTTGAAACTATATGATGGTTGCTGCCGAAACAGAAACCTTTCTTCTCATTACTCTTGCCTGAATCTGTATCATCTTTGGCATTTCCATTTCGTTGAAACAGATGTGGAGTCCGATGGCTCTGGTCATGAGCAAATCATCGTGCTTTCCGTCTGCTGCCTCGTATACGGTTCCGTTCTTCTCGTAGGTGAGATATTCATCTAAGCATCTATCGTCTCGCTCTACATAGAGTTGTTCACGGATAACCTGAACCAATACTGAGATAACCATTGGCTTGGTTGCCACGTTGGTATGGAATCCGTACTTCACTGGAACCTTATTCTTGATGTCTGATTCACTCTGCTTGCGTGCATAGAGGTTGTCGTATACGTCCTTGATTTGATTCAGGATGAACTCAGACTGGTCACCACCTTCCAGGATGTGCTCCTTGTCTTTCGTCTCTAAGGTGTTGGATTCAATCACCAACAGAGCATCGTTGTAGTATTTGGCTATCTGAGCCGCCTTCCATGCCAGCAAGTCCATATCAATATGCCCATACCATTGGGCTACCACATACGGCTTGCCACCTTCCATCATCCAATAGCGGTCGAAGACACAGATAACAGACCAGTCGGCATTCTTGCTACGTCCACCAATATCCACTACAACCAGATATCGGTTTATCACCTTGCAATCATCAAAGGTCTCAGGCTTGCTCCATATCCACAACTGCCCCTGCTTGTCTTCACAGAACCGTACATTCTGCATACACTTCTTGCCTTTGTAGCCATCACCATAAACATCACCGATGAATTTAGGTGCTCGGCATCCCTTGCGGAATTTGTCAACCTTGTCTTCGGCAAACACCTTGGCTCCTGAATGCTTGAATGCTTCAATATCATCGGTAGGGTAGCCAGCAGCCATATCAGCATGGTCGGTGAACTTCCTTCGCTCTGCCATATACCAGTTGATAGCTTCGAGTGGAGCACCCAGTGTCCATAACTTCCAAAGATAGGTACATGGCTCCTCTCGGTCGGACATCGTATTGGTATTGTTGCGGTTCTCGTATAGCCATTTGGCAAACTCTACCTTCTGTTTCTTTGATTCAAAATCAAGATGATACATATCGTATATCTCGAACCAAGGTACAAAGAACGGCTCAAACTGAGATTGTCCCTTTTTGGCGGCAAGCCATTCCTTGTGGAAGAAGTTGCCAGTACCATTGGCGGTGGATTCGTAGGCAATCATCGTGTATGGTCGGTACAAGATACCATTGGTAGCGTTCTGCACCACCTCCTCAGGAGATTTACCATCCGTCTTTTTCCACAAACCAACCTCGGAAAGGTGTACCAAGTTGTAGTCTTCACCATTGGCTGATAGTGGTCGTTCCATGGAACCCACCTTAATCTTGCAGAATCGCTGAGGAACCTTCTTTACGTTGCCTGATGTTCCCACTCCAACAAACTTCGGCTCGTTCTCAGAGAATGCTTCTCCCATTTCGTAGAGGAACTTGGTAGGAAAGTTTTTCAGAGCTTCCTCGAACATTCCTCGGATGGTCTCTGCTGTGTCCTTGACCTGAGCCACGATGAGCGAGTTGAGACCCTTCTGCCACATGAGTTGCAGCCAGAGGAAGTACATCTGAATAACCGTAGAACCTCCCCATTGTCGGGCTTTCAGCAGGATGAGACGGATAGGGCGATTCTTCTTTCTTCGCTCCTCCAGCCACCTGAGCAGTCTGCGCTGCGGTCTTCTGAGCACAAAGCGAAAGGGGAGACCTCCACCTTTCGGCTTGATATAGATGAATGTGGCGAAGAAGAAGAAAGGGTCGTGTTTCATTCTGATGCGAGTGAACTGCTCTACCAGTTGCTCAATTTCTTCCTCTAGGTTGTATGGCTCGTCTATATCCTTGTGCAGTTCCTCGATTACTGCCTTGCAGCTACCAAACTCGATGAGCATCTTGACGAGCGGAATCTTCTTCATTGAAACTGGAAGCTGCTGTCTCTGAATCGGGAAATCAGGAAGGAAGAGCAGGAATCGCTTATCTCCACAACCTTCACCCTTGATAGGATTGAATGGTGTGTTGATTTCCTTGATTCGTTTCTCGTTCTCTTTCAGGATGCCAAGCACATGTTTGTCTACAGCATCAGTCAGTTTGGCGGTTACTTGTCTTGGCATAGCGGTGCATTTAAATATCCCCACAACAGACCAAGTACATAGCAATAGATGTGGACTCCAACTGCCATGCAAGGGAAGAAGATTCCGACACAGATATATAGGAGAATGGTGAGATTGTATCTTACCTTATTCTCCACGTATGGGGCGATAAAGCCCATGTAAGCATAGATAAAGCCGCTTAGACCGATGATTGGTAGGGATGAGGTGAAGGGATAGCTGATGGCTATAAGATAGAATGCCACCAAGTGACCGATGCCACAAGGGATGGCTCGGTAGCATTGATGGAAAACATAAAGGTTGATGGCAGCATGAAAGATGTTCTGATGAAAGAAAGGGTAGCTTAGTCGGTTCTGAATAGAACAATCGTCAAAGAGACCCATGCCATCATATCCAAGAAAAGTGATACACATTATTATAATGTACCCAGCATAAAGCGCAATCTTCTCTTTCGTCTCTCGTAGCATCTTTGCTTCTCCTCCTTTCTCACCCTGCTAAGAATTACGTGTATGCTTTGAGGAGTCAAATAGAAACTGGGTGCTTTTTCAGCACATACACATTTGATAATATCCATATTACTGAGATATGGCTCATTACTCTTATGAATCTGGAATCGTCTGAAAATCTCCTGATACATTTCCTTTCGGGTAGGAATCATGTTATCAAGAGGTTTTCCTTTCAGTAAGTCTAATATGACTATATAAGCACGGTCTTCTGAAACCCAAAATCTTCTGCTCGGAGATTGGGCTAGCTTTTCCTCAATCTCTGAGAGTCTGATATTGTCTCTTACATTAATAATTTCTTTGTAAGCCCTCAATAAATCAGCATCACGTTCCTCTATAAAATAGCATCGTGAATCCTTATATTTCATATCTGACCCTGCAAATATACAAAAAAGTATTGAATTAGTCGTATCCGATTAGACTAAATTAACGGATAAAAGATGAAAATCGGAAAAAAGCATTAATTTTGGGCATTGATTTATAAATATACACATATATATATGGACGAAAATACAAATATTGAGCAGAATGCTGGTGCTGCAAAACAGCAAGATACCAAGACCAAGAGAGACTTGGCTTTGGAGCGTTTGAAGACCCGTCACCCTGATACGGAGTATGCGGATGATGAGGCTATGTATGGAGCCATCAACGATGATTATGATGCCGACCAGAAGGCTTTGCAGGGGTATAAGGATAACGAAAAGGCGATGGGCGATTGGCTGGGTAGTGACCCTGAGGCGGCTACCTTCCTTCAAGCGATGAAGGCTGGCAAGAGTCCTTACGCTGAGTTGATTCGTACACATGGCGAGGATGCCATTGACTACTATTCAGACCCTGATAATGCGGATGAGATTGCATCGGCTCAGTCGGAGTTCTTGCAGAATGCTGCCAACGGCAAGAAATTGCAGGAGGAGTATGACAAGAATATGCCTTCCAGCTATGAGGTATTCGACAAGTTGGAAGAGAAGTATGGCGAGGAAGCTGTGAATGATGCAATTGACCAGTGCTTTCAGACTATGCGCAATGTGGTGACTGGCAAGTTTACAGAGGAAATGATTACTGCTTTCATCAAGGCTAAGAACCATGATACTGATGTGGCTGATGCTGCCCATGAAGGTGAGGTTCGTGGCAAGAACAGCAAGCACGTCAAGAACCTTGAACTGAGAAAGAAGGGTGATGGTACTGCCGACCTTGATTCTGCCAATGCGGAGACCAAGCCTACGGATAATCAGCCTGACCTTGGTGCTGTTGGTAGAATATCACGTAGGGGTAATATCTGGCAGCGTGGCAACGAGAAGAGAACACACATTCGATAATGAGAAAAGGTAAAAAGATAATATATAATGTTTAATTAATTTAGGATAACAATGAAGAAAAGTACATTTAATCGGCTGCTTTCCGTCTTCCTGATGGTTATGGCAGTTATTTTTGGAGTGAATGGTCAGGTTATCATGGCTGAGGCGGCTCTGCCTGATGGCGGTACTACCGAGAGTGGTCATGCTGCGGAAGCTGGTGGTGCTACTGCTGCCAATGATGCTGGCAATGGTGGTGCGGCTCGTCAGGATGATGGTATCGCTACTGAGGGAAAAGGTCGTGAGCACTTTAACGAGAATGGTACGGAGTTCTATGAGAACGACATCAACGACAAGATTACCAAGATTCGTCCGATGGCTACTCCAGTTGACCAGATTTCACGCTATGCGACAACCAAGCCTGCTAGTTCGTTTGTAGTTGAGTATTGGAGTATCGGTACACGTCCTATCAAGACAACCGTCAAGGAGGATACCACGAAGAGTACTGGTACATCTATGGTATTGAAGGTAGAAGACCCTGAAATGTTTACTTTGGATGATACCATCCGAGTGGTGGGTGTGAAGGCTATTACCAACTATAAGGGTGTTGCCTATTCAACAATTACAGATGCTCCTACTCCTGATTTGGAACTTTGCGTTTGCGGTAAAGATACAGAGGGTTATCCTATTGTGTATGCTGTAAATGGTGAGTTGGTCAGCAAGCAGGCTATCGGCATTCCTGTTTTGAAGAAGGGTCAGGTACTTATCCGTATGGCTAAGAGTTGCGGTGAGTTGGATGTACAGACAGGTCGTTTCAACAACCTTCCTGATTCTGAGATTCAGTACTGCCAGAACTTCATGATTCAGGTAGAGGAGAGTACCTTTAATAAGATTGCAGCTAAGCGAGTAGACTGGGATTTCTCTGACATCGAGGAGGATAGTATCTATGATATGCGTCTTGCGATGGAAGGTACTTATCTCTTCGGTGATATGGCTTGTATCAAGCATACTACCAAGAACAACTCTGCCCAGTGGTTTACCAAGGGTATTTGGTGGATGGCTGGTAAGGATATTGAGGTAGGTCATGTTGCTACTGCTGACGATATTAAGAAGGGCTACGGCAAGAATGAACGAGTGATTACTGATTTGGAGTTGGTTGACATTTCAAAAGACTTGTTTGTTGGTACTGGTATCGGCAACAAGCGCAAGGTGATTATCGCTGGTTCAGATTTCGTGAGCGCATTCAGTAAGATTGATTCTGACAAGTTCCGCTTGAAGGACACCGTTGAGGTTTGGGACTTGAAGTTCAAGAGTTGGGAGACTGACTTCGGTGAGGTGTTGATGATTCACTCTGAGTTGTTTGACATCTTCGGCATGAGCGACTGCGGCTTTGCCCTTGACCCTGAGTTCTTGGTTAAGCGAGTACACTTGTCTTGGACTCGAAACGTGCTCGACTTGAAGAAGGCTGGCATCCGTAACACCGATGCAGTAGTTATTCAGGAGGTAGCTTGTCTGTACTTGAAGTACCCTAAGGCACACGCTCGTATGCGCCTTGCTGCGGTTCCTGCAACAGATAGCCTTTCTGATACAGAGGTAACCAAGGCTGCTGCCTAAAAGCAAGTAGAATTGCAATTTATTCATCAAATAGTGAGGGGTGTGGGCACTAGCCCCATCCCTTTTTTAGTAACACATATATATAATAAGGTATAATCATGTTTAATAAATATCAAGCAGGTACTGATTTGGCATTCAGCGTTATGGTAGGTGATGAGAGAATGCGTATTGTATTTGAGGGTAAAACGATGGGCAGCAGTGTCTATATGACAAGAGACCCTAAGGTACAGAAGGCTATCGAGTCTCATTATTGGTTCAAAGACAAGTTCTTCTTGGCAGAGAGTATTGACGAGAAGAAGGAAGCTGCGGAAGCCAAGAAGAAGGCTGCTGCCAAGGCAAAGAAGAAGGTGGCTGACGAGAAGAAGACTCACGTTGTGACAGACTTTGAGGATGCCAAGGACTATCTGGCTGAGACCTATGGTGTGAGCCGTTCCAAGATGAAGACCAAGGAAGACATCTTGGATATTGCTAAGGAAAAGGGTGTTGAACTAGAAGGTTTGGAGTAATGGTAGAATATGCTGTATCTGATTTAGTGAAAGAGGTGAAGGTGCTCTTGGATAGAAACCAAGAGTCTGCTGGCTTGCTGGCTCCTGACGATTCTGATACACTCTCGCAAGCAGAACTTATTGAGAGTAAAATCGTAGATGCAGCAAGAATCATTCTTTCGGATTCTCCTGAATATATGGTGGAAGGTACTTCGTGTACGAATGCTGTAACGTGGACGGATAGCAACAGCTATTACGTGGGTAAGATGGTTTTGCCTACCGATATGCTGAGAATCCTTTCTGTGAAGGCAGAAGGCTGGAACCGTCCTGCTACAATCATTTCAGAGAGCGATGATGCCTACAAGTATCAGAACTGCAAATATGGAGTCAGGGGAAATCCAGAGCGACCGATTGCTGCTATCGTGCATACGGCTAACGGCAAGAGTATCGAACTATATACTAGTAAAAAGCAGGATGCTACATTGGCATTCATCTACGTTCAGGTTCCATCTATCACTACCGAACAGAAAATCAGTCTGCCTTCCGTCCTGAAAGATTCCATCTTATACATGGCTGGCTATCTCACTTGTATCAGCCTTGGCGATACCGATACTGCAAGCGGATTCCTTGGAGTGGCTAGAAAGTTGGCACATATTGTTGAACCTACAACATCATAAATTATGGCAAAGAAGAAAGAAGAAACCAAACTGCTATCGTTGAGTAGGGTACTTGACAAGGAAGAACTGGATAGCGTGAAGGCATCCAAGAACCGATTTGACAAGCCATACGAGCGTGCCTTCTCAATCTTGCTGGAGGCTCAACGATACTATAACAACATGGATAACTTCCGAAAGCGAAGATTGCGTAACAAGCGATACTGCTATGGAGACCAATGGGGCGATACCATTGAGTTCAAAAACAAGTGTGGCTTTAAAAAGCGTATCAAGGAGGAAGACTATATCCGTGAGCAGGGTAGCGAACCATTGAAGAACAACCTTATCCGTAGGTTGGTGAAGAATGTGCTGGGTGTATATCGCTCCCAGAGCAAGGAACCTACCTGCAATGCCAGAGATAAGGATGAGAAACGATATGGTGAGACCATGAGCGTGGTGCTGCAATGTAACCGACAACTGAACCGAGAGACGGAACTGGATGCACGAACCATGGAAGAGTTCCTGATAAGCGGTGCTGCTATCTATAAGAAAAAGTATGGATGGCGAAGAGGTAGGTTGGATTGCTGGACGGACTACGTGAATCCGAACAATTTCTTCATAGACAACAATATGAGGGATTTCCGTGGTTGGGACGTGAGTTGTTTGGGTGAGGTGCATGACATTACCATCGGCAACGTACTGAGAGAGTTTGCCAAGTCTCCTGCTGAAGCTCGGAAGTTGAAGGAGATATACCGGTTAGCGGCTAACCGAGATTTCGTGATTGCAGACTGCACTCAGCGATTCGGTGAGTTCGACCCTAAGACTATCGACTTTATGAATCCTGCCAACCCTTCGCTCTGCCGAGTGATTGAGGTTTGGCGCAAGGAGAGTAAGCCAAGGTACCGATGCCACGACTACAACAATGGCGATGATTTCAAGATTGATATTGAGGATAAGGCTGATATTGTAGATGCAGAGAACAGAGACAGAATCAGGCGAGGTATGGCTGCTGGCATGCTGGAAGAGGATATTCCTCTGATTGATGCCGAGTGGTTTATGGATGATTACTGGCATTTCTACTATCTTTCTCCTTTCGGTGATATTCTGAGAGAAGGCGAGACTCCTTATGCTCATGGTGAGCATCCATACTGCTTTAAGTTCTATCCGTTTATTGATGGCGAGATTCACAGCTTCGTGGAAGATGTGATTGACCAGCAGAGATACGTGAACCGACTTATCACGATGTATGACTTCATCATGCGTGCAAGTGCCAAGGGTGTGCTGCTCTGTCCTGAGGATTGTCTGCCTGATGATATGAGTTGGGATGATTTCTGCGATGAGTGGAGTAGATTCAATGGTGTGGTGAGATACAAGCCAAACAAGAGCGGTCAGGTTCCTCAGCAAGTGGCGAATAACTCTACGAACATCGGTATCGGTGATTTGCTCAGCTATCAGTTGAAGTTCTTTGAGGATATATCGGGCGTGAACGGAGCCTTGCAAGGTAAACCAGGAGTATCAGGTACGAGCGGTTCGCTCTATGCACAGCAGACACAGAATGCTACCATGTCGCTGCTTGATATATTGGAGACATTCAGCCAGTTCATCATTGATGGTGCTTACAAGACCGTGAAGAATATGCAGCAGTACTATGACGTGGCTCGTAACTTCAATATCGTGGGTAGGGCAGGACAGATTGTACACTACGACCCTAAGAAGATACGAGACGTTGAGTTTGACATAAACATCACGGAAAGTACGGCTACTCCTGTATACAGACAGATGGCAAATGAGTTCCTTATGACCTTATGGCAGAATCAGGCTATCACGCTGGAGCAGTTGTTGCAAGTAGGAGATTTCCCATTTGGAGAGGAGTTGTTGCAATCGGTTGCATCCAACCAGAAAGCCATTCAGAATGGTGAGACTCCACAAGGATTCTCTCCTCAGCTTCAAGCCCAAGTTGCTCAGGCATCACAGAGCAATCCGAAGGCTCAGGCGATGTTGCAGCAGATGATGAGCGGTCAGGGAGTGAGTCCTGACGGACAGAACCCACCGCTTGCTGCTTAGTTTATAATTTATAGTTAATAGTTTATAGTTATGATTGCAGACAAACCAAGTGACAAGGAATGGTATGGCAATGGGAAACCTGATGCCAGCCAAGGTGGCAACCCGAATGGTGGTGTTGCTTCAGAGACCCAAGGTAGGGAGAATAAGCCCGAACTTTACGAGAATGACGTTATCGGAAAGGTGGCGAAACGCAAGAAAAGCGACATCTGGACGAGGGGTGGAGAGAAGAGAACCAGATTTAAGGACGAATAAAGAAAGGAGGTGTTTTTATCGTAACTGTATTTGTCTGATATTCAGATAGCTACAGAAATATCTACGAGTTTATGGTGCTGCGTTTAAGATATTCGTATCTTTGCAACATCATAAACTTTTAATTTGTATAGGTATGAATTTCGTAGATTTCGTAGAAAAGTATCAGCAGGAAATGGCTCCTGAACAGATGTTGGCTATAGCTAAGGCAGTCGGCAAGTATCTCTCATGCAAGTTGAGCGATGTGGAGGAGCATCATCTTTGTGCGATGGTGTATGGTGTGTTGAGCGAAGAGCATTTTGACAAACACTTTGCCGATGATGCTATCAGCAAGATGTGGTATGAGGATGCTGACGGAACCAAGCATACGGCTCCTTTCTTCTCGGATGATGAGATAAGAGAAGCCTTTGACAAGCATCAGGATGATATTTCTGACTATACCATCCATGATTTGGCTGTTACTATGAACCTGATGAGAAGTGACCATCATGTGATGCTGGAGCGATATAGCAAAGATGCTGATGAGTTGAAGGAAATGGTGGTTTTGATGGCTATCGAGTATCTGCAAGACCCTGACTGCTTGTATCCTACCAGCAAAATATGGCACACAATAAACGGATAAAGTAACTAATTGGGAATCATTTCTTATCTTTGCATATTATTAATAATATATAAATATAAGATATGACTCCAAATGTACGTGAAGGATTGCAATATGGTGCAGCTATAGGAATGCTAGTGAGTGGTGTTGTACTCACCTTCCTATCATTCTTTCTCAACAATTATGTGGTGTCTGATGGTGTGCTGTGGTATGTCAGTCAGACATTGGTTTACTCTGGAGCAATATTCGGTGTAAACGTTTATTTCAAGACAAAACTAGGCAACTTTGAGAGCAAGGTGAAGGATGAACTCGCAAGTATGCTGAAACAAGTGAAGGAGGGCAAGTAATATGAAGGTAACAAGAGAACAGATTTTGGCTATTATGCCGAATGCCAAGGATAAGGTGGATGCGTTTCTTCCTTATATCAATGGCTATGCTGAGGTGTTCCATATTGATGCTCCTAAGCGAATGGCTCATTTCTTGGCTCAAATTGCACATGAAAGTGGTGAACTGAGATACACCAAGGAACTCGGCAACAAGGACTACTTCCATAGGTATGATGTGGGCAAGTTGAAGAACATGCTCGGCAACCTTAAAGATGGTGATGGCTACAAGTATCGGGGTAGGGGATTGATTCAGATTACTGGCAGAGCCAACTATCAGGCTTATCAGAACAGCAAGTATTGCACTGGTGACATCATGGAGAATCCTCAGTTGCTGGAGCTTCCGCTAGGAGCAACGAAGAGTGCTATGTGGTGGTGGTGGAAACATGACCTGAACAAACTGGCTGATAGTGATAGGTTCGTTGCTATTACCAAAACAATCAATGGTGGAACCAACGGCTTGGAATCAAGACGAAAGTTTCTTACAAGAGCAAAGAAGGTCTTTAATGTTTAGCCTATGAAAGTAAAATGGTACGATACTGATTTTTGGCAAGTAGCACTATACGTGATTGGTATCTTGCTGGTGGCTTTTCTTCTGTCGGGATGCAAGACAAAATACGTCCCGATGGAAAAAGTTATATGTCGGGACGTAGTAAAACACGATACGCTGCATACTTCTGACAGCGTTTTTGTGCGTGATTCAATCTTCTTCAGACAGAAGGGAGATACTTGCTTTCTTGACCGATGGCATGAGAAGAGCATTTATAAAAATGTGTATAAGGTGAAGGTGGATTCCTTCCTGAAAAGAGACTCCATCCCAGTTCTCTACCCAGTAGAAAAACAACTCTCCAAGTTGGAGCAGTTTCAGTTGAAGTATGCAGTATGGTCTTTTGGAGCACTCTGCATGCTGCTAATCGTATTAGGTTATAAACTCTATAAAAAGATAAAGAATGGCAAATTTCACATTGACAATCACGAAAAGTGACATCTATGAGGAGGTGGCAAAGACTACTGCCTACATAGGAGGAAAGAACTTGGATAAAAACGGAAAAAGTCTGTATGACCAAGTGTTTGTGACGGAAGCTGATAGAGAAATGCTGGAAGGCTTTTGGGAAGATTCCATTGATGATGTTTCCGTAGCCTTGGAGAGTATTCTTGGATGGCAGAAGTGTGACTCAGGCAGCAACGAGGTCTTTGGTCTGATAGTAAGCAGCCTTTTTAATGAGAGTTTATTTAAGACATTAGAATCAACGGTTTTTAGTTATGTAGTCAACAAAATAGTAGCAGAATGGTGCTCAGTAGTCTATAAGGATAAGGTGGAAGATTATCTCTCCAAGGCAAACGTTTTGCTGCTAAAGATTGACGCAATCATTTATACACGTAAAAGACCAACAAGATAGGAGGATAGGATATGAGGTATTGTAATAAAGGATATAAAGTGATGATAGAGTTGGAAAAGAATGAGTTGGTATATGACATCAAGAATACTGCTTTTTCTTTTGCTGATTCTTATTCCAAGCAGAAAGGTATAGATGCAAAACAATTAAAGAATGTGTTTGACGTATCAGAGGAAGGAAACCGAGATAAGTTAGCAAGGATTCTAGACTCAGCAGTAGAGGATTGCAGAGAAATGCTTTTCCGTTTCACCAAGGTGGAAATGCTCGGTGGCGGCTTTGATTCCAACGAGTGGGAAGAGTGTATAGGTTCGCCTACCAACGAGGAGGATGCCTACTACTTGGCGATGAGGATGCCGCAAGGTTTTTCTAAGACAAGTGTACATACCATGACCGTCTACTTGCATGACTATATCGTGAACCAATGCCTTTATGAATGGTTAATGATTGTGTTTCCTGATGGTGCTGATAGATTCTGGGCACTGGCTGAGGATAAGAAACAGAAGATTAAGGATGCAAGCAACCGCTCGGCTGTTAGAGCAAGAATCGCTTTGCATCCATTTTAAATGATTAGTCGTTTAAGGCTAAGATAAAGCAAGGGAAGCTATCCATCACGGACTGCTTCCCTTTATTTTTTATATAGCAAAAAAATATTTATCTAAGTTTATGTTCCACTAGACGTGGACTCCTGCTTGGTAGTTACCGAACCAGTAACAGCAGCATTAATATTGATACTCTCAGGCAAGGTCTTGACATTTACGTCTGTAGCAGCCAGCTTCAATCCGTTCTTCTGCTGGTCGGCATACTGATTCTTATCCTGAGCGATAAAGTTGTTGATAGCTGTAGCTATGTTGTAGAGCAGTTTATCGGTGTCGCTGCTGAGAGAATCAGAATCAACTGATGCGTACTTGTTGTTCTCAACGGTTGCCGATGTTGTCTCCTTCTCACGATACAGAACAGCCTGATTGATGAACTCCTGAGCAAACAAGAATGACTTGCTTACAAGTTGCTTAATCTTGGTGTTGTCTATATTGAGCGGATTCTCATACTTCTGTAACATAGCCTGCAAGCAACTTGCGGCTACTTCTTCTCTAGGCTGTAGGGTAGCGATTGAGAAGATTTCCTCTTCTTTGCCGCTTTCCTCTGTTCCACCTGTCTCTGATGCGGTAGCTATTCCGTATTTAGGGAATGGGCGAGCATTTGATGTTCCATCAGATGAGGTTTCTCTGACGAGTTTAGTGCCAGTTGTTTTTGTGATGTTGGAGTCTACAATATAGGCAACACCTACTTTAGTTTTATTCAGATTATAGAGATTTCCGTCTGAGTCGAAATAGAACAACTGGTATAAGTTGTTGTTGAATATCACATATCCCATGTACATATTTGTACCTAAAGGATAAATGTTGATACATGTGGATAGAACTATCTTGTCATCTATTTTCGTTCCCAAGGATGCACCTTGCTCAACCTTGTATTTATCGAAGTCGGTTAATGTATATTCTGCCATAATTATCTGAGTTTATTTTGTAATCTTGTTTGGAATTCTGTAGATAGTGCGCTGATAGATTCTTTTGGGGCAAGATTGCCCATAAGCGCAAGCCTGAAATATTTGTATGGCGAACCGACAAGGTTTCTGAGATACATATTTACAGAAGAACCAACGTAATACCAATTAGCTAAATCATTACTTCCAAACAGAACCGTTCCACACTTTCCTGCCTGAATGCTGCTGAAATATCCTCTTGTAATGCTATCGAACATGGTCTTATAGGCATCCTGACCAAGCGTTAAAGGACGGCTACATAGGAAGAATGGAACATTCTCTGTTGGCTCCTTCACATACACATCGAGTATGTTTCCTGCTTTGTCTGTAGCGTATGACTCTGGATATATGTTTACTCGCTTGTTGAAGACATTGTGCATGGTTCCCCACATCTTGCTTTTCAAAGAGTAAACGTAAGCATAAGTATAGTTTGGGTTGAACACTATGATACGGCTATCGTAATAGTCGTAAATCATATCAGCTTCTTCGAGATACTTACGGAAACGGACATACTTCACATCTGACTCAGGAATATTACCTAGTGCAAGGAGTTTATTCGGATAGGTCTTATCCTTTGTTGAATGTGAATAAATGGATAGAAAATCGAAAGGATAATCATCCAGTACATCGGTAAGACAAACAGACTCTCTTCCTTGCTGCATCATGATTCCTCGCTCTGTCGGGAACAGAACTGCATCATCAATCTGCAAAATGCCTTTAGGGTTGGAGCAAATTTCACGTAAAGCTGGTTGTCGTGACTGATATGTTCCTGTATAAGTCAACATGACTACCCATACACCTTCATCGGTGAATGCGTATAGTGGAGCATCACCAAATTGACCTTCGCTGATTGGTCGGGTGTTGGCGGCTAGTGCGCTGATGATAGAAGAACCTACCTGAACAGAATTTGCTGCTGGGAATACCAAAGGATTTTCGGCTTCGCTAACCTTTATGACGTTTGGATGCTGTGTGATATATTTTTGGCTCACGACATTACTTAAAGCAGCATCGTATTCTTCCTTGGTTATCTCTGTGAAGTCACCTGTATCTATTGGTGTGTTGTCCCAATAATATGAAGATGAAATGACCGTTCCACCTTGATTTCCAAAACTACCACCTCCATTACTTCCTGCTCTCGTTGTTCCACCTGATGAATCCTTTTTAAGGAGTTTATGGCGGTATATTTGCATGAAAGCAGGAAGACCAGCATCATCGTGATAGAGGTACATGTAATCAGACAACTCAGCTTTTTCTTCTTCTGTAGGCGCATCAACTCTTCCTCCAAAACCTTGATTATCCAAAGAACCAGAAGATTGTCTATCAACTGCGATAGGAGTGGTACGATTCTTACTGATATTGATATAGTAAGACATACCGAATGTATCGGAAGGCTTTAAACTTACCCTCTTGGAATAATACTTGTCATACTTCGGTAAGTGAAAATAGATAGTCATTGCCGTAGCAAGCGTGTTGGGATATGCCAAGATAGGGCAGATAGGATATTGCAGTTTCCCCTTGTGGTATATATCTCGTTTGATGCTATTTTCGCTGATGCTTACCTTGAAGACTGCATCGCAAATATAATCGGTGGTAGCGGTGCTACTAGTTGCAACATCTACATACTCATTTAGGCATAGCTGTGCATTTGAAATTTTTCTCTTGGAGAAAATATCTGTATCGAAAGCATTATAGATGGTCTTCTTTACGTTTCCTATATGCAATCGGTTGTTGTATGTTATAGAGCACTTGCCGCCAAAAGTGTCTCGCTTGAAGTCTGCCAAAGAAATACTTTCTTCTGTCTGTAAAACTCGTTTGAGTTGTATATCTGTGCCTAGCTTTTCCTTGCTGATACTGGCACTTAGATAGAAGGATTTGTTTTCAAACGACTGATAAATATCTTCTTCTGACAAATATTGGAAGGCATCACAATTCACACCTGATGCCATTTTGTTATTCCAAAGAAAACAATTATTTCGTGAAATACCTCTAGTTCTTTTTTCTGTATCAATAAAAGATTCAGGCTGGGACAGATAAACATCTACACCAAGAATAAGGTCTTCCAAGCCTTCGGGTATATCCATGCTGACATTTATGGTGTGGGTGTGAAGACTTGTGCTTGTGCCTACAGATTTCTTTTCCTGATACCAGATAAACTTATTGAATGATGTTTCAGGCGCAAGGATGAATGGATTTGATATATTTATGTGTGAGGTTCCATCATATAACTTGATAGCCAATACTCCAAAAACTGTATATTTGAAGTACTCCTTGCCTTTTTCGTTTAGTCGTTTGTTGATAAGTGAATCAAATGCGTTGAATATGATAGATGCGCCTTTGAGAGAAGTATCTACGTTATTATTAAAGTGTCTGTTCGTCTCAAAAGCATTCTCCCAATCATCGCCAAGGTTGATTGATACATCACATTTCTCAGACTTAACATTGGTGATTGTTGCACTATAGCTAAGTGAAGAAAGGTCGAAACTTGTGTAGTTGCTACCTTTCCAATATGCGTACATTGTTTTCTCGTCACCTATGAAACATAAGATATTGCCAACTGCTGTGACGGCATTGACGTGGAATCCGTTGAGGTTGATGGTGTTCTTGGTTCCGTCTCCACTTTTCTCTAGCCAGTACCAAGTATCATCTGATTTACGGATGATGTAGTGAGAGTGAATCGTTTCATCGTGTGTTACCTTATGAACCAGTTCTATTGTGTCTCCTGAATCCAGCGTGATGTTCTGCTCTACTACTACTGGCTGGTGGATAGGGTGGAGTGCCCCATCCTCGTTGATGAGGTTGAGGCAGGTTGCCAACTCCCCATCCTGACAATCGTAGTCGGATGGAGAGTGGGTAAGCCCTTTGAGTATTACTTCTTGTCTTGTTGCCATGTGCTCGAATTTAAGTTTGGTCGCATGATTTCGTAATAAGGTTCTCCTTTGGCTGACTTGCGTGGGATGCAAGTCAGGCGAACCATTCTGTTGAGAGGAAGATTGTAATCATCAAGGATGGCGGTGATGGAAGGGTAGTCACTTCTGAAACCTACCTTCTTATACTTCTGATTAAATTGAAGCTGAGCGAAGGCGGTGTTGGCTTTGCGAAGTTCTTCCAAGTCCTCACGCATACAGAATCCGTATGTACCTCGGTCAGGTAGCCTGAATACGAAGATAGAAGTGTCTATACGTTCCTTCTGCATGATGTGGTCGTAGATGCCCTTGGAGAGCGTGACCGAGTTTGCTCTTCCGTCCAGAACCACAAAATCGTTGCGGTGTCTGAAACCATTGACTTTATCTATTAAATACTTGAATTTCATGTTGCAAATATAATATGAAAAGTGATAAAATGTATATTATCCGTTAACTTTCTCTTTCCGCTTGGGTCTGCCATTGCGGTTGCCATACTTGGTGATGATGGCAGATGCTCGCTCAGAGCGGTAACAGCCACATGATTTGGTTCGTCCGTCACGAAGAGCAGAACCTAGAACCGTACAACCCCTGCCACAATCACATTTGCATATCCAGAACGCACCATGCTGGTGGTTCTCTTTATCAGATTTTCGGCAGACGAGTAATCTGCCGAAACGCTGTCCAGTAAGGTCTATCAATTTTCCCATACTACTTCTCTGCCAATTTCTTTGCCTCTTCAACTGATACTGGCTTTCCGCTAAGAGGAATGCGGAAGTCGAACTTTGAACGGAATCCATAATAGCCTACGAAATCGAAGCTCTGTTTCATACGCTCGTCTGTGGTGATGTACTTCTTGTAAGCCTTCACCTCCTTCTCTGAGCGGTAGATGGTAGAGTTGACGAAGTAGGAACTGGTTCCCTTGTTAGCGATAACTGCAATAAAGAACTGCTTACCAAGGAACTTTTCCTTGATACGCTGAATAATTGAGATTTTCTTTGTATTCATATATAAAATTTGATTAATTATTAAGAAGAATGCAGATAGGCTGCACTCTTAAAACTATTCGATTCCACAAGATACGATACCATCTTCTTTGTTGATTCCTCGGAAGTGCTCGCATCGCTGGCAAGCAAGGCTACCTATCATCAGAACTTCATGGGTATACTTGCCTGATATGCCGAATGGGCAGGGAGTGATGTACTCGAAGTGCCCACCGACAAATTCGTTGACGGTATATTTTGGATATTTCATTGGTTACTTTAATATGTTTCGAGACTTTTGTAGTATTTTCTTATGACTGAAAATATGTTGCTTTTAGTTCTTCCGCATGATTTTGGCTCAGGGCAGAAACCTCTATATACACATTGAGGAACGCAAGCGGATGCAAGCAAAGGTTCGATACGTGCCAATTCATCAATAACAAAGTACCACACCTCTCTTGTCTCATTTGATGCTTTGTTGCAGAGTCTCAGTTTAGAGATATTGATAATCTCCTGAGCGTTGAGGGATAGCTGCAAGTTGACTAAATCATCCTGACGCATATCGTGGCGAGATACCTTGGAGCCAGTAATATCTGGTCGTGATGTGGAAACGAATGGCTGAGCATGAACGTGGCGAACAAAGTGATTGCTCACCCAGTATGGTATGCCATACATCTTAATATCGAACTCCAATTCCCTGAGCGGTGAATGCTCGCTGAGAATCATCTGTTTCTTGAACTCATCGCTAGGCTCATGTCCCAGCGGTTCCTTGCCTTGTGTGAACCGAGCAGCATCCACTACACGCTGCCAGTCCGTTACTCTTTTGATTTCTATTTTCATACTATAAATCTTCTTTTTCAAATTCACTTTTCGGAACTCTGTAAGATGTACTATGCCATTCACACTCATCATCTTTACCTATAACATATTTGGCAAGCGTATCTCTCAATGCCTTATAAGCTAAAGTGTTGTGACGAATCTGAATACGTATAAAGTTCTCATTATCACACATTGTAAGTGGTGATTGATTATTCATATACACCTTGCCTTTCTTGCCAAGGTTACTTCCGTTGTAACGTTGGTAGAAATATCCACTAGCCTTATGCTTGATTCTGTAAAATTTAACCATAACTATTCTTTTTTAAGTTCTACATCGTCATCACCAAGAACATCATTGATTTTCTTTTCGATGAACTCATCAGAAGCTAGTTTCTTAATAAGTTCATCTATATCAGGTAACTTTGCATCAACTCCGTCTTCTTGGTTTTTGGAGGAAACATATTCCTTTAGTGCTTTTACCCAAGAACTATTTGCCATATCTGCCAATGAATCCTTTTGGCTTTCATAGGCTTTCTTCAACTCTCCGTTATCACGGAAAAATCTGAGCACTTCCGTCAATGCTTCAACAAAGTTCTTGTCAGCAATCGGGTTACTCTTTGCCTCTTCCAGTTTTAGCATCAGGAAGAGTAATGATGAATGTAATTTTGTTTTGTCCATAATTAACCCTTTCTTCTACGATTCTTGATATGTAATGCTAAAGCGCAAAACGACAACAATAGCACTAATAATTGTCCTGCTTCCATATTACTTTTCCTCCATTATAATTCTTCATACATTTTTTGATGTTGTTCTAAACTCTTTGTAAGTCTCTCAATAGCCATATCTTTCAGTTCTTTAAAAGATATGAACCTAAAAATGGAAGTTTTTTCATACCCATTATATCCTAGCCCATTAGACAATGTGATGGTTTCTTCTGTTGCATCTACAGCTTCCTTCCAATACTTAAGAGCCTTCTTGTCTTTTTCAATTAAACTTCTTAAGTTTGTAGCTTTGTTATAAATTTCTTCTGTCATATCAATCCTCCAATTCTTTAAGTGCATCCTCAATATTGCCCATAGCCTTCCAAAGAAGGTTATGCTGAGTAGCACCACCTTTATTGTATTCATCAAGCTGACTGAATGCTTGACTTAATAATTTCTTAATTTTGCTCATTACTTTCCCTCCTTTGCGTTACACGTTGCTTGGTCTCCTTCATAGTAAGGAGCACCGACTTTAGGTAATATCTGAGTGTTCATATTGCAGGAACATTGTATTACCCAAGGGGCGTTTACCTTTCCACATCTAGGGCATATCCATCCTTCTTGTGCCATAACTATTCCTCCTTTTCTTCTAATATTTTTCTTATTTTCGAAAGCTCTTTGGCTATATTGTCAATACTTACCATTATTCCAATAAGAACAAATGCCACAAAACATATTGCTAAATCCATATCTATTCCTCCTCAATCAATGATTACCATTTCTCTACCATCAATATTAGCGTGCTTTAGACATTTTATATCTCTTATCCAACTCTGGCTGTCTGTTCTAACAACAAGAGTTTCTGAACCACACTTAGCAATCATAGAAACAATTTCTTTCTGTAAATTCATTAAAGTCATAATTATATTCTCTTCTCTTTTTACCCTCTCCATTTTACAGGAGAGGGTGGTTAGTTACTCAGTTACTTCAACAAACTTTCTGTTTTTAAGTTGATACCAAGTATCAGCCTTGATATTATCTCCATCAACGTACTCTGTCTTAACACATACTGGAACATCACGTTTCTTTTCATCGCTCCATTTCCATTCTGCCAGCGTTATCCATGAGCCTACCTTTGCTTTTGCTCTGGAACTATTGCCAGCACACATGATAACGGAATCTTCTCCTGTGCTATCAATCTTAGCATAGTTTCCCGATGAGCCAATCTGAGCATAGTCGCCCGATGAGCCAATCTGAGCATAGTAGCCCGATGAGCCAATCTTAGCATAGTCGCCCGATGAGCCAATCTTAGCATAGTTGCCCGATGAGCCAATCTTAGCATAGTTGCCCGATGAGCCAATCTGAGCATAGTAGCCCGATGAGCCAATCTGATCAGAGTCGCCCGATGAGCCAATCTGAGCAGAGTAGCCAGATGAGCCAATCTGAGCAGAGTAGCCCGATGAGCCAATCTTAGCAGAGTAGCCCGATGAGCCAATCTGAGCATAGTTGCCCGATGAGCCAATCTGAGCATAGTTGCCCGATGAGCCAATCTGAGCAGAGTAGCCAGATGAGCCAATCTGTTTTCTTCTGTTTCCGTTGTCGTTTAACACACCATCTGCCTTAACTTTAGATGGTGATGTAATATCTTTCAGCCACTCGACACCGATATTAATGATGTCAGCCAGCTTCAACTCAGCCTTAATCTTGATACGAGAAGAGCATACCTTTGTCGAATTTTCTCCTGCGTCAATCTTACCAGACTGTTCTACCTCTGCATAGCGAGAGTCAAGCATATCGTAGTAGTCCCACACTTCCAGTGGAGACTTGCAAGCGTGGAAACCTTGGTTGCAACACTTGACTTCTCCGTCCATTTCATACTCTTTTCCTACTTCGTACTGAAATCCACGGCATTGCATATTCTTGTCGAAAGCCTTGTACGAGGTGATAACTTTTTCACTCATATTCTATCTATTTATATCCTTTGCAGGATGGTTAATCAATCTTCTTGATGCTATCAATTTCCATACTCCATAGTACAAACTCTCTATTGGAGCGAGTGCCATCTTTCTTAGCAGGGTTGATTCTTACCTCAATCTTGCCAGTATAGCCACTACAACTTGTTTCCGGAACAATACTTTTAATCCAACAAACATCACATCTGGAGCAGCTAACTTTGTCTCCAACTTTGTATGGAAGACTTTCGATGTAATCATTTACGTAAGAGCAAATCTCATTGTTAGCATCATCGATAATGCTTAGTTGCTTGGCAACCTTTACTTTTAATTCTTCTTTTGTCATATCTTTAAAATTATGTCCGTAGGCGGTTAACCTACAATTTATTAAATTCCTCTTTAAATTTTACAGCCCACCCATCAATAAATTCTTCAAGAGAATCTGCAAAATCATTTTCATAAAACATAGCGTTTGCAAAAGAATCTCCAATTTCTTTTATTGCTTTCTTGTCAAGCGTGCCAACAGAAACAGCTTTTTTAATCTTTCAAAAGCTGGGAGTGTTTCTTCTTGTAACTGTTTTGCTCTTTTATAATCTTCATATTCCATACGCTTTACTTTTCTAAAGATGAATATATCCATTTACTTCACACAGAACCCTTTCTAGCAGGTTCTTTAGAATATTCAATTCATCATTTGAATATGTAGCTATAGGATAACCATCAAGGGTAGTTTCGCCAAAGTAGCTACGACTTATCTTTAATGAGTGTTTATTCTTTTTCATTTTTCTTTGCCTTTTACAATATTGTACACTTGTTTTAACTCATCTGTTGATAAGCGTTTGAAATCAAAAGAACTGATAGCGTAGACGAGAGTATTACGAAGATTCTCTTCTTTAATATCTGATATTTCCTTTTCTGTAGGAACAGATATACTTTTCCTATCCCATACGTCACTACATTGCCAGCCCGAATTTCTTCTAAATCTAACGTTGTCAACAACAATTTGAGTCTTTGTCACTTTATCAACCTTGGCGATATGTCTATGAAACATACCTGTAACTAGTACTTCATCGCCCTCAACTAAATCTTTAAGCTCTTTCATTACTCACCTCCTTTGACAATTAAATCAAGTAGTTCTTCCACAAATACCCAATCAGTAAAAGTATATGCTCTAACTCTAATTTCCCACATTTCTTGATATGTGTCACAAGCAGTTTCATTTAACATAGCGTTCATATCGTAGAGCTTCTTATTACTATTCACTTTTGAGAATGCGAGAATCTTTCCGTTATCATTTCTAGGAACTTCGCTAGCAGGATGAATCAATTTATTCAAATCGTCCAAGAACTCATTGATAGCCCACTTAGCACCTAGTCCAATAGCTTCTTTGATGTCCCCCTCATAGAACATTTCTTCCTTTTCATCATTGTTGAAGACTATCTCTTCGCCATTTAACAGAAATCTATCTTCATAGATTTCTTCCTTGGCAGCTTCTATTTTCTTATCGTCTATCATAATTATCTTCCTTTCTTACTATTTTTATCCAATACCTCTTTAATCTCGAAATATTGAGCCTTTATAAATTTTTCCATCTCTGACTTGGTTATTCTACCAATAACTGAAATATACCCATCCCTTACAGATACCGAGAAATTATCAGTATTGATAAAACTAATGTTAACATCTATGCTTTCATCATTCATAATCTACCCTTTCTTTTTTCTAAGTTCTAACATTCTCCTAGTTCTACGGCTTTCCTTGCCACTAGGAGGATTACAACCAAGTTTTAATTCTGGGATTTCATAATTCATATAGATGGAAGCTTCTTCATTGAGTGCCTTAACTACTTCTTCTTCAATCAAGACTTCTTTAAGTGATACACCAGTTGGTGTTACAATTATCTTTGCATCGTCTCTAATCATATCTATCCCTCCACGTCTTTAGTTGTACCTAACAATGATTCGTTGCCTTCGTAAGGGATGCAGAACTCCCATCTACCATTAACACATACATAGTCAAGATATTCATCAGTCTTATCTGTATGGCTAAATATATTTGCACGCCATTCCTCAGTTTCTAGTTGTCTAACCAATACCTTATCGAATGGCTTAAACTCACAATTTTTAGGTAAGTCCACAATCATTTTATGCTCACTATCCCAAACCTTACCTTTCTTTTTGAGAGCTGAGAAGAGTTGTTGTTTCTCTTCTTCTGTGGCAAGGCGAATTTCTGTGATTTCATCTTTGCATATTCTGTATTTACCACTAATATCTAATGCCTGTGTTTTAGTGGTTAGTAAAGCGTGGTAATATAAGTCACCATTCCTTTTAGAGTACTTAAAGATTTCAATAAAATCTCCGTCTTCACATCTCACAAACAAAACATCTCCATCCTTGAACTCAGGCTTTTCAATTTTCAAAGTTTTAAGGTTTAACACACCGCCACATCTTTTCTCAAGCTCTCTGATATAACCATAGGCAGTATTGTTATCTAACTTGCTATACTTAGCCGTTTCTGCATTTGGCATGCCATCAAAATAACATCCGTTGAACCTTGTATAGTCATCAGATGCCCATTCTTTGAAGATGCACACAAATCCACAATCACTGATAAGCACATCACCCCTCTTCCACGAGAACTTTTCCCAGTCTTGCATTTCCTTGGATGGTTTAAGAAGTTGCATTCCTTTGCGGAATATAGAATCTGCTCCTGTATCAGAATACACAAAACTACATCCTTTAAACTTCTCCATACCATCACAGAAGATATTGGTCTCCCCATTTCGTTTTTCGACAACATAAAGAGATACATTAATATCACGCATTGTGTCATACAAGATTGTCTTCTCAGGCTTATCCTTTAGTATTTCCGCTACATTAATCTTATTTTCCATATCACTTCACTCTTTTAAATTGAACATTCTTTTTGTCTTTTCTATCGATTGCGGCACAACAAATATCTTTGCAGACATTTTCATAAATATTGCTGCTTATCTCGTCAAAGAAGCAACCATTACATTCTTCTGTCTCGCTTTCAACCACCTTCAAGACGATTTCTGAGCCTATAGGTAAATCTTCCATAACTAATTCCTCATAATGTGACACTTAACAACCTTGTTTACTGCAAGAGGTTGCGATTTATTAAAATTCTCGATGATATTGCGTTCCATCTGCTCAGGGAAGATGGGTTTGGTGGGCTTTGGAATGTAGATGGTAACTTGAAGCTTGCTGCCATCACTAAAAGTCATTAAGCACCTTCTTGAAATCTGTTCTATTCCAAACATAATTTTGTCCTCCTAATATTTGCATCCGTGAAGATACGGACGTGATTCGTTATACTGCATTTTCAATTTGATGTACTCCATCAGGTCGATATTGTTGTTATGTGCTAGTGCGAAAACCTGCATGAGCGTCTTCTGGATAATTTTTGAAATATACCAATACGGTGAGTTGTTGTCAGTAAACGAGCATAGGAAACTGATGATATGGTAGAAACATTTAGCAATATTATACTTGTATTTAATCTTAGCGATTTCATACTCTTCTTTCAGATAATAGTCGCTTTGAAATTTTGTTGGTTTTTTTATATCCATCCATCCTAAGAGTGATAATATTCTGATGCCAACGTCAGCGAACTCTGATTCAACCGTTCCTTCAAGAGTGTTCTTGTAGGCAGTATGTATATCTCTGCCCATTTGTATTTCGCTCTCGTAGTCTTCGATACTTCCGTGTCGGTTGTGTCTGTCTGCCTGAACAGCTTCTGCCATTTCTGTGATAATGAGCATCAGAGCGGTTGTTATATCTGTGTTGTCAGGATAGAAACCATGTCTTTGTGCATTCAAGTAAGCATCGTTTGCCAAGACAATCAGTTTCTTCTTTGTAATAATTTCTTTTTTCATATTGTTCTTGATTTATTATTTTCTGATAGTGAATGCCATATCGTTGAGGGTGCGGCACCAGTTTATCTTACCTTCTGCGCATAACTCGTTGAGGGTTTTATAAGGATGCTGGAATCCTCTGTTGATGATTTCGGCTGTGAGGACGTGGGGCGGCACGATGTGGGCAGCTTCACGCTCTGCCTGAATCTCTGCGATGATGGCTAGGATTTTTTCTTTCTCTGTCTTCATTTGGCGAAGGTAAAAATGAGACGTGTGTGACTTCGGACTGGAACATTAATAGTTCCCACATTCCGTTCAAGTCTTGTTGATACCACAAGCCATCGTGCATTGTTCCGATGATTGGGTTACCTTTGTACCATATTACCATAGTCTTGTGGGTAAACATGGCTTTGTGCGCTTTGCTGATACGCTTGCCTACCTTGATATATCCAAAAATATCCATAAGCTAAAAAAGTGATAGCTGACCAGTCTTGTCGTGGTAGTGATTTCCTGATGGGAATATCAGTTCCTCGAACATGGCGGTCAGGCAGTTGGTTACTATTGAGTTTCCTGCAAGGGCATAGAGTTTGCTTTTGCAGATGATGAGTTGACCAGACTTCTCCTTGCTCAGGAGTTTGTCTATGTCAGCTTCGTGTACTCCCATCAGTCGGAAACAATCTCTTGGAGTGTACTTCCTGATTTGGATGGAGTATTTCTTTCCATTAGGTGCGGTGTGGATAATTTCTTTGTTCATGATGGTTACGAATGTCATTGATGAAGAATCAATGGTTGTTAGCATTGTTGGAGCAATATTGTCATAGACTTGCTGGTTATAGAGGTCTAAGACTTGCCCCCCCATATCAGGCTTGACCTTCCCTGATAGGAGTAGGGATTTCATACGTTTTCCTCCAGTTATCATATCTCTTTTACAATTAAGAATAGTGGGATGCAGTTACCTCCGTGACCCATAGCAGAATTGAGAGTAGGAGAGATTCCCTTGGTGGAGTAGACTCTGGTTTGCTGCTCTATCCTGCCTTTGATTTGGAGGTTTGCCAGCTTTATAATTTTGTCGCACATTATAATTTCTTGATGATTAAAACTGCATTGGCTGCTCTGCCATCGTTATGTATATAGTTGGCAAAACCAGCCTTGTAGTAACTTGTTCGGATGGTTCTACTTAAACCATCTACGTCTGAGTTGATGAGCAGTTTTCTGCTTGTAACTTTTTGATTATCAATACCCCCCCCCTTAGGGAAATGGTCAACACCAAGAAGATTGGCTATGCTGATTCCTGCACCAAATGATGATGTGATGGTCGGGGAGCAGCCATCAGCAGTTTTCGGTATTGCTATCTTCGGGGTAGAGTTTTTCGATTGATTCATTGATGTCTGCTTTGGTGAGATACTTTTCTAGGAGCGGCTGGGATAGGAAATATTCGGGAGATACACCATCTTCCAAGATGTCCTCAACAGTTGTCTCCAGTTTAATGGGAGAAGGGAAGTGATACTCTGGGTTCGGCTCGTCTTCTGTGCGTAGGATGGAGATAACGAAGATACGCTCACGATGTTGAGGCACACCATAATCTTTTGCGTCCAACACTTTATAGAAAGAAGAATAGCCAAAACTTTCTAAGTCTTTCAGATATTTCAAGAAGTAGGGTCTCATCGTCTTGTTGATAAGACCAGTTACATTTTCCAACATAACATATTTGGGATGCTTGCATTCCAGCATTCTCCTTTCTTGGAATATAAGTGAAGAGCGTGTTCCACTTCCTTCTTCTGCTCCTTTTCTAAGTCCAGCCATAGAGAAATCTTGGCATGGTGAAGACCATGATATGAAGTCGAAGTCGGGAACCTCATTCCAGTCTATCCTTGTCACGTCTCCGAAGTTAGGTATGTCTCTTCCGTGCAGAAGTCCGTAGGCTTGGATGGCTGATGGTTCTATCTCTGAGTAGCCCACAACCTTAAAGTCGAACTCAGGATGCTTATCTTTGAGGTACTTGAAGGCTAGGCTCTGACTGCCATAGCCAGCGAATGCCTCAAAGACTCTGAGAGGATGCTGCTTGTTGTACTTACTGATTGCTATCATTTTGGTAAACAGATTTGTGGTTTATGGATTCCATTGGATGCCCAAGCGTTCCATTGTTCCGTTATCACGATATATCTCCAACTGCTTTCGGCATAGGCTATGAGGATTCTTTTGCAGAAGCTCTATCATACCTATGATGCGTGTCTTGAAAACGTTGTCCTTATCCGCATTTGTTACGTTCTGTTCAGCCTTCGTCTTTGCGATGAGTTGACTGATTTCGGAAGGATTCTCGTTAACGGATGCTGGCGGTGGTGTTGCTCCGATGATTTCATCTTCCCATCCTCGCTGGTTAAGGAAGGTTTGGAAGTTCTTTCTGTACTGCTTGTCGGGTTGGGAGATTACATAGAGAGGAATGTACTCTATAGCTGCCTTGCGGTCTTTCTTGCTCATAGAGTTCCACTTCTTTTCGAGTTTGGCTTTGCAGCCTACCTTCTTGTCGTACAAGTTCCATGCTCTCTCAAAGGTATATTCGTCTTTGACTTCCTTTGGTGGAGCGGTTACCTTATAGCCTTTGGCTTCTAAGAATTTTATAAAAGCATTGGTTAGTTCTTCTTCATTCTTATCTGTTTGCATATCAAAAGCACTTGCTATAATTTCAAATGCGACATTTGAGGATTGAATTATATCATTCATAGTTCACCATTTAAATAATTGTCGATTGCTTGGATAAATTCATCTATAGAGCGGACGATGATGTACTTGCCACCATGTCGTTCTACTTCATGCTGGAATACCTTCTGTTCGGGTTCCTGCCTACCTTTGGGAGTCTTATTTTCGATGCAGAGAAAACTTCCCCTGCATCAGTAGAATTCTCGTCTCCTTCAATCTTCTGACGAACCATCAACTTACCTTCCTCATCGAAGAAGAACTGGAGGTTATCAGGGATAGGGTACTCTACTGCCGAACCATCAGCAGGAATGCGCAACTTAGATAAGGTTGCCTTTCCGTTATTGATGTTGGTAACGTCCTGATTACTGATGCCTTCTGCATGAATATCAGGAGTCTCTTCCTCGGCAATCTCTGCCATCTTCTTGGCAATCATGTCTACACCTTTGCCAACGATTGCTCCGAAAAGCATCTGTGCAAATGGTGGTAACTCTGGGGTGTTGTTGCGCTGACGATTACGTCTGTTGTTGCGCTTGTCGTTTCTACGTGTCATATCAACTATAATTTTGTAAAATTTTATTAAATTCGTCTTCTGTAACACCATCTGCATAGAGTATCGTGAGGATGGTGTCTAAGACTCTACTATATACTTCATTGAAGGCTGGCTCATCCATCTTTGCGAAGGAGATAGACTTGGCTCTCTCCAAGAACTTCTGTCCGTTTAGGTCGTAAAGCGGTTCGCTGAATCCTGATGTTATCAGAAGCTGCTCACGGAATGTGTCTATAGAACGTAGGTTTGTGCGCTGCTGCTCTGTGAGACAATCCCATGCTGCTCTGATAAGGGAGAAGAACTTTCGGTGAAACTTAATGTTCCTTGGTCGAACTATGTTTGCCTTGATGATGGAACCAACCTTTATCTTTTTCATTTCCTCGTAATCATCATCCGTGTAAGGGCGAAGACCAGTGGAGGTTCTTACTAGATGGATTTCCATATCTTATATATTATTGGTTTGGGGCAGGGAAGGGAAGACCCTGCTGCTGACCACCTGCATATTGAGCGTTCTGCTGAATAGGTTGACCGCTTGCGTTAACCTGAGGGGGAAACTGCTGTGTCTGACTCTGTGGTGCTGTCTGCTGTTGTGGGTTATACCCATAAACTGGCTGAGGTGCTGCGCCAACCTGACTATGGACAACCTGACCTTGCGGCTGGTCATTTGGTCGCTCCACCTTCCAACAATCCAACTGATTGAACCAACGTCCTTCCTTTGACTGGCGTGCCTTCAATCCGATGTGGGCGGTGATGATTTCTCCTAACTGAATGCCGAACTGCTGAATCTTGTCTGAACCATAAACTTGGATAACGGCTCTTGAAGGGTACTGCTCGTTCAACTCTTCGATAGTGTATTCACAAGAACTCCATTGGGTTCCGTTTTGGGAAGTTCCCATTTGAACTTGCCCTGCTGCAATAATCTTGCCTGTAAACTTTACGTTCATATCTATACTTAATTAAGTTTGATTCTTATTGACGGCTTGGTGGTCGTTTCTTTCAGATAGTACTCGTAGTGTTCTGGCTCCGTGTCTTTGAACAGCTTCGCGTCGAAGGTTTTCTTGGTGGTAGCTGCCACATAAGAGTAAGAACCGATGTTGGTCTTGATGGATTTCTGCTTGTTGGCTTCCATCATCTTCATCATCTGCTCCTTCAAATCATCCTGCTTAATTTTCAGGGCATCCATACGAGCGGAAACTAGTCTGTACTCCTGCTCTAGTGCCGAGAACTGCTCAGGAACTTCCACCTTATACTGATAGTCTGTATCATCAGCGAGATAAGCGTTGATTAAATCGTCAATCTGATAATCTGCTACCCTAGGTAGCGGCTGGAACTTGCTCTGTCCGTTCTTGAACCACATACAAACAATCTCCTTCACCTTCAAGTCAGGATTCTGCTCCTCGAACCATCTTGCATAGATGGATAGCTGGAGCGATACATTGTCGTAGTGGAGGGTGGCGGTGGTCTTGTAATCTACCAGATAGATGTTGCCTTCTTTATCGGCAAAGATTCCATCAATGGCAGATGCGAAGTTCTCGCCATCTGTAACAAGATACTCGGATGCTACATAGTGTAAATCGTATGCGACTAACATACTATGGAAGGCTTGAAGCTCTTCCGTAGTATTTGGGTACTGCTTGATGTCGGCATCGAAGATGGAACAGAAGGTTTCAAACGTGTTGTGGATAAGACCTCCTCGCTCTGCTGCCTTCTTCAATACCGATTCAGGAATATTCTTGTAGGTATCGGGGAAGGCTTTCTTGATGAGCGTTCCCGTCACACCTTTCAATTCCTTCTTTCCGATGAAGTACTGGTGCGTCTCTTCTATAAATGTGACATTTGGCACATTCAGGCTGATTTTCTTTGTTGTTTCTGTCATATTATTGTAATCCTAATTCTTTCTTCTTAGCTGATACTGCTTGCATGAACTGAGGGTTGACGGTGAGCGGCTTGTATGTTTGAACTACCCATATCAGATTGTCTTTCGTGACACATCTGCTAAGGTATGCCAATCCTTCGTTCAAGTCATTTGTGTGATACTGGGGTGTTGCTGGCTGCTGTACGGCTTGTGCTGCCTGAGCGGTTGGATGCTGAGCCTGTGTTTGCTGCTGCGCTTCCTGATGCTGCCCATCGTTGGTGGTATCAGAATCAGCATTATCATCAATGGCAAAGAGACCGTTGAGAGCATACTTTCGAGCGTAAGAGGATGATGCTCCAGTAATCTGACTGCCATCCATACCCTTTTTGGTTTCCTCTTCTCTAGCCCAACCAGTTGTTGTTTCGCACTCGCCCTTCTCGTTCTTGATAGTGGCGGTAGCCTTAACATAAATGCGGTTGCCTACCATCACAATATCATCTGTAATGGTTAGCGTGCATTTCTGCTTGTTTAGCAAAGGCTTGACAGCTTCTAAGATGTCCTCAGCCTTGCGATACTTGTAGCCACCGAATTTGTTGAACTGACTCTTCGGGGCTTTCAGTTCTGACTGAATTGCGATAAGTTCTTTCATATCTTATATGTATTAAGTTGTTATTGATATTTCCATTCATAGCGGCTGCATTTGTAGCCACCATCTAGGTTCTTATTCGGGTTGTCACACATGGTCGAGAAGAGACAATCGTGACAACTATTTGCTTTATATCTCATATTGTATGGTTTAAATGTTCAAATTAAAAGCCCCACGATTCTCACGAATGGTGGGGAAGAGAGTTTTTTATTTTAGTTTAACCTGAGCGGTCGCTACCGCATCGCAAATGTAATCTGTATGAAACACACTAATATGTCAATATTTGCAATTTCCTTTAGAAAAGGAGGGGCAGTAAAATGAATATGATAAAAACAGCCACCTCCGTGGAGCGACATCTATACAATCTTGCCGGATGCTGAATCGCTCCTTGGTTCCCTTCTGCATTTATGGAGGCTTAGGACTCCCAGCACTAGTAATCGCACATATTGTGATATATCTGATTTCTATAAAATAACCAATTATAACTATTGAACCGAATAGAAAAAAAGAAAGCGTGCTGGCTGCATTAGAACCGATTTGTAGTTGTGCGCTCCTACCTTTAGATGCTACCTTATTATATAAGGGTCACGGCATCAGGTCTGCTTCTTCACAAGTGAACTCCAAGTTTTTCCAAATTCCACCTATCAGGTGTATGTACTCGCTTGCCACTTCCACGTCTAAGCACCATCTGTGGTTAATGATGCTCCTTTTGGGTACGTGTACCTCTCTAGGAAGGTTTATCCTATCCGATACAAAGCCTTGGAATCGGGCTATATGGGGCGCAAGGTGGGACTCGAACCCACGACCTCGAAGGCTCATAAACCTTCATAATCTACCAACTGAGTTACTTGCGCTGGGTAAAAACTTAAAACATGTAAAATTATAACGACTAAAGTTATAGTGGAGACTGGGAGTAGCAAACTCCAAAAAACCTCTGCTGTTTTCGAAGACTGAAACATTATAAGACTTAACACATTAATAACTTAATACTTAACTATTCTTGTGAGGTTCAATCTCCATATATCTTACTTGCCTACCTCATTGAAGTAGGAGTGAATTTCCTTAACGGCAACAGCGAAAGCGATTACGCTGGCTACCAACATTACATCTGCTATCATAAGTTTATCTGTTTAATGGGTAAAACAATAGGCTGCTGCCTCTGATTTCAACTCTGCCATGCTCTTTCTGCGATTCTGAGTCATCCACTCTTCCAACTCACTCTTCTTAAAGTAGAGTCGGTTGATGTTTGGTTTATAGCAAGGAATGATGCGGTTCCTGACGTTCTCTCTCACTCCTCTAACCGTCATACCAAGAATGATTGCAGCTTCATTAATGTTGAGCACATTCTTTGCAGCTATGAGCGAATACTGCTCTATGCGGTCTAGCTGCTCTTTAATCTCTGGGTCTATCATATCAGTTGAATTTGATGGTTTGTTGACTGGCACTAGCTGCCTTGGCTGGCTCTGTTCTACCAGTGCCCTTATCGCTGGGAGTGTTCTCCTGCTCTATTAAGGGGAGAATGCCCTTCGCTTTGAGTGATTCATATAGGAAGATTCTTCCTTTCGTTGTCCACTCGGTGTTGTACTTCACATCGTGCCTACCATCACTCCTTAATATGTCTACTGCTCTGCTGTGAACATATCCACCTTCTAAGAACTGGGCAAACAATATCCATTGACCTCTTACCTTGTGTTGGATTCTCATAGACTCCAACTCCTTGTTTAACCTCATGGCACTCATTCCGTAGTCCTGAGCAATCTGAGTAACAGTCATGGTGGCATTACTCTGCAAGATTTTGTCGTAGTAGCTAACCTTAGGCAGCATTTCGGTAATCTTGTTGCCGAGTTCCATGTTCGTCTTGCTGATAGTGAGGATTTGTTCCTGCTGCTTCTTGTTCTCTAAAGCTAGCTGCTGTTTCTCTTCCTCAGCCTTGACCAGAGATTTGAGAGCTTCGAGATAGTTCTGAGGAACGGATGGCTTTTGATGTTGCTCTTCCAGTTCCTTCCATCGTTTAATCAACTTGGCTCTCGCTTCATCGTTGAACTTGGTGGCGATGTAGAGACACTCTTCTTTATTGAGAGAGTAGCAAGGTCTTGGTTTCCCTTGCTCGTCTTGATATTCAGCCAACGCAAACTTGCGTTCGCTAACTTTCTCCCAAGCTGGCTCCATGTTTCTGATGGCTCTCATTACATCAGTATGTCTTCTGCCAGTAATCTCTGCAATCTGTAGTGATGTCATTCGGTCACCATCTACAATAGTCGAAATTTCATTCATAGGATTCCTCCTTCTTTATTATTAATAGAACACTACCTTGTCTGCCTTAACACCTCCGAACTCATTCAGGGCATCATTCCTGATGTCTTCGGCTTGCTTGCTCTGACTTCTAAAACCTAGAGCGTTGTAGATGGTTTCCCTTCGGCATCCATATCGCTCAGCAAGTTTTTTACGTCCTTCGGGCGAAACTTTGATAATTTTTATCTTTTTTGCTTGCATATCTTAATTTTTTATTGTACTTTTGCTTCTAATAATTAAGCAACTTGTTGTTTACGAGTGCAAAGGTACTCTTTTCCGAGTAAACTGCCAAACATTTTCTCGAAAAAGATTAACCCTTTAAGATTAATTAGTTAACATTTATAAATGTAAAATGTATGGAAGCGACTATTTATCAGAGAGTTAAGTTGATTTTAGAGGATAAATCTATTTCCGTTAATGCTCTCTCTAAACAGATTAATGTGGCGCAAGCTACTTTAAATCCTCAGTTAAGAGGTGATAGAACTTTAGCTGCCAATATCGTAGAGAAGATATTGACTGCCTTTCCTGACGTGTCTGCTGAGTGGTTGATGCGTGGGGTAGGTACTATGTATAGCAACCAGGATGCAGATGATTCATCTTATATGGTTGCTGAGACTCCTCATCATGAAGAACCTAAGATAGAAGAGTCTCATCAGGATGATTCTGTCTGGAAGGCTAAGTATGAGGAACTAGAGAAACGCTACGACCAGCTACTTTCTATCTTAGGTGGTGGCATGAGAAAAGCAAATGTAGGTTAACACGAATGTTTAATTATAAAAATGTGGTAGATATGAAACTGATTATAACTAATTTATACACGTTGTTCATTTTAGCGGTATGTGATGCGATAGTCCTCTTGTCTGTGAAGTGGGCTATTACCATTGATGTTCTTTATATAGTGTTGTTGATGATTGGAACATTACCATTTATGGTGGTATCAACCTTGTTTGATAAGTCGATAACGTTCTTCCCTTATTATTTCATCAGATTGAGGCAGGTAGATGTTTATAGTGCCTTTTTCCTATATATGCTTGGCTTTGCTTTTGGAACATTCTATTTATGGTATACGTTTTGGCAGCATGATGGTCATTGGATATTAGGATGTATCTTTGGTACAATACTGAACTGGATATTGGTGGCTATGAAAGGAAATGATTTGGTGTTGGTTCATAAAAGAATGGGGGTGATGTGATGGAAGTATTTATAGGTATAATGTTGCTTTTGGCTATTATTGCTGTAATATTTATCCAGAGAATAATAAGTGTGAATCGTGAGTTAAGTGATAAGAAAGCAAAGGAAATGATGGAAAGGCTGAGGAAAGATTGCTCTGAGCACCATTCAATATGTGTTACTATTGATGGGTGTAAAATTATGCTAAGAGAAGACTTCATAAAGAAGGAATGGAATAAGACTGGAGAAGGAGGAATGCCTATCCGTGGTCAATATGAACCAGCAGCGCATTTTTTGAGACGTGTTGACGAATATCGCAAAATGAAGGCTGAGCAGAAAAGACGTTATGATGAGGAGGTGGCACGAAAGAAACAGAGTATCTTAGGTAGATGCGAAAAGGCTCCTTTATCAAAGTCCGAGTATGAAGCTGACGAAATATTAAAGAACTACAATGGAAAATTGTAACTTTCAGTACTCGTGTTATTGATTTAAATGTGTGAGATATGAAAAGATTATTTTTATTATTGCTGACACTCTTTATGATAATTGGAGTTCAAGCACAGAGACCGAGTGTTAAGGAACAAATGGTGATTAAGCAGAATTACATGAATTTCTGTAAGGACTTGAATCAACAGTTGCCAATACAAGTGGATGATTACACAAAGTTCTATGCTATAAGTTTCGTTAATTGGACTCTGACAGCGTATTATCAACTTGATATAGATTCTGATGATTTTTCAGAGAATGAACTGATTGAGCTTCATGGTGAGTTGCGTTCTGCATTCAAGGAGTCGGCTAGAAGAATGTTCGCTAGTGGCAATTATGATTTGAATCGTAATGATTGGAAAACATTTATGAGGGGTACTGGAATGAAGTTTAGGGCAAATTATAAAGATGCTTATGATAGACCGATGCTTAATGTTACTTTAGATTATTCTGATTTCTAATCATCTAAATTTTCCAACTAGGAAAAAATATTTTCCCAACTAGAAAAGTAAAATGGCAAAGATAACTAACGAACAGAAGCTGTATGTGCTGCTGAAATATAAGAAAGAGCGAACAAAGAAGGAAGAGAAGATACTTTCTATATTAAACGAGAAAGCAAATCTAGGCTCTGCTGATTTAGAGGAAGCGGATAAAGAATGCTGCAATCAAAAATGGCTGAGTCCAATTCACGTAGTTGAAGAATTGGGGTATACAACAAAGTACTCCCATAGAATAGAACTATCTGAGTCTGGTGAATCTCAGATAGAAAAGTTCTGGAGAGAATCTAAGTATAACCCTGATAATGTTTGGAAATCTAGAGTTGTAAAATTGTCTTCTGTAATTACGGCAATAATCTCGTTAGTATATTTCCTAGCGTGGTTATGCCAATTAATACAAAACTCAGTAAAAAAATGATGATGTTCAATAATATCTTTATATATCTTATGTCTTCTTTCATAAGCCAATCATTTAAAAGTTTATGAGGCAAAATTACGCTTTTCTCCTGAGAATCAGAAGCAAATTACATAGTTTAACTTTTAATCTCTGCAAGGCTGGCTACCTTACAGAGATTTTTTTATTCCTTATCGAAGAACTTATCAATCAGTCCCATCGCTTCATCCTTCTTCTTATCCACAATCTTAGCATATATCTCAGTAGTGGATATTCGGGAGTGACCGAGCAGCTTGCTGGTGGTGTAGATGTCGGCTCCCAGCGTGAGCATCATGGTGGCGAAGGTGTGCCTAGCAGTATGGAAGGATATATTCTTCTTGATTCCTGCTGCCTTTGCCCATACCTTAATATGATAGTTGATGTTCGGCTGCTGGCATAGTTCATAGAATACCAGTTCGTCTTCCGTCTTTTCAGGCAACCATTTCATCGCCTCGTTGGATAGCTGATAGCTTACTACTCGCTGAGTCTTCTCCATCGTCTTGGTCAGGCGGTAGGATGATGTTCCGTCAGGATTCTTCACCTCTTCAATATCGCTCCATTTCAGCTTCCTGATGTCCGAGATACGAAGACCTGAAAAGCATGAGAACATAAATGCTTGCTTGGTGTGCTGGCTGTAGCATTCCGTTGAAGCCAGTTTCTTCACCTCCTCAATGTCTAGGTATACTCGCTCGCTCTCAGGAGACCCGAACTTATAACTTGGGTCTATGAGCGATAGGGGATTCATCTGTATGATACCATCACGGACAGCCTGATTCAGAACCGTACCAAAGCAAGTAAGGTACACCTTCTTGGTTACTTCGCTGAACGGTTGTCCACCTCTCTTGGTGGCAGTTCTCAGATATTCTATCCACTTCATGCAAAACTTCTTGTCTATGTCAACCATCTTGGTAGACTCGCCACAAAACTTGATGATGTGCTTCTTCACATTCTCAATGGTCTTGCTGGATTCGTCCGACCTACTAGCCTTCTGCTTGGCAACCTTCACGATGTCTAGCCATTCTACCAAGCGCATGTTCTTGTTACTGCTGAATACTCCTGCCTTTCGGTTCTTCAAGTCGAGAACCCTCTGAGCCTTGATGATATTCGCACTAGCCATTGTCTCAGCATTCTTCGCCCTCGCCTTCGCTCTTTCTCTACCAACCTCTGGGATGAGGTATAGCTTTAGAAATTCATAACTTCTCTTTCCGTCCATATAGATGTCCAGATAGATACTCTTGTTTCCGTTGGCAAGTTCCTTGAATCTGATAGTGACTGGCTCCTTGTCGATTGTTTTCTTCCTTCCCATAAGCCTATATTTATAAATCTGCTGCAAAGATAAGCATTTTTTTTGTTACTCGCAAATTTTCAGTAACATAATAGTAACAAAACTACAACATATCTATTGTATACCTACCTGTCAGGTATTATACGGATAATTATTTTTCCGTATAAATAAGATGTTGATAACCAGGCAGGTAGGTATACAATAGATATACAGAAGGAGTACTTTCACAAGCACTCCTTCTCATATTATACAAAAACATTATGAATTATTTCTATTAGCGAACAAGATTTTAATT
>ERZ779855.390-NODE-390-length-38632-cov-3.655909_pt1 | contig 38632 bp, 29 predicted proteins | sample MGYA00511370_ERZ779855 | MGnify/ENA primary metagenome ERZ779855 (study PRJEB29588, sample SAMEA1967319) | human gut metagenome | biome: human gut; feature: human-associated habitat; material: faeces | place: Denmark | collected 2008/2010 ...
ATTGTATCATAGGAGGCCTCTTTTTTCTATTGTCCGTTTTTACTGGACTTGTTCAATGTGACAGACCCTTTTAATATTTTCTGTTCTTTTGATTGTTTTTTCGGCTGCTTTATGCTATTATGAGTTGATGAAATTTTTCCGCAAAGGAGAAGATGAAATGGCAGATTTTGTCAGAAGAAGCGAACTTTGGACTTACGATGTGTTCCCGAAGGTCATCGGGACCGAAAAGGAGAGCACTATACATATCCGCCCCTTCGGCGGCGATAACTTTTTCCCCGCAGGCAGCGTGCATGAGGCAGCGATAACATGGCTCGACGGCGGACATATCGAACACGCCCCGGCGTCCGCTTTCAGAAAAGAACTCGATGTGACCGCAAACGAAGAAAACGGACTTGATATTTCTATAACATTCCCGCATGAGGGCGAATATCGCATCCGCATTGAGGGCGAAAACGCCGACGGCGACAAGAAGAGCTTCACTTTCTGTGTATATGCCGTCTCCGGTGATCTCGTCGGTATGTATCCGTTTATCGGCGACCTGCATATGCACACGAACCTCTCCGACGGTTCGCACGATCCCGAGAATGTCGCCGCAACTTACCGTTCCTACGGCTATGATTTTCTTGCCATAACCGACCACCACCGCTACTATCCGTCACTCAGAGCTATTGAAGCTTTCAAGAATATCCCAACAGAGTTCAATCTCGTGCCCGGTGAAGAGGTGCATCTTCCCGCGATAAACGGCTTCAGAGTCGACCCGCATACGATAAATTTCGGCGGCGAATACAGCATCAATTCGCTTGTAGAGGATGTGGCGGTCAAAGAAGTCGGCAAGGATAAAAAAGTCCGCGCAATAAGAGACGACTTCCCCGATGTCATGACTCAGGAGGAGTTCGCCGCGAAGATGACCGCACTCGCCAAGGATATAAAAGTTCCCGACAATGTCGATGCAATGACGGCGGCGGTGCTCAAATGGCTCTATGACGAGATAAGAAAGGCGGGCGGACTCGGAATATTCCCGCATCCGACATGGATAACCGGCGAAGCGTTCCATGTGTCAGATGCGCTCAACGATTGGCTCGTCGAAAATAAGATTTTCGATGCCTTTGAAGTGCTCGGCGGCGAGCGATATTTTGAACAAAACGGCTATCAGACCGTGAGATATTATGAGGACAGAGCACGCGGATTCAAATATCCCGTTGTCGGCAGCACGGACAGCCACTCCTGCACTCCCGAAAACAAGGGCGCATATATCTGCTCGACAATAGTGTTCTCGCCCGAAAACGAGCGAAAAGCGCTTATCGATTCGATAAGGAATTTCAGAAGCGTTGCCGTCGACACGATAAGCAAGGAGTTCAGGCTCGTCGGCGAGGTGAGATATGTCCGCTACGGCTGCTTCCTGCTCAAGAATTATTTCCCCATCCATGACGATGCCTGCTTTGAAGAGGGCAGACTCATGAAACAGGCGATATATGGCACCGAAGATGAAAGGCAGGATGCCATAAACACCCTGACAGTAATGAACGGCAGAATGAAAAAGATGCTCAAAAAGTACTTCGCATTCTGATCTGAAAAATAAAAAACAACAATCCCCGGAAACCACAACGGCTTTCGGGGATTTGCTTCATTTTATCTTACTTGTTCAGCTCGTCGAACATATCCTTGATCATCTTCTTGACCTGCGGGATAACATCGTCAACGGCGACCTTTTCGTTGATGCTCTTCGTGCGGGTCATGACCTCGCAGCAGCCCTCGGCAAGGTTTCTCGGGCTGACAACAACTCTGACCGGGCAGCCGAGCAGGTCTGCGTCGGAGAACATAACGCCCGGGCGCACATTTCTGTCGTCGTAAATAACCTCGATGCCGTCTTTCTGCATCTCGTCATAGAGCTTGTCCGCAAGCGCTTTCGCCTCTGCATCGTCCGCTCTCAGGCAGCACAGATGTACCTGCCACGGAGCTATCGTTATCGGCCAGATCGGGCCGTAATCGTCGTGGCGAACCTCACAGACGGAGGCGGCAAGTCTGCCGACGCCGATGCCGTAGCAGCCCATTATCGGGTACTGCTCGTTGCCCTCCTTGTCAAGATAGGTCATGTGCATCGACTTTGTGTATTTCGTGCCAAGCTGGAATATATTGCCGACCTCGATGCCGCGGGATATTTTTATCGTGTGCTTGCCGCACTGCGGGCAGATACCGCCGTCAACTATCTTTGCAAGGTCGTTGTATTCAACCTCGCCGACATCGCGCGGAATATTGAGACCGACATAGTGGTGGTTCTCTTCGTTCGCGCCGCATGAAAGGTTCGTGGCACCCTTGAGAGAGTTGTCGAACAGAACTGTCATGTTCTCAGGCAGACCGACAGGGCCTATAAAGCCCGCGTGAAGTCCGCACTCCTCGGTGATAACTGCGGGATGAACCGCCTCGCCGAGCAGGTTTGTGAGCTTAGTTTCGTTTATGTCAAGATCGCCGCGGACAAAGATAACAACATATTCGTCCGTCGCGTTCTTCTGATATACAACAGCCTTGCAGGACTTTTCAAGCGGGGAGTGGAGGAACTCGCAGATGTCCTCGATGGTGTGAATATTCGGCGTGTATTCTTTCTTGAGCTCTTCGAGTACATCGTCAGCTTTATTTTCGACAATGCTCTGCGCCGCTTCCATGTTCGCGCGGTAGTCGCACTCGGAGCAGACGGCTATCGAATCCTCGCCGACGGGGGTCAGAAGCATATACTCGTGGGAGATGCTGCCGCCCATCATGCCGGAGTCGGACTTGACTGTTATGACCTCGGGAATGCCTGCACGCGCAAATATGCGGTTGTATGCGTCGTAGCACTCCTGATAGTACTTTTCAAGATCCTCCTGCGATGTGTGGAACGAATAAGCGTCCTTCATCGTGAATTCACGAACGCGGATAAGTCCGCCGCGCGGGCGTCCCTCGTCGCGGAACTTCGTCTGAATCTGATATATCATGAACGGATACTTGGTGTAGCTGTTGGCGTAGTCGCGCACGAGCTGAACCGCCGCTTCCTCGTGGGTCATGCCGAGCACCATGCGCGCATTGTTGCGGTCGGTGAAGCGAAGAAGCTCGCTGCCGACGCTCTCATATCTGCCGGACTCGTCCCAGAGCGAAGCGGGGAGAGCTACCGGGAACAGCACCTCCTGTCCGCCGATCTTGTCCATCTCGTCGCGGATTATATCCTCGATTTTCTTTGTTATGCGGCGCAGGGGCATATACTGCGAATAGATGCCGTTGGCAACGTTTTTCATATAGCCGCCGCGCAGCATGAGCGCGTGGCTGTCGATAACGCAGTCGGAGGGCTTTTCTTTGAATCTTTCGCCGACAAGCTTGTCAAGTTTCATCTTTCTTTTCATCCTTTCAAAAAAATAAGTCCCGGGCTCAAAAAGCCTGGGACAAACTATAAAGTCTGCGGTACCACCCAAGTTCGGACAAATATTGTCCGCTCTCAAAGCGACGAAAACCGTCTTTTCCGATAACGCCGGAATGCGTCAGCGCATTTGACACTGCAGCTCCGGGGCGGGTTCGGAGTCTCTGCCGCTGAGACTTGCACCAACCGTCTCATCTCTCTGCCGGCATAAAAACCTACTTTTCCTCTTCATAGCCTTTAACAGTCAATAATTCTACTATGCCGCCGTTTAAAAGTCAATGCCTGCCGCAGTATTTTTTCAAAATTTTACGGTAAAATATATTTTGAATATTGATTTTCGATATGCTCTTATATTATAATTGACTAAAAATATATCTTGCGAAAGGATATTTGTATCATGGCTGCACAAAACAAAACAAGACCATTCGGTATGCGGGACTATTTCGGCTATGCGATGGGCGATTTCGGCTGCAATATGAGCTTTGCGCTGATAACGAATTATCTCATGCTGTTCTATACCCAGTATATCGGGCTCAGGCTCAGCGACTGGGCTTGGATAATCGTTGTCGGCAAAGTATGGGACGCTATAAACGATCCGCTGATAGGCGGAATGGTCGATAATGTCCGCATAGGCAAGGGCAGCAAGTTCATGCCGTGGATAACCATAGGCGGCAGCGCGCTGATAATTTTCACCACGCTCTCGTTTATGCCGATAGCCTCTATGAGCTATATCTTCAAGGTCATCTACTGCCTTGCGATTTATTGCGTCTGGTCGGTCGCTTATACAATGGCAAATGTGCCTTACGGCGCGCTCCATTCGTGCATTACCAATGACCCTTCGAAGCGCACGAATCTCTCTACCTTCAGATCAATAGGCGCGGGTCTTGCACAGGTGCTCTCCATGCTCCTGCCTCTTATCGTCTATGATAAGGACAACAACCTCATCGGCTCGAGAATGGTTTATGTTGCGCTCGTCTGCTCGGCAATAGGCTTCATCGGCTTCATGCTCGTGCGTCTGCTCGTGACCGAGCGTGTCGTTGTCGAAGCACACGACAAGACAGAGAAGATGAGCTATCTCAAGGCAGTCAAGGGCTTCTTCACAAACCGTCCGCTGCTCGCAATAACCGCTGTTTCGTTCGTCCAGGTCATTTGCTTCATGTCAATGACCTCGGTCAACAGCATTATATTCCAGTCCTATTTCCATAACACTAAGATATTGGCGGCTGTCAATATCGTTTCCTATCTGCCTCTTGTTGTCATCATGCCTTTCATCGGCAGAATAACAAGAAAAATAGGCAAGAAAAAGCTGGTCGTCATATCTTCGTCGATAAGCGTAGTCGCGGGTGTAGTTTCGTGCCTGCTTCCCATGGCACCCGAGGCAAAGAGTTCACTGTTCCTCTATATAGGCGCGCTTATGCTTCTCTATACGAGCAACGCAGTGTTCACAATTATCCTCTGGGCTATGGTTGTTGACTGCATTGACTATCAGTATGAAAAGACCGGAAGCCGCGATGAGGGTTCTCTCTATGCGCTGTTCTCGTTCTTCCGCAAGCTCGCTCAGGGTCTCGGCTCGGCGTTCTCCGCAGTTATGCTCGCAGCCTGCGGATATGTTGAAACCCTTGGCGCAGACCAGACTGCACAGACGGCTTTGAACATCAAAAATATGTATCTCATAGTCATGACCGTCGGCGTTGCGTTGACAGTTATTATCACGCAATTTGTCTATAATATAGATAAAGACAGGGGTTCGGCGGATCCCATAGACATCGAACCCGACCCCGCGCCGGAAAATTTTGAATAAATAGAGCCTTCGCTATTGATTTTCAATTCCGCTTTTGATATCATTTATAATTATGAGTCATAAGCAAAGGAGACATATAAATGGAAAGGCTTGAAATTTCAAAGCTGTTCAGCTCATATGAAGAGCTCGGCGGCAAGGAGATAACAGTCTGCGGATGGATCAAGACCCTCCGTGACTCAAAGGCGATAGGCTTTATGGAGATAAACGACGGCAGCTGCTTCAAGAGCTTGCAGGTCGTTTTCGAGAGCGCAAAGGTTGAAAACTATAAGGATATAGTCAAGCTGAACGTCGGCGCGGCTGTCAGAGTTACGGGTACTTTTATCCTGACTCCCCAGGCGAATCAGCCGTTCGAGCTCAACGCTTCTTCAGTTGAGGTCGAGGGTCAGTCGACTCCCGATTATCCGCTTCAGAAAAAGCGCCACACGCTCGAATATATGAGAACGATAGCGCATCTGCGCCCGAGAGCGAATATTTATTCCGCGGCTTTCCGTGTTCGCTCGACCGCCGCTTATGCTATCCACAAGTTCTTCAATGAGCGCGGATTCATCTATGCACACACACCGCTCATTTCCTGCAGCGACTGCGAGGGCGCGGGTGAGATGTTCAAGGTAACGACTCTTGATATTGCAAACCCGCCGAAGAACGAGGACGGAACCGTCGATTTCAAGCAGGATTTCTTTGAGAAGCCCGCTTATCTTACCGTCTCCGGTCAGCTCGAGGGCGAGGCTATGGCTCTCGCTTTCGGCAAAATATATACTTTCGGTCCTACTTTCAGAGCCGAGAAGTCCTATACTCAGCGCCACGCTGCGGAGTTCTGGATGATCGAGCCCGAGATTGCTTTTGCCGATCTTGAGGACGATATGGAGCTCGCAGAGGCGATGATAAAGTATGTCATCTCCTATGTTATGGAGAGCTGCAAGTCTGAGCTTGAGTTCCTCAACAAGTTCGTTGATAAGGGTTTGCTCGAGAGACTTCATTCCGTTGTCAACTCCGATTTTGCGCGTGTCACTTATACCGACGCTGTCAAAGAACTCGAGAAGTACAACGACGAGTTCGACTACAAAGTCTATTGGGGCTGCGACCTCCAGACAGAGCATGAACGCTGCCTGACCGAGCGTATCTTCAAGCGCCCCGTTTTCGTTACAGATTATCCCAAGGAGATCAAGGCTTTCTATATGCGCCTGAACGATGACGGAAAGACCGTTGCGGCGGTCGACCTGCTTGTTATGGGCATCGGCGAGATAATCGGCGGCAGCCAGCGTGAAGAGAGACTGGATGTGCTCACCGAGCGTATCGAAGAACTCGGACTCGACCCCAAGGATTATTGGTGGTATCTCGACCTTCGCCGCTACGGTGGAGTCAAGCACAGCGGCTTCGGCCTCGGCTTCGAGAGACTGGTCATGTATCTCACCGGTATCTCGAACATCCGTGACGTGCTCCCGTTCCCGAGAACTACCGGTTCTGCGGATTTCTAAAAAAATACAGAAGCACCTGTATCGTAATTGGTACAGGTGCTTTTTGCAGTAAAAAATCTCCCTTGCCGAAGCAGGGGAGATTATTTTTGTCTTTATTCTATTGTTTCTATCTTTATCAGATTGGTGTTGCCCGACTTCCCGTTTATCGCGCCGCCGGTCATTATGATATTGTCGCCGGGCTTGAGGTTGAGCGCGTCCTTTGCAACTTTCTGCGCGTGATAGAACAGAACATCGGTCGAGTCGAACTTCTCGCTGAGTACGGGCATAACGCCCCAGGAGAGCGCGAGCTTATACCAAACGGCTCTGTTCGTCGCCATTCCGATTATATCTGTAGGTGCTCTGAAGCGCGACACCATGCGTACCGTCATTCCGGAGATAGATGCAACAACTATCGCTTTTGCGTTTATGTCGATAGCCATTCCGCAAGTCGCGTGTGATATTGCATCGACGCGGTTCTTTATCTTGAAATCATTGTTGCGGAAACGCTTGGCGTAATGGATGTGCTTCTCCGTTTCTTCGACTATCTCTGCCATTGTGCGGACTGTCTCAACGGGATATTTACCTGCGGCTGATTCGCCGGAGAGCATGACCGCGCTCGTGCCGTCGTAGACAGCATTCGCAACGTCGGAAATTTCCGCTCTCGTCGGGCGGGGATTGGTTATCATTGATTCGAGCATCTCGGTAGCCGTGATAACACGCTTGCCGAGCAGGCGGCACTTTGTGATTATATATTTCTGCAGCGCGGGAAGCTCAGTGAAGGGGACTTCGACGCCGAGATCGCCGCGGCCTATCATTATCCCGTCGCACTCTTCACATATATCTTCGATGTTGTCTATTCCCGTGCGGTTCTCGATTTTTGCGATTATGTCTATGCCGTCGCCGCCGTTTGCGTGGAGAAACTCCTTGAGGTCTATGAGATCCTGCCTGCAGGAGACAAACGATGCCGCGATGTAGTCGACATTGTTCTGAATGCCGAACAGCAGATCGTCCTTGTCCTGCTCGCTGAGATAAACCTGATTGAGCACCTTGTTCGGGAAACTCATGCTCTTTCTGTTTGAAAGCTCGCCGCCGGCTATTACTTTGCACTTTACATCTGTATCGGTCTTTCCGATTACCTCGAAAATCACAAGTCCATTGTTGACGAGTATGCGGTCGCCGATTGAAATATCGTCGACAAGTCCCGCATAGGTCACGCTGACGCGGCTCTGATCGCCGACTATGTCTTCTGTGGTGAACGAGAACTCGTCACCGTCGTTGAGTATTATCTTGCCGTTTTCAAAGGTCTTGATTCTGTATTCCGGACCCTTTGTGTCGAGCATTATCGCTATCGGGAGATCGAGCTCCTCGCGGACTTTTTTTACCATATTGAGCTTTTCGAGCTGCTCCGAATGGGTGCCGTGGGAGAAGTTGAGCCTCGCAACATTAAGGCCCGCTTTGCACATCTTGGTGAATACTTTCGGGTCGCTGCTGGCGGGTCCTATCGTGCATACAATCTTCGTCTTTCTCATGGATATCCCTTCATTCCATTTTATATTAATCAAATCCATTATATTATATTTCATCTCCGGGTTCAATACAGTAGAGTAAAAAACAGGTAAAATTTGCTGATTTACATATTATATTGATTCCACGCAAACACAGGTTTATTCGATAAGCAGGGAGTGCAAAAATAAAAAGTTCAGGATTTTTGAAAAAAGACTTGATTTTTGCGGCGCGGTCATATATAATATACGAGCATTTGATTGCAGATACGGAGAGTTGTCCGAGCTGGTCGAAGGAGCACGATTGGAAATCGTGTAAACGTCAAAAGCGTTTCGAGGGTTCGAATCCCTTGCTCTCCGCCAAAGCCGAAAGCCTTGATACATAAGGGCTTTCGGCTTCTATTTTTTATCAAAGGAAAACAGAAAAAGAATAGAACAAAAATCGTATAAACTGCAAAAAACAAAAATCGTGTAAAGTTATAACATAAACAATCGTGTAAACTCCGAAAAGAAACTATCACAATTTTTCCTCATTAGTGAAAAAACAAATGGAGAGAATAAAATGGCAAAAATTTTTTTAGAAAAAACTGTGCGCTTCAACATAAAAAGAAAACCCGCCCTTGCAGATAGTCTTTTGCCATATAAAATTTATATCAACGGTCAGTATGTAGGTGCGTTAAAAAACGGCAGGACCATTTCAGCAGAAGTTCCGAGGGCTGAGATATATTATATAGACGGTGGATCTTTTGAACAAAATGCAGTTATTCGCAACGAAAACAAAGCAGAATATAATCTTGCGTTAAGAACTCGAGGCGGTTGGAGAACAGAAGCGCATTGCGAATTTTATATTTGCGCAGATGCTCAAATGAAGCAGTTGCCGTCATTTCATTTTGACAAGCTTTTTGACGCGATTTTTAATGAAAATATTGAACGGTTGCCCCACAATGAACAGACATTGGCGCTTTGCCTCGAATTTTGGAACGACATTGCTGATGATGTTCAGGAGCTTCTTGCATCTGAACGAGTATATAAGATAATCGATTCCCTGCGCGAAATCGGCGCCGATAAGATAGCGGATGTTATTTCTGATATCATTGAAAAGTATTTTTCGGGAGTTCAACTACCTCTAAACGATGAGCAGCTTGAGCAGATGTATGAAAGTGTCAATAAAGCGAATAAAAACATATGGAAAAATAAGTCCGCACCGGACGAGTTTCACGATGCAGTGGTAAGATATATTGTAGATAATTTTAATGACCGGAAATACATATATTGATGAATAAATCATCATTTTTTAAATTTTTTTGCCGCTTTTGCCTTTTAACTCATTGAAATCGCTTCATTGGTATGCTATACTAAACCCCGGAAATTCAATTGGGGGATAATTATGAAAATTAACTGGTACAAGATAGCGTCTGCCGTTCAGCTTTTGATAGGTGTCGCGGCGATAGTGGCTTTCTTTGTTATGGCTTTCGACGGCGGTGATATCAGACCGTGGGTGATAACCGTGACTCTGGCGGTCGTGCTCGTTGTGTTCGGAACAACGGGCGTAACAAAAGGCAGTCCTTACGATGACAAATGAAATCGCAAGGTGATTTTCAACTGAACAGAAGCTCCGCCGCAGATCGTGCAAATTTGCGGCGGAGTTTAAATATATGTAGACATCGGGAAAAACAGCAGTTATAATAAAAGCGGATAAAAAACAACAGAAAAGAGGTCCTTTATGAAAGTAACTTTTATGGGTGCCGGAAGCACCGTGTTCGCAAAGAATGTCCTTGGCGATATTATGCTTACTCCCGCTTTGCGCGAGTGCGATATCGCGCTGTATGACATCGACCCCGAGAGACTCGAAGAGTCCTATCTAATGGTCACGGCGCTCAATAGGAATATAAACGAGAACCGCGCGTCGGTCAGCAAATATCTCGGCGTCGAGGAGCGCAAGGACGCACTTCGCGGGGCTGATTTTGTTATAAACGCCATCCAGGTCGGTCTCTACGATCCGTGCACGATAATCGACTTCGAAGTGCCGAAAAAATACGGACTTCGCCAGACTATCGCGGATTCGAACGGCATCGGCGGAATTTTCAGAGCTCTGCGCACTATTCCCGTCCTCAAGGATTTCACCGACGATATGAAAGAAGTCTGCCCGAACGCATATTTCCTTAACTATACCAATCCCATGGCTCAACTTGCAGGCTGGCTCGGCAGGTATTCCGGCGTGAAGTCGGTCGGACTTTGCCATTCCGTGCAGGCCTGTTCGAGAGGACTTCTCGATAAGCTTGATATCAAATACAGCGAGCCTATCCGCGAGCGCATCGCGGGAATAAATCATATGGGTTGGCTGCTTGAAATAGAGGATGCGGACGGCACGGATCTCTATCCCGAGATAAGAAAAAGAGCTACAGAAGTGCTCGAAAGCGGCGTTACGAACCATAACGACCTCGTGAGATTCGAATACATAAAGCGCTTCGGCTATTACTGCACCGAGTCGAGCGAGCACAACGCCGAATATAACAACTTCTTTATAAAGGCAAAGTATCCCGAGCTTATCGAGAGATATAATATTCCGCTTGATGAATATCCGAGGCGCTGCGTTGAGCAGATAAAGAACTGGAAGAACGAGAAAGATAATTATATCCACGACAAGGTTTCACATGAGCGCACAAAGGAATATGCATCTTATATTATGGAAGCCATCGTTACAGACGTTCCGTATAAGATAGGCGGCAATGTCATAAACAGGGGACTCATTCCCAATCTTCCTGACGATGCCTGCGTCGAGGTCGCGTGCCTCGTGAACAAATGCGGAATCCAGCCTTGCCGTCAGGAGCCGCTGCCGCTTCAGCTCGCCGCAATGAACAATCTGATGATAAATGTCCAGCTTCTTACTATCGAGGCGGCTGTGACTCAGAAGAAAGATTATATCTATCAGGCGGCCATGCTCGACCCACATACTTCGTCCGAGCTGTCAATAGATGAAATCGTTCACCTGTGCGATGATCTCATCGAGGCCCACGGTGATTATCTGCCGAAATATTTCTGATAAAATCAACACCTCCCGCGTGACTTACAAAAGTCTGCGGGAGGTTTGTTTTTAGTTTATAATGCATATCGCGATGTTGAGATACGCCGCGAATGTCACCCATAAAAGATACGGGATAATCAGATAGCCTGCGGTTTTTGATATCCTGTAAAAATACAGAAGCGTCAAAAGAACGAGAACCCAGAGAATAACGATAAGAACCGCCGCAGCGGTACAGAGCCCGAAAGTGAAAAAAAGTATCGGCCAAAGAAAATTGAACCCGAGCTGGACGAGATAAAGTCCGAGTGCTTTCTTCTTGCTTATCTCCGGCGCATCCGAGCTGTAGACTATATACGATGCCGTGCCCATGAGAATATATAATATGCCCCAGACGATTGGAAACAGCCATCCGGGCGGGGAGAGTGGCGGCTGATTTAATGCGGAAAATTTGTCCATGCTGCCCGCTGAAAACAGTGCCGCAAGACCGCCGACCGCGAGCGGAATAGCCAAGAATATCAAGGGCTTGAGCCGCGATGATTTCATAATATCACCTCGGTGTTATCCTATGAATTTATGTGTGTATTTATGCAAAAACGGAGCCGCTGAAATATGGCGGCTCCGTCAGTGTTTATTTTATCTTTGCTGTTATAGCGTCGATTATCTCTTCGTTGCTGTATGTCGGATTCAGCGCGGGTGAAATATCTGCTTCGTCGATTGTACCTACGCATTCAACGGACAACGCAAACGGTAAAGAAACATCGCCTGTTTCTTTTGCCGACTGCACGGCGGCGAAATCAAAATTACCCTCGGAAGTCTTGCCGCCGAATGAGATAACAGCCTTGATTTTTGAAAAATCAATCGCATCCGAATCAACTGCGCCGAGAGAAACAGTCTTTTCACGGTTTGCACCGATATAAAAATCCGTGCCGAAGATTTTTTCAAATCTTTCGCAGTTATCTGCGCTGATATCCCGGTCAATATTGCCCATGTCAACAAGAGCGCAGCCGAGCTTTTGGCTGAGTCCTGCGGCTTTTTCAAGCTCGTTGTCTGTCATATTTTCACATACCGTGACGGCAATCTCGGCGGGCGAGAAGCAAGCTGTTTTCTCTGATATTATTTCCGCGGCGCGTTCAAGAGAAATGGTCTCTTCGCCTGATTTGCAGACCTTCAGCCTGCCCACATTGGCGAGCTTGCTCAAGCCGAACTTTCCGTATGTGCAGATGATATTTCCGTTTGCCGGCTCGCACCGCGTTATCGAATTGCCGTTCGAAAAAACATTTATCGCGCATTTTGCGGCGCAGCCGGTGCAGTGCGTCGCGGTGCAAATTTCGCGGAGCGGAACATTCTTTTTGAATGGAACTTTTTCAACAAGTGCGCCCGTCGGGCAGAGAGATACGCACTGTCCGCATGAGATACACTGTGAATTCCCGAGCGATTTATAGAATTCCGGCGAGACAACAGTCGTGAAGCCTCTTCCGGCAAGACCTATCGCACCGACTCCCATGACCTGCGAGCACACACGCACGCAAAGCCCGCAGAGAATGCATTTGCCCGAGTCGCGCAGAATGTATTTGTGCCCGGTGTCTTTCTTCGCAGGCGATTTCTGACCCGCAAAGCGCTCGAATTCAGCATTGTATTTATTCGCATAGTTTATGAGCTTGCACCTGTAATAGTCGAGACAGCCGCATTCAAGGCATCGCGAAGCCTCGCGTCGCGCCTGCTCGTCAGTGAGTCCGAGTGCGACCTCGTCAAAGCTGTGTTTTCGCTCTTCTGCAGGGAGAACGCGCATCCTTTCGCGCGCGATATGTTCTCTGTCCGCAAGGTCGCTCTTGTTTATTTCGCGCTCGACAAGTACCGGCTTTTTGTAGCCGATAATATTGCCGCGAAGATAACTGTCAACAACCGCTACGCTCTTCTGCGCTTCACCTATAGCGGATATGGCTATGTCTGCGCCCTTGTTTGTGGCGTCGCCGATTGCAAAAATGCCGTTTATATTCGTTCTGAATGTGCTCTCGTCTGCGCTTATCGTGCCGCGAGAGGTCTTGTCAAGCTCTTCAAATCCGCTGAGCTCCGGCCTCTGACCGATAGCCATTATTACACTGTCAACTTCAAGAGTTTCGAATTTTCCCTCTATCGGAACTGGCTTTCTTCTGCCGCTCGCGTCGGGTTCGCCGAGCTCCATTATCTGGAGCTTTATTCCGCAGACTTTGCTGTCCTGCGTCAATATTTTATCGGGATTTGTGAGAAATCTGAAATCTACGCCCTCTTCCTGTGCCTCATCGATTTCGAGTGCATCTGCGGGCATCTCATCGCGGGTGCGGCGGTAGATGATATAAACTTTCTCCGCGCCTAGGCGGATTGCCGTGCGGCAGGCATCCATCGCCGTGTTGCCTCCGCCGCATACTGCTACGCGCTTTCCGATATCAACAGGTGAGCCAAGTATCACGGAACGCAGGAAATCTATTCCGCCGAATACTCCTTCGGCATCCTCGCCGTCAACCCGCATTTTTGTGCTCGACCATGCACCGGGCGCGGCAATTACCGCGTCGTATTCTTGGTTAAGCGTATCAAGAGAAATATCTCTGCCGATTTTTATATTATTTCTGAACTCAACGCCGAGTTTTTCAACGAGCGCCAATTCCTTGTCAAGCACTTCTTTCGGCAGTCTGTATTGCGGTATGCCGTAGCGGAGCATGCCGCCCATCTTCGGCATCATGTCGAAAACAGTGACGCCGTGTCCTTTTATCGCAAGATAATATGCCGCCGATATTCCACCCGGACCGCCGCCTATAATCGCGACCTTTTTGCCCGTCGATTCGGCAACTTCAGGCATGAATATATTTCCGCTTTCAAGGTCGCGGTCTGCCGCATAAGCCTTGAGCGCGGCTATAGATATAGGCTCTTCGACGAGTCCGCGTCTGCACTTTTTTTCGCACGGATGCGGACATACTCTGCCTATTGATGCGGGCAGGGGAATCCTGCCTTTTATTACCGACAGAGCCTGTGCGTTTTCGCCGTTTGCGATAAGCCCGACATAGCCCTGACAGTCGGTGCCCGCAGGGCAGGCGAGAGAACATGGGGCTTTGCAGTCTCCGGTGTGATCCGAAAGCAGCATTTCGAGCGAGAATCTTCTCGCCCTGTTTATTCTGTCTGACTCCGTTATAATTTCCATTCCGTCGGCGGCTTCAATTGCGCAGGAGCGCATCAGCTTCGGACTGCCCTTGCACTCTACAACGCACATTCCGCATGCGCCGTATGGCTTGACCCGCTCGTCATGGCAGAGAGTCGGAATATCCGCGCCCGCCTTCCTTGCGGCTTCGAGCAGTGTCGAACCTTTCTCGATTTTTACGCTTTTCCCGTCAACGGTCAATGTAATATACTCTTTCATCGTCACACCTCCTTATTTTATAAATATCGCGTCAAAGCGGCACGCAACCTTGCAGCTGCCGCATTTTATGCACTTGCCGCTGTCTATTTTATGCGGCTTTTTTACTTCTCCGGATATCGCGCCGACCGGGCATTTCTTGCTGCACAGCGTGCATCCGCGGCATTTGTCAGAGTCTATGTGATAGCTTATAAGCTCCGGACATTCTCCAGCGGGACAGCGGTGTTCTTTTATGTGAGCCTCGTATTCGTCGCGGAAATATCTGAGCGTGGTGAGAACGGGATTCGGAGCCGTCTGACCGAGTCCGCAGAGCGAGCCGTCCTTTATCTGAGCGCACAGCTCTTCGAGCAGCTCGATATCTCCGTCTCTGCCATTGCCTTGGCATATCCGCTCAAGAGTTTCTCTCAGGCGCATAGTGCCGATGCGGCAGGGGACGCACTTCCCGCACGACTCGTTTGTTGTGAAATCGAGAAAGAATTTTGCCATGCGCACTATGCAGGTGCTCTCGTCCATAACGACCATTCCGCCCGAGCCCATTATCGCGCCCGTTGCCGAAAGAGCCTTGTAGTCTATAACCGTGTCGGCAAGCCGCGCGGGGATGCATCCGCCGGACGGGCCGCCAAGCTGAACGCCCTTGAACTTTTTGTCGCCGCGTATTCCGCCGCCGATATCAAAAATAACATCTCTGAGCGTCTTGCCCATCGGTATTTCAACGAGTCCGCCGCGCTTTATCTTGCCTGTCAGCGCAAAAACTTTTGTGCCTTTGCTGGTCTCGGTGCCTATAGCGGCAAACGCCTCTCCGCCGTTGTTGATTATCCATGTTACATTCGCGAATGTCTCGACATTGTTTATGTTTGACGGCTTGTTCATATATCCCGACTGCGCAGGGAACGGTGGCTTGAGGCGCGGCATACCGCGCTGACCCTCAAGGGATTCAATAAGAGCTGTCTCTTCGCCGCAGACGAATGCTCCCGCGCCCGCCTTGATTCTGAATTTGCATGAGAAGTCGGAAGAAAGAATATTTTCGCCTATATAGCCTTTTTCTTCGGCTTGCTTAATTGCGTTGCGAAGCCTTTTTATAGCCAGAGGATATTCGGCGCGGACATAGACTATTGCTTCTTTTGCGCCTATAGCATACGCCGCGATGAGCATACCTTCTATCAGAGCGTGCGGGTCGCTCTCAATAACAGCTCTGTCCATAAATGCACCAGGATCGCCTTCGTCGGCGTTGCATATCAGATATTTTTCGTCTCCTGCGCTCTGCCTTGCGGCGTTCCACTTGAACCATGTCGGGAAGCCCGCGCCTCCGCGTCCGGCGAGCCCGGAAGTTTTTATCTCTTCAATGACCTGCTCGGGTGTCATTGTTTTCAAAACTTTTGAAAGCGCCGTGTATCCGCCGTACTTTTCGTAATCTTCAATGCTCTCCGGCTCGGTTATTCCGCACCCGCGCAAGGCTATCCTGGTCTGCTTTTCGAGAAAGCCCTTGTCCTCGTCGGATATAACAAGAGAGCTTATCTGCGACATGTTGCCGCTTTCCGTGAAGCTTATGATTTTATCCACATCATCAGGACTTACTTTAACGAGCCTTGCTGTGAGCGCATCGCCGTTATAGATATCAACAATAGGCTCAAGAAAGCACATTCCGATGCATCCGACTGAGTGAACCGTATAATTTCCGCTGTTCTTCTCGTCGAGCAGTTTATGTATCTTTCCGGCTCCCGCCGAGATGCCGCAGCTGCCTTCTCCGATTTTAATTTTATACATCGGTGCTTGCCTCCTTTGCCTTTTCGGCGATTATCTCTTTGACTCTCTGCGGAGTCAGACTGCCGTAGGTCTCGGAATTTATCATCATAACAGGGGAGAGCGAGCAGCAGCCGAGGCACGCGACGGTTTTCAGTGTAAAAAGCCCGTCGGGCGTTGTCTCTCCGTTATGTATGCCAAGCGTTTCAAACACGGCTTTTTCTATCATCTCGGAGCCGTTGACATGGCACGCCGTACCCTGACAAAGCATTATAAAATATCTGCCGACAGGCGTGAACCGAAACTGCGCGTAGAATGTCGCAACGCCGAAAACGGTCGCCGGGGCAATGCCCATTTCTATTGCCGCATGGCACAGCGCGTCTTCGGGCAGATAGCCGTAAATATCCTGAATCTCCTGCAGGACGGTTATAAGCGAGCCTGAGGTGTTCTTATATTTACTTATGACAGGCTCGATGAGACTTAAATCGCTTGCCTTTGCCGGATTTTTCATATCTTCTCCTCCGTTGACATAGGTTTATTCAATTATACGCTATGAACATAAGCTTTTCAATATCGTGCGGGCACTTATCTGTATGTAAAATCAGGCGGCGCTTTTTTGTATATTATGCGCGTTGAAAAAGCGTATGGCTTGTTGTACTATTATATTAAGCACTTCATGAGCTGATGAAAAAAACGTGGCAAATAATCCACAGTTTGCCTGATTTTGTCGGTTGAACAGCATGACAAAATGTGATAAAATGTAGACATAACATACGCGCCAATCGGGCGCGTGCGGCAGAGCCGCAAAGCAAAAGGGAGATTTGAGTGGTGGAAAAGCTGGTTTCAATCATAATGCCGGCGTATAACTGTGTGGATTATATATCAGAGAGCATAAAATCCGTACAGAATCAGTCTTACCGTAACTGGGAGCTTATCGTTGCCGATGACAATTCCACGGACGGTACAGTTGATGCGGTGCGCAGTATGGCGGCAGACGACAACAGAATACACCTGCTTGAAACCGATATCAATCTCGGTCCCGCGGCGGCGCGCAACAGGGCGATAAATGCGGCGCAGGGCGATTATATCGCATTTCTTGACAGCGACGATATTTGGTATCCGGACAAGCTGAGCCGTCAGATAAGCTTCATGGAGCAAATGGGATATGATTTTACATACACCGCATATGAAAAAATAAACGAGCGCGGCGAGCATATGGGCGTCGTCATTTCAGCGCCGAAAAGCGTAAATTATTCTTCAATGCTTTATCAGGGCGACCCAATAGGCAATTTGACTGTTGTCTATAACGCAGAAAAGCTCGGAAAATTCCATGTCCCCGATATAAAAAAGCGCAACGATTTTGCACTTTGGCTTAAAATAATGCACGACTGCGACCGCGCTTACGGACTCGACGAAGTTCTCGCAAGCTACCGCGTCCGCGCCGGATCTATTTCATCCACGCGCAAGAGTAAACTGATAAAATATTATTGGGAGCTTTATCGCGATATTGAAAGGCTCTCAAATATAAAATCCTCCGCCGCAATAGCGTCTCTGGTGTTTTTTAAATCCATAAGACAGACCGATGAAAGAATTCAGAAGGTCAGAAATAATTTCAATTCAAAACAAACATCAAAGCTTGATTTGACAAATATTGAGAAGAATCCTGAAAATGCTGTGAAAATAACGAATGCTTCGGAAGATATAACGTTCGAACGCACAAAGGAAAATAACATTCCTGCGATTGCCGATAACAGCAACGATGCTGAATATGCACAAAAATAATATGCACAAAAATAAGAGGAGCTTTTAAAGCTCCTCTTATTATATACGCGAAAGAGCCGGGTCTGCAGGCTGTCAACCACACCCGCAGAGCCACGGCTCCGTCAAAGGCAGCAAATGCTGAAATGCGCTGTTGAAAAGACAATAAACAATAGCTTCTTCACCTAAAAGCGCCCGAAATAATATCAGCTCCGGCTGCCAGTATCATTATGTGTATCCTGCGGCTTAAAATACATAAAAGCCGCAGGAAATTTTTTCTTATTTGCCCGATACCGTGACTCCGTCGAATTCAGCCCACGGCATGAAAGAAAGTCCGTCCGTGGTCTGCTCTTTGGATATCGCGACGATGTTGTTGAGCATGTCGATAATGTTACCGCTTATCATCGTCTCGCTGACTGCACTGCTGACTTTTCCGTCTTCGATAAGAAAACTGTTCTTCGCGACGCCGGAAAAATCTCCGTTTGACGACGGCTGACCGCCGGAGAAGCGGTTGACTATCAGACCTCTGCCTATTCCGGATATCATTTCTTCGAGCGTCTTGTCGCCGGGGAGAACTTCGAGGTTATTGCCGCCGTTGAGCGCGCGCGGGAACCCGGTCTTGTTCGCTCCGTACTGCGAAAGAATGAAAGTCTTGAGAACGCCGTCAACAATGATGTCCATGTTCTCGGCAGGGTAGCCGTCGGAGGTAAAGCGCTGACCGACCACTGTTCTGCCGTCAAGCGGAACGCTCCTGAGATTCAGCTTTTCGCTCGCGACTTTTGTGTTCAGCGCGTCTTTCCAGGGAGATGTGCCGTCAATAAGCACGCCGGATGATGCAAAATTTTCAAGCGCCGTCTGCAAAAGCTCGTTGAAGCAGTCGGGGGAATATATAACTCTGCCGACAAATTTTTCGCTCGGCGAGACGGTGTTGAGCTGCTTTTCGCTCTCTTCGAGAAGCTGTCTTTGCATACCTGCGTCCATAAACGGCTTGTCGAGATTGTCAAGCGCGCAGAAATATCCGTTAAATGACGAGGCTTTTTCACCCTCATGTGCGGAGAACATCGTGTTGAACGAGTATTCGCCGTGCTCATATCTGAGGCTTGTTCCGTTGGTGTTCATGTAGAGCTTTTCGCTGTGCTCATAGTCGGAGATAAGCTGCTCGAGAATGACTTTCGGATATTCTTTTTTAGTTTGGCTCATGAATTCCTCTATTCTGTCAAACAGCTTGTTAAGATCGGGCTTAAAAACTCCGGTTTTGTATTCGACTTTTGCAGTGAAAGGCGCTATCTGCTCGGCTTCATCGGGAACGGAAGATTCCGCCGCGGCGATGCACTGAGCCGCAGCTTCGTCAATCGCTTCTTTTGTCGCCTGATTTATGCTTGTGACGCCTTTTTTGCCGTCCTTTATTGCTTTCATCGAGATGCTCGTGTTGAATGTGGAGCGCATCAGGCTGAATTTTCCGCCGTCAACGTTCAGCTCATCTTTTTTGCTTCTGCCGACGATGCACTGAGCCGCATCCGCGCCGCAATTTTTTAGCGCCTTGAGTGTGTATTCCGCTATCTCATATATATCAGTCATTTTCATCGCTCCTTTCTCAGCGTCCGCCGATATTTACTTTGCATTTGACTGCAGGGCCGCCCATTCCGACGGGCATCGGCTGTTTCTTGCCGCACATACCCGAGCAGGTCCACACCATGTCATCTGAGAGCATATCGACAGTCTTGAGCATGTCAAACGCTATGCCAGATATCGTCGTGTCTCTTATTGCTCTGCCGAGTTTGCCGTGCTTTATCTCATATCCCATGCAGACGCCGAACATGAACTCTCCGGTCGTGTCTGCCTGACCGTTGTTGGTTTCAGTGAGAAAATATCCGTCGTCTATCGAAGCTATCATGTCTTCAAGCTTGTCCTTGCCGGGGAGAATTGCGGTGTTTCTCATTCTTATAAGCGGCTCGTCCGAGAATGCATAAGCTCTCGCGTTGCCCTGCGGCTTGACTCCGAAATGCTCCGCGCTCTCGCGGCTGTTCATGTATCCTCTGAGAATGCCGTCCTTTATGAGAATTGCGTCCTCTGCGGGCGTGCCCTCATCGTCGACAAGAACCGGCAGGGGAGTGGATGAGCCGTCCGGCAGGGTGTGAGCGAAGTCGACCATGGTTATAAGCTCGCTTGCAACCTGCTTGTTCATGCAGTGCGCCGCAACCGAACCGCCGAGCACTAAATCGGCTTCAACCGTGTGACCGACCGCCTCGTGCGCGAGTATTCCCGCGAGGTTAGGATGCATCACAACGTCTCTGTATCCCGCATCAGCATATATGCCCTCCGCTTTTTTCATAAGGTTTTCATAAAGCACATCTATGCCGCCGAAAAGCTCATCGGGGGAGGAAAATACTTCGGTGAAGAATCCGCGCCCGCCGAATACTTTATAAAGCTCAACATTTGTGCCGTCCTTGGCCTCGGCGGTCAGAAAAACATAGACAAAACTTCTCGGCACGAGTGAATATGAATCGAATCCGTCGTTGACGCAGAGCCTTTTCTCCATCGAATCCGCCCTGATGCTTATCGAGCGGCTGACGAGATCTGGATATTTCTTTGCGATATATTCGTCGATCTCTTTTGCAAATTCAATATATACTTTCTGCTCGCAGTCGTTTATGTCGCCGTTCATCGTTTTTATTCCGGCGGGAATCGGTCTTATTATCTTCGCCTCGTGGCTGACTCTCGAACTTAGAAACACGGCGTTGTCGCTCGCGGCTTTGAGTACGCTTTTAATGCTCTCTTCCGAGTATTCCGCGCTTGAAGCAAAGCCGTAAACTCCGTTTTTATATACTCTGGCGTTGATGCCGCTCTTCTCCGTGCGTGCGTTGCCGACGAGATTCCCGCCGAGCATAGACACTCCGCGCGAGGTGTTCTTCTGCGCACGCAGCTCTGTGTGGTCGCTGAGCAGCGCCCTGTGCGGCGAAAGAATATCCTTTATCATATGACTTCTCCTTTGCAAAGAATTTTTCTATCTTCGTCCCTGACTATATAGTATATCACTATTATCAGATTTTTCAACTTCGCGCAAAAAAGAAAAGCAAAAAGACAGGCGTTTCAATTGACTTTGATATCCTTAAATGTTATCATTTTAGCGCGAATTTTATTGTGCGGAGGAAGTGCTTTGGGAAAGTTTGAAAAAGTTCTCATAGCGAGCGATTTTGACGGCACGCTCAAGAATGACGACGGAATAATAACCGATGATGTCCGTTCGGCAATAGCGTATTTTATTGCCGAGGGCGGATATTTTACGGTCTGCACCGGCAGAACATATCAGGGCTTTCATCTCTATGACCCGTCGTATATAAACGCGCCCGTTCTGCTGACAAACGGCTCTATGGCGTATGACTATGAAAAAAACGAGCCTGTGTTCGTAAACGGTATAGATGCCGAACACGGAATCCCGTTCGTCAGGGCTATAATGGAAAATTTCCCGGATGTTTCAATAGAAATGTATCCGTTTGACAGCACCTATGCAATACATCTTGATGACACTTCCCACCGTCATTTCACAAGTCAGGGTATACCTTATAAAGTTGTCAACGACCCGTCCGAGACGGAGTTCCCCTGGGCGAAGGCTATGTTTGACGCGGAGGGAATATCGCAGGAAGTGCAGGCGTTTATGCGCGAGAATTTTGATGATCCCGCGTTTTTGCCGACAAACGGCGGATATATAGAAGTCATGAAGAAAGGCTCAGACAAGGGCACAGGTCTGCTTTTCCTCGCCGACGCTCTCGGCGTTCCTCACGACAGAACTTTTGCCGTGGGCGACGGATATAACGACATTGAAATGCTCGCCGCGGCAAAAGCAGGATTCGTCCCTGAAAACGGTTCGCCGGAGGCGCTCGAACACGCCGACTATGTTGTGCGCTCGAATAACGACGGCGCTGTGGCAAATGTGATAGAGATACTCGATAATATTCTCTGAAAAGCTGTTTATTTTTGCCAATCACTTGAAGTATCATTAATAAAGTATTATAATAACATTCGACAGAAAAGGCGAATGTGTTGTAAAAGATATCCCCACGGAGGAATCGGATATGGAGATAAAACAGACCAACTTTGCAATAATCGGCCTCGGCGGACGCGGTCAGGGCAACCTCGGCGAGCTTATCAGCATTGACGGCGTAAAGGTTGTTGCCGTCTGCGATAAGTACGAGGACAGAGCACGCCGTGGAGTTGAGATAGTCAAAGAGAAAACGGGCGAGGAGCCCGAGATGTATCTCGACTATAAAGAACTGCTCAAGCGCGACGATATCAAGGCTGTTATGGTCGCGACTACTTGGATAACCCATGTCCGCATAGCGGTCGACTGCATGAGAGCAGGCAAGCATGTCGCCATGGAAGTCGGCGGAGCAGCGTCTATCGAGGAATGCTGGCAGCTCGTCAGGGCTTCCGAAGAGACCGGCAAGTTCTGCATGCTTCTTGAAAACTGCTGCTATGACCGCAACGAAATGGCTCTTCTGCGCATGATGCGCGAGGGTATTTTCGGCGAAGTTGTGCATATGCAGGGGGGCTATGAGCATGACCTCAGAGACGAGATAGGTCTCGGACGCGAAAACCGTCATGGCAGAATACATAACTTCAAGAACCGCAACGGTGAGCTTTATCCCACTCATCAGCTCGGCCCTATAGCTAAGGCGCTGCATATCAACCGCGGCAACCGCTTCCTCACTCTTACTTCAATGGCAAGCAAGGCGTGCGGACTCAACACCTGGCTCAAGAACACTCAGGGCGAGGATTACGACCTCGCGGATTACAAATTCAACCAGGGCGATATAGTTACAACTATGATAAAATGCGCCCACGGCGAAACTATAACGCTCGTGCATGACTGCACGCTTCCACGGCCTTATTCGCGCAACTATAAGATTCACGGCACTCGCGCGACATATAACGAGGATGCAAAGGGAATATATATCGACGGCGTGACGAAGCACGAAGAAGGCGACTGGATGCACAGCTGGGAGCCGTTTGAAAAATATCTTGAAAAATATGAGCATCCGCTTTGGAAAACCTACGCTTCCGAGAGTGAGAAGCACGGCCACGGCGGTATGGATTATCTCGTTTTCTCCGCATTTGTCGAGAGCGCGATGTATGACCTTGAGCCTCCGATAGATGTCTATGATGCGGCAACATGGATGGCTATAACCTGCCTTTCGGAGCAGTCGATAGCAATGGGCAGCATGCCCGTGCCCGTGCCTGATTTCACAAACGGCATGTGGATCGACAGAGCTCCGGCAAGACGCAGCAGATATAACGCGGAGGAAATCTGCGAAGAGTTTTTCAGTGATGAGGAGAAAGGTGAATGAGCTTTTACATCGGTGTTGACGGAGGCGGAACAAAAACGGCGTTCTCCCTTTTTGATGAGGACAAAAATGTAGTCAAAACGGTCTACGGACCGGGAAGCAACCACGAGAATCTCGAGGGCGCGTTTGACGAGGCGAGCGCGGTTATCTGGAACGGTATAACCGAACTTGTCGGTGAGGCGGGAATATCTCTTGACGATGTTGCTTTTTCGCTGATGGGTCTTGCGGGAATCGACCATCAGTTCCAGCATGATATCATGTGCGAAAAGCTTTCGGAAAAAGGGCTTCGGAACTTTGCTATCTATAACGACGGTTTTATCGTCGTTCAGGCGGGCTCCGAGAGCGGCGCGGCAATTGGCTATAACTGCGGAACGGGTACTTGCTGCAACGCGATTGATTCAAAGGGCAATATGCTCCAGCTCGGCGGACTCAGCGAGTGCACCGGCGATATGGGCAACGGCAACTGGATAGCCCAGACTGCATTCAGGCTCATATACGATGAAGTCTATCTCGGACTTGAACCCACTCTTATCACGAAGATGTACTATGATGCATTCGGCATCACTTCGCGCGAGGAGTTCGTCGGAACCGTTGCAAAGCTTGAGACGGAGGAGGCTCCGCTCTATATCAAGACTCTTATCGGCTCGTTCTTCAAGGCGGCGGCTATGGGCGATGCCCCTGCGCTCGCCAAAACGGACGAGATGGCAAAGCGCGGCGCGCAGTTCATCGCGGCGCTTGCAAAGCAGATGGAGTTTGACGGTGACGAGATCGAGGTTGTTCTTTCCGGTTCAATGCACACAAAGCTTACGAACGATGCTTATATCGAAAAGCTGCACGAATATGCGCAGCAGATGAGCGGAAGAAAGCTGAAGTTCATAAAGCTCGATAAGGAGCCTGTCACCGGTTGCATAAACTGGATATTCAGGCAGTATAAATAAGGATTTTACAGAAAAGGGAGTAATATATATGAAAGAAATTACAGTAGCAGTCATCGGTTCGGGCAGCACATATTGCCCCGAGCTTGTGGACGGATTCATAAAGGCTCAGTCCTCGCTCAAGCTCAAGAAGATATCCTTTATGGATATAGACGAGAGGAAGAGAACGATAGTCGGCAACCTCTGCCTGAGAATGCTCAAGAAGGCGGGCATAGAGTGCGAGACTCTTCTCACCGATAACCTTGACGAGGCTCTTCAGGGCGCAGACTTTGTTGTCACCCAGATAAGAGTCGGCATGCTTCATGCCCGTTATCTCGATGAGACTATCCCGCTCAAATATGACCTCATTGGTCAGGAGACCACCGGCATCGGCGGCTTCTTCAAGGCTCTGCGTACTATTCCGGTCATGCAGCATATCTGCGACCGCATCGAGGCTATCTGCCCCAACGCATGGCTCATCAACTTCACCAATCCCTCCGGCATCATCACCGAGTTCGTGCTCAACCACACCAATGTCAAGTGCATGGGCCTTTGCAATGTCCCGATCAACATGATCGACGATACAAAAGAGGCTATGGGTGACGACTGCGATATTACATATGTCGGTCTTAACCACCTCAGCTGGATAACCTCCGTCAAGAAGGACGGCAAAGAGCTTATCGACGATATGCTCGCTCAGGGCTTCTCGACAAAAGTTATGGCGAACATAAAGGACGACGGCTTCTCGCTCGATTGCCTCAACGCCGTTCGCGGAATTCCTTCGTCTTATCTCCAGTATTATTATTGCAGAGATGCGAAGCTTAAGCATCAGAAAGAGGATGAGAAGTGCCGCGCCCGCGTCTGCATGGAGATTGAGGAAGAGCTGCTTGAGATGTATTCGGACGAGACTCTTGTCACAAAGCCCGCTCTTCTCGATCAGCGCGGCGGTCACAAGTATTCTCTTGCCGCAGTTTCTCTTATCGATTCTATCGCCAACGATAAGCGCGATGTCCAGATAGTCAACATCAAGAATAACGGCACTGTTGATTTCATGGACGATGACGACGTTCTCGAGATAGCCGCTGTTATCGGCAAGGACGGCGCGGAGCCCGTCGCTATCGACAAGGTCGATAACAGACATATCATCGGTCTTATGCGCGTTGTAAAGGCGTATGAGAAGTACACCGTAGAAGCCGCGACAACCGGTTCCGAGGCAGCAGCTATCAATGCGCTGCTCGTGCATCCGCTCGTCGGCGACTGGGAGAAGGCACACAAGTGCTTCGAGGAGATGAAGTGGGCTCACAAGGCTTATCTTCCCGAGTTCTTCCCCAACGATGTTGTAATCAAGTGCTGAAATTAAATATTTTATCCCGCCGCTTAATACGGCGGGATTTTTATATGCATGAAAAAGAAACGAATTGAAAATTATAAGAAAAATCTATATAATGTATATAATATCAATATATTTGAGATAAAGTGAAAAATTTGCATATTATTCAGCTTTTTTGTCTGTTTTTGAAGTAATATACCAATTGTTACAGTTTTGTTATCGTATGTAACCATTTTTTCATTATGTTGTAAACAGGAATTAATTGCATTATATTTACACTTGTGGTAATATATCCTACGGTGGTTTATTACCGAAAAAATCGGAGGAAAATTGTATTGAACAGTCAAAAATTAACCGTGAATCGTGAAACGGTAATAAAAATTACGGCTGTAGTCGCTATTGCAGCGCTTATGTTCAGCCTTATACTTGTGTTTAACGGCATGATAGGATATGCCGCCGATGATTATCTCTATTTCTTCAAGTACACTGGACATGTTGTCAAAGGCACGCCGGAACGCCTGACGGGAATAAGGGATATTTTTACGGGCATGGTGACGCATTACAAGATCTGTAACGGCAGAATACCGGCGCATTTTCTCCTGCAGCTGTTTACTCTGTTCGATAAATCGGTCTTCAATGTTGTGAACTCCCTGTTCTTTACATTGCTCGGTCTGCTGATATATTTTCACGCAAACTACAAGCGACCGATAAATATACCGCTGCTGGTCTTTATTTATGCCTTTGAGTGGCTTGGAATGAACAAACCCGCATCGGCCTATATCTGGTACAGCGCAGCGTTCAATTATCTGTGGACAACCGTGTGGATACTGACTTTTCTTATGTTCTACCGCATCCATGATACGGAGTCCGAAAAGCCGAAGCCTTCAAAAGAAATTATTCTTTCGGTTCTCATGTTTGTCGCCGGCGTCTTTGCGGGTTGGACAAATGAGAATATGGGCGGCGCAACGATGGGAGCTGTTATGCTCTTCTTGATCTACTTCAAGATAAAGAAAATGCCCGTCAGAGCACATCATGTTACCGGACTTCTCGGAGTCATAACCGGATTCGGAATATTGCTTCTCGCTCCCGGCAACAGAGTGCGTATCGATAATACCCACCGCGAGCGGAATATAATGAAGCATTTGCTGTGGTCGGCGGAGCAGATATATTTTAATATCTGGCGTGCTGTGCTGCTTATGCTTGTAGTTTTGGTAATTGTCCTGTTAATTGTTTGCATCAAAAAGAAAAAGCTCAACTGGCTCCTGCCGTGCATATATCTGCTCACCGGTGCGGCAGCTGCGGGAGTTTTGATAGTTTCGCCCGAAGCGCCTCCTCGCTCTTTCTTCGGCGCAAATATTATGTTCGGATGCGCGGCATTTGTCCTGGCGGCTCAGCTTCTTGACGGCAAAATGGACGGAATTAAGAAAACCGCTGTTGTGCTTTCAGTTTTGGTTGCCCTTGGTTTCGGCGTTATCTATGTCGGAGAATATTATGCGCTCAAGTCCGACAGCATCGCTTATGAAGAGGCTGAGCAGGCGATATATGAGCAGAAAGCGGCGGGCATAAAGGATGTCAAAATACCGCGCAGTCGACCGCGCAAATCTTATTGGTCGCTGAATTCATATATGATAAATATTACCAACGATAACGCGAACAACAAATGGTTCAATGATTGGACTGCGGTGTACTACGGTGTTGACAGCGTTACCGTGGTGAAGAAGCCGAAAAAATAAGCAAAAATCTCTGTTTAAAGGTTAAGGTAACAACATGGCAGAAAATGTGAAAAGGAAAAAGAAGAAAAGAGCGGTGCTGATAGTTCTCATGGCGCTTGTGCTTGCCGTTCTTGCTGTGGTTTGCGTATATGAGACCGAGCTCAATAAGCTGGATTCAAACGACGGCGTAGATAACAGCTTCTATGATTCTCAGTTTAAGAACAAAAAAGTCATGGTTATAGTCCCTCATGAAGATGACGATCTGCTTATCTCCGGTCAGGTGCTTCCGCCTATGTACAAAAACGGCGCCGATGTCCGTGTCGTGTTCGCAACAAACGGCGATAAAAGAGTTTCTGCATATACCCGTCAGAGTGAAGCCTGTAATGCGCTTGAAAAACTCGGTATACCGAGAGAGAAAGTAATATTTCTCGGATATCCCGACGGAACGCAGCTCTACGTCGGCAAAAAAGCTTTTTCTTTCTCTTCCGGATGGGATCATACTTATGCGGGAAAGGGATTTAAAGATTATCACTTCGACCGTTTCGGAACTCACGCCAAATATACAGCCGAAAATATGGTTGATGATATCGAGAGTGTTGTTCTCGAATATCGCCCGGATTATATTTTAGCAATAGATTTCGATACCCACACGGATCACCGCGGAGTCAGCATATCGTTTGAAAAGGCGATGGAGCGTATCCTGAAAAAAGAGAGCGGATACACTCCGAAAGTGCTCAAGTGCTTCGGCTATTCACTTGCGTGGAAATCAAAGCCGGATTTTTATGCACTTAATATCAAGAGCACCGTGATGCAGGACAGAGAGAAGAATAACGATCCGTCATATGAGACCGATGTTCCGCAATACAGATGGAATAACAGGATCAGACTGCCGATAGATAAAAAGTCTCTCAGCCATTCGATACTCAGATGTTCCGAATATAAAGCGCTCAGCGAGCATCTTTCACAGTATGCTTATTGCTATTCCGAGCGCATAATAAACGGCGATTCGGTCTATTGGAATCGCCGCACGGACAGCCTCACATATAATGCCGATATCAGCGTGTCCTCCGGCGATGCTTCGTTGCTTAACGATTTCAGACTCATCGGTGTCGGAAACAGGACTGCCGGTCTCCATGTCAAGCTTGAAAACTGTGTGTCGAGATTCGATAAAAATGATGCACAAAAGACTGTGACTGTGAAATTTGACAGCCCTAAAACGGTTTCATGTGTGTCTCTGTATGACAACTTCGGGCTCAATTCAAATATACTCGGCGGAGTAATCACTTTCAGCGACGGAAGCAAAGTCGAAGTTCCCGCTCTCAATGCCGACGGCAGCGAGACCCGCGTTGTGTTTGAACCGAAGCATAACATTACCTCTTTTACATTCAAAGTGACCGAGTATGAGGGCGTGGCGGGACTCGATGAGATAGAAGCTTTTGAAAATGCCGATTATGATATGGACTTCTCTCTTATAAAGCTCAAGAATGCCGATACGGACGATTATATATATAATTATCTTATCACTCCCGATGAAAAGTCGCTGAATCTCGGCGTATATCTGTCCGACCCGAACGCCGGATACACAATTAAAATAATCGAAGGCGACAGCGTAAAACTCGAGGGAAACACGCTCGTGTTTGACGATGATTTTGAAAAATGTACGGTTCGCGCGGAGCTCAACGGCGATCCTTCAACCTATGATCAGATAACAGTCAAGCGCCTCAGCGAAAGGGAGCTCAAATCATACGAATCGTTTGAGAAGGTGAACAAAACCGTCTTCAAAATCGATACACTCCGTCTCAAAACGAAGAACCTTTTTGTCAACGGATATGTTTATGAGGAGCTGAATGATTTTGTTAAATCACTTGAAAAGAAAGCCGGCATAGAGATCAGTGAATAATTGTTGCAAATAATGAAAATTTGTGATACAATTCAGAAGCTATATTTGTGCAATTTCGGAGGGAAAGATGAAATTATCCTTAGTAATTCCCTGCTATAACGAGCAGGATAATGTTGAATTATTTTATAACACCGCAACTGAAGTTTTTAAAGACAAAGGCTTTGATTATGAGCTCATATTCGTCAATGACGGTAGCCGCGATCAGACGATGGACAAGCTCCGCCACATCTATGAGATAGCCGATGAAAATGTGAAAGTTGTCGGATTTTCGCGCAACTTCGGCAAAGAGTCGGCTATATATGCCGGACTCAAAGAGAGCAGGGGAGAAATGGTCTGCCTTATCGATGCCGATATGCAGCAGCGCCCTGAGCTGGTACTTGATATGATGGCGATACTTGACAAGGATCCCAACTACGATGCCGTGGCATGTTATCAGGAGGACAGACGCGAATCAAAAGTTCTCTCGGCTTTCAAAGATTGTTTTTATAAGATAATCAATAAAACTTCGGAGATCGAGTTCAAAAGCGGCGCAAGCGATTTCAGACTTCTCAGACGCTGTGTGGTCGATGCCGTGCTCAGCATGAGCGAATATCATCGCTTCTCCAAGGGCATTTTCTCGTGGGTTGGATTCAACACATATTATATGCCCTATATCGTTGAAGACCGCGCAAACGGCACTTCAAAGTGGAACTTTGCGAAGCTCTTCAAATATGCAATGGACGGCATTATCGCTTTTACTACTACGCCGCTCAAAATTGCAACTTATATCGGCTTGACATCTTCTGCCGCGTCCATAATCTACATGATAGTTGTCATAATCCAGAAGCTGGCGTTTGATATCAAGGTTCCCGGCTACGCCACAACCGTTGTGCTCATTCTTCTGCTCGGCGGTCTTCAGCTTTTTTGCACCGGCATGGTCGGCGAGTATCTTGCCAGAACATATATTGAGACAAAGCACAGACCGATATATATCGCAAGAGAAGTTCTTGATTACGAGGACAAATAAATCAAAAAGCATGACTGCGGCAGATATTTACCGCAGTCATGTTTTTTGCAATGCGTATTGTACGAGTTTTTTTGAAAAAACTATTGACAAATCCGCTTCTTTTGATATAATAGATAGCGTTCCGAACGAACTTAATATTTGGGGGTATAGCTCAGCTGGGAGAGCGCTTGAATGGCATTCAAGAGGTCAGCGGTTCGATCCCGCTTATCTCCACCAAACAAAAAGCCTTGAAACTCAACAGTTTCGGGGCTTTTTTGCTTTTGTGTACGATTAGAAAACACATATTTTCTAACACTCCTTCTAACACTTGAGTAAAACGACAAAAGCAAAAGCGCAGATAACCGCTGCGGCGTAAATTATATTTCTGCTGACTTTTTCTCACCAATGTGACAAAACAAAACCTTGCCTTCAAATTTTCTGCGATGTATAATAATGTTGAAAATGTATTATAACAGGGGGTATATTATATGAAGATAATCAGAAATGCAATAAGATGCAAAAAATGCGGCGAGGTTATCGAGAGCAAATCCGTACATGATTTCAAATTCTGCTCATGCGGCGCATGTGCCGTTGACGGAGGACACGAATATCTCCGCAGATGCGGTGAGCTCGAGGACTGGGAAGAGCTGGCGGAGACCGAAGAAACTGATGACGACTGATTTCGCCTGACAAAATACAGCCTGTTCTGTACATGTAAATTTGTGTTAAAAGTTAATTGGCAACCCTGAGGCTTAATCGCTTCGGGGCTGTTACTTTTTTGTGTTATATTTGTCTGCGCCGTTGGCGATTAAGTCTAAAAAGTGTTGCGTAAACGCAACATTTCTGTTATCATTTACTTATATTTTCGGAAAACTCGCAGGCTTTTGCCTGACAGCGAAAGGATATGGCGTAACAATGAAAAAAGCGGGTGTTTGCGGCCACTTCGGATTTGGGCGCAGCTTGCTCAACGGTCAAACAGTGAAAACAAAAAATGTGACCGACGAGCTCCAAAAATATTTTGGCGATGCTCAGGTGGCTGTTGCTGACAGCTGCGGCGGGATAAAAGCCATGCCGCGAATGGCAATCGATGTCTTGAAGCTGTTCAAAAACTGTGAAAATATAATAATGATGCCCGCAAACAGGGGACTGCGCGTTTTTGCACCGCTGTTTTTGTTCTATAACAAGCTTTATCACCGCAGGATACATTATGTGGTCATCGGCGGATGGCTCGATTCTTTTTTGGATGAGCATAAACGGCTTGTCAGACTGCTTAAAAAATTTGATGCTATATATGTGGAATCGGATATGATGAAATCCGCTCTGCAGAGACGAGGCTTTGAAAATGCGGTTGTTATGTACAATTTCAAAGAACTTGAGCCGCTGGCAGAGAGCGATATTGAATATCCCAAAAGCGAACCATATAAGCTCTGTACTTTTTCACGTGTTATGAAAGAAAAGGGCATAGAAGACGCGATAAATGCGGTCGAGAGCGTCAATGCCCATTTCGGAAGAACGGTATACACGCTCGATATTTTCGGTCAGATTGATGTCGAGTATAAAGAAAGATTTTCACAGCTTGAAAAGTCATTCCCGGATTATATCAGCTACGGCGGAGCTATTGAAGCGAATAAGAGCGTTGAAACGCTGAAATCATATTTTGCTCTGCTGTTCCCGACCTATTATAAAGGCGAGGGCTTTGCCGGAACGCTTATCGATGCCATGTCAGCCGGAGTGCCGGTGATAGCGAGCGACTGGAAATATAATCCCGAGTTTGTCGTTCCCGGAAAGACAGGAGTTATAATAAAAAACTGCAATGCCGAAAGGCTCGCAGAGGAGCTTATAAATATCGCAGCCGCTCCTGAAAAATGGAACTCAATGCGCCTTTCTGCGCTCAAAGAGTCGGAAAAATACAAGCCCGATATTGCAGCCCGTCCGCTTATAGACAGAATAAACGGCTAAGACCGTACTCATAAAAAGAAGTAATTTCTTTGAGGAGGAAAATATATGTCAAATGAACCTAAAGTTCATCTCATAGGCAACGCGCACCTCGATCCTATCTGGCTCTGGCGTTGGCAGGAGGGGTGCGGGGAAGTGCTTCAGACTTTCCGCAGTGCACTCGACAGGCTCAATGAATACCCCGATTTTGTGTTCACTTGCTCATCTGCGGCGTACTATAAGTGGGTCGAAGAAATCGACCCCGATATGTTTGAGGAGATAAGAGAGATGGTCAAAGAGGGGCGCTGGGTGCCCGTCAACGGCTGGTGGGTTCAGCCGGACTGCAATATGCCTTCGGCGGAGAGCTTTGCCCGTCAGGCGCTCTATTCTCAGCTCTATTACAACGAAAAATTCGGCAGGATATGCAAAACCGCATACAACGTGGATTCTTTCGGCCACAGCGGAATGCTTCCTCAGATTATAAAAAACGGCGGTATGACCGCATATGTCATGATGCGCCCCGGTGCTCATGAAAACGCCGAGATACCCAATATGTTTATGTGGGAGAGCCTTGACGGCACTCAGATACCGACTTTCCATATCCCGGATGCGAGCGGATACGGTTCGGGCAATGCCGAGGCTATCAACAGATCGCGCGACCTCGCGGAAAAGCTGATAAACGAAGAGGGGCACGGCATGATGATCTTCTATGGCGTCGGCAACCACGGCGGCGGTCCGACGAGGGGATTGATCGAATATGTTCAGACTCAGCTTAAAAGAGACGGATATCATGATATGGTGTTTTCTTCGCCCGATGCTTTCTTTGAGGCGCATTGTCTTGAAAAAGTCGAGCTGCCGGTTTGGAAAGACGACCTTCAGCATCATGCGAGCGGCTGTTATTCCGCAACGAGCCTTGTAAAACAGCTCAACAGAAAGCTCGAAAACTCGCTCTATTTTTCAGAAGCTTTCGCGACTGTCGCATCTAAGACCGCCGGCATGCGCGACAGAACAGAAGATTTCAAAGAGGCGTGGCTCGATGTCTGCTTCAATCAATTCCACGATATACTCTGCGGCTGCTCTATAATGGAAGCATATGACGATGTTAATGCTTCTATGGGTCATGCGCTGACGATATCAGACAGAATACAGAATGAGGCGTTCCTGCGCATTGCACGCAGAATAGATACTTGGATCGACGGCGTTTCCGACCCAGTCTGCGAGGTCAGAGGTCACTCCTGCGGCAAATTTCCGCGTCCTGTGGTTGTGTTCAACCCGCTCTCTTTCCCGGTCAAAGCACCGGTCAGAACATATCACCCGTCAAAGCAGGTGACCGATGATGCGGGCAACGATGTGATTTTCAGCAATGTCCGCTCCTCGCGCTCCAACGACTCCCATCTTGACACGGTGTTCATTTCCGATGTCCCCGCAATGGGCTATGCCATCTATTGGCTCAAATCCTGCTGGGACGAAAACCGCGACCTGCCGGAAATACATATCGATACAGATGTTTCCGCTTCCGGCTTCTCGATGGAGAACGAGTATCTCAAAGTCAAGTTTGACGAGCAGACGGGATTTATAACTTCGCTTGTCGATAAATTGAGCGGATATGACTACGCATCCGCAGATAAACCCATCGCGGTACCGACTGTTATAGATGACCACGAGACCGACACATGGGCGCACATGGTGTTCAGATTTCATGATATCAAAGGCATCATGAAGCTTGAAAAAATTGAGCTTATTGAGAATGGTAACGCAAGAGCTGTTATAAGAACGCGCCACAGCTTCGGCGGATCGTATCTTGTTCAGGACTTCATTCTTGCGAGCGGACAGAAGGTTCTCCGTTCCAAATGCAAAGCGCTCTGGACGGAAGATTTTACGCTGCTCAAGATGAGCTTCCCGGTCGGCGGAGAGAACAGAATAAATACTTATGAGATTCCCGGCGCATATATCAAACGCCCGACAAACGGCGAGGAAGAGCCTGCGGGACGCTGGGGCGCGATAAGTTTTGATGACGGCGGCAGAAGAACGCTTGCCGTGGTCAACGACTCGAAGTATTCATACGACTGCCAGGACAACGACTTGCGCCTTACGGTTATCAGAAATGTTATCTTTGCCGATCACTATTCGGATCGCCCTGCGGCAAACTTCAATTTCACCGACGAGGGAATGCAGAGATTTGAATACGGCATTTTCGTCTGTGACGGTGAAGCCGAGAAGAGCGGCATCATGAATGAGGCGGCAAAGTTTAATATTCGTCCTATGGCCGTGCCGGAAAGTTTCCACAAGGGCACATTGCCGCAGAGAAAGAGCTATCTGTCGGTTGACAAGGATAATATAATAATGACCGCTTTCAAGTTCTGCGAGGACGGCAGCGGCGACTGCATCATGCGTTTCTATGAGACTCGCGGTGAGGACACAAAAGCGCATATTGTCTGTGAATCGTTCAATGCCGATTTTGAGGCCGAGTTCGGTCACAATGAGATAAAGACATTCCGCATTTCAAAAGACGGCAATGTAAAAGAGACGAACTTCCTTGAGGGTATAGTATAATAAGCGAAAGCCGGAGTGAATAAACTCCGGCTTTTTCGTCCTTTTTGCTCCAAACGACTTGTATCAATAATATTTTATGTTATAATTGGGTTGCAACTCAGGAAAGCGTTAGGGGCGCAAATCTTTGGCAAAGAGAAGCAGTGTTATCGAAGCGAAAAACAGAATACTCTCTGCCTGCGTGAAAATGTTCATAGAAAAGGGCTACAAAGAGACCACCATGCTTGATATAATCAGAGAAGCAGGAGTCTCGGCGGGAACATTTCAGAATATTTTCCGTACCAAGGACGGAGTACTCACAGAACTCGTCAATGTCATGTTTGACAATCAGTTCAGTACCGCTGAAAGCATTGTTGGCAGAAGCAGCGATCCCGTGCTTCTGTATTCGGTTGAACTGGCGGTTCAGATGACTCTTGCAGAGCTGAATGAAAATCTCAGGCAGATATATGTCGAAGCTTATACGCAGCCGAAAATAAACGAATACATATGCCAAAAGACATCTTCCGAGCTTTATAAATTATTCGGCGGTATAATGCCGCAATATTCGGAGAGTGATTTCTATGAGTCGGATATCGGCAACGCCGGTATAATGCGCGCCTATATGGCTCGCCCGTGCGACAAGTATTTTACGCTCGAAAGAAAGCTCGAAAAACTTCTCAGAATGACTCTCAATTCATTTGATATCTCGAAAGATAAGCAGAATCAAGTTGTTGACTACGTCGATTCACTTGATATCCGCAGTATCGCAGACGGCGTGATGCAAAAGCTCTTCGAGACTCTTGCGATGAAATTCGATTTCAGCCTCGCCTGAACGATATCACTAATTTTGAATACCTCTGTTCTCATATCTCTTAGCAGTTGGACTGTCACCGTGAAAGCGGTGGCAGTCCTCTGCTTGTTGCGTATATTAAAAGCAGGCGAGAATTTTTCCCGCCTGCTTTTGGTTTTACCAACCTGTTACATATCTGTTGAGCGTGTCTTCAATGCCGCCGGTGACTGAGTTCTGGTCATCCATCAGCCTGTCGCAGCCCACACGGAAGACCATAACTCCGCCCGCTCCGCTGAGCAGAGCATATGCCGTCTTGTCGCCTGCGAGAGCAGGGGAGCAGAATGTGCCGTCATATATCTGACCGGCGTCGGGGACGTTGTAATACTTGCTGTCCCAGTAGTTCGCGTTTTTCGAGCGTGCGCCACGATGCCCAGTAAGGTGCGCCGCTTATCGGTCTGCCGTAAATGGCGATTCCGATGTTTATTTTGCTGATATCCGCGCCGCTTTTCTCGAAGTCGCGCAGTCCCTCTTCGGCTTGCTGGAGTGAACTCTGATATCTGTCCTCGTCGTTTCCGTCATACGCCATGAACTGAACCTGATTGAGGCAGTCAAAAGTCTCCTTTGAAAGCCCGAGCGCACCGGAAGAAAGCGCGCTTGATATTATCGAGTCCTCTTTATATGCTTTCAGGTCGCGGTGGAGCTTCTGAATGAAGCTGTTGTATACTTTCCAGTCGTCTGCGCTTGCGGGATATTCCCAGTCGATATCCACGCCGTCAAAGTCATATTTTTTCACGAGCGCGGTTATTTGATCGGCGACCTTTTCCCAGTGGGATGCCATATAGACATTGACTCCGTTGTGACCGTCGCCCCATGCGCCGTCGGCAAGTGCGGTTACTATGAGCTTCACGCGGTGGCTCTGATTCTGACGCTTGGCGATTATTTCTTTGAGCGCGGTCAGTTCTTGCGCAAACTTCTCTTCGCCCATCTCGCCGAAGTTCATATTGCCGTTTTCGTCCCAGTGAACGGCGGCAAAGACGATAACCGTGCTGTACACATCATAGAACTTCGCATAGTTTCTGGCATATTCGTCGCCCTTGGCGAGTATCTCCGTCGGAACATCTCCGTCGAGCCGCTGATAAGCCGATACTTCAAATCCCTCTGCATTGCGCTTGGGCTCATTGTAAAGCTTGAGCGATTTTATGTTTGCCGGCACGGCGTCGTCGCGGAACTTGTCTATCGAGAGCCTTATGCGGTCTGTGGTCACTGCGTCAAAGCCGCGCACGCGCATATTATGCCGAGAAGAGTTGGAACGAATTTGTCCCCGAGCGGATAGGGATCTGCTATCCAGCCGTATGTCCATGTCGCACTGCTCAAAAACACTGCGGCGCAGACGCTGAGCACAAAGCTCGTGTAGGCGAAAGCGCGGGAATTTATCGTGCTTCCGACTTTTTTGAAAAATTTCATATCAGGACCCTTTTCGGTTCTTTTTATATCAATTGCAGTGTAATATACAGGTATATTTTAGTCAAGCGGCATTTTGATATAAAAAACTGCCCGACCGCACAGCTTTTGTGCCATGCAGTCGGGCATTATAATTTTGTTATTTGCAGACGAGCTCGCCGCTTTCAACATCAACGGTTATGGTCGAATCCGCGTCAAGGTCGCCAGAGAGAATTTTTCTCGCGACGAGGGTCTCGAGGCTGCTCTGCAGGTATCTGCGAAGCGGTCTTGCACCGTATTTGCGATCGTAAGCTTCTTCGACAATATGCGCCTTTGCAGCATCCCGCACGGTAAGTTCAATCTGCAACTGCTCCTTACATCTTTGCTGAAGTTCATGCACCATAATTGTTATGATCTGTTTCATATCCTCTTTGTTCAATGCACGAAATACAATGGTCTCGTCAATTCGGTTCAAAAATTCCGGTTTAAAGATTCTTTTTACCTCTTCCATGACATTATTCTTCATGCGCTCATGATCCTGTTTTTCATCTTCTTTTGCACCAAATCCAAGCTTTTTCGGTTCGATAATAGACTGCGCCCCTGCATTACTTGTCATGATAATGATCGTGTTCTTGAAATCGACTTTTCGTCCCTGCGAATCGGTAATGTGGCCGTCATCTAAAACCTGCAAAAGAATGTTAAACACATCCGGATGTGCTTTCTCGATCTCGTCAAATAAAATAACAGAAAACGGATTCCGTCTCACTTTTTCTGAAAGCTGTCCCCCATCCTCATGTCCTACATATCCTGGCGGTGATCCAATCATCTTGGAAACACTGTGTTTTTCCATATATTCCGACATATCAACGCGGATCATTGCCTCTTCATTGCCAAATACAGCTTCTGCAAGTGCCTTGGATACTTCTGTTTTTCCAACACCTGTCGGTCCAAGGAATAAGAAAGAGCCAATTGGTCTCTTTGGGTCTTTTAATCCAACCCTGCCACGGCGTACAGCCTTCGCCACTGCAGATACAGCTTCTTCCTGTCCAATGACACGTTTGTGCAAAGTCTCTTCTAATTTCTGCAAGCGCGCTGCTTCACTTTCTGTAAGTCTGCTCACCGGAATCTTTGTCCATCCGGCCACAACATCCGCAATCTCATTTTCTCCGACAACCGGAACTTTGCGCTTATTTGCGCGCTGGTTCTTCTTGTTCTGTTTTTCCCATTCAGAGGCCAGTTCCTCTTTGGTATTTTTTAACATGCGGGCTTTTTCGATGTCGCCCTCACGCAAAGCATCTTCAAGCAAAAGTTCTGTCTGATGCATTTCCTGCTTTAATCTGTTTAATTCGTCGCTGCCTTTTAGCACACCAAGCCTTGTCTTTGCTGCTGCTTCATCCATAAGATCAATTGCCTTATCCGGCAAAAAGCGATCGTTAACATACCGGGCTGACAAATGCACCGCTGCCTCTAGGCCTTCGTCCGTAATTTCTACATTATGATGTCTTTCATACAGTGGACGAATACCTTTCAATATTTCGATTGATTCTTCTTCCGTTGGTTCATTGACCTGAACCGGCTGAAAACGGCGCTCTAATGCGGCATCTTTTTCAATATATTTCCGGTATTCTTCTATCGTTGTAGCGCCAATAACCTGCACTTCGCCCCTTGCCAGCGCCGGTTTTAAAATATTGGATGCATCCCATGCGCC